>ERZ827469.2971-NODE-2971-length-11840-cov-8.563937_pt1 | contig 11840 bp, 7 predicted proteins | sample MGYA00519917_ERZ827469 | MGnify/ENA primary metagenome ERZ827469 (study PRJEB31778, sample SAMEA3449314) | human gut metagenome | biome: human gut; feature: human-associated habitat; material: faeces | place: United Kingdom | collected 2010/2012 ... | reverse complement strand
GATATGCTCCGTATTTTATGGAGGGTATCAAGTTGAGGTATCCGGAGTATTGCAGGGATTTGACCCCGCCTAAGAGAAACGATATGGAAAGGTAAGAGAAAATGAGCAGAAAAATCTATATCATTATTGCAGTGGTGCTTGCGGCAGTGTTGTCTGTAAGCACCTTCTTTATTATCCGTAATCACATTGACTCTGTCAAGCAGAATGAAGTCTATGATAACCTTGCGGAGATTGTGGAGGACGAGCCGTCAAAGGAAAATGAGGGCGTGACGTTTTCGGAAGATAAGGACTATCTTGCTGAATATCTCGAACTCTATCGGCAGAATGAGGACATGGTGGGTTGGATAAAGGTTGAAGATACCAATATCAACTATCCGGTTGTGCAGTCTGTAAATGAGCCGAACTTTTACCTGAAGCACAAGTTTGATAAGACCTATTCCGCTTATGGCTGCCCGTATGTGCAGGAAAATTGTGATGTGCAGAAACCTTCAGACAACATCATTATTTACGGACACCATATGAATGACGGTTCTATGTTTACCGGACTGATGAAGTACAGAAATAAAAGCTTTTGGGAAGGTCATAAGACGATTACCTTTGATACACTGACGGACAGACACCAGTATGAGGTGATTGCGGTCTTTAAGACAGTTGTTTATACAAACAGCTCCGACAGCTTTAAATATTATGAGTTTACGGACGCAGAAAATGTGGCAGAGTTTGATGCGTATGTTGCCAAGTGCAAGGAACTTTCTCTGTACGATACCGGAGTATCGGCAGAGTATGGCGACAAGCTGATTTCTCTTTCTACTTGTGAATATTCAAGAAACAATGGCAGGCTTGTTGTTGTCGCTAAGAGAGTGGATTAAACCCCACTCTCTATTATTTTTCGAGAAAGGAGGAAACCGATGGCTGATATAAAAACAAGAGATACAAGCAAAGGTACAATCAAGACCATAAATAAGGCAGCAGTTGCCACGGAGCGAATGAAGAAAGCCTATGTGATGACGAAAGATAAGGCAGAACATTCTACCAATGCTTCGGAAAATTCCGCAGAGGAATATGCTTCCGATAAAATCGAAGCGGCAACGGATAGGACTGTTCACGAAACAGCATACCGTGCGGATAAAGTCGGCAGATGGGGTGTGCGTGAAACAAGACAGAATTATCAGAAAGCTAAAACGGGAATTGAGAATTTCAAGACCAAGCGTGCAGAGAAGCAGCTTCAAAAACAATCGGTCAATCCTGTCGGAAAACAGAGCATCCGAACTCTGGAGCGTACAGAGAAAACAATTAAACAGTCTGCAAGGTCGGCAGGAAATACGACAGTCAAGACCGTATCGAAAGGTGCAACCAATACTGTTCAGAGGTCGGTCAAGACCGCAGAACAAACGGCAAAGACTTCTATTAAGACCACAAAAGAAGCTGCCATTATAGCACAGAAAACAGCAAAAACAACAGCCAAAGCAACACAGAAAGCGGCTCAGACGGCAAAGAAAGCGGCGAAAGCCACAGCAGATACCGTCAAAGCGACAGCGAAAGCTACTGTTGCGACAGTCAAAGCGATTATTGCAGGGACAAAAGCACTTGTAGCAGCAATCGCCGCAGGAGGTTGGATAGCGGTGTTGATTATTATGATTGTCGTGTTGTTCGGTGCTGCCGTAGCAATGTTCGGTGGTGGAAGTGACAGTAACTCCTATACTCCGGTAAGTGCAGAGGTAGAAGCCTATGAACCCATCATACAGAAGTATGCCAAAGAGTACGGCATTCCTGAGTATGTAGAACTTATCAAGGCGGTTATGATGCAGGAAAGCGGCGGCAGAGGACTTGACCCTATGCAGGCAGCAGAAGGAAGTTTCAATACGAAGTATCCGCACGAACCTAATGGAATTAAAGACCCTGAATATTCTATCCAATGTGGTGTTCAGGAATTGAAAGCGGCTCTTACCTCGGCAGAGGTGGAAAGCCCGATAGATATGGAGCATATCAAACTTGCCCTGCAAGGCTACAACTTTGGTAATGGGTATATTTCTTGGGCAAAAACCAATTATGGTGGATATTCCTATGCCAATGCAGTAGAATTTTCGACAATGCAGGCTTCCAGACTTGGGTGGAGCAGTTATGGAGATACGCAGTATGTCGCTCACGTTCTGAGGTACTATCCGTATGGGCGAGCCTTTACTGCCGGAGGTAATCAGGCGATTGTTGAGGTTGCCTTGACGCAGGTAGGCAATCAGGGCGGACAACCTTACTGGAGCTGGTATGGCTTTAACAGCCGAGTGGAATGGTGTGCCTGCTTCGTATCTTGGTGTGCTGACCAATGCGGATATATTGAAAGTGGACTTGTTCCGAAATTTGCAGGTTGTGTGGACGGTGCAAACTGGTTTAAGTCAAATGGAAAATGGCAAGACCGCACTTATGAACCAAAGACGGGAGATATTATCTTCTTCGATTGGGAAGGCGACGGTACAACAGACCACGTTGGTATCGTAGAGAAGTGTGAGAACGGCACAGTTTATACCGTAGAGGGTAACTCAGGCGACGCCTGCAAGCAAAGACAGTACGCAGTCGGAAGCAGCAATATCTATGGATACGGTATTCCGGCATATTAAAAATTCCAGACGGTGTCTGGAAAATCGAAAAGATGGCTGCTCAGTTGAGTAGCCATCGGGTACATTATGAGAAATCGGTTGTTTCTCTGTTATTCAGGAAAATATGGTGTGTGTGATAAGTGAAGCTGAAAAGCATATCGGCATTTTCTTTACTGCCGTCTAAAAAGGAAATATCATCGGCAAGGATAAAAAGAATTGCTAATAACTTCTTGATATATCCAGTGTAGCAGGCATAATCTACATAAATCTTGGCGGTATATCCCTCGGCAAATTCTATCAGGTCAGCGTCAATTTCAAAACTGTTGGATAGCTCGTAAACGGTCTTGATGAATTTGTCTTTGTCAGCAATTCGCTCTTTACTTGGAACACTTCTGCGGTTCTTCTGTATAAATTTCAAAAAATCATTAGCTTCTGAAAAGGTGGGAGTGATTGCGTTGTCAGTTTCTAAATTTGTTGAGTAATCATCAAGCTTATCTTTCTCAAATCGATTACTGAATATTACCTTTCGTTTATCCATTCCCTTTTAGCCCCCTTAAGTATATCTTGCAGAGATTGTTGATTTGGCTTGCAGGTTTCTATTATCAACAATCGTTAATTACTACGCATATAGTATAACATAAAAGTTTTGTGAAATCATTACTAATAGCTAGTTTGGCTTCATCTGAGTACGTGTATGTCGGAACCTACTTTTGTTTTTACTCACACTGATGAAGGGTGATAAGGTTGTCGAGGTTTTCAAAATATGCACCTATTTTCTGCTGTTCTTCAACTGACGGCAAGGTGATAGCTGTATTCAAAATGTTATCATTATATAGTCTTTTTATTGTGCTGCCTTCTATGCCTGCCCATTTCACAATAGAATAAAAGCATTTCAAAAACGAGTTGTCCAAATGTTTATCGTGATTTAACCAAACTATATTGGAGTCTTGAAAATACTCATTTTTTCCCGTAAACACAACAGTTCTACCAATGCTGCCTGATGCAGAAATCAATATATCTCCTTTTTTAGGATACTGGTATTTTGCTTTATATTCTTCAAAAAGCTCTCTCGATATAAAAGCATCTGCCTCTCCACCGAATGTACCTATTTTATAAAATGGTATTTCTCCATTTTCCGATGTTTGCTCTTTGAAAATCCTTCGGCACATAGAGACTGAACCGATTTCCCCCAGCTTACGCTGTTCCCAAGTAATAGCTAATGGTGATTGAAAACGGCAGCCGTCAATTTGACATTTACGCTGATGAAGGGTGATAAGGTTGTCAAGGGTTTCTAAATACTGTCCTAAAACTCGTTGCTCCTTTATAGTTGGGATTGTTACGACAGTGTTTCCAACAAGCTCTTTATTAAGGTTATTTACTGTGCTACCTGCCGCAAGTGACTTATACTGAATTATCATTTGAGGAGTACCGAGCAAATGGCACAAAAATGTCAAATCAAAAACTTTATAGGTATTTCTAATTAGTAGCCAGCCGTCGTGAATACACCCATCTATGCCCATAATATAAGGCTTTCCGAAGCTCATAGAGTTAGATAAGATTAAATCTCCCGGATGAACTTCTCTCGTTTTTGATAGTCCTTCCGGTTTGATTTTTTCGGCGGTTTTTGTTATATAATTGCCCTGTGCGGGAGCATCGCCAATCTTCACCCAATTTAATCCATCAGGCGAGTCGGTAATGAAATCATCAATAGGTCTTGGCGAACCACCTCGCTCTATTTGCACTAAATCTGAAAACTTACGCTGTTCCCAAGAATGAACATAAACCGGTAATAACAGAGTTATATGCGTTTTTAACCGAAAGTATGAAAAAACGCACTTTAGTTCGAATATTTGTGGTTTTATTGAAAAAATCAAATTTCTATGATACAATATATACTTACACTTTAACTAAGAAAGAGGTGCAATGAAATGGCTGTTAGTTATAAAAAATTGTGGCACATTCTTGTTGACAGAGATATGAAGAAAAAAGATTTAGAAGCTCTTGCTGGTTTAAGTCATTACACAATGAGCAAAATGAGCAGAGATGAAAATGTGACGACCGAAGTGCTTGGAAAAGTATGTGCTGCACTTGATTGCAATGTAGAAGATATTATAGATTTTCTTCCTGATGAAGAAAACTGAGTCCGTTTTATGGGACACTAATTATTTTATACTTAAAAATAGTGCCATTGTCAGATAAAATATAAATAGCTACAACAAATAATACGGAGGTTTATTATGAATAAACAGCAGTTAGCTGCAAAGATTTGGGAGTCTGCAAACAAAATGCGTTCCAAAATCGAAGCAAATGAATACAAAGACTATATCTTAGGATTTATTTTCTATAAATTCCTTTCGGAGAAAGAAGTTAAATATCTGAAAGCTAATGATTGGACTGACGAGTATCTTCCCGAATTAACAGAAGAAGATACTGATACGGTTGAAAGCATTCAGAAGAACTTGGGATATTTTATTTCTTACGACAATCTCTTTTCAACTTGGCTTGCAAAAGGCAGCGATTTCAGTGTTCAAGATGTTCGTGATGCTCTTTCAGCGTTTAGCCGTTTAATAAACCCAACCCACAAGAAAGTGTTTGAGGGCGTTTTTGATACTCTGCAAACTGGTCTTTCAAAATTAGGTGATAGTGCTGCTTCGCAGTCAAAGTCTATTAGCGAACTCATTCAGCTTATAAAAGATATTCCTATGGATGGTAAGCAGGGCTATGATGTTCTTGGATTTATTTATGAATATTTGATTGAAAAGTTTGCGGCGAATGCAGGTAAAAAAGCCGGCGAGTTCTACACTCCGCACGAAGTATCCTTGCTTATGTCTGAAATAGTTGCAAATCACTTGAAAAACAGAGAGAAAATTGAAATATTCGACCCTACAAGCGGTTCTGGTTCCTTGTTAATCAACATCGGTAAGAGTGCTTCAAAGTACATTGAGGGCGAAAACAAAGTTAAATACTACGCTCAGGAATTAAAGCAGAATACATATAACCTTACTCGTATGAACTTGGTAATGCGTGGTATTGAAGCAGATAACATAGTAACAAGAAACGGCGATACTTTGGAGGACGACTGGCCGTATTTCGATGAAAACGACCCGACAGGAACATACAATCCACTCTATGTTGACGCCGTAGTTTCCAATCCTCCATATTCACAGGCTTGGAATCCGGCAGATAAAGATACTGACCCTCGTTATGCCGGTTATGGTCTTGCACCAAAGGGTAAGGCAGACTATGCCTTTTTGCTTCACGACCTTTATCATATTAAGCCTGATGGCATTATGACTATTGTTCTTCCTCACGGTGTTTTGTTCCGTGGCGGCGAAGAAGGCGAAATTCGCAAGAACTTAATTGAAAAAAATAAGATTGATACAATCATAGGATTGCCTGCAAATATCTTTTACGGCACAGGTATTCCGACAATAATTATGGTGTTGAAGCAAAAGAGAACCAATACAGATGTTCTTATAGTAGATGCTTCAAAAGGATATATCAAAGAGGGCAAAAACAATAAGCTGAGAGCTTCAGATATTAAGAAGATTGTAGATGTTGTTACACGGAGAGAAAGCGTGGACAAGTATTCACGAGTTGTCAGCCGTGACGAAATCAGAGAGAACGATTATAACCTTAATATTCCGAGATATGTGGATTCCTCAGAGGCGGCAGAATCTTGGGATATTTTTGCGTCTATGTTCGGCGGTCTACCGGCATCTGAAATTGATGAACTCAAAGAATATTGGACAGCTTTCCCGGCACTTCGCTCTGATTTGTTTGAAAATACATCTTCCGAATATTGCAAATTCGTAGTTAAAGATATAAAAAAGGCAATTAAAGAACACAGTGATATAACAAGTTTTGAAAACGAGTTCAAGTCCGTTTTTGCTGATTTTGATACATATTTGTATGATGAGCTGATTACAAAGATGGAAAGTCTCAGTATCTCTAAAACAGAGGAGCTTTTATCAAAAAACATCTTTGCACGAATGGCTGACATCCCGTTAGTTGACAGATATGAAGCATACCAGCTTCTTGATGATGACTGGACTAAGATTGCCGTAGATTTGGAAATTATTCAAACAGAGGGCTTTGGGGCAACTAAAATTGTTGACGCTAATATGGTGGTCAAGAAAAAAGGAAATGTTGAGCAGGAAGTACAAGAAGGATGGAAAGGTCGCATTATACCATTTGACCTTATTCAAAGCACTATACTTGCCGATGACAAGCAAGCATTAAGTGAAAAAGAAAATCGACTTTCAGAAATTGCTTCCGAATACGAAGAAATACTTGACACACTTTCCGAGGAAGAAAAAGAGGCTGATTTTGTAAACGAAGATAGCTGGGTCTTTGCAGAAATCAAAAAAGCTATGAAATCCGACGGTGTTGAACCCGAAACAAAGGAAAAACTTAAATCTGTTTCGGAATTGAATACAGAAGAAAAAGCATTGAAAACTGCCATTAAGCGTGATAATGCCTTGCTTGAAGAAAAAACGAAAGATACGATTGAACACTTGTCCGATGAACAAGTTCTTGAACTTCTTAAAGATAAGTGGATAAAGCCGCTTATTGATAATCTTATGCAGTTGCCGGATAGCATTATATCTGATTTGGTTTCAAAGCTTGAAGCACTTGCAAAGAAATATGAAACTACTTTCGCAGATGTCGAAAATCAAATAGAAGAAACAGAAAAATCACTTTCTTCTATGATTGATGACCTTGAAGGTAGTGAATTTGATATGCTCGGTCTTGCTGAACTCAAAAAATTGCTTGGAGGTAGTGCAAAATGACAAAAATAACAGACATTCCGGCAATTCGCTTCAAAGGGTTTAGTGACACTTGGGAACAGCGTAAGGTTGGAGACTTACTCATAGAACGAAATCAGCAAGCACCGATGAGCGACGAATATCCACTTATGGCATTCATAGCAAATGAGGGCGTTGCGCCAAAAGGCGACCGCTATGACAGAAGTGCTTTGGTTACAGATACTGCAAACAAGCTATATAAGAAAACAGAAATTGGAGATTTCATATATAGCTCGAACAACCTCGAAACCGGCTCAATAGGTCTCAACAAGTACGGAAAAGCCTGTATTTCACCTGTTTACAGCATTTTTGAACCTACGGGGATTGCTGACTCGGACTTTTTAGGGAGAAGATTAGTAAGAAAAGATTTTATAAATGCTATGGTCAAATGGCGTCAGGGTGTCATTTATGGTCAATGGAGAATACACGAGTCCGATTTTCTGAAAATTGAAATATCTGTACCTTCAGTCGAGGAACAACGGAAGATCGGTGCTTATTTAGACCAGCTTGACAACCTTATCACCCTTCATCAGCGTGAGTTGGAAAAGCTCCAAAATATCAAGAAATCTATGCTTGAAAAGATGTTCGTGTGACATCAATTTCGCAGGAAGGAGGAAATCGAATGACATTCCAAAAAGAAGCGGACTTTGAGGAAGCCCTGATTAAAGTCTTGGCGGATAAAGGATGGGAAAAAGAAGTCATCAAGAACCCGACCGAGCAAGACCTCATCCGAAATTGGGCAAAGATCCTGTTTGATAACAACCGTGGAATTGACCGCTTGAATAACTATCCTCTTACGGATGGCGAAATGCAGCAGATCATCGAACAGATCACGGAACTTAGAACACCGTTAAAACTCAATGGCTTTATCAACGGAAAAACTGTGTCCATCAAGCGTGATAACCCTGATGATAAGCTCCATTTCGGCACTGAAATCAGCTTGAAAATATATGATCGCAGGGAAATCGCCGCTGGACAGAGCCGGTATCAGATCGTACAACAACCAGTTTTTCCGAGCAAGTCAAAAATGCTGAATGACCGTCGTGGTGATTTGATGCTGCTTATCAACGGTATGCCTGTCATACATATCGAACTGAAGCGCAGCGGTGTCCCCGTCAGTCAAGCATATAATCAGATTGAGAAATACTCATATGAGGGCGTTTTTACCGGATTGTTCTCGCTCGTTCAGGTGTTTGTTGCAATGAACCCTGAAGAAACTCGTTATTTTGCGAATCCCGGACCTGACGGAAAGTTCAATACTGATTACTATTTCCATTGGGCTGACTTCAATAATGAGCCTATCAACGATTGGAAAGCTATCGCCTCCTCGCTGCTGTCCATCCCTATGGCGCACCAGCTCATTGGTTTTTATACTGTTGCCGACAATGCTGACGGTGTTCTGAAGGTAATGCGAAGCTACCAGTATTACGCAGCCAGCGCAATTTCCGATGTTGTGTCTAAAACGAAGTGGGATAGCGGTAAGCAGCGTGGCGGCTACATTTGGCATACCACCGGCTCAGGTAAGACGATGACGAGCTTTAAGTCGGCTCAGTTGATTGCAAACTCCAATGATGCTGATAAGGTTATTTTCCTTACCGACCGTATTGAGTTAGGAACGCAGTCGCTCAAGGAATATCGGGCATTTGCGGACGAGAACGAAACCGTGCAGGCAACAGAGAACACATATGTCCTTTTGACTAAGCTGAAAAGCAACGCAACGGCAGATACCCTAATTGTTACCTCTATTCAGAAGATGAGCAATATCCGAGATGAGGACGGAGGACTTAATGCAAGCGACATTGAAATAATCAACGGCAAACGGCTTGTTTTTATTGTTGACGAGGCTCATCGTTCAACTTTTGGAGATATGCTATCCATCATCAAGGAAACATTTCCCAATGCCATCTTCTTTGGCTTTACCGGCACACCGGTGTTTGAGGAGAATGCAAAGAAAAACAATGCCCAAACAGATGTTTTTGGCAATGAACTCCATAGATATAGCATTGCTGATGGTATCAGGGATAAGAATGTGCTTGGATTTGATCCTTATAAAGTCCTGACTTTCCGTGATAAGGATGTCCGCAAGGTGGTTGCCTTGGAAAAAGCAAAAGCAGCAACCGAAGAAGAAGCAATCAGCGATCCCAAAAAGGCAAAAATATTCTATGAGTATATGGACTCCTCCACCGTCAAGATGGCGGGCTTCTTGGGCGATGACGGAAAGTGGGTCAAGGGCATTGAAGATTATCTTCCAAAAACTCAGTACCTTTCCTCGGAGCATCAAAGCAAGGTTGTTGAGGATATTCAAGAAAACTGGCTTACTTTGAGTCACAACGGGAAATTCCACGCAATCTTTGCAACGAGCAGCATCCCCGAAGCAATAGACTACTATCGACTGTTGAAGGCTGCAATGCCGAAACTTAGGATCAGTTGCCTTTTTGACCCCAATATCAGCAATGAAGATGGTGACTACAAAGAATACAGAGGGCAGCCGATTGCTTTCTATAAAGAGCAAGGCTTAATCGAAATCCTTACTGACTATAATACGATGTTTGGTCAGGATTTTTCGATTGCTACACACGCTCGCTTCAAAAAAGACCTTTCTCTACGCCTTGCCCACAAAGAGCAATATAAGCGGGTCGAAAGAGAGCCTGAGAAGCAGCTCGACCTCCTGATTGTAGTGGATCAGATGCTTACCGGCTTTGACTCTAAGTGGGTCAACACGCTGTATATGGACAAGATACTGGAGTATGAGAACATCATTCAGGCATTTTCCAGAACCAACAGACTTTTCGGACCCGATAAGCCTTTTGGCATCATCAGATATTATCGCAAGCCGCATACGATGGAGCAGAATGTGAGCAAAGCTGTTAAGCTCTATTCCGGCGATAGACCGATAGGTCTGTTCGTTGAAAAACTGTCTTACAACCTCGGAAAGCTCAACGCTGTGTTTGATGATATTGCCTATTTGTTCAAGAATGCTGGTATCCCTGACTTTGAAAAGCTGCCTGCGGACGGAACCGTAAGAGCTAAGTTCGCCTCGCTGTTTAGAGATTTCAACGGATACCTTGAAGCTGCTAAAATCCAAGGATTTAGGTGGGACAAACACACCTACTCATTCAAGGACGAGGAAAGTGGAAATTCGATTGAAATTACAATGGAGTTCGATGAGAACGCATTTTTGATTTTAGCACAGCGTTATAAAGAGCTTTCCGCTGCTTCTTCCGATGATCCCGGATCACAAGACATAGATATACCATACGATCTTGTTGGATACCTGACTGAAATTGACACAGGGGTTATCGATGCCGATTATATGAACAGTCGCTTCGATAAGTACCTCAAATTGATTCGACAGGAAGGTTCGTCCGAGGAATCTATTGAGCAAGCAAAGGCAGAACTTCACAAAACTTTTGCTGCCCTAACGCAAGAGGAGCAGAAATACGCAAACATCTTTCTGCACGACATTGAGCGAGGCGATGTCATTGCCGAGGACGGAAAAACGCTTCGTGACTACATCACGGAGTATCAGTTTAGAGCAAAAGATGACCAAATTCATCGTTTTGCGACTATCTTCGGTCTTGATGAGGATAAACTCAGGAATATGATGGGGCTTAACTTGAATGAAGCGACTATCAATGAGTTTGGCAGGTTTGACGAGCTGAAAAAGAGCGTTGATAAGACCAAAGCAAAAGCGTTCTTTGAAGCATATGAACAAACCAAGTTGATTCCGCCCAAGGTCAATATGAAAACGGATCAGCTTTTGCGGCAGTTTATTCTTACCGGTGGATTTGAGGTTGATATGCCGTAATGAGTGCCATCACCGCTAAAGCAAGCCGAAAAATGAAAAAATATGCGGTCTTAACAAGAGAGCCAAGGTGTTTCCTTGGCTCTTTTGATTTTTCTTGGGAACAGCGTAAGCTATCCGAAATTACAGATAAAGTCACGGAGAAAAATGCCGGACTACAATATGTAGAAACATTTACAAACTCTGCTGAGTTCGGAATTATAAGTCAAAGAGATTTCTTTGATCACGATATAGCAAAGCTGGGCAGCTTGGATGGGTACTACATTGTAAAAACCGAGGACTTTGTTTATAACCCTCGTATCTCTACTTCCGCACCAGTTGGACCGATAAACCGCAATAAACTTGGAAGAACGGGCGTAATGTCACCGTTATATACCGTCTTTCGCCCGCACGATATTGACACGACTTATTTGGAGTACTTTTTCAAGTGCGGCTATTGGCATTCTTTTATGAATTTCAATGGTGATTCCGGCGCAAGGTCTGACAGGTTCTCGATTAGAGACAATGTGTTTTTTCAAATGCCTATACCTATACCAGATATAGATGAGCAGAGAAAAATTGGCGAGCTACTAACTTGCCTTGACAACCTTATCACCCTTCATCAGCGTAAATGTGCATTATTATTCAGTCCTTTTC
>ERZ827469.2960-NODE-2960-length-11859-cov-7.788038_pt1 | contig 11859 bp, 10 predicted proteins | sample MGYA00519917_ERZ827469 | MGnify/ENA primary metagenome ERZ827469 (study PRJEB31778, sample SAMEA3449314) | human gut metagenome | biome: human gut; feature: human-associated habitat; material: faeces | place: United Kingdom | collected 2010/2012 ... | reverse complement strand
CTTTTATGGTCTATTGTTTTTAATTGTGATTGTAGGTCGTTGTATGATTGCATGGAGGGACTCCTTTTTGTATTGTGTTTTTATGAAATTTTATTGATAACTTCTATTTTGGAAGTAAGCTTTGACCCATTGTCCTGCTTCGCTTAAATCTTCTTCTGTCCAATCAGAAATTTTTGTGCTATTTGCTCTGAACACACTGCTGCTCTCATCTTTATTTGCCAAGTTCCAACACATAAAGCTTATCTGATACTTGTTTAATAAATCCAACCATTTCGCAGTAGATTCAAAGTCATTCACACCATTTCCCGAAGCATCACACATTCCAAACTCGCTCACAAAAATCGGCAGACCATTCTGTGCATAGCTTTCCAGCCGATTGCGCAAATCATCCTTATGTGTTCCTGCATAAAAATGTAACGTATACATAACATTTTTATCTTCTAATGGCGACTCTGCTGCTTTATCAATCTCCTGACTCCATGTCGGAGTTCCTACCAGAATTACCGCATCCGGCTTTTTTTCTCTAATGACTGGAATTATTTCCTCTGCATATGCTTTGATACTTTCCCATGAAGTACCACCATTTGGTTCATTACAAATCTCATAAAGCACATTGTCATTATTAACAAAAGTTTCTGCCATCTCTTTAAAGAAAGCAATTGCCTCATCTTTATTCTGATTTGGATCACCATCACTCAAAATGTGCCAATCCACAATCACATACATTCCTAAATCTGTTGCATAGGAAACGCCATCCTTAACAAGCTGTTTTAATTGCTCTTTATCTCCGCCAGAACAATATCCTCCATCTTCCGCCGTATACATTGCCAGACGTATGCAGTTTGTATTCCAATCATCCCGAAGTGTGCGAAAAGCATCCGGATTCACATACTGCGGAAACCATGCAATTCCATGCGTAGACATTCCATAAAGCTGCACTACATCGCCATGCTGATCGGTCAACTTTCCATTTTCTACATGCAATGCGCCATGCATTTCAAAAGGAGATAGCTTCTCTGTGTTTTCATTTTTTTCTGTATCTTGGATTTTCTCTGTATTCTGGATCTTTTCTGTATCCTGCATTTTTTCTGTTTCTATATTTTCGCTATTCTCCTGCATTTGTGCTTCTGATACCTCACTTTCAGTTTGATTCACTGTATTTTGTTGGCTGCATCCTGATAGCATACTGATTAGCAATGCATAACTTCCCACTTTTTTCATATATGGCATTCTCCTATAAACAATGATAATTATTATCTTTTCGCCAAGCTACTGCCCTATTATTCTCAACTATCGAATAATACTTACTCATCCTTCCAAATTGTAAATGTGTACCGTCTCTGACAAATTACGTCATTTGACTGAAAACTATGTAAAAGCATCAAATAAGATTTCTTTATAATATCTATGATATCATATAAATAGCTTTATTTGACAGATATTTTTTAACGTCAAAGTATGTTAATTAACAACATAAGAAAAAGTCCTACCTTTCCTATTAGGAATACAATCCACGCTCCTACAAGAGGAGCGACGCTAATCCACTTTTATATGCATTATAGAATTTTTATTTCAATCCACGCTCCTACAAGAGGAGCGACTCAGAATTGCTTTACACAGCAATCACAAGAGCAAAATTTCAATCCACGCTCCTACAAGAGGAGCGACATGGTAGTTGAGCAACCTTCCATCACATTCACTCGCATTTCAATCCACGCTCCTACAAGAGGAGCGACGAATCACGAGCAAATCCTGTAATTTTACCAATATATTTCAATCCACGCTCCTACAAGAGGAGCGACGTTGGAGACCTGGATGACGATGATCCTACTTCCGATTTCAATCCACGCTCCTACAAGAGGAGCGACAATATGCCGGTAAAAAAATACAATAATGTTGCATATTTCAATCCACGCTCCTACAAGAGGAGCGACCTCCATATCTTTACGCCACATTTCCATACAATTACAATTTCAATCCACGCTCCTACAAGAGGAGCGACAATAACGTGCAGATCCAGGAAGTTGATTACGGAGATATTTCAATCCACGCTCCTACAAGAGGAGCGACCATCCAGCATGAAGCAGGGTGTCAGTGTGACAAATATTTCAATCCACGCTCCTACAAGAGGAGCGACCCAATGGATGGGAGCGTGAGATAAATGTTTGGAATTTCAATCCACGCTCCTACAAGAGGAGCGACATGAAAGAGGTAATTATAGAATGGAGATCCTTGATATTTCAATCCACGCTCCTACAAGAGGAGCGACATCTTCTATAGTCTGTCCTCTTACTCCATCTTTTATTTCAATCCACGCTCCTACAAGAGGAGCGACCTTCTGGAAACTCATCATCGATATGCCCTGAAAATTTCAATCCACGCTCCTACAAGAGGAGCGACAACTCAAGCGAGATAACAACTCACCGTCATAGCCGATTTCAATCCACGCTCCTACAAGAGGAGCGACAGTTGGCATTGATATTTCTGTAGATCAGTTGAAACAATTTCAATCCACGCTCCTACAAGAGGAGCGACAGCAAAAATGCACAATATTCCTTATGCATCTCTGCAATAATTATTGCATAGTGTCTATATAATTCCATCAAAACCGCAATAATTATTTTATGCAACACAAAAAATATTGCATTTTTCCGGTGCGAATCATCCGCTTTTTCATGTTCGCTTATGATCCGCACCACTTTAAAATATCAGCGTATTTTCTACTGATATTCCTTTTTTTACACCCAGACATTCTATTTTCTGTTTTTGTTTATCGTTTAAATAATAAATACGAATGCTGTCTTTTTCTTCGTCTATAATTTCCTGTAGTTTTCCTTTCAGCATGCGACACTGGGCACCATCTACAATACATTCAAAAACAGAATTTTGTACTCGTACTCCATAGTTTACACATTGTTTTGCTACTTTACGAAGTCTGCTCTTTCCTGCTTCATTTTCTGTATTAACATCATATGTAATCAATACAAGCAAAATATCACCTCTATTTCCACAAAAATGGCGGATATGCATCAATGTCTCCACGTAAATATCTTGCCAAAAACATTGCCTGCATATAAGGAACCATTCCCCACTGAATCTTTTCTTTTAAATATGGATGTATTATCTGTTCCTGTTTTCGCTTCTGCCATTCGTCAAGCACTCTCTTTCTGGCATCATCTGTCAATAAGATTGCTCCATCTTCTTTTTCTATAAAATCTGTTTTGCCCACCATCCTTTTATTAATAAGGCGCAAAACAAAACGATCAGCCAGCGCAGGCCGAAGTTCTTCCATCATATCCAATGCCAGTGAATATCTTCCAGGTCTATCTCCATGTAAAAATCCGACACATGGATCCAGTCCAACTGTTTCTAACGATGCTGCCATCATGCTTGTTAATAGTGTATATACAAATGATAATAATGCATTTACCCTGTCCAGAGGTGGTCTTCTGTTTCTCTCATGAAAATAGAAATCTTCTTTTTGTTGTAAAATCAATTCATCAAAAACAGAAAAATACTGTGACGCAAGTTCACCCTCTATTCCCCTGAGTTGATCTTTGTTGTTACTGATTCTGATATCAGGTATTTTATCCCGAAGCCTCTCTGAAACAATTTTTAATTTATCTGCATCTGTCTGTAGTGAATGATCTCTTATGGTACGTTCAATTACCCATCGTCCATTATAAACTTTTCCGACAATCGTATTGCGTGCAATCTTTAGGCTTTCCTGCTCGTCTGCTGCAACTTCATACTGTTTCTTCCTCAGAAGCACATTTCCTTTTGTCTTTCCTTCTACCCTTGCCAGGAATGAGCCGGACGGCGTCAAAAATACAATTGAAATATTATTATCTGCACATTTTCCCATCAACGCCGGACTGGCTCCTGCTCTGCTAAACGTTACAATCATTTCAAGATTATGAAGTGGCATTCTTCCAAGCTCTGTACCTTCCTCTTTAATCACCACATTTTCTCCATCCAGAGATAAATATTTATTCTCGGATGTGATATAGAGAGTATTCAACAATTTTTTCATGTGTTATCCTCCAAATCTTCTGCCAATATATTATTCATGTATGTTTCAACATTTCCCGTTTTTTCCAGTTCCGGCAGACACAAATCTTTTAAAGAACACACATAACATGCTTTCTTCTTTTTTGCTTTTGGTGTATAACCTCTTTCATAATATTGATGCATTTCATCAAACATATCTTTTACGTTCTGCTTGATACCCTCTGTAATCTGAATATTAACACGATGCTTTATCTCTCCATAATACAATGCGCCCTGTGTAATTGTACAATCCAACATTTCTTCCAGACACATGGCCTGTGCAGCTACCTGCAGGATATCCGCATCATGATCTTTTGGTTTTCCTCTTTTATATTCTATCGGTAATGGCGTATATTTCCCACCAAATGTACGTATCAAAGTACCAGACTCATCTGCATGAAATTCCACAATATCACAAATCCCACTCACACCCATTATTCGTGAGAAAACCGGCATTCCACGAGAAATGATGATATCTTTTCTTTTCTCGTGGGATGCCCCATTATGCGCCTGTCTGTGCATAAAGTTTCCATCCATTGTCTTGTAGTTTTCAGTCCATTGCTGTTCCAGATGAATCAATGCCCATTGTCTTCTACAAAACGCAAAATGCTGTATCCCGGAGATCATCAGATAATCGTCTTCTTTATATTCCTTCAATTATTTCCACTTCCAATCCTGGTAAAGAATTTAATGTAAATTCGTAATCATCAATACTTTTTGGAAATTCTGTCTTCTTCTCAATTTTCAGTAAGCGATGAACTTTTGCAGAAGAATATTGTCCCATCGGGCAATTATGTTTCCACCAGTAAACCCTTACCACTTCCATGCTTCCGTCCGGTCTTGCAGATGATGCATCATTTTCAAAAAGCGTCCTGAGCGCTTCTTTTATCTTTTCCGCATCTTCATCTGAAAATCCTGTCTTTTCTGCAAGCTGATGATTAATACTTCCCTTCACGGTATACATGGCAAAATTAACACGATGCTTCATTCCCATCGTATCTGCCCCTCTTTTATCGCTTGTTTCTGAATTTACACTTTTCGTGATCTGTATGCTTTCAATATCAATAGGATCTACGCTGAATGCTGACTGAATTGTTACAGGTCCTCTCACTCCAACTGATACGGAATTTCCTTTGAAAGCAAATACCTGTCCAAATGCTCTCACATCAATCCACGTCTTACATGCAGCTTTTGCATATGCCTCATTATCCTTTGCTTTCAATGCTTTCTGCATCTCATCATTTGTCTTTGTCCTGTCTGCAAGACTCTTGCATCCATCATCACAGCGTTCTTCGCTTTGTATAAAAATTTTCTCTCCCATATCCTGCAGACGATTTCTGATTTTTCTTTTCAGACATACATCCGAAATCTCTCCGAATCCGTCAAAATCTTCTCTTGGACGATTTCCATTCAATGGATCCCCATTCGGATTTCCATGATTTACCATAATCACCACTTCAAAATCAATTTTGTTTGTAAATGCTCCCATTACTCTTCTCCTCCTTCATTCGACTTTTCGCCTTTTGATTTCATTAATTTTTCTCTTTCCTCGTAATAACCAAGTAAATATCTTTCATTCAAAGGATTGTTGTTGAATCCATCTGTTTCCCGAAGAACATTTATGATCTGCATTATTTCGTTTTCTATTTTCGCTCTTGCACCCGGATTTAACCGTTTCAGATATGCTCTCACTATATGACTATAGAGTCTTTCATAAGTGATTGCCGGACGTCTGGTATACACATTCCACATTTTCTTTGCATTGGTAAGTCTGTCATCTGTTTTACTTTCCTGTAAATATAGTGCTCTCTCCTCGACTTTTTCAAGGATAGCAAGTAATTGTCCAAACAGATAGCTTCTATCTTTCTCTAGCTCCATACTGTTCACCTTCCCATCAAATTCATTATATTTTATCATTGCACAAGCCACCGGCGCCACACAGTTCTGCCACACAAAAGAGCTGTATGCCTGTGGATTTGAAGCCCTGTTTACAGCAGCTTTCACAATATCGGCCGGTATTTTCGGGCTTAATCCGATAATACACGGTAAAATTCTTCGGATTGTAGTTTTTTTCAGTTTATCACTACATGCCAGATATCCTTTTTCCTGTTCTGTTCCATACGCAGCAAGTGCTATCTCATTTGGTGATGGCGCTGTGTTATTTATGAACACCCATTTTTTTGTTTCATGTAATTTTATCCATCGTGGCCAGGTACAATTCTGATGCCAGTGAAGAACTCTGTCTATAAATTCATTTCCCGGAACTTCCTGATAGTAAGTAACAGCTAACCTTCCTGTTGTTGCTGCATCAACCGACAAAATGATTACTTCATCATCCGGTTGGAGTTTTGCCCGGTATCCAGCCATCGCCTGATTCAATTTCTCTGCAAATTTTCTGTCGAGTTCTATGTCATCCTCGTCCCTGCATTCTGCTGCCCAATCAAAATCTGCCAAAAATGTTTCCTGTGTATCTCCAAATAAATCAACTACATCCAAAGCCAGATTAGAATCTTTTTCTTTTAGATTTTGTGGAAGCTTCCACACCACAGTCATCTCACCGTCTATATATTTTCCCTGCCTTGCTAACAACCAGCGCAAAGCATTATGTGCTTTCTGCGAAGTTTCATATCCAATACTGGCAGCCTGCTCACGATTCGCGAACCTTCCCCGGTAAGTAAAACCAGAGGTATCATTTGCCGAAAAAATCTTTGCTTTATCCCCGGAATTTCTGATTTTCGATGGATGTTTTTCAGAACATTGTATCTTTTCACCCGTCACATAATCTATATTACAATTATGCAAATTAGTCTTGTAATACTCGATAAAAGAGTGATACATTTCCGGCTCTTTCCACAATTCATGTTTTTCTCCATTATCCCATACTGCAAATCTTACCATCGCATCTTTTTGGGCAACTGACTGAATTTTATTTTCATTTTCGGACAGAAAACCATCTTCAGCCAATACCAATAATTTTGCTTTTATTAAATCCTGAATCAGTGTAGCTTTTTTCAAATAAAGATATACACATTGCAGCCACTTATTGGAAAATTCAGAGCTTGTCCATTTTCTCAAACTATTAATGTAATCATTATAGTATTCTGTCTTGTCCTCGTTTGTGTATAATGAATAATCTCCTGCAACATAGCAAAGTTTGTCACATAATGCATGCGGACAGCTTCCATTACTTCGCGAAGCCGAATCCTCGGTTACTGGGATAATCGTGATTTTATCTTCCCCATCCTTTGGAATGATTCCGGACAAAGCCGGCATAAATTTACCTTTTAGGTCAATCGTCACTTCTATCTGCGCATTTGCTGTAGAATGCGAGATTGGAAGTAAGATTGGATCTTCATTTACCTTTTTCCCCACAATCGCTTCGCATGCGTCATATGTTTTTTCAAGCATTTGTATCCAGCCCAAAAAGATTCCCCCTTTCAAATTCCCTTATTCCACAGAAATTTTTTTCGTCAAATGTTTTCATTTCCATTTCCGCAACTACTTTTCTGATCTGACATTCTTCCGGTTCCGGAAATCTAATCACTCCGTCTTTCATGTATGCATTCCATAACCGGATCGTCATATGCTTTTTCTCATTCTCCCTGACTGCTTCATCCGAATATGTAATTCCATGTACCATGATTCCAAAAGAAATATTTCCATCATTGTCATAGAATCCTTCTCCTTCCATCACTGTACAGGGTTCTACATATCCCTGACATTCTCTTGTTCCAAGAAAAATATCTCTCCTGCCTCCTCTTTCTAACATTCTTTTTGCAATTTGATAATGCTTATTCTCATTCCGGTCATTTACAAGATCCGGTCTGTTTTCATTCCATACAAAATGTGCTTTCACCCGGTATTCTACATCTTTTAAATATGTGTAAGATGCCAGATCGTTTCCTCCCTGATATTTTATCGGGCGCATTCCCTTTGACTCTGTCCGTATTGGATGCATCACTCTGCACTCATCAATCACCCACGTAAACGTAGGTTTCCAGTAAATACTTTCTGTGATTCCTTTCAATGCTTGATACGTTGGCACCTGATATGACAGTTTTTCGCCTCCTGTTTTCGTTAATGGATCGGTGAAAAGTGCATATTTCCCATAGACTTTATATTCTATTGCATTTTCTCTTTCCATTCTTCTTTCCCCCTTTTTCAATAATATTGTAATACAAGTTCATTGAGCAGTCCTTTTTCCATATCATAATTTTTAGCTACATATACGTCTGGTAAAAACCTGCTTTCTTCTATCACTCCATTTTGTAAGCATTCTTTTAATTTATTTTCATAAACAGACACCGTATAACGCTGTATCTTTCTTAATAATCTTTTTTTATCAGACATATTCTGCGCTGTTTCCAGTTTTTCAAGGATATCCATTCCCTCTTTATATGGAACTATCACTGTTTTTCCCTCTTCCTGAATCGGTCTGTAGTTTTCTCCTGCTGTTTCAAATGCCTGTCTGATGAAATGTTTCCGTTCTCCCGGAAATCCACTGCTCAATAATTTATATATTGTTTCGCCTTTTCCTATATCATAATCCATTTTATTGCTGACTTCCTTATAATAAATTTCATAATACCAATCCATCCACTCTGGGAAAATAATACTCTCCGTACTATTGGACTGATTATATTTTTCACAGACTTCTTCCGTTTTCTTCTGAGCTGTTCGAATCACCTCAAATTCATCCCCAACTAATTGAATTACAGTAACCCTCCCCTGCTCCATTTCCCCGTTTCGGTTGCAACGACCTGCCGCCTGTGCGATATTGTCCAATCCTGCAAGTGAACGATAGACATGATTGACTGACAGATCCACTCCCGCTTCTATCAGATTTGTACTTATAATCAAAACTTTTTCTGTACTATTTTTCAGATAATTTTTTATGCTTTCCAATTGATCACTCCGATGTTCCGGACATAAGTTTGTTGTCAGATAAAAAATCTTCACATCTTTCAATTCTGCTTTTATATAATCAAAAAATGCTCCAACTGTCTCTTTCTTATTCAAAATTAAAAGTATTGTCCGTTCCTTTTGGAAATCATTGAATATCTTCTCTCCCAGTGATTCAAATGTGTCTGGCTCATTTATTTCAAAAGAGATGTTTGTACGCTGAAAACGCTGAAAAATATCACACACTCCTGTGACCATATCCTTAGGCGCTGTATATAAAATCTTTCTTTTTATATTGCCAGATGCCAATTGCGGTTGGGTGGCTGTACACAAAATAATAGTCGCATGACATACATAACATAGAAAATTCATCATAAGATTAAATGTGTGTATTGTCTGCACCGGCAGTGCCTGTGCTTCATCTACGATAATCACAGAATTTTTCAATTGATGAAAACGGCGGATGCTTTTATTTTTCTGTGAAAACAACGTATACAAAAATTGAATCATAGTTGTACAGATAATCGGTTCCTTCCATGCAGTATCTATCTGCTTCTCCTGTTCATCAGAATTGCTGACATTTGAGTGATGTTCCATCACCCATTCTTCGTTTCTGACTGCTTTCTTTATCACTTCAGTGCTTTGTTCTGTGATGGATATGAATGGCGATATGTAAAATATATGGGAAACTTCCGGTGTTTTTCTCTCTGCTGCCACTTTCAGTGCATATCCCAAAGATGCTAACGTCTTTCCCGCACCTGTCGGAAGTGATAACCGATATATTCCATATGATGTCTCTGAGAAATTCATACATTCTTCTCTAATCTTTTTTCGCAGTTCGAAGATTTGTTTTTGTTTCTCTGTTCTGAGATTCTCCTGTGCTTCTTTTTCCAGCTTATCCATATATTGCTGATAATTTTTCAAAGCCTTCTGATATACGTTTGCAGTTTCCATATTATCATCAAGCATACTGTCACCCATTGCTCTTGCTGTATCTGTCCAGTCTGAATCTATTTGCAAAGACAAAAGCAATCGTTCCATACAGCTCATATAAAAAAATCTCTCTGTGCCTTCTGTCTGTCCATTCTGACAGATTTGTTTTAATGGTTTCAAAAAAGCGGTTATGAATTCACCATATGCCTTTCTCATCTGACTGCATAACATATCTTTTGTAAAATGCATTTCTTCAAACCACAGTCTTGCAATTTCATCCAGTTTTTCTTTTTCAACCACATTCAATCTGACTTCAAACTTGTCTTCGCCATCTTCATCTATGCAGTCATAAATTCCATGATGTGCCGTAATCGTATATGAAATAAGCTCTATCAAAAGCCTCATATCTTGAACTGAATGATAGGGACTGTTCTTAAATTCCTGCATTAATAATTCAGCTCCTGCAGAGCTATGATTTACTGCTCCCCTTTTGGGTAGATCATCTTCTTGCTTGATATATGCCTGAAATTCAGTACTAAACTTTCCTGCATCATGCAATTGCAGACAAAGTGCTGTTATTGTCCCTATTCCAAGCGCAGTTCCTTCCATCTGCGCATATTGCTTTGTTCCTGACAAATGTTCTGTTAATCCTTGCTCCATTTCATTTTCTTTGTGTGCCAGATACATCTTATCTCTCCTTTTTCTTCATATTATTCCTTCTCTTTTCAATTGTCAATATAAATTATCCATATTATAGAATAGTATTTTATTTATTGACATTTTTAATCTATTATTTATAATAAAGACTGTCGTATTTACTACGTGGATTGAAAGTATAATATGGATAATATCATTCTCTTTCAGCAGGGGTTTTCCCTGCTGATTTCTCATTACTAAAGATATAACACTTTAGCAGTCCAATAATTTGTACATTTTAATTCAAATTAACAAAAAACTGCTATTTAAATATTTAAACCGCAGAAGTTAGAAATATGGTTACACTTTGGAAACATTCAATAATGAATTACTTAGAACATTTCCGCAATCAAAACCGGGTATCAAAATAAGGCTTTTTAACAGGTAATATGGATATAACGTAAAAAGCCGTATACCCGAGTAAGGTAAGTACGGCTTTGTTTCGGCATATAGCGGAAAATGATTTTCATATTTCTTGATTTTTTCTTAAAATGTGTTTTTTCCATCTATTATAATCATTTTTATTTGCTTTTTGAAAAATAGAACCCTGCATAATCATTTGGATTATGCAGGGTTCTCCGTTCCCTATTATAACATACCAAGTAATAACCGGGAACTACAGCACTGCTATTAAGCTCTTTAATCCCATTAGTATTATAACATACCAAGTAATAACCGGGAACTACAGCTTTCACGCAAACGGTAAGGAGCATAACCCAATTATAACATACCAAGTAATAACCGGGAACTACAGCAAAAGATATAACGGTATGGATCCAGCCAGTATTATAACATACCAAGTAATAACCGGGAACTACAGCGATCATCCGAGAGCAGACTACAGAAAGCTATTATAACATACCAAGTAATAACCGGGAACTACAGCGCAATGGCAAGTCTTTGATCTTGCTGATGTATTATAACATACCAAGTAATAACCGGGAACTACAGCGTAAAACCCCCTCACACTTACCTGCTCAGTATTATAACATACCAAGTAATAACCGGGAACTACAGCCTATCCATCTGAGCTATACTCCAATGCAGTATTATAACATACCAAGTAATAACCGGGAACTACAGCTCGGCATTATTATAACGATTATAATAATAATTATAACATACCAAGTAATAACCGGGAACTACAGCATATTTATAAGGCGGTGAGCGGATGAAGGGATTATAACATACCAAGTAATAACCGGGAACTACAGCAATCTGCTCGGGAGTTTGACAGTTGAATATCAAGAAAAGTACTTGCAGGTCTTATAAAACCTG
>ERZ827469.2955-NODE-2955-length-11861-cov-68.249619_pt1 | contig 11861 bp, 13 predicted proteins | sample MGYA00519917_ERZ827469 | MGnify/ENA primary metagenome ERZ827469 (study PRJEB31778, sample SAMEA3449314) | human gut metagenome | biome: human gut; feature: human-associated habitat; material: faeces | place: United Kingdom | collected 2010/2012 ... | reverse complement strand
TAAGGAATAGTTCATAGGGGGGATAGAATCATGAACGAATACAAACACTTTAAAGATGCGTTAGGTACGGATGAAGCCTTTGAGCTTCATACGTGGGATGAAATCGACCGATTAAATAAAGAATGTGAAGATTATTTTATATATCTGGGTTATGCAGCGGATGATGAATGTACAGGGTATTACACCGTATTATGCGGTGCAACCGGCTACTGCGTATTAGATTATCACATAGGAAGTAAAACGGAATTATTAGCACCTCACGGAATTGAGTTTATGAACGGTAATGATGTTATAACATTTCGCGCGTCAGACGGCACTATATACTCTCATTTTTTAAAAGGCGGAATTCATCAAGAGGAATTAAACTCAATATATGAATGTGTTAATAGTAAGTCAGGGTTGGCAAAATGTAGAGTTGACGACTACTACAATGTTTTAGTATGGGGGTGTTTAGACAATGACAAAAACAGACAAAATGATTAATTTGTATAACTATTATGAAATAATGTACCGCAGACACTACAGCGTTTGCAAAAACAGTTTGGAGACCGATATATATCAAGCGAAGCTATCGGCAGTCAAAGAATGTTTAGACATTATGACCGAGGGTGATACAGATGACAGATAGACAGGAATACCGGAGATTGTATTATATTCTTAAGAAGCGCGAGCAAAGGTTTTCAGCGTCTAAGGAATGGTCGGATTATGACAAAGTACTTAAAAGCGGATTATTATATGATTTAGAAGCCCCTAAGGATATATCAGATGAGGATTTACCATTTTATCGAGAAATTGCGGAGAATTTATATAAAAATACGTTTGCAAGCATTGCTGGGCTAAGAGAAGTACGCCGAAAAAGTATTGCAACATTAAAAAAACACGGATATAATATTTCAGTTTCTAAATATAATAAGTTTGCGGACTTTATGGCGGCGGCGATGAACACAAAATTAATAGACATATATTCGTCAGAGGAGCTTGCACGTGCGTTCATTAATGGAGATGCTAAACACAAGACTGTCCAAAATATTATTGACGAAATCAGTTAATAAGTATCTGGAAGTAATAGCGACATGGGATATAGAAACGAGCAAAATTGAATACAAAGATGGAACTCACGCGTTTATGTATATATGGCAGCTGCATATATGGGGCATACCTGTAATATATGGCCGAACTTGGGAAGATTTTATAACCGTGATTGACGAATTAAACCGAATAATTCCGGAGAAGAAACGATTAGTTATATATGTTCATAATTTAGCTCACGAATTCCAATTTTTAAAGGGTATTCATGAGTTTGACCGAAAAGACGTATTCTTAGTTGATGTTCGTGAACCTCTGTACTGCGTGTGGGGTAAAGTGGAATTTCGTTGTAGTTACAAGCTTGCGGGTGTAGGTCTTGAACGTTTCATGAAAGATATGAATGTTCCTAAAGCGTTACAAAAAACGGATATGGACTATGATGTAGTGAGGTATCCATGGACGGAAATAGCGACCGACGATTTAATTTATATGCGTAATGATGTTGTAGGACTATCATGCGCGATTAAAGCTTTGTTAAAAGCTAATGGAGACACACTAAATACAATTCCATATACTTCAACCGGATATGTCCGGCGTATGGCAAAAAAGGTATTATTCCCATATAACGGAATATTACGAGGTTTAGTGCCCACCTTACACGTGTTTGAATTGTTGCGTGAAGCGTTTAGAGGTGGAGATACTCACGCTAACCGTTTCTATGTTGGAAAGATATTAGAAAATGTGGGCAGTTATGACCGCGAAAGCTCATACCCTTACGAACTGGTAAATAAAAAATTCCCGCTGACCAAGTTTAGAGAAACGACAGATGATATTAAAACCATACTATCAAATTCGGAAAAATTCGGATACGTATTCCGTGTACGATTGGAACATGTAGAACTTAAGAAATGGCATCAACCATATATATCGTTCAGTAAGTGTAGGAACATAAAAAACTATTTGCTCGATAATGGGCGAATATTATACGCCGAGAGTTTGGAGACAACATTAACAGAAATTGACTTAATGATTTTATTAGAGGATTATAACATTGCTTCGCAGGATATAACAATAATAGAATGTTATAAGTCGCTCAAACGATTTTTACCTTTGGAATTTAGACAACTTGTAATTGATTTGTTTATAAAAAAGACTGAGTTAAAAGGTGGACAGGATAAAATAGCATATGCGGAATCCAAGAAGAAAATCAACGCATTGTATGGTATGACCGTACAAAACACTTTGAAAGATGATATAGCGTATCTTTCTTCAACTGACGAATACTATCTTATAGACACGAAAGAGGAGAAACTTGCTAAAATGAAGATGTCGCCGTTTCTCCCGTATGCTGTCGGCGTGTGGGTTACGGCGTATGCTCGTCAGGACTTAAAGTCGTTTATGTGGATTGTTGGACGTGATTTTGTTTACTGTGATACAGACAGCGTAAAATTCATTGGAAAACATGACCCTATTGAGTATAATAAACGAATGGTCGCAGAGGCATCAAAACTGGGATACAAGGCTGTTGACATAAAGGGGGTTAATCATTATATGGGGGTATATGAAAACGAGGGGTTAAGCGAAAGATTCGCAACTCTGGGGGCGAAGAAATACGCACAGGTTAAGGACGGAGAATTAAAAGTGACTGTGGCAGGGGTGAATAAATTCCGAAAAGGCAATAATCCGTCCGGCGCAGAAGAACTCGGCGATATTGAAAAGTTCAAAGACGGGTTCATCTGGAGTAAAGCCGGGGGGAATCGGGCTATTTATAATGATAATGATACGGACATAGATCTACAAATTGATGGGCATAATCTTCACATATCGTCTAATGTTGCAATTGTTCCAACAACGTATAAGCTTAGTACAAGTATAGATATAGAAGATATTTTGAAACGTATCAGTAATTCATCCCTTGAATGGTTACGAAAAAATTATTTTGATATGGAAAAGATACGATGGATAGAGTAAAGAAAAGCAAATTATATCAACCGTCAGGATATCCTGATATTGAATATCTGTTAAATAAGGGTTTGCCGTTTATGTGGCTAATTGGCGGTCGAGGAATTGGAAAGACGTATACTATACTTGAAACAATAGTATTAAATTGTCATACAAAATTCATATTACTTCGGCGCAAAGCTTCCGAGGTTAAGAAGCTTTCTACAGAAGCTTTTAACGTATTCAAAAAACTGAATTCTGATAAAGGGATAGATATTCGACCTTATCCTAACGGTGACGACTGCTATAGTTTTTATTATGCAGATGAGGACGGCAAGGCGTGGGGTGAATGTCTCGGATATATGATGAGCTTGTCAACCTTTGCGAATTTCCGCGGTGGTGATATGACGGACATTGATTTTATAATACAGGACGAGGCGATACCTCAAACATTAAAGGGTCAAAGCATGAATGGCGAGGCTTTCACGTTCTTCAATGCTTATGAAACTATCAATCGTAATAGGGAATTGGAAGGGCGTCCGGCACTTAGAGTTATAAGCATATGCAATTCTACAATTTTAAATAACGACTATTTTTTAACTCTTAATATGATAAGTCCTATAATGGAAATGTACCGTAATAAGAAGGAATTGAAAATAGACCGCGAACACGAACGGCTAATAGCGTTATATCTAAATTCACCAATAAGCGAGCGCAAAAAGAAAACGGCATTATACAAATATACTAAAGATACAGCGTTTGCAAATCAAGCTATTGATAACCTGTTTGAGGATATGGACAGCTTCTTAGACGTGTCACGTCCGCTTGCAGAGTATATCCCGGTCGTAACAATAGGAGAGATTACAGTATACCGGCATAAATCCAGACAAAAGCCGTATTACTTATCGACACATAAAAGCGGAGCACCTAAAGAATTTAAGCTTAATGAATATGACATCTTGGTGTTCCGCAATAAATACCGAAGTATTGTAAACGCTGTGTATTTCGGAGAAGCCGAAGCGGAAAAAGGGTACTTATTAAAATTGTTATTAAAATATATAAAAATGTATTGAGGTGTATACAATGAAAAATAATTTTACATGGATTGAGCTGTTGAAATTCTGGGCTGCTCGATTACTTATAGCTACCATTATTGCGGTAATTTTAATTTGTATCTTATATTTTAAATATAGATAAATATTAATTATTAAAGGAGAAAGAAAATGTATAACAAAACAGTAATTCAAGGCAGATTGTGTAAGGAGTGGAGCGAGGTTAAAACAAGTACCAAAGTTATGGTTGCAAACTCTCTGGCCTGCCAAATATTCAAAAAATACAGTATTTTATGATATTATTGGTAATAAGGAACAATTAAAAAATGTGCTGCAATTTATTCCTAAAGGTGCAGAAGTAATTATTGAGGGTGTCGTAGAAAAGCCCCAAAAAATCATTAGATTATAACCTTAGATTATTTATTGATAAGCTCTATATAGTCCGGGGTATCAAGCCGGATGAAACGGACGATTAGCCTCAGAAAGCTTCTAAAATGCCAATTGTTAATAACGACGATTATTGTCCATTTTAAAAAATAAAGCGGGCTGTGCCCGCTTTATTTATGCCTGCAAGTGACAGTCCAGCTGCCGGAGAACGCTACGCCATTTGTATACATTAATATTACAGGATGTCCAGATACGGGAGACACGGAAATTAATGTTGAATCTCCACCTATTAAATTTGTAATATCAGCGTCAACAATATAATAATTTGTTAAATCGACATCCGTTCCGATTATTTGTAATATGTTATATCCTGTTACTGGTCCCGCAGCTATTCTGGCGATTCCTGTAACTGAAGAAGTAAACACTTTTTCAACGGGTTCTATAGTTGCTGACGGGGTGGTAGTATATGTTATGACATAGTTATTATTTCGGAGAACATAACCGGTACTATTTGCACTGTCAACATATAATTGTTCAATCACATTGTCCGTAGTAATATTCAAGTAAATTTGTGGTGAATAACTATTAACGACTGTAGCATTTAAAATATTTTGTAATACTGTCACCTGAGTTCCTGAGATTGTTTTACCGTCTGAATATATGACATAACGCGGGTAATAGGGAAGACTCCTTAAAATTGGCTGTATATAACTAACCTTATCGTTGGAATTTAAGATCACCATAAGTGACTGACTACTATCATAACTCGGAATTACCCTAAAAATAATGCGTTCAGAACCCGCTGCATATACACTACAAAAATACCTGTAGTTTTGCTCGACGATTGTGACGTCACCGTATACAAAACGTTGTTTTTCAATATAAGTTAGTATTGTTGCAAAACTATAGTTACACCGTGAGGTATCGGCAGTTATAACAAATCTTACAAAAAGGGTTGAGTCGTTAACAAATTCTGTAACAGCCCTTTGAGACATCACCGATGTCTGACTTTGACCTGATGATTGAGATATCGGTACAATCCCAACTGGAGAATATATTATCTCTCCAGTTGTAATGTTAATCGTTGCACGATAGACGGCATTTTCATTAGGAAAGGGCAAAGTCTGAATCATCATTGTCGTTGATTGTGCCGAATATGCTTCATATGCATACCTGACAAAATTATAGACAGAATCCTGGATATAATATCGGACGTTAGCTTTGGTTCGGTAATTTAGTAACTCGGACATCGATACATTTATAGTATCCCCCGTTGCAGTATGTCTAACAAAAACATAAAAACGTGTAAGAGTTTGCTCAATAGTTGATAATCTCCCCCTGTCAGATTTAAAATTAGATTCCGTCTCACCTTCAAAAGAAGCAAGATTAGCTATATCCTGATTGACTTTATTGGTTAATTCCTCGACTGTAGTATTAAGACTGTTAATTCTGGAGCTTAAATAATTCAACTGTGCCGTTACAGCGTTTTGGCTCATCACCTTATTTGTTGAATCGCCGGTCGTTTGAACTATTAAGTTTTCAAATTGATTTATTGAATCTTCTATTTCACTTTTAGCGGATTTTACATATTCAATTATCCAATCTAAATTTAAGTCGTGAAAATTTGTATAAGGAAAGTAATACATTCTGACACCTCTTAATATAACAAAATACAAAATTCATTTTTAAATTCGTCACATACATATTTATTAAAATCGAACATAACCAAATCTCGTTGACTTTGCGCCATTTGCTGACTTGTAGTTACTCCGATGTTTCCGTGACGACTTAGCGTTACTGTACGATTTAACACATCATTTCTGCTAATATCAAGCTTTTGTGTATCCTTAAATGTGTGTTCCTCTGTAGTTGTGTGCGTTAACTTGTCAGTTCGGGTGTTAGTAGAAGTAGTACTAAAATTATCAGTGTCACTATGCGCATCCGCTAATGCCGTGGAATTAAATGCCGATACTTTATGAGTAGTAGTTCCGTCACGACTGGCATTCCCGCTGTCGGATACTGTTCCGGTATCATTAGTCGTAATACTATCTTCATTGGTTGTCCCGCCACTGTGTGTATGCGTGTCAGTTCCGGTGTTAGTATCTTTTTGCGTAGTTGTCTCTTCCATATTGTAATTTTCAAGAGGTTCAAACGAATTATAGAATTCCGCAGTAGTGGTATTATATAATTCCGTAAATCTCACATCATTTAATTGAGCCCATGCACTAATAGCAATTTCAGCAAAATTAGGGTCGGGAAATATGAATTCAAGTTCCGCAGTATTTATAAGAATATATCCGGCGAGTTGTGTCGTCATCCAACTACTGGATACATTAAACCAGCTTTTAAATTTTGAAGCTAACTTCTCAAAATCCGCTGTTGTCGGAAGTGTTGAATTGACTATCCCCATTATTGAAAGACAAGCGTCCATTAACATCTACTCTCCATTTAACCGATAGATTACCTTCAAGTTCAGGGAATATTTCTATAGCCTGTTCGATTCCTCGCTGAACTTCCTTTAAACTCATATCCATTGCGGAGAATGACTGCTGTGTATTAGCTTCAATCTCCGATGTTATAAGTCGTTCTTTTTTATCAGTATTTGCAGTAGGTATGCCTATTCGATTAAGAAAATCATTATACAAATTTTTAAGAAGTCCGTGTAAATCATTTGCTATGAAATTATTTTGAATTTCATTATTAAACTTTACCCAGTGGGGGTTATGTTCTTCATCAAATAGATTTTTATCTATAAATGCCGCGGGTTCACCACTGGCAATTTTATCCATAAACTTCTTAAATGTTTCTGCTCCGGCTTTATTATCAGAAGCGAAGACATAAGCAAGTTTTGAATTCAGTATATTGGTATCAAGTGTTTCCGCAGTCAACGCCATCATATCGCCGTAATAATTAACAATGTCAAGCATTCCGCAATAATCGGGACGTATTCTGATTACTGCGCATTCTTCACCGATTAAAGGTTCAAGTATTTGATTGATTCTCGGATTAGAAATTACAGCATTAGTAGGTTGATATTGTACATTATATCCCTTTAACCCTGCCTGTTGTGGAATTATACCAAATGCTGGAGTATCAATAACTGCAAAATACCCCCATGAGAATAGTACAGCTTTGAAATAATTGCTATCCCAATTCTCCGGGATTTCCCATTCCCAAACACTTAATAAATCAGAAAATAAATAACGCCTGAAGAATGCTGATAAAGCTGTATTCGTTACATGTATTGTTGACGGCGTAACAGGTGCCGTTTCACGCATGATATTACCGTATGAATACGGCACACTATTCATAGAAAAATCCCCCATTCAAATATTCTTCAATTTTTGCACGCTCCGTTGCAAGACATGGGAATTCTACTTCCGCATTTGCACACTTAATAAATCCCCCAACAGTGTTTAATACCGCCGGTGCGCAATATGGACGGCCAAACTCCGAATTATATTCATCAGCTATTGAATAAAATGCTGAACATAATCTATTACTTTCAGCAAAAGAAAATGTTGCTAAATCCCCACCTGTTCCAGTCTCACGAATAAGCGGCACTCCGGCAATTGCCGCCCAGTTACTAACGCCTGTTTCGATAGTCATATTCGACCCTCTTCCTGTTAATGTGCTAATAAGACTTGAAGCTGAATTAACTATCGCTGTTGCTCGTGAAAGTTCCGATACGGCCTGAACATTAAGAAGTACATCAACTCCAACCTGTGCCTCTGATTCAGCAATTATCATAGAATTGGAACTATTAGATACACGTAACCAGCCCCGGCCAGAATATGCGTCAATACCAATATAAATTTTAATAGACGTTTCATTAGCAATTAAACTGCAATCCAAAGGAATCTTACCAAAGGGTTTAACTGATAATATACGCTTAGTATATAAATCTGAATTTACATAGCTCCCCCGACTTGTAGTCTGCGGATGTTGTGGCAATGTAATTGTTCTTTGCACGCTTGAATATGCGTGTGTATCAGATATTATCCTACATGTGGCAGGCACGCTCCAATATCCCATATTTACACTGTCTACCACAGTTCCGCCAAATGAACTTCTGTACATCCTAATTGATTTTATAAAGTCCAAAGGATTGAATATTGAGGGGTCGTAAGTAATATCTGCAGTTGAAGCATTCCACCACGAATTACTATTATATATGTTCTGAATAAATGCTGAATATTGAGAGGATGAAAAAATATAGTAAGTGATCCCTGTTGAACCACCACCACCACTTATACCTACAATATAATAGGTTTCATCAATCCATGGAGAGGCAATATCGGTTATATTGACAGTAGGATTAGTTAAAACAGGATATACAGTATCAACAATACGTCCATTAAATGCTCCACTGCAACGCTCTACATAATGTGTACCTGTTCCAATATCACCCTTATATGTTGCCATAGGGTCAACTTCAAGTGTTGCAATCCAATTCCGTTCCACCCATTCCCATTCCGTCACAAAATAATATCTCTCAAAAGCATCAATATAAGCATAATTATAGATTGAAGGATATCTTGAAGGGAAATAATCGCCCGCCCCGGCAGCCTGAAAGATAATGATGGGTTTTAGTATTGTACAATTATCTTTCAGCGTTCCGGTGTATGTAACGCCCCCTGTAGTGGGTGTTTTGGTTGAATTGTTCCGCTTTCCAAATCCTGAATATAACGTAACTTGCATAATATTAATCCATTGTAAATACTACAGCATTTTCGGTAAAGTCGTTCCAAAATCTATCCGTAAAGTGCCATGCAACATTATAATAACCGCCTGAAATATTAAGCGGACTTGTTGCACTCCATTCATTACATACTGTCATTCCGCAGGATTCCTCATCACACAGAAGAGCAAACACCTTCGGAACCGACACTGCCTCACTTGGCGTAGTAATAGTTCCGTCAGCCTTGAGATACGACGGGATAACCTTAATAGTGTCCGGAGTATCTACAGCCTGCCAGAAATTAACCGTTTCATGGTCGGCATAACGCAGGAATGTGTCATGATAAGTATCGGCTATTGCGCGAGCTGTGCTTTCATACATTGCCGGAGCATACATATACAATCTCTGGTTTTCATAAGGTGTATGACGTGTAATAGCTTTGCCCGTAACATTGATATGATGAAGCTGTAAACGTTCTGTAAGAAGCGCTGAAACTGTAGCTATTCGAGCATATACAAATTTCATGAAATCGGGGTATACATCCGGAGCCATAATGGTTACCGCTGTATATTTCCCGCCGGTCTTTGCGTTATATTCAGTCAGCAAATGGACATTCTGTTCGTCACCCCCGCCGGCCACAATTCCGCCGATAAGGTTGGAAAGAGTTGCACGTTTAAGGTTTTCATGCGCAGTTTCTATCATATCCATAATATTTCCGGTAACCATAGAATAAAAACTTGCCAGCTCTTCAGGGCCCGTAAATGCGCATTCCAACTGCTCCCTAAAATATGACCGTTCAATACTGAACACATTCGCGCCATAGAAGTTAGTCTGCAATATATTTGGACGGCGGAGTTTATACATATCTACGCTCTGCCCGTCATCCGGCAAAGCAAATGCTGTATCATCAATATACGCTCCGTCGGCAATATTGAGTTTGCGGACAATATTACCCCAACGTTCCGAAGACACTCTTAAACCCTTGAATTTTTCTGAATATGGTCTAATCGAAAATATAGTACGTGTCACCATCTGTGTTATTGCTGACATTACCGGGTCAGTGCCATTCTTTAGCGCTGTTGTAGCTACTGATACAAATTCACTTGTATTAGTAGGAGTAAGTATGCTCTGTCCTGTCGCTTGATTTGCAAGATATGTCAAAAGCGCTGATACTTGCTTAAAATTTAATTCGTTTACACTTGCCATTATTTCTTATTCCTTCCGTTAATAATATAATCGTTTATGTCGTCAATAGATGTATGCTTTTCGCCGCCTAAATCGCGTAACTGATTAGTTGCAATAATTGTTTTCTTTAAATCATCAATGCTTTTCTGCAAATCTTTTATATAATCAATATTCCCCGAATGTGTTTCTTCCGGCGTTATTGATTCAGTCTTCACATCCGGCGTTATGGGTTCAGACTTCGCCTGCGAAATATCCGCTACCGTTTCTGCGGGTTTAGACATTTCTATAATATCTTCTTTTGTAAATCCCGCGTCTATTAGTTTAAATATATCTTTAATTTCCATTGTGCAACCTCTCCACTAATTTTTTTAATTCTTCAACAGCTTCTGTTAATTTATTAATTGTTTTGGTATTCATTATATACAATGCTATACAGGCAGCAATAGGAAAACCTAAATTTGCTATAATTTGAGTAATATCTGTAAAGGTCATTTATCGGCTATCTCCTTCATTATTTTCACAATGTCTTTACTGTTTACTTTACCATCTCCGTTTACATCCTTACCACCTGTTCCATTTGCAACCGCTTTCATCTCTGCAACAATATCTTTACTATTTACTTTACCGTCTCCGTTTACATCACAGGTCAAATCCGTCCAACCATTGCAGTTAGTTTTCGGTATTATCTCCGAATAGTCATATTTGCTATAATCTTGGTCGCATGTTACTCCTGCAACCTGATTCGGCCGTATTAGATTCGTTTCACCGCCATATTGCCATAAATCATAACCGATAGTCGGCGGTGTTGTGCTCCATTTCGCTACCCAGCATACATAGCGACCGTACAACTCATCATAATTTACACAGTTTTTGAACCAATCCTGAGAGGAATATACACCAACAAAAAGATTATATGATTCCATTTTATCAAGAATTCGCTTAATTACCGCAGTGTTTAATTCCTTGGTGCGATTTCTCCAACTGGCGGCTTCTACGTCTAAAAATACCGGATATTCTAATTGTAAAGTGTCAAGTCTACTTGCAGTCTCATAAGCAAAAACATCAAGGAAATATTTTTCTTCATTAAGACCGTTTGCGTATACATAAGCCCCAACTTTCAGACCTTGTTCTTTGCAGTTTATGTAGTTATCCAAAAAATACTTATCCTGATTAAATCCCGGAAGCCCCCCTCCAAGTCTACATATGCAAAAGTCGAAACCCTCAGCTTTTGCTTTCTCTGTGTTAAATGCGCTTCCTTGATATTGACTTATATCTATTCCTGATATCATATTACACCTCATTAATAATTCCCAACCATTACCCGCCCGTGAATTTCTTGCGTGAGCTGCGCACGTCCGCCCTTCCGGGGCTTGCTCTGGACTATTCACAAGTTTATTATAACATATAAGTTAATGATGATTGTTAATGAAAAATATATTAGTTGTAAAGATTGTGTGAAGCTTTGTAATATTAACAAATTGTTCATGAAGTTCATGGGAATTTCATTTTGTTCACAATTTGTTAATATTTGACCCTTTAAAGTGTTTGTATTCGTTCATGATTCTATCCCCCCTATGAACTATTCCTTA
>ERZ827469.2952-NODE-2952-length-11879-cov-3.034844_pt1 | contig 11879 bp, 8 predicted proteins | sample MGYA00519917_ERZ827469 | MGnify/ENA primary metagenome ERZ827469 (study PRJEB31778, sample SAMEA3449314) | human gut metagenome | biome: human gut; feature: human-associated habitat; material: faeces | place: United Kingdom | collected 2010/2012 ... | reverse complement strand
AAGGAGTCTTACGAAGAAATTCGTGAGACTTTTTTTATTTCTTACCTCTTTTATACAAACTTTCTTTCTCCTTTTATCTTATAACTCAGGAAAAAGAGTTAATTTTGCAGTCTGATAATTATCTAAGAAAACGTATGGAACTTGATGTATTAACGGCCATATCTCCGATTGATGGTCGATATAGAGGCAAAACTAAAGCTTTGGCAGCTTATTTCTCTGAATTTGCACTGATTAAATACCGTGTACAGGTAGAGGTGGAATACTTTATCACCTTGTGCGAACTTCCTTTGCCGCAGTTGAAAGGAATCGATAGCAGCGTGTTTGAAACTTTACGGAATATCTACCGTAACTTCTCGGAAGCAGATGCGCAACGCATTAAAGATATCGAAAGTGTAACCAACCATGATGTAAAAGCCGTAGAATATTTCCTGAAAGAAGAATTCGATAAGCTGGGTGGAATGGATGACTATAAAGAATTCATTCACTTCGGATTGACTTCTCAAGACATTAATAATACGTCTGTGCCTCTTTCTATCAAGGAAGCTTTGGATAAAGTCTATTATCCGCTGATCGAAGAACTGATTGCACAACTGAAAACGTATGCAACAGAATGGGCTGAAATCCCGATGCTTGCCAAAACTCATGGGCAACCGGCTTCTCCGACTCGTTTGGGTAAGGAAGTGATGGTATTCGTTTACCGCCTGGAACGTCAGCTGGCTATGCTGAAAGCATGTCCGATCACTGCAAAATTCGGTGGCGCTACCGGAAATTACAATGCTCATCATGTAGCATATCCTCAATATGACTGGAAACAATTCGGTAATCGGTTTGTTGCAGAGAAACTGGGACTGGAGCGCGAAGAATATACCACTCAGATTTCGAACTACGATAACTTGTCTGCTGTCTTTGACGCGATGAAACGTATCAACACCATAATGGTGGATATGAACCGTGACTTCTGGCAGTATATTTCTATGGAATACTTCAAGCAGAAGATCAAAGCCGGTGAGGTAGGATCAAGCGCGATGCCGCATAAAGTGAATCCGATTGACTTTGAAAATGCGGAAGGTAATTTGGGTATCGCAACTTCTATTCTGGAACACCTGGCTGTGAAACTGCCTGTTTCCCGTTTGCAGCGTGACCTGACAGACTCTACGGTGCTCCGTAATGTAGGCGTGCCTTTCGGTCATATCGTGATTGCTATTCAGAGTTCACTGAAAGGACTTCGCAAACTGTTGCTGAACGAACCGGCTATTTACCGTGATTTGGACAACTGCTGGAGCGTAGTGGCTGAGGCAATCCAGACGATTTTACGCCGCGAGGCTTACCCGCGTCCGTATGAAGCATTGAAAGCTTTGACCCGGACCAACCAGGCTATTACAGAAAGTTCTATTAAAGAGTTTATCGAAGAATTGAATGTAAGCGAAGATATTAAAAAAGAGTTAAGAGCAATTACTCCGCATACATATACGGGACTTTAATTGTTTACTTATACAATAAACGTGTTTTTTTAATAGGCCGTGAGGCCAAAGTCTAATTTTATTCGAATAAAAAAATGAGCACAGAAAACGAAGAATGGCGCGAAAATTCTTTCAATGAAGAGAATACAGGTGCCGGCCGTGATGGTAACAGGTCTTACAACAGAGAAGGTGGAGAACGTCCGTATCGTCCTTCTTACAACCGTGAAGGTGGGGATCGTCCGTATCGCCCGCGATTTAATCCGAATAGTGAAGGTGGAGAGCGCCCACAGCGTTCTTATGGTGAACGTTCTTATGATCGCCCCCAACGTCCTTCTTACAATCGTGAAGGTGGAGATCGTCCGTATCGTCCTCGCTTCAATAACAATAATGAAGGAGGTGAACGCCCGCAACGTCCTTACAACCGCGAAGGTGGTTCTTATGACCGTCCTCAACGTCCTTCTTACAACCGTGAAGGTGGTGACCGTCCGTATCGTCCCCGTTTCAATAACGGCGAAGGTGGCGGCTATCGCAGCAATAACGGCGGTGGAGGTTATCGTCCGAGATATAATAACGACCGTCAAGGAGGATATCGTCCTCGTCCGCGTACCGGCGATTATGATCCGAACGCTAAGTATAGCGTAAAGAAACAGATCGAGTACAAGGAACAGTTCGTTGATCCGAATGAACCGATTCGTCTGAATAAGTTCCTGGCTAACGCAGGTGTTTGTTCCCGTCGTGAGGCTGATGAATTTATCACAGCAGGTGTGGTTTCTGTAAACGGTGAAGTGGTAACGGAATTGGGTACGAAGATCAAACGTTCGGATGTGGTTAAGTTCCACGACGAACCGGTAAGCATTGAACGCAAGGTATATGTATTGCTGAATAAACCGAAAGATACCGTTACTACATCGGATGATCCGCAGGAACGCCGTACAGTAATGGATTTGGTGAAAGGCGCTTGCAACGAACGTATTTATCCGGTAGGACGTCTGGACCGTAACACGACTGGTGTACTGTTACTGACGAATGACGGTGATCTGGCTTCCAAGCTGACACACCCGAAATTCCTGAAGAAGAAAATTTATCATGTTCATCTGGACAAGAACCTGACGAAAGCAGATATGGAGCAGATTGCAGCTGGTATCCAGTTGGAAGATGGCGAAATCCATGCAGATGCGATCAGCTATACAGATGATTTCAAGAAAGACCAGGTAGGTATCGAAATTCACTCCGGTAAGAACCGTATCGTTCGCCGTATTTTCGAATCACTGGGTTATAAAGTAGTAAAACTCGACCGTGTATTCTTCGCCGGGCTGACCAAAAAAGGTCTGCGTCGCGGAGACTGGCGTTACCTGTCGGAAGCAGAAGTAAACTACCTCCGCATGGGTTCGTTTGAGTAATAAGTCAATAAATAACAACTTGACAGAGGACGGGGAAAGAAAGCAGGAAAGAATTCATCCTGCATTTGAAACCTCGTCTTCTTGTATCTAAAAAGAAAAAGTTAAATGGAAAAGATTGGTAGAACAAAAATTGTTGATCTGTTGAAGCGCACAGACATTGGCGCTATGGTCAATGTGAAAGGATGGGTTCGCACCCGCAGAGGTAGCAAACAAGTTAACTTTATCGCACTGAATGACGGTTCTACAATAAATAATTTGCAGATCGTAGTAGATTTGGCTAATTTCGATGAAGAGATGCTGAAACTGATTACTACCGGGGCTTGTATTAGCGTGAACGGAGTAATGGTGGAATCTGTGGGTTCCGGTCAGAAGGTGGAAGTGCAGGCTAAAGAAATCGAAGTGCTGGGTACTTGCGACAATACATATCCATTGCAGAAAAAAGGTCACTCCATGGAATTCTTGCGCGAGATTGCTCACTTGCGTCCGCGTACCAATACATTCGGTGCAGTGTTCCGCATCCGTCACAACATGGCGATTGCTATTCACAAGTTTTTCCATGAAAAGGGATTTTTCTATTTCCATACACCGATTATTACAGGTTCCGACTGTGAAGGTGCCGGACAGATGTTTCAGGTAACTACCATGAATCTGTATGACTTGAAGAAAGACGAAAGAGGTTCTATCTCTTATGATGACGACTTCTTCGGCAAGCAGGCAAGTTTGACAGTATCCGGTCAGTTGGAAGGTGAATTGGCTGCCACTGCTTTGGGCGCTATCTACACATTCGGTCCTACTTTCCGTGCCGAAAACTCCAATACTCCCCGCCATTTGGCAGAGTTCTGGATGATTGAGCCGGAAGTTGCGTTCAACGACATTGCCGATAATATGGACCTGGCAGAAGAGTTTATCAAATATTGTGTGAAATGGGCGTTGGATAACTGTGCGGATGATGTGAAGTTCCTGAACGATATGTTCGATAAAGGCTTGATTGAACGTCTGCAAGGTGTATTGAAAGATGATTTCGTACGTTTGCCTTATACAGATGGTATCAAGATTCTTGAAGAAGCTGTTGCGAAAGGACATAAGTTCGAATTCCCGGTTTACTGGGGCGTGGACCTGGCTTCCGAACACGAACGTTTCTTAGTGGAAGAACACTTCAAACGTCCGGTGATTCTGATTGACTATCCGAAGGAAATCAAGGCCTTCTATATGAAGCAGAACGAAGACGGTAAGACTGTACGTGCCATGGACGTTCTTTTCCCGAAAATTGGTGAAATAATCGGTGGTTCCGAACGTGAAGCCGACTATAACAAGCTGATGACCCGTATTGAAGAAATGCATATCCCGATGAAGGATATGTGGTGGTATCTGGATACCCGTAAGTTCGGTACTTGTCCTCACTCCGGTTTCGGATTAGGGTTCGAACGTCTGTTATTGTTTGTAACAGGTATGGCGAATATCCGTGACGTGATACCATTCCCGCGTACACCAAGAAATGCTGATTTCTAATATTTCGGTATATTTATGTAAAACTCGCATAATCTTCAGGTTATGCGAGTTTTTTTATGCTCTGAATTGCTGTATTCTCAAAATAAATCTTTATATTTGGAAATACGCATTCGAGAGTGTTAACTAAAATAATACAACAATGAAAAAGCTCTATTTCTTTACCATGCTTTCAATAATGTTGTTAGCGGTAACAGGTGCGACGGCCCAGAAGAAAACCAAATTCAAAGCGGTCGATTTGAAAGGTATTTGGCAGCTCTGCCATTATGTATCCGAGTCTCCCGATGTTCCGGGAGCGTTGAAACCCAGTAATACATTTAAAGTATTGAGTGATGACGGACAAATCGTCAACTTTACCATTATTCCCGGTGCGGATGCGATTATTACTGGATATGGTACTTATAAACAACTCACGGACGATTCTTATAAGGAAAGTATCGAGAAGAATATTCATCTCCCGATGCTGGACAATCAGGACAATATTTTGGAATTTGAGATTAAAGACAATGATTATCTCCATCTGAAATATTTTATCAAGAATGATTTGAATGGAAATGAGTTGAACACCTGGTATTATGAAACCTGGAAGAGGGTGGAGATGCCGGCTAAATTCCCGGAAGATATTGTGAGATAAGTAAATTTGTAGTCTGAATTATAGTTGCGCACATCCTCTTTTCGAAGAAGATGTGCGCAATTTTTGTGTCTTTATATGAAAGTAGACAAAAACAAAAGCATTTTGGATAAAATCTACATCGGCACGTGTGAAATCAAGGATGAAAAAACAGATATATAAAGGCTTTCCTTTCGCCAATCCCTACTTTTGCTATCAGTAAAAACAAGTGTTTCGAATGATAATAAATATAACATCAAAGCTATAAATATGAAAATGAAAAGAAAGTTGTATGTCGCGGTTTGGGGGATGAGTCTGCTGACCGCTTGCAGTATTCCCAAAGCGGGTGCGCCAGAGTGGTTTGAGAACGCTGTGGAAACTTCCGGCCATCAGTTACTTTATATGGCGGAGCAACTCAAAGACGTGCCGGACACCGTTTGTTTCCCGCGTTCTGTCAAGCTGGACGGGAGTTATCGGTTAGAAAATGCCAGAGACTGGACGAGCGGCTTTTATCCCGGTTCTATGTGGCTGGCCTATGAACTGACAGGGGATGAGGCTTTGGCGGAAGAAGCCCGTAAATATACCAACCGCCTGGAAGATATTCAATATTATACCGGAAACCATGATATCGGCTTTATGATGTATTGCAGTTATGGGCAGGCACTCCGTTTGAAGCCGGAACCGAAGGATAAACAGGTTTTGATAAACTCTTCCGAAAGCCTTTGTGCACGTTTTAGTCCGGAAGTCGGATTGATTCGTTCGTGGGATTTTGGTGATTGGAGTTATCCGGTTATCATTGATAATATGATGAATCTCGAAATGCTATTCTGGGCATCCGAACAAACGGGAAATTCGAAATATCAGGATATTGCCATCGCTCATGCCGATAAGACACTGAAGAATCATTTCCGTGATAATATGACCTCGTATCATGTAGTCAGTTATTCTGTTCCAAGCGGAAAAGTAGAATCCAAAGGAACTTTCCAAGGCTATTCCGATTCTTCGGCCTGGGCTCGTGGACAGGCATGGGGAGTCTACGGTTATACCATGTGCTACCGCTTTACCAAGAACCCTGCCTATCTGGATGCGGCTCATCAAATAGCCCGTTTCATCATGGAAAATCGTCCGTCGGAAAATGATTATATACCTTATTGGGATTATGACGCACCGGGGATTCCGAATACTCCGCGGGATGCATCCGCATCGGCTGTCACAGCTTCCGCTTTGCTCGAATTGTGTGGATATACAGAAGACAAGAATTTAAGTAACAGCTACGTAGCGTATGCGGAGAATATACTGAAACAACTTTCCTCACCGGATTATCTGGCGAAAGAAAAGGAAAACAACGGATTTATACTGATGCATTCGGTCGGCAGCTTCCCGCATAATAGTGAGGTGGATGTGCCGCTGAACTATGCCGATTATTATTATCTGGAAGCACTGAAGCGATATAAAGATTTGAAGAAGTTCGGCTAAACGGGATTGAGTATAGAATAAGAAACATTTTACTATCAGAGCTAAATAACAAACACCATGAAACCAATATTGTATATTCTTACAATTTGTTTATTTACATCCGGACTTTATGCCCAACAGTCACCTGCCAATATCCGGCTGAAAGATGTCACTTTGATGCACGAAATGCGTGCTACTCCCTCACCGCTCGACAAAGTAGTGGTTGCTGACCGTATCGTCTCTTTTCAATGGCCGTTGCAGGAAGGGCTTTATGTGGTAGAAAGCGGGTTGGACGGTCTGGATACCAAGCATAAAATTGACAAGAGTAAAGTCCGTTATAGCTTGCGCTATTCTCAAGACCCCACTTTCAAGACCGGAGTAATGCAGGTGGAAACCCGCTGGCCGTTCTTCAATCCGGAGAAAGATCTGACTCCCGGCGTATGGTACTGGCAATACGGTAATGTTATGAACGGCAAAACAGAATGGGCTACGGTTCAGCAGTTCACGGTGGAAGCCAATCCGGACAAGTTCTGTCCGCCTTCCTTGAAAGAAGTTCTAGCCAAAGTTCCTCACGGACATCCCCGTGTCTGGCTTGATAAGAGCGAATGGGATCGCTTTATCCGGAGTAGCGTTTCCAAGCCCGAACGTAAAATTTATATTTTAGCAGCTGACAAGGCGATGAAGACACCTATGAAGTCTATTAATGATGTCAACACGAAGTTAGCCGCTAATTTGACTAGCGAAATGGAGCGCAATGCAATGCTTACTCGTGAGAGTCGCCGTATTGTCGACAGGGAAGAGTCAAACTTGGAAGCTATCATACGTGCTTATATGCTGACTAAAGAACGCCGCTATGCTGACGAAGCCGTCAAGCGTATCAAGGAAGTCATCACTTGGGGTGAAAGCGGGAATGTGAAAGGAGATTTCAATGACGCAACTTTTGTGTCACTTAGTTCATTGGCTTACGATGCGCTCTACGACCTTTTGGATGAGGCAACTAAAAAAGATTTGTTGGCTTGCATTAAGAAATATGGAACAAAGATGTATGACCATTACAATAATTATCTGGAAAACCACATTGCAGAGAATCATGTCTGGCAGATGACGCTCCGGATTCTTACCATGGCTGCTTTCACCGTTTATGGCGAGTTGTCCGAGGCTGATACTTGGGTGGATTACTGCTATAACGTATGGCTTGCCCGCTTTCCCGGCCTGAACCAAGACGGTGCTTGGCACAATGGCGACTCTTACTTCACGGTAAACACGCGTACATTGATTGAAGTTCCCTATTTTTACAGCAGACTGACCGGATTTGATTTCTTCTCCGACCCATGGTATCAAGGTTCGGCTCTGTACACTATCTATCAGCAACCCCCATTCTCCAAATCGGGTGGAAATGGAAGTTCGCATGAAAAGGTGCTGACGCCGAGAGGAGTGAGAGTAGGCTATGCGGACGCTGTCGCCCGGATGACCGGAAATACGTATGCTGCTGATTATGTGCGTACTATCCGGACGCGTCAACCGAATATACTGAATGAAGGTGGAACCTCTAAAGCAGGCGGACTGGCATGGTTCCGTTTGCAATGTGACAAGCCACTACCTGCGGGACCCGGTCTTGCCGACTTGCCTATGGGACATGTTTTCCCGCAATCCGGCCTGGCTTCATTTTCCACCAATCTGTCCCGGACAGAAAATAGTGCTATGATTAGTTTCCGTAGCAGCCCGTATGGCGGCACATCCCATGCGTTGACCAATCAGAATGCTTTCAATACTTTTTGGGGTGGACAGTCCCTTTTTTATAGTGCAGGTCATTGTACTTCTTTTATCGATAAACATGCTGTTTATTGTTACCGTGCATCTCGTGCTCACAATACGATTCTGGTCAATGGTATGGGACAACGTATCGGTACAGAAGGCTATGGTTGGATACCCCGTTATTATGTAAGTGAAAATATCGGTTATGTGGTCGGTGATGCTTCCAATGCATACGGAAAAGTAATCTCTCCGCTTTGGATAGAACGTGGCAAAACCGCCGGTTTAGAATATACCCCTGAAAACGGCTGGGACGAAGTTGGTCTGAAAACTTTCCGCCGCCATATCGTAGAGCTTGGGAAGACAGGTCTTGCCTTTATCTATGACGAGCTTGAAGCTGAACAACCTGTCACTTGGAGTTACTTGCTGCATACAGTTATTAATCCGATGAATGTGGATAAAAGTAATTCGAAATGGATACACGTTCAGGCTACCAACCAAAACGGTGTTTCCGATGCCTACCTTTTCTCCACCAGTGTATTGAAAACCGATACGACCAGTCAATTCTTCACCCCTGCCGTCAACTGGCTGATTGCTGACGAGAAAGGTAACTTTAAAACATACCCTAATCATTGGCATTTCACCGCTACTTCAGACAAACAGAAAGTATATCGTTTTGCTACTGTTATCAATACTCACGCCAGACAGAAACCCTCTGAGCAACCACGAATCCAGAAAGACGGCTGCATCGAGATAGGCGGCTGGTACATCAAGGTGAATCTATCTTCTAAAGGTGCTCCCTCTTTCTTCATTCGCCATACGAGAAAAGGAGAGAACGTAAGTATCGACTATAAAGGTGAAGCTACCCTTATCAAAGAAAACGGCCATGAAAAAGTGCTGGTTGATAAAGTGCCCGAACTGGAAATCTAATCAGATAAAGACATAGAATATGAAAACAATAAACTATATCCTGGTAACTGCAGCAATAGCACTTTCATTCAGTAGTTGTATGCAGCAATCTAAAGAAAAAGAAATGACGGAAACTGCTCCACAGAAAACGTATGAATATATGACAACCGCACGATTGACGGTCAGTGAGAGCAAACGATTGATAGCCAAAGGTATTACCGCAAATAAAGACGTAAAGGACAGGCTGGAGAACGGCATTGTCATCATTACTTTGGGAACAACCAATACCTATCTTGCAGAAGAGCTCGCCGGACTGTCAACTCCCCGGGGGAGCTTCGTCACAGGTCGAATCTTCCCGAGTTCGAAAGAAGATTTTGCCAAAGGAGTGAAACGCCGGTCGGAGATAGTATTGATGAAAGGAAAGCCGGTTGATATTTCCTATGCCGACGCTTTGAGTCGTATGAATGCGAAAGACATTGTATTTAAGGGTGCCAATATGGTGAACTACGCCAAACGTCAGGCAGCCGTATGTGTAGGAGCTCCCGACGGGGGCACTGTAGCCAAACTACGTAAATATACCGACCAGGGCAAAGGACGTTGGATTGTGCCCGTGGGATTGGAAAAAGAAACGACACAAGACCTGTTCGAGATGCAGAAACTGACGAATGGAGATACACCACGTGGTAAAGGTACTGTACGCCTCAACGTGACACAAGGCAATATTTACACCGAAATTGAAGCTCTCAAAGAATTTGCCGACGTGGATGTTCATGTCACGGCGAAAGGTGGTGTGGACGGTGCCGAAGGCGGTGTGTCGTTATTGATTTGCGGCACGAAAGCGGAAGTGGAAAAAGCGGAAAGCGTCGTGCAGCAATTGCAGGGTGAGCCTGCTTTTGTAGAGAGCACTTCTGATTCAAAGAAATAAAATATCTATTACTAATGCAATAACAGGAATTATTTATGAAGAAAGTTTTATCACTCATCGCTTGTGTCGGCCTGTCGCTGGCACTGAACGCACAAAACAAGAAAGTATTCGGAACGAAAGACGGCGAACTGATACATGAAAGCTCGGAAAGCTACGAATGGCCTACCGACGCGAAAGTACTGGAGAAACTGGATAAATGGCAAGATATGAAATTCGGTATCATGTACCACTGGGGAATCTATTCCGTGCCGGGCATTACGGAATCATGGTTACTTTGCTCGGAAGACCGCTTTACCAAGCGCAGACAAAAAGTAGCTCCTGACAAACCTTATGACGAATTTAAAAAATGGTACTGGGGACTGGCGGATTCATTCAATCCGGTCAAGTTTGAGCCTTCCCGTTGGGCGGATATTGCAAAAGAATCCGGATTCAAATACCTCATCTTCACTACCAAGCACCATGACGGCTTCTGTATGTACGATTCCAAATATTCGGATTATGGCATCACAAAAGGACCATACAAGAACGGTAAATATGCAGATGTCACCAAGTACCTGTTTGATGCTTTCCGCCAGAAAGGTTTCATGGTTGGTACTTATTTCTCCAAACCGGACTGGCATCACACAGATTACTGGGACCCGTTTTGGGCAACTCCCACCCGTAACGTAAACTATGACGTAAAGAAATACCACCAGAAATGGGCGAACTTCCAGAAGTTTACTGCCAATCAGATTGACGAACTGATGACTAATTACGGAAATGTCGATATCTTATGGCTCGACGGTGGCTGGGTACGCAAGCCCGAACAGGATATCAAAATGGATGAAATAGTAGAGAAAGCGCGCATTAAACAACCGGGACTAATCGTAGCGGACAGAACCGTACCGGGACGTAACGAGAATTATCAGACACCGGAACGTGTCGTTCCTGAAAAGCAAATAAACAATCCGTGGGAAACCTGTATTCCTTTGGCTAAGACTTGGGGTTGGAGTCCGGACTCCGAATACAAATCCTGTTCATGGGTAATCAATATGCTGGCTGAAATTGTAGCCAAAGGCGGAAACCTCGCCCTGAATATCGGTCCCACTCCGGAAGGCGAAATTGAACAAGGCGCTGTCGACCGCTTGAAAGAAGTAGGTGCCTGGCTAAAGCAGAACGGTGCGGCTATCTACGCCACCCGTATCACCCCGAACTATAACTGCGGTAAAGTCTGGTTTACTGCCAACAAGGACGGCAAGACATTGTATGCTATCTACGCCCTGCCCGAAAAAGAAACACTGCCTGCTACCATTGAATGGGAAGGTAACGAGCCGACAGGCAAAATGACCCTTTTACAAAACGGCAAGAGCGTGAAGTACTCCTGCAAGGATGGCAAAGTGATTGTCACCCTGCCTAAAGGTTTGAAAAACGAGCCGCTGGCCTTTAGCTTCAAAGTAAAGAAATGACAGTTTACAATAGGTTTTATGAATAATTTATCAGTTTTATGTTTGGCTGTTGCAGGATTATCCGCCTGCAACGGTTCAAACTCAAAATCATCTGAAACAGCGGATGCTTCTTCAAGAAGCAACGCTGCAGAAAAGCCTAATATCGTCATCATGCTGACTGATGACCAGGGGTATGGAGATATGAACTGTTACGGCAACCTTCGTTTGCAGACCCCCAATCTGGACAAGCTGGCGGCGGAAGGTGTCCGTTTCACTAACTTTTATGCAGGTGCGGCAGCTTCCACTCCATCGCGAGCAGCCTTGTTGACCGGGCGATATGCCGAGCGTGCAGGCTTGCAGGGAGTCGTAGACGACTTGTCTGAAAACGGATTGGAAAGCAATGAATTTACCCTCGCCGACTATCTGAAACAGAATAAC
>ERZ827469.2940-NODE-2940-length-11927-cov-3.257075_pt1 | contig 11927 bp, 25 predicted proteins | sample MGYA00519917_ERZ827469 | MGnify/ENA primary metagenome ERZ827469 (study PRJEB31778, sample SAMEA3449314) | human gut metagenome | biome: human gut; feature: human-associated habitat; material: faeces | place: United Kingdom | collected 2010/2012 ... | reverse complement strand
AAGAGGCAATGCGAAGAACAGAAGAATCCGCCAGAAGAATAGTCGAATTTGCCAATAACCCGGATAGCACAGAATTTAAACAGGCAGTGCTGGATAACAGGCATAACAAACAGGTAGCTGATGAAAGCGAAAAACTTATCCAGAGGATTCTTGATACTATGGTTTAGGAGGAGCAGAGCTGATGAAAAAGTACAGAGTAAACGAGAGCGAACATTTCAATCTGTATTCGATGCATGATAAGCTGAAATGCATCGAAATTGATATGCAGGAGGCACCAGCACACACATACACAGACGAGCAGTGGGATGAGGTCCAGAAAAGAATCAGCGAAGTCGAGGAGCTTATGGAAAAGGCGTATTGCGTAGGCGCATTGGTGGACTGGCCAACCCTAAAGAGAATCAGGGAGATTAAAGAGGAACGGCAGTTGATGAGATACAACGCCTGCATGGAACAGGGGGCATCGGAAAAAGATGCTGCAATGGCATTTGAATTATAAAACAGTTACCCGCCCCGGAGGGTACGAGGGCAGAAAGTAAGGACACACAAATGATGGCGAATATTGTAGCAATGTTTCATTCAACACTGCATATGGATGATGGATACGTGAATCATATCGCAATAGTCCAGGACGTTGATGGATACCACAATCATTTTCTTTATGATGAGGACAAGGGAAAAGGAGCCGCAGGGACAGGACCATTCAAAACAATAGAGGATGCAAAACAGGATGTCATAGCACATTACCCCGATGCGAAAGAAAAGGAAATCTCCCCGGCAGGGTACAGGTATTACAGCACACAGCGACCAATCATGCCGGGAGGATACCCGAAGCCAAAAAATAACGAAATTCTGGAGATTGAGAACTTCGACAATAAAAAGTTTGTTGAGGAAGTAGGCTGCCAGGCATGGGGCTATATCGAATACAAAAAGCCGCTCGGACATTTCAATATTATCGATTATGAATTGGTTGCGGTAAAGATTAAAACATTGCATCTGAAATATATCGGCAGGGATGATTGGGGACGGTACGTGTATGAGGATGAAAACGGAAAGCTCTGGAAGAACACAGACTGTTGCAGTCCGAGAGAGTGCTGCGAAGAAAGAGGCGATACGCTCTACTCATCCGCAGGCAACGAATTTGACGGAGAACCTGATTGCTTCATGGCGGCTCATATTAAAGTTGAGTATTTACCGGAAGAGGGAGGCGAACAGGATGAATAAATCAGATACCGGCGGACAGCCAGCGAAACTGTACCGGAACAAAGAAACAGGAGAGCTGTTTACATACCGAGGAATGCTGAAAGAATGGCGCGAGCGGTACGAGGGGATTAACCCTGCCAATGGATTTTACCAATACCACTGGCACACCAGGTACGATTACTTAGGATAACGGAACAGGAGGGCGGAAAGTGAGAACGATTGATTTACTGTACCAGGCATATGTCGATGAGCGGATGGAGAAAGCAGAAAGCGGAGAGGAGCAGGAGGCGATTCGCCAGTTTAGAAATATATGCAGCAAAGCAGATAACAGCTTTATGAAATTGCAGGGCGATATATGGGACAGCATGGTCCAGTATGGAGATAGCAGAGAAAAGCAGGGATTCATCGCAGGCTTTATGATGGCGTGTGATTTATTCAGAACAGGAGGCGCAGGAGCATGGAAGATTTAATTCTACATCCTGATATTGCAGAACCGGTAATGACATTGAGCGATAGAGATTTGGGGACGCTCTTCAAAGCACTTATGATTTACAGATGGAGGGGCGAAGAACCAAAAGACTTGAGCGCGGCGGCGGATATGGCATTTATATTCATTCGGACAAAAATGGATATGGAAACTGAGGCAAGAAAAGAATACTGCCGGAAACAGCAGGAAAGAGGAAAACTCGGAGGCAGACCGAAGAAAAATTCAGAGGAAAGCAAGGAAAAGAAATAAAACTCATTTTTTTGAGTTTTTGTAAATATAGGTATTGACACCTACCTACTACGTGTTATATTAAACTCATAAGAACGAGTTATAAAACACACAAAAGTGAGTATGAGGTAAGCGAGATGAAATTTACAAAGAAAATGGTTGAGGTAATCGAAAGAGCTATTGATAAAAAACTCACAGCAGAAGAAATTGAAAAAGGGAAAGTCGAAACAACCCTCACAAGATGGTATGGAACCAAAAAGGTTGTAAAAATCTACAGAGCAGATAATAAAAAAATATATGTCTACGGAAGATTTGAAAATGACACATACTGGTTTCAGACACAAGGGTTTGACACACCAAACAAAAAGTTCGAGCAGGCAGTTTTGGCATAAGATTCAAGGAGGTATATACAATGGCAGCACAGATTATCCGATTTCCGGTACAGAACAGCAACGGTTATAACAATTTGGTTCAGTTGTTTGAGATTTGCGATTCATTAGAATCCTGCAATTTCTATCTTGAAAGCGTAGAACAGCTTTTTCAGAAAGGATATATTTCTGAAAAAGAGATGTACACTCTTCGCAGGATTGGCAGAGGAAAACGCCTGGAGCTGACACAGCCAGAAGAGCAGGAACCGAAGGAGGCAACCGAACCTGGCGTGTATCAGTACACACCGGAGATGGGAGGCACAAAGCCTGATTGCCAGATGGAGGCGAGCCGGGGATATTATGGCGGTCATTGGTTTATTGATACGCCACTGGAAATCAAAGGTCGGGGAATTACGTTCCTGAAAAAATATACGGATAAGGATTTCTGCACACCGGGGCATTACCGGGTAGGCTGGAACGAATACCGAGTAACCAATAAAGCGTTCGATAAATTAAAAGAACAGTATACAATTTCACAGGAAGTCTGCCTCGATTAAGAGGCAGATACAGAATGGAGGGAGGGCAGAAGCGTGAGCCGGAGAAAGATGCACGCATACGGAGAAAGAGAAAGCGGAGGGAGATACATTCTGGATGATTACGATTTTTCCCGGAATCATACAAAAGCACAGACAATCAAAAGATGGAAAAGGAACTTGAAAAAGAAAGCAAGGTCTGAACGCCGGAGAGTGGAACACAAGGCGATGAGCACAAACAATGAACAATAGGAGGAATAGCTATGGCAGATATGACATTAAGACAGTTTTGTGAGAGATACCGCAAGGGAGATTTCCTTGCGAAAGACAGAGCAACACAGATTGAGGCAGGCTGGTATGACTGGTTCTGCGATGATAAGGCACTTGCTGGAAGATTGGCGAAATTCTGGGGGATTCTGAAAGGCATTACAAGCGATTACATATTGGATAACTACCGGGTGTGGTTCAAAAATAATTGCCCGATGGTCGGTCCGCTTTATGATGATGTAAGATTCGAGCCTCTTGATGAGGAGCAGAGAGATGAGCTGTATTTCGGAGTTGCCATTGATGATAAGCGCAGGGAAAAGAAATACGTTATCTTCACAGCCAGAAATGATTATGAAAACGAATGCGGTTTTAATAATGTCCGGGAGGTTCGACAGTTCATAAATGGGTGGGAAAATGAGCTGAAAAATGAAGAATTTTACAAGGCAAGAGAGAAGAAACGCCAGGAGATGGAAGAGGCAAACAATAAATTTTCAGAGATTATGCAAAGGGCAGATGAAATCCTGGGGAATCTCAAGGAGGACTAAAGTGTGGAATATACCGGACGAGGACGAATACTGGGAGCGCAGGCGAGAAGAATTTGAAAACCCACCACGCAGGAGGAGCCAGTGGGATGATGAAGAGCCGCCGCCATTAAGAGAGGACTATCTGTTCCTGGATGAGGAGCAGGAAGAGTTGGAAAGCAAATACGGCTGCCAGATGGTGGAACTGGACGAAGATGAACTGTTCGAGATTGTAGAACAGTTCGTAAAATTAACGCCCGAATCTGCCAAATGGGAAGAGAATATGCAGGGCATAAAATATAAATACCAGGAGGAATGTGCGTAATGATAACAGCAAAAATTGTAAAGTATTATAACGATTATAACCAGAAAGAGTTCGACAAAACGTTTGAAAATCTGGACGAATTGGCAGATTGGATATTCGACCAGATGCAGCTTGACTATACCAGAAAGCCGGGATGCGATTTCTTGACATTTCCGACCAATAGATTCGGGAAGTGGTACGAAATTTCAGTACAACCGAATTATGGGGGATATGTGTACTGGATTCACGAAATTGATAGTGAAAGCGGAATTATTTTTTCAAGTGGGAAATATACCGCCGGGAAAGATTTCTGTGCAGAAAAGGTGCAGGAGTGGTTCCAGAAATGCGAGGAACGAAAAAAACATCCAAAATTCAATTTCGTGGAGGTGTAGGCAGTGGATATTATAGAAAAATTCAAGCAGTATATGCTCGATAATGGCATTACATACGAGGAGGCGGCAAAGCGTATCGGATGGACCCGGCAGAATCTGTGGTACAAACTGAATGTTGGAGTATCGCCGACCTATGGAACAATCAAAAAGATTGCGGACGGTCTTGGTTTTGAGATTAGACTGACGCAGGATGGAAAGCCGGATATAACAAAGCTGGAAGATATAGCGGCTGATACAGAGGATGATTCTGCAAGATTCATAATTATTGAGCACGTCATAAATTCTATGGGATATTCTCTCGAAATAGTACCACCTGAAAAGTAAACTCATAAAATTGAGATTTTGTTAATAAAGGTATTGACACCTACCTACTACGTGTTAGTATATACTCAAACAACTCAATAGAATGAGTCGAAACATAAGGAGGCATGAAGATGGGATTATTCAAAGAGCTTATGAATGCAGTCGAAAACAGGTTATATGGAACAGGGGCAACCGCTACAGCCAAGGAAAACAACGGCGTGCAGATGATTTTGATTCAGACAGGGAAAGCATTACAGGCATTGTATGTTGGTTCAATCCTGAATGAGATGGCAGCCGGTATCATGGATGCGGAAGAGGGAGCAGAGGAAGTGGAAAGAATGTTCTTCCACGCAATAGCAGAATAAGAAAGGAACTCACAAAAATGAGCAAAGAAAAAATTGAAATGACAGAAAAACAGTTCGAGGAGTTATGCAAAGCAGTATATCCGCACCTGAAAGCGATTCGGGAGGCGTTAAAAGGGAATGGCGAGGAAATGTCAGCGAGCATATCAGTTGGCAGTGATGGATACCTTAACTTCCACCCTTACAATTCAGACTGGGAGCTTTCAAAGTTCAAAGATTCACAGGCAACGATGAAATATGAGCACAGAACAATTTTGAAAATGGAGGAGGACGAATAATGGAGATTCAGTTCTATACAATCAGCGAGGATATGGCAAGAGCCGCCAACGATGCCAATTCGATGAGTGATTACAAGCAGGGCAGCGCAACAGAGGAATACCGCAAGCGAGTAGAGAGTGTATATGCGGTTGTTGAGAAAATCAAAGAGAAAAGACCGAACCTTGCTGAAAAGGCAGAAAGAATGGCAGGGAGATACAGCAAGAAGCTGGCGGAATACTACAATTCCTACTACAGAAACGAAGCGAGCTGTCCGTCAGTTCTGATTTCTGGAGCTGGTAACTTCCCGGTTAAGAAAAAGAACAAGCAGAACAGCCGCAGGGATTCACTCATGCAGGAGTGGAACAGCCTGGAATCCTATGCAAAGAAGATTACAAACCTGCTCACAATGAATCAGCCGATTTTATCCGGGGACGCACAGGCCATTGAAATGTTGGAGGAAAAGCTGGAAAGCCTTACAGAGCTTCAGGACAGAATGAAAGCGGTCAATGCATATTGGAGAAAGCACAAAACAGTCGAGGGATGCCCGGAACTTTCCGTTTCACAGCAGGAAGAATTGAAAAAGGCTATGTCAGAAAGCTGGCATTTGAGCGATGCACCATTCGCAGGGTATCAGCTTTCAAACAATAATGCAAAAATCAAAAATACCAAGGCAAGACTGGAAAGACTGAAAAAGGCAAAAGAGGCAGGAACCAAGGAAACAGAGAACGATTTCTTCAAAGTGGTAGAAAATACAGACCTTATGAGATTACAGCTTTTCTTTGATGGAAAACCGGATGAAGAAACAAGGGATATTGTAAAAAAACATGGTTTCAGATGGTCACCGAAGAATGGATGCTGGCAGAGGCAGCTTACAGCGAATGGCAAATATGCCTTAAAAGAAGTTATCACAGAATTACAGAAAACGTCTGCTTCGGGCGTATAGGAGGTAATAGAGGTATGGCAGAACTTTTGACAAGGGCGATTGTAGAAGAATACCGGAAACGTGCAAAAGCTCTGCCGGACACAGCAGGGCAGGACATAAGGGAGCGAAGAGAATTAAGAATTGAGTTACAGAACCGATGCGGAATAACGGAATTACAGGCAGTTAATATCCTGAACGGATTCCATGCGGACAGCTACATAGTAAGCGAATACAGAAAGGCGGCTGAAAATGCATCGGAGAAAGCTCAAGACCATGAAAGGCTGGGAAAGAGAGGCAAACGGTAATTGCCAATATAGTTGGTATGATTATGCGAAACCGGGTGACCTGGTGGATGAAAGCGTATTCATATATTTTATGGATGTCACAACACCAAGAATATACAGAGATGGATACTTGCAGGTGGGTGCGCCATACAGCAGAGTGATGGACGATGAGATGGGAACGGAGCGTGACACTTTTCCGACTTTTGAGAGGGTGGAGAAAGGCGTATACAGGTTCTGCGGAAATTGCTTTGCAGGAGAAACAAAACATATTGAATAACAGGAGGACAAAAAGAATGAGTATCAATTCAATCAGATTAAGTGCATACGGATTCCGTATGGAGGCAGTAGGCAGCAAGAAGTTTATCAAGAGAGAAAGAAATGCGTTTCTGGAATTTGCGGCAGGAAGAGTAAACGAAACGGCACAGAAATTAGCAGAGGCAGTATGCGCAGAACCGTTGCATCCATTTTGCAACTGCGCCATGCCTGGTGTGGATTCGGACCAGGAGCATGAAAAGTCAAAAGATACCGGAAAAGAGCTGAACATCACACATAAATACAAGAAAACATTTACGTTGGATGAATTAAGAGCACTTATTAGAAGCGGAGAAATCCAGAACCATGTTTCGGTTGGAGATACAATCTGGATTATGTTTGACGGAAAAGAGGCTCCATATGATGTTATTGGCTTTGATGCGGAGGAACTTGTGGACAAAACACTTGACCATAGCATGACAATCCAGGCTCATGTAGCAATTGAGGCGAGAGAGTTCGACACAAAAGGAGATTACGGCAGTAATGTATGGGCGGATTCCGAGTTGAGAGAATATTTACAGAGCGATGAGTTCAAAGAAAGATTTGCAGACCTTATTCCTTACCTGGCAAAAGTGAAGAAAAACAACAGCAATGGAGAACAGACAGAAGATTTGTTTTTCCTGCTCTCAAAAGAGGAGTTCGACCCGGATGAAACACCATACGAATTTTATGAAAATAAGGCGAACAGAGTGAAATTCACAGAGGATGGTAATACCTGCCGACACTGGACCAGCTCGGCTTATCGGGGCACCTCGTACGATACGTGGTATGTGCGCTCCGATGGTTACGTCTCCAACGGCAGCGCGAACTGGGCTAATCGCTGCGCTCCGGCTTGTACCATTGCATAGAAATCTATCAATCTTCTCATCCCGGCACCCATGGATGCCGGGGAGGGGATAGAAAAGAGGTGCAGAATGGCGAAGAAAAGGACGAGAGCAGAGGAATTGCAGGAAAATTTGCAGAAAGATTTTCAAAGATGGGAATACCTAAACACGCATGGAGGCAGCGACCCATTATACGAAGATGGCTTCAACATGAATATTGTGCGGAACCATATCATATATGACAAGCGGAAGTGCCAGGAGGAGTTGGAAGAAAAGGACTATCCGAAAGAATATTTCAGAGAAACACCGCCACGGGTAGACAATTATTATATGGCGAGAATGAATGAAATCAGGGAAAATGCGAAAAGCTCTCTCCTGGTTTACAAGGCAGATGAAAATTATATTTTTATCATGCAGAATCTTGGAAAGTTGAACGAAAGGCAAAAAGAACAGTGCCATATCGGTGCGGTTATGGGATATATTACAGGATTGCAGAGTTTTATCAATGGGAATGATTATGTCGGAATGAGGCGGCACGAACACCCGGAAAGATACCAGGACAGCTTTAAATATTGTCGCAAACAGATAGAGGAATACCTGAAAAAGATTCCAGAAGAAAAGGTACTGCCTACCGGACAGCTTACGTTGTTTGACCTATTCGATATGAGTGGAGGTTAGAAGATGGAGGAAAGAAAGTGCTTGTATTGCAAGAAAATATTTCAGACTGATATTCCAGGAAAGAAATATTGCTGCCGCAAGTGTTCTATAAAATACAGGAGGCGCAGAAAAGATGGATATAAAAAATAAAAATGAGTTGAAACGGCGAATAGACTTATTCCTGCATGATTTCACACATAAGGAGTACCGAATCAACGAAGAGTTTTGCAAAGAAACTATGCGGATAATGGCAGATTTCATAGGTCATGTAGATAACCGCCTGGATGCGGCTGACAAGAGATTCAAAAAGGCGAAAGCCGGAGAAAAAGCTCTTGCAGAATACATTATCTCAAATGCTCATAGTTGCCCTATACCGGTGGAAATGGTATGCAAACCAGGATTTCAGCAGAAAGGATGCGTGCAATGCTTGATAAAGCATCTGGATGTTTTGAATAAGCCGAGGGAGGACTAGGAAATGCTGTTAAATACAAAATGTGAAAGATGCAACGAACCGACCAAACATGTTGTCGGATTTTGGGATGGAGAAAATGGGAAAAGCGGCTTTGTACATGATTGCGAGAATGAGAAATGCGAAGTACGGCAATTAATTAAGGCTACAGAAACAAAAGCAATGCAGGATAGATTCAGAATTCAGAATTTGAACAGCCGAAAAAGAATGTACGCAGGGTACATAGCAGCATTACGGAAAGATGCAAAAATATCGATGATGGAAATGTCAAAGATAGCCGGTTGCAATCCGGCGGAATACAGTGCATATGAGCATGAAAGAAAGCCGTTTGATGAGGAGGCTTACAGGAAATGCGAAGAGTATTTGCTGAAAAATGAAAAGAAGTGCAAGGCGAGTGGATTAACTGTATCTGAGAGGCTACTGCTCCTTGGACCTTTTACAGGGGAGCAGAAAGACTGGAAAGAACTGGAACGGTGGGTTGATACTGTAAATAAAATTATTCGTGATATAGCAGAGAAAGGGGCAAAATAGCGCATATGTTTTATGATTATGAGGACGAAGATTTTTATGCCGAAAATGCATATCAGGAAGAAATAGATAATTTGAAAGAGGCTATAAAAAAGTCTGTAAAAAGAGAAATCACCGAGGAAATGAACCGGCTTCGTGAAGAAAACAAAAAATTGCAGGGAATTAAAGAAAATTTCGATACTGTCAAGAAAGATTTCGAGAGGAAGAAAGACGAGTGTGACAGAGCAATGCGGAATGCAGAATATAATGCAAGATGCGCACGAATAACGGAATTGATGGAAAAATTCAAAATAGTTATGTGGTCTGTAACTTGGGAAAATCTTTATAAACAAAAATGCGATAAATGCGATAGCTGGAGAAAAGTAAAAATTGCATTACCATCAGGAAAAGTTGTAGAAGATGATTGCAAATGCAGAAAATATGCAAAAATCTATTTTCCGAAAGCAAATGTAATATATGAGATGGAAGACAGAGGCGGCGGAGTTCGCATCTGGTACAAAGAAAAAGGAGAGCCAGGAAGAGGATATATTGTTGCTGACAGCAGCGCAGTGTTGCCAGGAATGATAATCGACCATGACAAAAATTTTGAAGATATTGAAACGAAAAATCTATACACAATATTTTTTACTTCTCAGGAAGAGTGTAAAGAGTTTTGCGATTTTCTAAACAGAAAAGCAGATTACAAAGGGTATGGATACGATATGGAGGGAAAACTGGTCAGAGATGCCCTAATGACAGAAACTGGATTTACGAATGGCAGTGAGCAGGAGGAAAAACATGAATAAAGCAATCGAGATAGGCCGCCTTACGCGCGACCCGGAAGTTAGATATTCGCAGGGGAACAATACAGCAGTAGCAAGATACACTATTGCGGTAGACAGAAAATTCAAAAGAGAGGGAGAACCAACAGCAGATTTCATCCCTTGCGTAGCGTTCGGAAAACAGGCGGAGTTTGCCGAGAAGTATTTCAGAAAAGGAACGAAAGTTGTTATTTCTGGAAGAATCACAACAGGAAGTTATACAAATAAGGACGGTCAGAAAATATATACCACTGAAATAACAGTGGAGGAGCAGGAGTTCGCAGAGAGCAAAGGAAGTAGCGAAGCGCAGGGAGCTGGTCAGATGTCAACTCCGAATGGCGATGGGTTTATGAGTGTTCCTGATGATGATACCGGCTTACCATTCAATTAGAATTACAAGGAGAAATATCAATGCTTGCAAACTATGAAAAATTCGGATTCAAAATCAGGGCGGAACATCTGCCCGAATCATGCACCTGGTGCCCTTTTTGGACGGCTCCAATGGCAGACGATGTAGAATTTGCTGGATGCTATATAACCGGAAGTGAAGTACGGCTAGATACCGGGGAGGCTGACAAAAGGCGAATGCCTGATTGCCCGATAAAGTGCAAGAGAGGCAGGGAACGCAGGAAAAAAGTTTACCGAAAAAATAAAAGGATAAATAGGCAGGAGGAATAACGATGGACGATTATACAATCGAGGAAAAAGACAAGGAAGTTACAGGGATTACGGTAACGTATGACGATGGGAGCACGAAAGAAATTCAGCAAGGATGTTGTGTAGACCTGAAAAACGGCGGTGACGATTTAAGTGTAGAACTGTTGAATATAAAAGAGTTCGATTTAGTAAAACTTACATATGGTCTGATGGTTGTGATAGAAAAAATAGGACTTGAGGATGCTTTCAATGCATACGCCAAAGGAGAAACAGTACAGGAGGCGCAGGATGAATAGAAAGGCACTGGAAGAAAACCTTGGACGGAAAATAAAGGTCAGACTATTCGATGGAGCAGAGCACGAGGGGTATCTAAGAAAATCGGGAGATGAACGGTATCGGAACGACCCGAATTTGTATTTACCGAAGAACTATTACTTCTTGACAGATGATTATGGAGTGTGCAAAACGTGTTTGTTCCGGGTATCACATATCCAAAATTACAAAATATTAGTTTAAGAGGAGCAGAGAGAATGAAGAAAACAAGAGCGATGGCGGTTCTTGTAATTGTGGCGGTACTGGTATGTGCCGCCTTTGCTATAAGCAAGAACAGTGCCGAAAAAAGAAAACAGATGGTAGCGCAGAAATATGGAGTCGCGCAGGAAAATACAAAAAATGTTATCAAAACCGAAGAAAATGTATGCAAAGCCAAGAAAAGCGATTCAAAAGCTCAAACGAGTGCACAGGAAGTCCCGGAAAGTGTTATCATACATGGGAAAAATGAAACAGGCAATCCGCTGATTGATGCAGAGCTGCAATCTAAAATAGTAGGCGATAGCCTGATGGCATACATTGAAGTTGACAAGGATACCTTAAAAGGGATAACAGAGGAGGAGTACAGAGCATTTGCCGAAGAGATTGTAAGGAACAGCGGATACAGATGGTTCGTAATCAAATGCGGAGATGGCACCGGAATAGTTCACGCCGGTTCATATTATGCTTGCGCTGTATATGGGAAACTGGATTCGGACGGATGTATAGCGGAACCATACGGATACATATACCTTACAGACAACGGATTTATTTATGAGGAATAGTACAGAAAAAAGAACTGGATTACTTCCTATATATATGATATACTGACAAATGTAACATTTCGGCTACATTCCTAAAGCTTTGGGGATGCGATGTTTATAACAAACGATATGCATATGGACGATGAGGCAGCTGAATAAATTTTACTTGTAAAAATCA
>ERZ827469.2937-NODE-2937-length-11933-cov-4.812931_pt1 | contig 11933 bp, 7 predicted proteins | sample MGYA00519917_ERZ827469 | MGnify/ENA primary metagenome ERZ827469 (study PRJEB31778, sample SAMEA3449314) | human gut metagenome | biome: human gut; feature: human-associated habitat; material: faeces | place: United Kingdom | collected 2010/2012 ... | reverse complement strand
CAGAAACTCCGCCGCAGGAGACTATTGATCGTCATTTTACAGTATAAAAGTTAGGAGGCGTATTTAAAATGTATCTTGCAAAAATGACTACAGCACAAGCAAAAGAGGCTTTTGAGAAGGATCCGATTATTGTGATTCCGGTGGGAAGCACCGAGCAGCACGGAACACAGGGGGCGTTGGGAACGGACTTTATGGTACCGTCCTATCTGGCGGATCATGTGGAGGATGTAGATAACGTAATCGTAGCACCTACTGTTCCATACGGTGTATGTCCTTATCACTTAAGCTTTGAGGGAAGTATTAATATTGGTTATGAGGGACTGTATATGGTTCTGCATGGCATTATGGACTCTTTGATGCAGCATGGCGCAAAACGTTTTGTAGTTCTGAATGGCCATGGCGGCAATACTCCATCCATTGATCGGGCGGCTCTGGAGGTATATCACAAAGGGGGCGTATGTGCAAGTGTAGACTGGTGGAGTCTGGTGGCTCAACTTGACAAGAAATTTGATGGCGGCCATGGTGATGTTCTGGAGACCTCAGCTATGATGGCAATTGCTCCGGAATCAGTACATCTGGAACTTAGCAAGCCTATCAATGCACAGGATCCTTCTGAGAATATGAAAGCGGCTTATATCCAGGCAGTTAATTTCAAGGGTGGTATCGTACGTCTTGTGAGAGATACCAAAGAAATTGCTCCAAGCGGCTGGTTTGGACCTTTTGATCCGAAAGATTCTTCCGCAGAACTTGGACAGGAGGCCCTTGATTTGGCAGTATCCTATATCCGTGATTTTCTGGAAGAAATGAAGCAGATAGAACTGTCTTCCTGATATATATCTGAAGGGATGGGGGTGTCGTAAAATCATCAAATTAGATGATTGAGCGATGCCCTCGCTTTATATGTGTAAAAAACCGGAAAGAATCTTTTGAACTGTTAGATCTTTCTGGTTTTTTACGTACTTTAAGCAGTTAGTCTATGAAAAATAGGTTAGCTGCTTTTTTTTCGCCTCAAAAACAGTTATTTTTGAATCAGTTATAATTATTTTATAAAATTCATCATATTACCGCTGGATAGTTCTATGCCAAATTGCACATTATAACATACAGAACAGGAGGAATGCTTATGACATTGGAACAGGTTGTACTGACAATGATTAATGACAAAATGCTTGATAATGGACAGATTTCCGAAAAACTGCACAGCAGTATCCAGAAAGACATTATAACCTTGAGTACATTCAATACAGTAGTCGCGAAGAATGGAGAACAGATGGACAGTTCAGATGAATATTGCCAGCGAATCAGTTGATTGGAAAGGAATAAGATGGATATTTATGCAACACGTGAGGAACTGAAATCCCGGCAGAAAAATATATTTGATCTGAAACTGAATGTGGCGTATTATGCCCGAGTCAGTACGGATAAGGAGGAACAGAAAACCTCTATTGAGCATCAGTGGACTTTTTTTGAACAACTGATTTCAGACGTAAAGAATTGGACGCTTGTGGATGGTTATATAGACGAAGGAATCTCCGGTATTACCGTAACCCACAGAGAGGAATTCCAGAGAATGCTCCAGGATGCAAAAGCCGGGAAAATTGATCTTATCATAACTAAAGAGATCACCCGTTTTGCCCGAAACGTATTAGACAGTATACGATATACAAGAGAGCTTCTGGACTGTGGAACTGCTGTCTGGTTTAGGAATGACAATATCAATACATTAGATGAGGATTCGGAACTCAGGCTGTCAATTATGTCCGGTATTGCACAGGAAGAAAGCAGAAAACTTTCAAGTCGTGTGCGTTTCGGTCATGCAAGATCCATACAGAACGGTGTGGTTCTTGGTAATTCACATATATATGGATGGGACAAGCGAAACGGAAAATTGTTTTTGAATCCCGAAGAGGCAAAAATGGTACAGCTTATTTTTGAAAAATATGCCCTGGGAAACTGGTCTACCCATTCACTGGAACAATTTTTATGGGAATGTGGATACAGAAATTATAAAGGGGGAAGGATTGACAGCCATGTGATTGCCAATATTATCCGAAATCCTAAATATAAGGGTTACTATGTTGGTGGAAAAGTAAAAATAGTTGATCTCTTTACTAAGAAACAGAAATTCCTGCCTGAAGATGAATGGGTGATGTATAAAGACGATGGTAACCATGTCCCTGCAATTGTGGATGAAAAACTGTGGGAAGATGCAAACAGGATTCTGGAAGAAAGAAGTAAAAATATCAAGTTGAAAAAAACTTCCTATAAGCAGGACAACCTTTTTACCGGACTTATACATTGTGCGGAAGATAAAGCTGCATACTGGCTGAAAGTCAGAAATGTCCGCGGAAAAGCTGCAAAGACCTGGGTATGCAGTCATCGCATAAAACAGGGCGCAGTTTCCTGCAGATCAAAACCGGTAAAAGAAGAAATCCTGCTGGAGATGATATCGGATGTTTATAACAATCTGGCTCAAAGCAATAAAAGTATATTGCATAAGTATCTGGAACTTTATGAGAAAGAGATTAACAAAACAGAAGGAACTGAAGAAAAAATTGACAACATACAGCATGAAATAATCGTACTGGAACAGAAGAGAGATAAGCTGCTGGATTACAATATGGGCGGCTACATTTCTGATGCGGAATTTTTAAGCAGAAACAAGGTTTTTACACAGCAGATAGCAGAGAAAAAAGCGAATCTGGAACAATTGAAAAGCATGAAACCTCTTTCAAAAACAGAATTGACAGATCAGATGGACAGGATATTAGACTATGCAAAGGAATATTCCTGCGTAAAACCCAAAGATATCACCAGAGCCATGATTGAAAACACAATCAATAATATAGAAATAACTCCGGTTAATGAAAAGAAAGCAGAAGTGATGATCGTATTTAAAAGTGGAAGTCTGCACAGCTCTGAATCTGTTATTCCGTCACTGGGACAGGAAAAAACTTATACTACGGAGACAGGGTATGAATATGTTGTACATTCAGGAATTTCTATGTAGATATTGCACTCACATATGGAATTCTTTTGCGAAGGTTACGAAAAGTAAGAAGTAGTGAATATTTCAGTTTGAAATAATATATAAAACAGGTGTGAGACATGGCAAATACGAAAAAAAGATGGACAGCCGATGAAATCGAAATATTAAGAAAGTACTATCCCGCAGAAGGAGATCAGGTCTGTGAAAGATTATCCGGAAGAACTGCAAAAAGCTGCAGGATCCAGGCATCAAAAATGGAAATATCCAAAAACATTTCCTCTTCAGCAACTGTACAGAATGATGTTAAATATGTCAGATTATGGACAGAGGCAGAGGATAAAATACTCAGAGAGTATTATGCTGCGGAGGGCAGTAAGGTACGTTATCGCTTAAATCAGAGATCAGCAGAATCCTGCAGAGGAAGAGCTGCTGCATTAGGACTTACTTATTCCGGGGCAAACAGAAAATGGAGCAGCAGCGAAGATGAAATTCTGAGAAATTATTATCCGACAGAAGGTGCTGAAGTTCAGAAAAGACTGGAGGGAAGATCCAAAGAGGCATGTAATAAAAGAGCTGCCAAATTAGGTCTTTGCATACAGGGAAGAAAAGAATGGACTGCAGAAGAAGATGAAATTATAAGAACATATTACAAAGCGGAAGGCAGGAAGGCAGCAGAACGATTGGAAGGGAGAACTCTGACTGCCTGTCAGTCCAGAGCTAAGTACTTAAATGTCAGATCAGACAATAACAGACTTCCATGGACACAGGAAGAGGATGCGATCATTTCCCGATATTATGAAGAAAAAGGTGCCGGATATGTGCATACTCTTATTCCTGAAAGATCTCTTCAGGCATGCAAATACAGAGCGATGATTCTGGGATTAAGCAGGAAAACCAATGATCCATGGACAAAAGCCGAAGAGAAGATACTGAAGAAATACTACCCGGTTGAGGGCAGCAATGTTTATAAACGTCTGAATAACCGTACCAGAAATGCCTGCATCAGCAAGGCAGCCCAATTACATCTGCAATATGGACTTCCTATGTATAAAGGACCTGTATTGGATGAATGGATCATACTGGCAGTGAAACAGGGAATCACAAAAGTAAGACAATCTATGACATACAGTGAGATAACCTTTAAACCCGGAAAACTCCCTGAACTGCATCTGAGACTGGAATGTGATGAAACCGGAAAATTCAGGGTTTATGAGAAGTCTGTTCTTTTGGATGAAAAAGAATATGACAGGCAACGGGTTGAGAATCTCGCGGATACAATGGGGCTTCAGATAGAAGGAAACAAAATTACTTTAAACAGCAGCGAAAAAGAGATAGAAGATGATATTTTCAGACTGATAGCAGGATGTTACCTGATTTATTATCTGCATTATTTTATGGAATTGCCATAATTGCTCTATTCTGTCTTATCTTGCTGTGAAATGATAAAAATTTGTCAACAGGATACTGCTTGATTTATGAGATACTTTCTCAACAGATGCAGAATAATTCTCTTGCATTTTCACGCAGGTTAGAATATACTAACCAACAGAGTTAACCAAAGCAAACTATTGCGTGATTTGATCATTTAAATTTCCACTGCAGAAATGGGGTGAATCGGATGATTTTATCCGCTTCATCTGAAATGAGATGATACACAGATAGCTTCAAGTCAGGGTCGAAACATCTTTGGCCCCTGATATCATATTACAGGAGGATAAAGAAACAGATGAAGAAAAGAATGGCAATTCTGATGTCTATGGCAATTGCGGCAAACATGATTGCTTCTGTACCGGTATGTGCAGCAGACATATTTACAGATTCAATGACTACGGATTCAGCGATCACACAGGAGGCAGATGATGATTCCTTTAGTGATGGATTGGGAACACCGGATTTTGCGGATGAGCAGGAGAATGTACAGGTGGCTCAGGATGAGGGTACACAAAGTGTGAAAGAACCGCCGGAGGTGATAGCAGAATATGAAAGTGGTTCTTTTGCGAATGTTTGTAAACTAAAAACTTCTCTTAACTCAAGGTATGTTGAGCAAATTACAGGAATATCTATTAATGGAACAGAGTGGAATGAAGTAACTTATTCGTGGAATCTTACAGGAACAACATATATTAAAAAAGACTCAGACGGTTATGTTGGACTATCTCCAGATAGACTTGAAGTGGGTAATGAGATTGTAATCACCAGTACCGGATACAAGGATCTTACTTTAAAGGTAACAGGAACCGGAAAACACTGGAACGTTGAAAAAGTAACTTCACAGTCTGAAACTGAACAGACCAAAGATGCGCCAACATTTGCGGGAGATCAAGTGGAAATTTCAGGTACAGACTACAAGATCATTAAACCAGCTGATGAAAATAATGTTTCTGATTATATCAGTAAAATCAAAGAAATATCTGTAGATGGGACAGTATGGGATAAAACAGATTATGCAATAGCATTATATGGCAGAAAAGCATATTGTCCAGACAGCAGTAATAATCGTGTTGTATTTGATTCAACTGTACTTCATACTGGAAATGTCATTACAATAAAAAGTGATGGATATAAAGAACTTTATCTTAAGGTAACTGCAGAAGGAAATGACTTCAAAGTTGTTACAGCTGATTCTGGTGAAACTAATATTAACGGTGCATCTAACGGAGTGAACACTCTTCATGTCAGATTAAAAGGATACTTCGAAAGCGCTGTTACAGGGCAGCAGAAATACGATGCAGTTTCAGGGGCATCCACTTCTGTTTCATCCAACAAAAACAGTAATGTAGTTGTGGAAGCAGCTGATCTTCCGGATGGGCAGGAACCTGTTGAAGCTGACTGGAAGGAGTTAAAAGAAACAGGTGTAAAAATTGACACAAAGAATACAAAGGTAAACATTGACAGTGAAAGTGGGATGGCAGGGATGTATTCCACATATGACAGTTCTCTGTCTCTCAGCGGAACTCCTGCTAAAATCGGTACATATCCTGTCAATGTTACAGTAACTGATGAATCAGGGCGTACAGTAACAAGTAATGAGCTTACTTTCAAGGTTTACAGTACTAAGGAAAAACTGGCAGATCATCTGAAGCTTGAAAATGCAACCAAGACTGCAGATGGAAAATACATGTATGATATGGATCCATGGGTAATTCCTGATTTTAATGATACAGATGATATTGTAACAGTCCCGGCAGAGATTAAAGCCTGGTATGGCTCTCACACCAGCGGTACATATGGAGAACTGGGATATGCTGTTTCAGAGGGAGAAGCTACAACCCAGACATTGATCATACCGGCTGGATGTGATCTTACAATGGTCAATATGAAGGTTCTCAGCAGTGTGAAGATAAAAGTAGAAAATGGCGGAACATTGAATCTGAGAGATTCTTCCATATATGGACAGATTGAAGTAGAAAATGGTGGAACAATATCTGTCAATCACGATGATTATAGCGGAAAATTCCTGACAGGTACTTCCATTAATGGACAGCTGATTCTGAATGATGGAGCGACCATAAAGAATTCCATGATCTACTCCAACACTAATTTCCTTCCCAATGGAACACAGGCACGTCACAATACATCACCTGTTGTTGTGATAAGCGGAAATGTAAAGGTAGAAGGAAAAGTATATATCAAAGGTGATGAAGCTGCCACAGGAACAGATCCTGCCACAGGAAAAAGCTACAGCGGACAGCCGGCCTTGAAAGTCAGCAGCGGAACACTTACTATTGGCGAGGGCAGCCAGCTTGCAGCATACGGCGGAGGAAACATAGCAACTACTTCAGTTGGCGGTGCAGCGGTGATTCTTGACAACGGAACGATTTCCGGAGCAGGAACGTTGATTGCTGTTGCAGGACGAGGAGATGGTGATAACGGTGGCAATGCAGTTGAGGGCACCGGAAATGTAGAAACAGCAAAAGCATATCTGGAGGGAGGTTCTGCTTATTCATTTATGAACAAAAATGCGGAGCCAGGTAAAGCGTATACTGAATCTGTCACTATATCTCCTTCTACAAAAGGAACAGCAGTAAATGGTAAAAAAATAACTTCCAACAGTGAATCTGCTCCGGATACATATTGGAGTGACATTACAAAAACACCAGATGATAAAATTCAGAACTGTACTATATCAGATACCACAATCATACAGACCGTAAATCCATCACCATCGGTAAATCCATCACCGTCGGTAAATCCGTCACCATCAGTGAATCCAACAGTAACGCCGGTACCAACTGTTACTCCGATACCGGATGCTTACCCGGAGGGAACTGAGGAAGATAGAAATGGAAACCTTGTTACACCGGAAGGAATCGTGATCAGTTCAGATGGAACTGTAACACTTCCGGATGGCACGAAGCTGACACCTGATGCAGATGGTAAAAAGCCAACTGTAAATAAAGATGAAACTGTAACAGATACAAAAGGAAATACCTACAGTACAGACGGAAGTATCACAGATTCAGACGGAAATTATACCAGACCTGCAAAAGCAGTTATAAAGAATGTATCTGTTTCCAAAAACTCCGTAAAAATGGTGCTGAATGAAGAGTGTAAGGGTGCTCTGAAATATGATTATGTGATCGGCACCTCTGAGGATATGCTCAAAACAGGACAGTATACAAAGGTCCTGAAAAATCAGGAAGAACTGAAGTCTGCGTTTGCATATATGGATAAGGGAACCTGGTATGTGGCGTGCCACGCATGGTTTAAAGGTGAAGATGGCAAAAAAGTATTTGGACAGTGGTCTGAGATCCATAAAGTAGATGTGAGTGCCATTACGCCACAGGCACCTGTGATCAGTAAGGTAATTGTTAAAGGCTCCACAGTGACAGTAAAATATACGAAGAGCAAAAACTCTCAGGGATATGATGTGGTTCTCAGTGACACCCTTACCAGAACTAACGGACAGAAACGCCCTGCTGTTTCAGGAGAGAATTATTACGTAAAGAAGATAAAAGGAAATACAGTAACTGTTACATTTAAGAATGTTAAATCAGGCACTTATTATATTGGTTTACATGCATGGAACCGTACTTCTGAGGATAATTCAAAAACATTCAGCGAATGGTCAAATGTCAGAAAAGTTAAAATGAAATAAAAAATTGTGAATAATGGTTGAGTAAATCAGAGGGGATACCGGCAATGCACATTATACATTGCAGTATCCCCTCTGATTTGTCAGGAATGTTGCAGAGATTTCGCTTTTAAGAAAAAAGATACCAGTTTTACTAACAGTTTATGTGGAAAACTGGAAAGAACCATACGGAATAAAAAGTGTGTATTGGAACCGTTACTGTTCAGGGGTTCACTGGACAGTAACTTTCCATGTTTATAGATTCGATTTTATTATAGGCGGTATGAAAGAGGGTATGTTGGAAATGGCGAATGGGCATTTTTTCCGTGGGATTAGAAAAATAAACAGCAGGTCCTCACCCACTGCTTATTGCTTTTCGCAACATCCACAGGGGAGTTACTTGATTCGGTTAAAATATATGTAAATTTTCCACCAAAATATTATTGACGTAAGAAAAACCACATGGTATTTTATTTTTGGAAAAAATGAAAATTATTTTAAAGGCAAACCTGTTGAAAGGCAGGGTCGCAAAGCCAGAAGGGACTAAAGTCAGAAAGTTTGACCATGTCAGCCGGTTGCCACTGTTTCCATATCATCATAATATATGGAAAAGATGTTTGAACAGAAGAGATTCCGATACCTTTTATACTATATAGATGTGTGATTAAAAAAATATAGTAGGGACACTGGCAGATTTTGGCAGGTGTCCTTTTTGTATGCAAAAATGGGTAACAAAACTAGCAGGGACAGGTTTTCTGTATATAGATAAAAGCAAGATGAAGAAGGCATAAGACGGAGAAAGGATTTTTATAAAATGAAAAATTATGAAGACAAAATATATTCCTTAGGTGAGACTGTAACGGGGCAGACACAGGCCATGTCACAGGCCGTACAGAAAACACTGGAAAATAATGGCGGGGTAGGTATAATGACAGGATCTTATGACCAAAACCTGTCTATTTTGTCTGTGAATAATCTGCTGTTGCATAGTACAGGATATACATTCGATACTTTCATGGAACAGACAAAAGGCTCATTGAGAAACTTCTTTTATGACGAGGAAGATATACTGGAGCGAGACCGTTTTTTGCAGCTTCACGGAACAGGGGAAGCACAGATCCTTGCAGCAGACGGTACAGTGAATAATGTACGGCTTTGTAAAGAGGATGCGACAGATGAGGCGGGCAGACAGATCTGGGTTATGTCCGTACAGGTCAACTGGGATCATGTAAATTTGGCACTGCTCAATGAGGCTATCTATTCCGGCTTCTGGTATTTTGACTGTGACGAAAACAGTGAGATTGTGAATGCAAACTGGAGTCATGAATTCCGAAAAATGCTTGGCTATCATGACACTCTGGACTTTCCGAATAAACTGGAATCCTGGTCAGATCTTCTGCATCCACAGGATAAAGAAAGAGTAATGGTGCAGCTTCAGGCGGCAATTAAGGATAAGACGAACCAGATAAAATACCAGGTAGAGTATCGTATGAGAATGAAGGATAATCAATACCAGTGGTTTCGGGCATCGGCAGAAGTAATACGCCGTCTGGATGGTTCTGCCAGCAGGATTGCCGGGATTTTTATTAACATTGATGGGGAGAAAAAAGAAATCATGCAGGCACAAAAATCTGCTGCTTTCCACCGGGCTTTTACGAAAGCAGATCTGTGCGAGTATTATGTGAATCTGGAAGCGAATACTTTTGATACCTTTAAGGTTGAACCGTCCCTGATGACCGTCTTTGAACAGAGTCATACGTGGGATGAATTGATCCGGCATTTTGTGGATTCCTATGTTGTGGAGACAGATAAGAAGGCGGTATCCTCTTTTTACGACCGTGGTTATATTGCAGAAAGGCTGAAGGGTCTGGAAACCGAATTGGCTTTAGAGTGCCGTATCACTCTGAATGGAGAAGAACGATGGGTCCGCAATGTGGTCATACGTGGCGAAATAGAGGATTCAGAATATGCCATGATCTTTCTGCGTGATATCACAGAGGCAAAGGTAGAGAGCGCACGGCATCTGCAGATGGCAGCGGATAATGCTTCCATGGAGCAGCTGATTCAGAGTATTGTGCGTCTGGTTGACCGCTTTGTTGTCTGTGATCTGGAAAATGACAGATATGAATTCTACAATCTGAATGGACAGATGATATATAAACCTCTGGGATTTTATCATGATTTTCAGATGCAGGTTCTTGAAAAATATAAGACACTGGAACCATTGGAAGCTATAGATATCCTGATAGCCCCGGATAATATTCGGAAAAAACTGAAAAGTGAAAATGATATTTATAAGTTTGAGTATTGCAGCCTGGATGAAAAGACTTATAAAATCGCTTCTTATATTCCCTTGGAATGGAAGAATGGAAAGCTGGAAAAGGTATTGCTGGCATCCATGGATGTGACACAGGAGAAGAAAGCAGAGATTGAATCCCGTCAGGCACTGAAAGAGGCTTACCGGTCCGCAGAAAATGCAAATCGTGCGAAAACAGAATTCCTTTCCAATATGTCCCATGTTTTGTTATGTTTAGATTGGTTGTATCTTATAGATGCGGCAGAGGTCGATAAGAAAGGGCGCATAAACTTATGTATATAAACTACTACGGCTATTGAATAGCCGATTTTGTTAAACTCTTTGATATCCGGCAGTTCCATTGCTGTGAGTACCGTTTTATCCCCATGGAGGCTTTCTATGTAAGTATCTACAGCATTGTGGATAGGATGGGGGAATAATCCATGTCAGGATGCAGGGATGCTGGCAGTAGATGCAGTTGGATGAGATGTTGTTTCAGCGGATATATAGCGGGTACTGATGGGTACTATGGAGCATCACATGGTATTCCTGCTGCGGATAGACCGGTTGGTATCATAAGGTGGGGAGAGCTGGAGTGCTGGTGATCTATTCCGCGGAGGTGGTAGAATGTACAGGATACCAGAAAAATATTCTGGATATCTGCCCTTTTGTTGACAATCCGCATACAAAAGGATTACACTTTCATCAATAAAAAATAAAGGAGCACCACGAAATGGAATTACAAAAGGGAAGACCTGAGAATACAGATAATCGTCTGGACAAAGAAATCCGCGTCTATGATTTTTTAGACAAGCTAGGTATTCAATATCAGCGTATTGACCATGAGGCTGCTATGACTATGGAAGCCTGTGAAGAAATTGACCGCGCCCTTGGCGACAACACCACGATCTGCAAAAATCTGTTCCTGTGCAATCGTCAGGAGACGGATTTTTATCTTCTTCTGATGCCTGGTGATAAACCGTTTAAGACAAAAGATCTCTCTGCGCAGATCCATTCCGCCAGATTATCTTTTGCCAAACCGGAATATATGGAGAAATATCTTGATATCACCCCTGGATCCGTCAGTGTACTGGGACTGATGAATGATTCTGAGAAGAAAGTACAGCTTCTTATTGATGAAGATGTCATGAAGGAGCCATACTTCGGCTGTCATCCCTGTATTAATACCTCGAGTCTCAAATTCACAACTGAAGATCTGATGCAGAAAATTATTCCAGCACTGGAGCATGAGCCTGTCACAGTGACTCTGCCGGTTCCGGAATAAGGAAAACACATAACCAAAGACACAGGAAAGCCCTCAGCCATAGATTTTGTCTATATCTGAAGGCTTTCTGAATATGGACTATTTTAAAATGCCATAATCCTGCATGAATTCCTGCTATCCTTGATACTCCAATCGCATTAGACTCACGCACTGCGTCCAGACGATTGCATATGATCACTCTGGGACAGCGAACACCAAGTTCCGGTTCCGGAAATGTCGGAGAATCTTATCATAAGACCGGCCGAGAATAAAGGCTATAATACAATTATTTCGGGGGTTATATGTCTCG
>ERZ827469.2927-NODE-2927-length-11974-cov-19.211008_pt1 | contig 11974 bp, 9 predicted proteins | sample MGYA00519917_ERZ827469 | MGnify/ENA primary metagenome ERZ827469 (study PRJEB31778, sample SAMEA3449314) | human gut metagenome | biome: human gut; feature: human-associated habitat; material: faeces | place: United Kingdom | collected 2010/2012 ... | reverse complement strand
TACGGTGCCGAGAAGATCATCTTCTCCGGCATTGCAGGCAACATGACCAGCAAGATCGGCATTGGTGATGTCTGCGTGGGCGAAACCGTGGTATATCACGACGCCCAGAACGACATGATTGCCCAGAGCGCACCGTTCACCGCAGAGTACCACGGCGACCCGGCCCTGGTCAAAGCTACACTGGATGCCTGCAACGCCTGTGGTGTTAAGGCCATTGCCGGCAAGATTGCCACCGGTGACCTTTTTGTTGGCGATGCCGCCACCAAAAAGGCTATCGAGGACAAATGCCAGCCCGACTGCGTGGAGATGGAAGGCGCTGCTGTAAGCCAGGTTGCCGCCCGCAACGGCGTACCCTGCGTCATCCTGCGCGCCATGAGCGACAACGCGGACGAGAGCGGTTATGAAGTTCTTGTCGTGAAAAAGTTCAGCATCGGCGAGTACATCAAAACTGCCACTGCCATTGTGGCAAATATGATCGAAGCACTGTAATTGGGGAAAACACTTTTAGGGAAAGTATAAAACAGATGAAAATTACACGTGAAGAAGAAAGCAAAATAAAAGGCACACCTGAGGTTTCTGCTCCGGCCCCGACTGAAACGCCGGAACAGCCCGCAGCGGCCGCAAAGCCTGCCACGCGCTGGGCGGCTATTCCGCTGTGGGGGCGGGTACTGCTGATTCTTGGCATTGCACTCCTCTTGTTGGTATTCGTTGGCTATGCCGCTTTGCAGGGCATGCTGGGGCGCATCCGTCGTGCATCGGCCACCGAGGCAGTCTCCCAACAGGAAGAGACCTTTGAATCGGACGAAAACGCCGATGATACCTTGAGCCCGGAGGATGTAATCTGGAACGGGGCCGACACCAGCGTGATGCAGGACAAAGACATTGTGAACCTGCTGCTGATTGGCCAGGACCGCCGCGAAGGCCAGGACCGCCAGCGGTCCGACAGCATGATCATGGTCACGCTGAACAAAAAGACCAAACAGATCAGCATGACCTCCTTTATGCGGGACCTGTATGTACAGATTCCCGGCTACAGCGACAACCGCATCAACGCAGCCTATGCCTTTGGCGGCATGGATCTGCTGGACAGCACGCTGAACACCAATTTTGGTGTAGCGATTGCTGGGAATGTGGAAGTTGACTTTGGCGAGTTCCAGACCTTGATCGACAGCATTGGCGGCATTGACCTAGAACTGACCCAGGACGAGGCAGATTATATCTGCGGCAGAAAGCGAGATGTAACCTACCCACAGCAGCTCCGCACGGACTGGAACCTGCATGAAGGGGTAAACCACCTGACCGGCGAGCAGGCCCTGATCCATGCACGCAACCGCTCCCTGGGCAACGATTATGCCCGCACCGACCGCCAGCGTGCTGTGCTGATGGCGATCATCAATAAAGTGAAACAGATGGATGCTGTTTCCATCGTCAACTTTATTAACCAGGTTCTGCCACTGCTGACCACCGACATGACCTCCGGCGAAATTCTGGGGTATGCGATGGAAGCTTTGCAGATGAATTTTGACAGTGAGCACTCTTACCGCATCCCGGCAGAGGGCACCTATACCGGCGCGGTAATCCGCGGCATGCAGGTACTGGTACCAGACCTGGCTGCCAACCAGACCTACCTGATGGATGTTCTGTATCATACAGACAACAACCAATAAACACATTACAAAAATATCGCCCGGCGTGGAACTGCAATGTTCCCGCCGGGCGGTTTTGTTTTGAGTTATGCGCCTGCCCGCGGCATGATAAGCACGGCGGCAAGGTACATAACATAAAGTATCAGGCATACCCTGCCCTGCCAGCGGTAAAGCCGCTTTTTGACCAGCGGCGGCAGCAGCAGGATCAATGCCATCAAAACGCAGAACGGGATATCATACTGGCGGAACTGTTCACCCACCGGCAAGCGGCGGCGGTACATCAGGCTGGAAACAGGCAGCACCAGCGTGATGCTCAAAATGGCGCTGTTCAGCACCTGCATGGGCAGTGCCTGCGGCGGGTAGATGCGGCATTTTTCCGCAAATCGCTTCCAGGCAGAGCCAAGGGGATGGTCGAACACTTCCACCAACAGGGGCAGACAGAGGCCAAAGGAAATCAGGGTTGCCGCCCACTGGGCCTGAATGGTGCCAGTCAGGTTGGCCAGCGCCACGGCGCTGTTCAGCAGGGCCCACGCTCCCACGCAGAGCACTGCCATGCCGCCCACCACCCCGGCCAGGTTGCGCAGGCTGGTGCGGATGCTCATAGCCGGGAACAGGACGGTCCGCCCGGATGGGTCTTCCGGCGGGGTCTTTTCGCCTTTTTCCTTCTGGACAGTGATAAGCTCCAGCCCCTCCCGGAACGCAAAGCGGTACTGGTAGGCGATGCTCTGCATGACAAACAGAACAAACAGGCCCATCAGCAGGCCGGTACCGGTATAGCTCAGGGTGCCGTCCCGCACAAACAGGACCACCACGCCGCAGGCCACCAGCAGCAGGGCGCATTTGCGCAGCAGCTCGCCGCGGTCCACCGTGACATTACAGCGCAGCAGGCAAAGCGCCAGTACCAGCCCCAGCTGGGTGACAGCGCCCGCCAGAGCCGTACCAACGGCCAGCGCAGTAACGGACATACCTGCCGCCAGAAACGCCAGCACCAGCTGCGGCAGCGCCGTACACACCGCCACCAGCGTGCCGCCCACCATCCACATAGGCAGCCCGCACAGCGCCCCGCACCACGTTGCGCAGCGCGAAGCCAGCCTGCTGCCGATACCAGTCAGCAGCAAGCCCAGAGCATAGAGCAGCAATGTAGGGAGAAGAAGCATAGTTTTTTAGTTAGAAGTTAGGGGGGGTGGCGTCCTCGACGCCCCGGACTGGTATGAAAATTACCGGACATTTGCCATTTATTGCGCGGTAGGGCGGCCACCGCCGGAAAGCTGGAACATAGCATATATTTTAGGCTCTGCGCAGGAAATCGCCCTTCAGTTCGCTGCGCGGACAGCGCGCAAACAGCGCCCGGTCCCCTCTGTCGCTTCACGACATCTCCCCGCCCCGCGGGGAGTCACCCTCAAGGCAAGCCAACGCATATCTTCGGATCGATACCAAAATCACAAAGACATCTCTCACAAAGTCCCGGAACGGTCACTGCGCCCGCAGGCGCGTTTCGGAGGCCAACCGGGATTTTAATCCCGGCTCTTAGGCCGGAGATAGACCGTTCCCTACGGACTATAATGGGCAACAAAAATCAAAAATAGCCACACACCGATCGTGGCACAACAGCGGTGCCCTATATATACCCTGAGTTTCCCAAAAAGCACCCGTTTCCCCATACAAAAACCGGCAGTGCCGCATAAAACAGCACTGCCGGGATTGGCTTAGTATGCGATGCCCCAGACGACCATGCTCTTGGCGGGCTTACCGCAGACCGGGCATACGTCGGACAGGTGTTCCTGCTCGAACGGCATGCAGCGGCTGGAAAGCCCTGCTTCGGTCTTCATGGCTTCCTCACAGGCCAGGTCACCGCACCACATGGTTTTGACAAAGCCGGTCTTTTCGGACACGATCTTTTTCACTTCGTCCATGGTGGTGGCGCTCCAGGTGCGGTTTTCGCGGTTCTGCAAAGCGCGGTCATACAGATCCTTGGCCAGAGCTTCCATTGCGGCGGGAATTGCGGTGGCCAGATCTTCAAACTTCACAAACTGCTTTTCGCGGGTATCGCGGCGGACCAACACGCACTGGCCGTTCTCGATATCGCGGGGGCCGACTTCCAGGCGAACAGGCACGCCCTTCATTTCCCACTGGGCAAACTTCCAGCCGGGCTGCTTGTCGGAATCGTCCAGCTTCACGCGGGCATACTTACCGATTTCGGCAGCCAGTTCGCGGCATTTGTCCAGTACGCCGGGTTTGTGGGCGGCAACGGGAACGATGACCACCTGCACCGGGGCAATGGCCGGGGGCAGGATCAGACCGTCGTCATCGCCGTGGGTCATGATGATAGCGCCGATCAAACGAGTAGAAGCGCCCCAGCTGGTCTGGAAGGGGTACTGCAGGGTGTTGTCGCGGCCGGTAAAGGTAACGTCATAGGCGCGGCTGAACTTATCGCCAAAATAGTGGCTGGTGCCGCTCTGCAGGGCTTTGCCGTCCTTCATCATGGCTTCGATGGTGTAGGTAGCCTCGGCGCCGGCAAACTTTTCCTTATCGGTCTTGCGGCCTTTCAGCACGGGGATGCACAGATCATGCTCGGCAAAGTCGGCATAGCAGTTCAGCTGCTGCTCGGTCTCAGCCTTGGCCTCCTCGGCAGTCTCGTGGATGGTGTGGCCTTCCTGCCACCAGAACTCACGGGTGCGCAGGAACGGGCGGGTGGATTTTTCCCAGCGAACCACGCTGCACCACTGATTGTACAGCATAGGCAGGTCACGGTAAGAATGCAGCACATGGCTGAAATGGTCGCAGAACATCGTTTCGCTGGTGGGGCGCACAGCAAGGCGCTCTTCCAGCGGGTCAGAACCACCTGCAGTGACCCAGGCAACTTCGGGAGCAAAGCCGTTTACCAGCTCGCCCTCCTTTTTCAGCAGGCTTTCGGGGATCAGCACAGGCATGGCCACGTTTTCGTGGCCGGTTGCCTTAAAGCGGCCATCCAGAATTTTCTGGATGTTCTCCCAGATTGCATAGCCATAGGGGCGCAGCACAACAAAGCCCTTGACGCTGGAATATTCAACCAGCTCTGCCTTGGTGCAGATATCCGTATACCACTGCGCGAAATCAACTTCCTGCGCGGTGATTGCTTCGACCATTTTTTTCTTATCGTTTGCCATTGGTTCCCCTCACACTTTCTTACAAAACTGCATGCTGCCATGCCGCATTACTGCATATGCTCTTCCACATAGGCAACCACATCGCCCACGGTGTGGAAATTTTCGATCTCCTCGTCCGGGATCTCGACCCCGAACTCGTCAGACAGGGTAGTGATCATATCGATCACATCCAGGCTGTCTGCGCCAAAATCATTGATAATATCGCTTTCTGGGGTGATTTTTTCAGCCTCGATGTCAAGCTGGTCAGCCAGATAATCGCGGATGCGCTCAAAAACTTCGGATTCCATAGCTTTTACTCCTTACCCGTATCAATATCGTATTTCTGCCATGCCGGTATCAGCACGCAGGGCACACATATACAGAATGTCATAGTACTTTTATATCGTATCTGCACAGCCTTGTCAAGTTTCCCGGCAACTTTTTTATCCGGGAGCTTTCACATCCCTGTACGCCGGTGCAGCGGGATGCTATAATATAGGATTAGAAGTAATAAATAATAATTCATGTTGGTGCGCCGCCCGCGGCGCGAATAAAACAGGCGGGCTGCTCTGGCTAGAATGCTTTTGCCGGAGTGGTTGGCCTGATTAAAATGTGACGCCATGGGCATCACACAACCATTATTCTTTTTTCTTTATTCTTTTATTTGATTCTTTCCACACCGCACAACAAGGAGGCACTTTATGCAACTGCACTTTACCAAAATGCACGGCTGCGGCAACGACTATATCTATCTTGACTGCCGCGAAACCGGCCTGCCTGCGGAGATTGCCGTCTGGAGCCAAAAACTTTCCCGCCGGCATTTTTCCATTGGGGCGGACGGCATTATCTGCATCTGCCCGCCGCTGACGGCGGACGGCGACGCCACCATGCGGATGTTCAACGCGGATGGCTCCGAGGGCAAAATGTGCGGCAACGGGGTGCGCTGTGTGGCGCAGTTTTTGTACACGCACGGCGTGCCGAAGGATGTGATCGAGATCGACACCCTGATGGCGGGCCGTAAAACGCTGCACCGCAAAGGCGAAGGACTGTGGCAGGCCCAGATGGGACATTTTTCTGCGATGGCGGACGCCCTGCCCGCCGTTGGGTTGGGGGCCGGGCCGCTGGTCCACGCCCCGCTGACGGCAGCGGGCAAAACCTGGGATGCCGCCTGCATCAGCACCGGCAACCCGCACTGCATCATTGAATGGCCGGATTGCGACACTTTGCCCACCGGCCACGCCCTGGCCGCAATCGGCCCGGAGTTTGAGCACCACCCGGCGTTCCCCGAAGGGGTCAACACCGAGTTTGTTTATATCGAAAACCCCACCAGCGTAGTGATGCGGGTTTGGGAGCGCGGCAGCGGCGAGACGTTCGCCTGCGGCACCGGCTCCTGCGCCACGGTGGCCGCTTTGGTGCTGCGCGGCGTGTGCCCCCGCAATGTTCCGGTGGATGTACACCTGCTGGGCGGCATCCTTTCCATCACCATCACAGCGGATGACGACATCCTGATGACCGGCCCGGCGGAGACGGCGTTTGTGGGTTGCGTGGAAGTGTAAAGTTAGTTAGGAGTTAGGAAGTAGGCGTTAGGAGTTTTCTCAAATTAGAAATTGGAGGTATGGCGAGGTTGACGGTAACACACTGAACCATATGAAGCCATATAAAATTAAAGAAATCTGGCGAAAATACTGTTTATCATAAGGGGTAGATTTTCGCGGTTTTTCTTGAATGTGGCGGCATTTTATGGTACCATACAGACATACATTCCATAGTATTAAATATTCCTAACCACCATGTTGAAATGCAGAGGGAGCGAAAGATGAAACTGAACAAGCATTATTCCGAGCTGAACGAAAGCTATCTTTTCAGCACCATTGCGCACAAGGTTGCTGCTTACCAGAAAGCCAACCCGGATAAGGATATCATCCGCCTGGGCATTGGCGACGTAACGCTGCCGCTGGCCAAAAGCGTGACCGACGCCATGCTGAAAGCCGTTGAGGAGCAGGGCAAGAAAGAGACTTTCCACGGCTATATCCCCAGCGAGCAGGGCTATGAATTCCTGCGTTCCGCTATCCAGAAATACTATGCCGGCCACGGCGTGGAGCTGGACATGGCCGAAATCTTTGTATCCGACGGCGCCAAGAGCGACCTGGGCAACCTGCTGGATCTGTTTGATGTGGACAATACCGTGCTGGTTCCGGACCCCGTTTACCCCGTTTATGTGGATGACAACGTGATGGCCGGGCGCAAGATCCTGTACATGGCCGCCAGCGCCGAGAATAACTTTTTGCCGATGCCGGATGACAATGTTCATGCCGACATTGTGTACCTGTGCAGCCCCAACAACCCCACCGGCGCCACCTATACCGTGGAGCAGCTGAAAGAGTGGGTGCGCTGGGCCAAGGCCAACAACGCCCTGATCCTGTTTGACGCCGCCTATGAATGCTTTGTCAGCGAACCGGGTCTGGCCCGCAGCATTTATGAGGTTGAGGGCGCTAAGGATTGCGCCGTTGAGGTTTGCAGCTTCTCCAAGATCGCAGGCTTTACCGGCACCCGCTGCGGCTACACCGTTGTGCCGCAGGCCATTGTCTCTGACGGCCAGAGCCTGAACAAGATGTGGCTGCGCCGCCAGACCACCAAGTTCAACGGCGTTGCCTATGTGGTGCAGCGCGGCGCCGAAGCCGTGTTCACCGAGGAAGGCATGAAAGAGATCCAGCACAACCTGGACTACTACCGCCAGAACGCTGCCGTGATTGCAGCAGCACTGGACGAAGCCGGTGTGTGGTACTGCGGCGGCAAAAACAGCCCGTACATCTGGCTGCACTGCCCCAACAACATGGGCAGCTGGGAGTTTTTTGACTGGCTGCTGGAGACCGCCAATGTTGTTGGCACCCCCGGCGAGGGCTTTGGCGAGTGCGGCAAGGGGTATTTCCGCCTGACCGCATTTGGCGATGCCGCCAAGACCAAGGAAGCAGCCGCCCGCATTGTGGCCGCACTGAAAACCCTGTAGTAATTACCCGGCTGCCCCGCAGCCGAACCTGATAACACGCGGATGATTGGAGGAGCAACTATGACCCCAAGCGAAGAAATTATGCAGTTTTTGAAGGATAACCCGACCTTTTATCTTGCCACGGTGGATGGCTATCTGCCGCGCGTGCGCCCGCTGGGCTTTGCCATGTGGTACAAGGACCACCTGTGCCTGGGCATCGGCAAGCACAAGGCCGCATACAAGCAGCTGTTGGACAACACCAACCTGGAAATCTGCGCCTGCAACGAAAAGGGCGAGTTTTTGCGCGTGCAGGGTACTGCCAACTTTGACAATACCCCCGAAGCACAGGCCGCCGCATTCAAAATTATGCCGCAGCTGGCCGATATGTACAACGAGGAAACCGGCCTGAAGCTGGGTATTATCTACCTGGACCATCTGTCCGCCAAGCTGTTCTCCATGTCCGGCAGTGTAAAGGACATCATGGCCTATTAAGCGATAAGCAAAATAAGAGCAAAACCAACGCCCGTGCGTTCCGTTTATGGGGAGCGCACGGGCGGTTTATTTTATATCAAAATCAAAGGGTCTTGAGCAAAATTTCTTCCATCGGGCGTTTGGGCACGCAGTAATCGCGGGCATCGTCCAGGTAATACTTTACATTGCCGTTCTGCATGGCAACCAGGTGGCTTTTATGGGTGGGGTAGCCGAACGCCACCACGCTGTGCAGGCGCAGATTTTCGCCCAGGCCCAGCAGCTCCTTGATGGCGGGGCGGTCGATCGCCCCCATGATGCAGCTACCCACACCGTGCGCCCAGGCGGCGTCCGTCATGTTGGCAAGGGCAAGTCCGGTATCGGTATCATTGCAGCCGGGCAGGCTTTCATCCTGGCAGACAGCCACAAACAGTACCGGGGTCTCATCCGGTTTGGGCTGGCCCTGCTCCGGCGGCAGGTAAGCAGCCCAGTGCACCAGCGGCTGCATTTTGGCAACCATCTCCGGGCTTTGCACCAGCACATATTTCAGCGTCTGGCGGTTGGCACCGCAGCTGGCAATGCGGGCGGCCTCCATAATTTCCCGGGCAATGGCAGGTTCCACCGGCTTTTGTTCAAAGCGGCGGTAGGTGCGGCGGGTTTTCAAAAATTCCATTATATCCATGGGGGTTCACACTCCTCTTTTTGCTGTTTCGGGTTCAGGCCGCGGCGGTGCCTATTTCGCGCACCGTCACCTGTCTTTGCTTTTATTATAGTCCATTCCGCTTTTTTCGCCTAGGCTTTTTTACAAAATTCTGCGGCGGAATTTCAGTCAATCACGGTTTTCGTGCGGCCGATGCCCACCACGGCGGAGGTCAGCTTTTTCCAGGTGTTGCAGCCGCACACCCCGTCTGCCGTCAGGCTGAAGCTGCGCTGGGCGGCGCGCAGGGCATCATAAGTGTTCTTGCCAAAAGCGCCGTCCAGCGTTTTGGTACTGTAGCCCAGGGCATTCAGGGCGTCCTGCAGAATCAGCACATAGGTGTTTTTATCACCGCGGCGGCAGGTGGGGTATCCGGATGTGGTGCCGGAGCAGGCCGGGGTGCCGTAACGGCGGTCAAAGTGCACCCAGGTGGGCGTCATGGAAAGCGGCTCCACATAACCCCAGGCCCTTGTGGCCGTGGCGGCGGCGTGGATGCGTTGGCGGATGGCGCTGCTGGTGCCCTGCCCCACATCAAAGGCAACGCCCGCATAGTGCTGGCTGGCCGTGCCGTGGCCGCCCTCCCAGATGCGCTTGAAGGCATACCCTACCGGGATGCCCGCCCCATACCGGCGGCGGGTCAGATTCCATGCTTCCATTGCGCGCGTTGTGGTCCACAGCACCCGCGCGTTGGATGACCCCCGGAACTCCCGCACGCTCAGCGTTCTGCCATAACTGTACGGCATCGGGTCGTTTTCGTTCAGGTTGTTGTATACAAGCATACGGTTTTCGTATGAGTCGTAAACATAGAGCTTTGCCATGGGTAGCCTCCTCTCTCGAATCAAGGAACAGTCAGGAAGTAGGAGTTAGAAGTTAGAAGTTAGGAGTTAGGAGTTAGGAGTTAGGAGTTAGGAGTTTAAGGTACGGCTTACGCCGCGTTTTGGATATTAGCGCCATGAAAACTTTAAGTTTTCAGCAAAAATTTTCACCCAACTCACTCCCACAACTCCTAACTCCTCCTTCCTAACTCCTAACTTAAAGCATCTGCTTTCAGCTGCTTCCAAACGCTGTCATCTACTACTCCCAGCGGGGTGATGTTATTGGCGATCTGCCAGGCTTCCAGGGCGGTTTGGGTGGCGGTGTCAAACTCGCCGGTTTCGGGCACAAAGCTGGCGGAGCAGTCCTGCGCGGCGATCTCGTTCAGCCACTGCTGCACCTGCAGCACCGCCGGGCCGCTGCTGCCAAGGGTCAGGGCGGCACCGGGCCAGACCTCCTGCGGTTCCGGCGCGGCGGATGCCGGGTTGACTGCCCCCAAGCTTAACGCTGCGCGGTAAAACGCCAGCCAGTCTGCCGGGGTCACTTCCCCGGTCACGGTGCGGCCTAACGTCTGCTGGGCGCTGCGCACGGTGGTTTCCAGGGCATCGTCAAAGGTATCCGTCAGGCCGCTTGGGGTGATTTCCGGCAGGAACTGGGCCAAGAATTCCAAAATCTGGGACAGGATGCGAATTTTCTGGCCGCTGTCCCCCACTTTCAGAGTTTCTTCGGGGGGATCCGGTGCGCGGGCTGTCACCGCGGGGCCGCTGGCGCTGACCTGTTGGGCGGAATCATAAATGCTCTGCCAGGTCAGCCGCCCCACCACGCCATCCACCGTCAGGCCCGCGTGTTCCTGCCAGGCAATGACTGCCCTGCGGGTGGCTGCGCCGAACGTTCCGTCCACCGTCACTGTGGGCACATCCCGATAATAGGCGGCCAACAGGCGCAGGTTATATTGCAGCGCCCGCACCGGGGTGCCGGTGCTGCCCTCCCGCAGGGTTGTCACAAACTGGCCGGGCTGAATGTTCTGCCCCACCAGGTTGTTGGCCACGGCAAGGCCGACCTCGTTCAGTTTGGCCCAGGTCCCGGCCCCCACCACGCCGTCTGCCGTCAGACCGAACAGCCTCTGGAACGCCCGCACTGCACTGGCGGTGCCACTGCCAAAGCTTCCGTCCACCGTCACGTTGGAAAGGCCGGTATAATTTTCTGCAGCCAGTCTGAGCCAGAACTGCACCAGCCGCACCGCGTTTCCGCGGCTGCCGGTGCGCAGAGCGGTGCCAGGGTAAGCGGTGCCGCCGGCATCGCTCTGGGCGTTCACCCACTCGGCGTACAGTTCCTGCCAGGTCGTCTGGCCCACCACGCCGTCCTGTGTCAAACCCTCCGATTTCTGGAATGCCTTGACCGCGCGTTCCGTGGCCGCGCCAAAGCTGCCATCCACACGGACGGACGGCAGATCGGAATCAAACTGCGCCAGGCTGGACAGCCAGAACTGCACCTGCTCCACGCTTCGCCCGGTACTGCCGCGGCGCAGCACGGTTCCCGGCCACGCCCCGGCGCTCTGGGCACCGGTAAAGGTTTCACCCTCGCTGGTCAGCTCGGCAAGGTCCTTGACGCTGACATAGATATAGCTGATCTTATACCAGGTCGCCTTGCCCACCACGCCGTCCACAGTCAGGGAAAACTGCTTCTGGAACTTTTTCACGCTGTTCTCGGTGGCTTCGTCAAATGTTCCGGTAATGGCCGGTTTGCCGAAGGACGGGTAGTCCTTGGCAATGCGGGAGAGCTGTTTTTGCAGCACGTTGACCGCGGTGCCGGTGCTGCCGCGGCGCAAGGGGCTGCCGGGGTAGCTTTGCGGAATGGACGCAATGTTGTTGGTGGTGACCAGCTGCACCCGGCTGCCATAGTAATACCGCAGAATTTCCAGGGCGCTTTTGCCCTCCTTGGCGCGCTCCACAGTGCCCCATTGCTTCATGCCGGGGCAGGTCACGCTTTTGCCATCGCAATACTCGGTATAATAGGGTTCGGTGTCCCCCGTGCGGCGCACATAGGTGTTGAACAGCTCGGCAGTCAGGCGCTCCATCACGGCAAATACCGTGCGCCCCCGCACATACGCCTGGTCCACCCCCGGCGAGTTGGTAATGTTAAAGCTGTAGCCCCGGCTGGGGTACCATTCGGTCCAGATGCGGTTCAGCGCCAGGCTGATCTGCGCCAGAATGTTGGCCCGCAGCGCCTGCTCCGGCCA
>ERZ827469.2920-NODE-2920-length-12003-cov-2.873117_pt1 | contig 12003 bp, 10 predicted proteins | sample MGYA00519917_ERZ827469 | MGnify/ENA primary metagenome ERZ827469 (study PRJEB31778, sample SAMEA3449314) | human gut metagenome | biome: human gut; feature: human-associated habitat; material: faeces | place: United Kingdom | collected 2010/2012 ... | reverse complement strand
TCAGAGTAATTAGAGAAATAGGAGACGATATATTAGAAAAACAGTGTAAAGCAGTGCCGAAGATGACGCTTCGCACGAAAATACTGATCGGAGATATGCTTGAGACAATGTATGAAAGCAACGGTGTCGGTCTTGCGGCTCCGCAGGTCGGCGTTTTGAAAAGAATCGTAGTGATCGATGTAGGGGAAGGTCCGATTGTTTTGATCAATCCGCAGATCATCGAATCTTCAGGCGAACAGACAGGAGAAGAAGGATGTCTAAGCGTACCGGGAAAATTCGGAATCGTTACAAGACCGGACCGTGTAAAAGTGCGGGCGTTTGATGAAAATATGAACGAGTTCGAAATGGAAGGCGAAGGCTTGCTTGCAAGGGCGTTTTGCCATGAACTTGATCATTTGGACGGAAAACTGTATGTTGAACTGGCAGAAGACGGACTTCATGAAGTGTCTTATGATGAAGAAGATCAAGACGATGCGCAAGGAGGGGAAGAATGAGAATCATATTTATGGGAACACCCGATTTTTCGGTCGGAACACTGGAAGCGCTTGTGGAAGCGGGGCATGATGTGTGTCTCGCCGTCACACAGCCTGATAAGCCAAAAGGCAGAGGAAAAGAAATGCAGTTTACGCCTGTAAAGGAAGCGGCGGTTAAGCATGGGATTTTGGTGTATCAGCCGAAAAGGGTGCGCGATCCTGAGTGTGTGGAAGAATTGAGAAAATACAATGCCGACGTGATGGTCGTTGTTGCTTTCGGTCAGATCCTTCCGAAGGAGATTCTTGAGATGACGCCTTACGGATGTATTAATGTCCATGCATCTCTTCTTCCGAAATATCGTGGGGCTGCACCGATCCAGTGGGCGATCATAGAAGGAGAGAGCGTGACGGGCGTTACAACGATGCAGATGGATGAAGGACTTGATACAGGAGATATGATTTTAAAGACCGAGATCCCGATCGCAGAAGACGAGACAGGAGAGTCGCTTCATGACAAACTGGCAGAAGCAGGCGCCGCTCTCTGCGTAAAAACATTGCATGCAATAGAAAATAAAACAGCAGTGTTTGAAAAGCAGCCGGAAAGCCCGACTGCTTATGCGAAAATGCTCACGAAAGATCTTGGCAATATCGACTGGGCGAAATCGGCAGTGCAGATCGAGCGTCTCGTGCGTGGATTGAATTCATGGCCAAGCGCATATACACACCGGGACGGAAAAGTGATGAAGATATGGAAAGCGTTGGCAAAGCCACAGGAAGAATGTGCAGAGCAAACCGAACTGGGAAGCGAGGAACATACAGCGCAGAAAACCGGGAAGAACGCCATGCCGGGAACGGTAGTGTCCGTAGCAAAAGATTCGTTTTGCATACAGACGGGAGACGGCGTGCTTCGTATTTTAGAAGTACAGATGCCCGGCAAGAAACGAATGGATACAGGCTCGTTTCTGCGCGGATATAAAGTGGAAGAAGGAATGGTGTTTGGGAGAGAATAATGGCAAAGGCGATCAATGAAAGAGAAATCGTAGCCGCAATCCTTATGGAAGTAACGGAAAACGGCAGATACAGTCATATTGTATTAAGAGAAGTTTTGACAAAATATCAATATCTTGAGAAAAGGGAAAGAGCATTTATCACCCGCGTTACGGAAGGAACGCTGGAACATATGACAGAGATCGATTATATTCTGGATTGTTTCTCCAAAGTAAAAGTAAAAAAGATGAAGCCGTTAATTCGGGCAATTTTAAGAAGCGCGGTCTATCAGATAAAATATATGGACAGTATTCCCGATCATGCAGTTTGCAGTGAATCGGTAAAACTGGCAGTGAAGAAAGGGTTTTCCGGTCTGAGAGGCTATGTCAACGGCGTGCTGAGAAGTGTTGTCAAAGAAATCGATGAGGTGGAGTATCCGTCAGATCCGATCAAACGGCTTTCGGTACGATATTCCTGTCCGGAATGGATCATCCGATTATGGAAAGAAACGTATGATCTTTCTTTGATCGAAACGATGCTGAAAGATTTCCAGACAGAAAAGCCGACAACGATCAGACGCTGCAGAAGCCGGATTACGATGGAGCAGCTGAAAAAGCGGCTTGAGGAAGAACATGTTTTAGTGGAAAATCATCCGTATTTAAAGGATGCGCTTCTCATTTCAAAATATGATTATTTAGAGTCTCTGGAAACATTTCGGGAAGGTCTGTTCGTCGTGCAGGATATCAGTTCGATGCTTGTAGGAGAACTGGCGCATGTGCAGGCGGGAGCGCAGGTGATCGATCTGTGTGCGGCGCCGGGCGGAAAGGCGCTTGATGTGGCGGAACGCATTTTGATGGAAGGTCAAGCCGGATGTTCCGGTCATGTGGAAGCCCGTGATCTGACAGAATATAAAGTGTCTTTGATCGAGGAAAATATAGAACGTATGGGACTTTGCAATGTAACCGCGGTTTGTCAGGATGCGTCTGTGTATGATGAAAAATCAGCGGGTAAAGCGGATATTGTGATCGCCGATCTGCCTTGTTCCGGTCTGGGAGTGCTTGGGAAGAAAACAGATCTGAAATATAAAGCGTCGCCGGAAGGAATCGTAAGTCTCGTAAAGCTTCAGCGAAAAATCCTTTCCTGCGCGGCTTCTTATGTGAAGCCGGGAGGAGAACTTCTGTACAGTACGTGTACTGTGAACCCGAAAGAAAATATCGAAAACGTACATTGGTTTTTGAAAGAATTTCCTGAATTTTACGCAGACGATATAAGGGAAGATCTTTGCCTTGAATTGAGGGAAAGCGTGACAGAGAACGGCTGTATCCAGCTTCTTGGATACGCCAAGGAATGGACAAATACCTAAGAATTTGGACAATACGAAGTTGTTCGTAAGAATAGCTGCCAAAAAGATTGAAACTAAACCTGTAACTGACATTATTCACATCCTCCTTTCTCAGCCTGACCACAACCTGCTGCTGCAGGACAGCCTGCACATCCGAGTTTTGCAGGTGCTTTGCCCTTCTTTTCAGCCAGTTTGTTGGCACATGCCATCAACATACCGAATACAAAGAAACCGCCCGGAGCCAGAATCAAAATCAACATTGGGTCAATAGCCTTCGGGATAATCTGCATGCCAAACCATGTTCCGGCGCCGATGATCTCACGGATACTGCCCATGATCGTAAGGGCAATCGTAAAACCAAGGCCCATACCGATACCATCAATGATAGATGGCAATACAGGGTTTTTACCTGCAAAACTTTCTGCTCTACCAAGGATGATACAGTTAACTACGATCAGAGGAATATATACACCAAGTGATGCATAAAGACTAGGTACAAAACCTTCCAGAAGGAACTGTACCACGGTAACAAGTGTTGCTACGACTACGATAAATGCCGGCATACGAACCGAATCCGGAATGATCTTACGCAACATGGAAATCAAAAGGTTTGAGAAAATCAGTACCACTGTGGTAGAAAGTCCCATACCAATACCGTTGATTGCGGATGTTGTAACCGCCAGTGTCGGACACATACCAAGCATCATAACAAAGGTCGGGTTTTCTTTTACAAGACCATTATAAAGTCTTTCTGTACATTTATTCATTTCCACTACCTCCTAACGCTGTCTGGTAATATCCAAGTGCTGTGTTGACAGCTCCTGTGACTGCACGGGAAGTGATGGTTGCACCACTCAAAGCATCGATCGGCTGTCCGTCTCCGCCATCTTTGGATACATAGAATTTTTCAGCCTGCTGTCCTGCAAACTGGTTGTAAAAGCTTGGTTCTTTCGCACGCATACCAAGACCTGCTGTCTCGCTGATGGAAAGGAAAGAAATGCCATTTACCGTACCGTCACTCATGATACCGACTGTGATCTGGATATCTCCGCCGTAACCATCTTTGTCGGTTACTGTTATAACATAACCAGCTTCGCTCCCATCCATAACAGCAGAATAGACTTCATCTACTGTTGCATTCGTTCCCATCTTTTTGATTGCTTCTTTGGCAGCTTTCTGATCTACGTCCATTGCCTCAAAGGAATCTGCTTCCGGATAAACGGCCTGACAGGCTTCCTGTTTCTGCTTTGCCTGTGTCTGTGCGATTGGACCTTTTGTCACTTCGTAAGCAGCTCCAAGTACCAGACCGGATACAACGGTGATTGCTGCAAGGATCAGTGTATTTTTGATAATCTTATTCATTATTTTTCTCCTCCTTTACCGAAAGGCTTTGGAAGAGTAACTCTCTCGATCAGCGGTACAAGAAGGTTACTGAAGATGATCGCATAAGATACACCTTCTGCTGAACCACCGAACAAACGGAACAGACCAGTCAGACATCCAAGAAGGATACCATATACGATCTGCCCTTTTTTGGTGATCGGGGAAGTTACATAATCGGTTGCCATAAACCATGCTCCAAGCATCAGACCACCACCGCAGAGTTCTGCTGTCATGTATTGAACGTTGAAGAATCCAATTCCATCTACAAATCCACCGAAGATTCCGATGAAAAGTGCAAATGTCACAATATATGTACCCGGGATACGAAGATCAATGATTCCTTTGAGGATCAAGATGATCGCTCCGATCACGATTGCGATAACGGATGTCTCACCGATGGTTCCGGCAATATTTCCGATCAGCATGTCCATGCTGTTCACACCGTCAAGTGCTGCATTTCCTGCTTCGATATTAGCACGGATCGTTGCCAGTGGTGTTGCACCGGATACGCCGTCATATACGAAGCTTGTCATTCTTCCTGTGAAGGAAATAAGAAGGAAACATCTTGCTCCAAGTGCAAGGTTCATGAAGTTCTGTCCCAATCCGCCAAAGAGCTGCTTTACAACCAGGATCGCGAATACACTTCCGATAATTCCCATCCAGATCGGGGCTGTCGGCGGAAGGTTGAGTGCAAGCAGAAGTCCTGTAACTGCGGCACTGAAATCCTTGATCGTAATCTTTTTATGCATTAATTTTTCATATATGTACTCCGTCAGTACTGCTACAACTGTTGTTGTAACCAGCATTCCGAATGCCGGCAGTCCAAAGTTCCATACACCAAATGCAGACGCCGGCAAAAGTGCGATGGCTACCAGAAGCATAATATTGCTGGTAGTCGCTTTGGAACGAATATGTGGTGAAGATGACATTTTCAAATTGTTCTCACTCACTTTTGTTCACCTCTTCTTCTTTCTAGTTTATTTTTTCTTTCTACGGTTCGCCAATGCAATCTTTCTCATAGATCCGATTGCCTGTTTCAGCGGACGTTTTGCCGGACATACGAAACTGCAGGAACCACATTCCATACATTCGAGTCCTTCGTGTTTTGTAAACTTCTCTTCGTCATGATGTTCTGCATAATCCGCCAGTCTCGATGGGATCAGACGGCTTGGACAGGCTTCTACACAACGTCCACAGTTGATACATGCAGATGGTTCCATCTTAGCCACTTCATCTTTGGTAAATCCCAGAATAGATGAAGAAGTCTTTGTTACAGGTACATCTAATGAGAACATAGAGAATCCCATCATCGGTCCGCCGGAGATCAGTTTCTCAGGCTCTGTTTTAAATCCTCCTGCTGCCTCTACAAGCTCCTGCTGATTGATGCCAAATGGTACTCTGAAATTGCCTGGCTCTGCAACAGCGTCCCCACTTACTGTTACAACACGTTCCATTGAAGGCTTTCCTTCTACAACAGCCTGGTATACGCTTACCATTGTTGCCACATTATCTACAACACATCCTGCGTCTGCCGGAAGCATTGCGGAATTAATTGCGCGCCCTGTTGTAGCGTAAATAAGCTGACGCTCACCACCCTGAGGATACTTGGTCTTCAGTGCCAGAACTTCCATACGAGGTTCATCTTTTGTCAGTTCTCTTAATTTTTCGATACAGTCTGGTTTGTTGTCCTCTACACCAAAGATTCCTTTCGCGTTGTCGAACAGACGGAGGATAATCTTCATTCCTCCAACCAGCTTTTCCGGAGTCTCGATCATTGTTCTGTAGTCAGCTGTGATATATGGCTCACACTCCGCACAGTTTGCAATGATGTAATCAATCTTTTCCGGTTCCTTTGGTGAAAGTTTTACTCTCGTAGGGAAACCGGCACCACCCATACCTACTACTCCCGCTGTTCCAATCGCATTCAGGATATCTTCCTTGCTCATGTCTTCTAACGGAGTTACAGCTGGATATTCCACTTCTTTGTATTCGCCATCATTTTCGATCACGATACTGTTCACTCTTCCTCCTGTCGGATTCAGATGTGGTGCGATTGATTTTACAGTTCCAGATACAGATGCATAAATCGGAGCAGATACGAATCCTCCTGCTTCTGCTATCATCTGGCCTTTTAAAACATGATCGCCAACGGCTACCACAGGATTTGCCGGAGCACCGATATGCTGTGATACAGGGTACACCAGATCGCCCTTAGGTTTTACATCGACAATTGCCTTATCTTTAGCCAGGCTCTTGCCGTCATCCGGGTGAATACCACCCTTAAATGTTAACAATGCCATCCTTTTTTCCTTCCTTCCTATTTACTCTTTATATAATATACAGGAAATATAGACAAATTTCTATAGAAAGTGACTAATTTCATTGTATATTTTCCTGAACATCTTGTTGCATTTTTAACAAATGCACATACGCACAGAAAACCTGCCAATGGCAGGTTCCCTTTTATCCTCAGGCATAGAAAGGATAGAGGCTTTCCTCTATCCTTTCCTGTCTGTATATCTGATTTGATATTACTCAGCGTCTGTCTCTTCTGCAGCTTCTTCCGGCTGTTCTAAAGCTTTCATGCTCAGGCTGATCTTCTTCTCAGCTTCATTCAGATCAACGATCTTAGCTGTGATTTCCTGTCCAACTGAAAGTACATCAGACGGTTTATCAACATGTGCTCTTGAAATCTGAGAAACATGAAGTAATGCATCTACTCCTGGAGCCAGTTCAACAAATGCTCCGAAGTCTGTCATTCTTGCAACCTTACCTGTAATTACTGTTCCGACTGCATAATCCTCTGCTGCATTAGCCCATGGATTTGTCTCTGGGAATTTCAGGCTGAGTGCGATCTTTGTATCATGGATATCTTTGATCATCACTTCTACTTTATCTCCAACCTGGAAAACCTTCTTAGGATTCTCAACACGTCCCCAAGACATCTCAGAGATATGAAGAAGTCCGTCTACTCCGCCAAGGTCGATGAATGCTCCGAAATCTGTAACGTTCTTTACAGTTCCTTCCATTCTGTCACCTACGTTAATCTTAGCAAACAGTTCTTTCTGTTTTTCAGCACGTTCAGCAACAAGAAGCTGTCTTCTGTCACCGATCACACGATTTCTTCTAGGATTAAACTCGCTGATTACGAATTCAATTTCCTGTCCCTGATATTTACTCAGGTCTTTTTCATATGTGTCAGAAACAAGGCTTGCAGGAATGAATACTCTTGCTTCATCAACTACTACGCTTAATCCACCGCCAAGAATCTGAGTTACAGGAGCTTTTAATACTTCATGATTCTCGAATGCTTCTTTTAATCTTTCATTGCCTTTTTCTGCTGCAAGTCTCTTATATGTCAGCAGAACCTGTCCTTCTCCGTCATTTACTTTCAGGACTTTTGCGCTCATCTTATCACCAACGGATACAACTGTTGTAAGATCAACGTTTGCTTCGTTAGTATACTCATTTCTTGTAATGATACCGTCTGCTTTGTAGCCTATATTCAAGATGATTTCATCAGGTTTAACGTCGATGACTGTACCATCTACAACCTCTCCATTTCTTATTGTCTTAAAAGACTCTTCCAACATTTGTTCAAAAGTTAATTCTGACATTATTTTGAACCTCCTCAATTATTTTATTGGGCGTGGATGCCCCTGCTGTAATACCTACTGATTCCACGGACCTTAATTGATTAATATCCAAATCGTCAAGTGTCTGTATATAGTACGTATTCAAACATTCCTCTTTGCAGATTTCAAATAGCTTCTGAGTATTCGAACTACGCTTATCACCTATCACAACCATAGCATCTACTCTCGCTGCAATTTGACGAGCCTCAGTCTGCCTTTCTTTCGTCGCATTGCAAATCGTATTTAAAACAACTATATCATACCTCTTTTTTGAAATAATTTCAACTAATTCTTTGAATTTATTGTAGTTAAATGTCGTCTGGGCCACGATACATACTTTCTGTTCTTTTTCAGGTAATTCAAATCTTTCTGCATCTTCCGGAGTCTGTATCACAGTCACCTGTTCTCCTGCCCATCCGCGGATACCTTCTACCTCCGGATGTTCGCCATTTCCGATGATCACAATGTACGATCCTTTGGCACTTTCTTCTGCAACAATCTTATGAATTTTCTTCACAAAAGGACAAGTCGCATCTACACATGTAATCCCGCGTTCATCCATGATATCATAAATGTATTTTGCTACACCATGAGACCGGATCACAACCACATCCGCATCCACTGTTTTCAATTCTTCTTCATCATTCAGGACTTCTACTCCATGGCTTCTCAGATCTTTGATCACTTCTTCATTATGGATGATCGGTCCATAAGTGAATATCTTTTCACTTTGATGTTTTTCTATCTGTTTATACACTGTATCTACTGCACGCTTTACTCCAAAGCAAAATCCTGCTGTTTTTGCCAGTTCAACATTCATATAGTGTAATTCCTTTCTGTACCACAGCTCTTTTTCAAATATATTACCATTATCTTCGTCTGCCGCTTTGTGCCGGATTGTCTATTTGCACAAATCTACGATTGCTTTTACCACTTCTTCGATCGTCATGTGTGAGCTGTCTACCAGCACTGCATCCTCTGCCTGCTTTAACGGTGCGATCTCACGGGTCATATCTCTGTGATCACGTTCTTCGATGTCGTGTGCGATTTCTTCCAGATTGCAGTCCTCGCCTTTTTCCTTAAGTTCGTCATACCGTCTCTTCGCCCTGGTCTCTACACTGGCAGTCAGATAGATCTTTATGTCTGCGCCCGGCAGGACACATGTACCGATATCTCTTCCGTCCATAATTACATCCTGTGTCTTCGCCAGGTTCTGCTGCAGTTCCAGTAACTTCTTACGCACTTCCGGAATTGCAGATGTTACAGATGCCATGTTCCCCACTTCTTCATTTCTCAGACGTGATGAAATATCATTACCATTCAGGTATACATGCTGCACACCATCTTCATAGGCGATTGTTACTTCTGCATCTTTACATGCTTCGATCACTTTATCCGTCTCTCCCGGTTCAATGCCCTTATCCAGGAAATGAATTGCAAGGCCTCTGTACATTGCCCCTGTGTCTACATAAATGTATCCCTTTTCTTTTGCTACAAGTTTTGCGATCGTGCTTTTTCCGGCTCCTGCCGGTCCATCTATTGCTACGTTATATCCCATGATACGTTCTCCTTATTTCTATTTTTATCACTCTATATCTGGATCCCCGTTCCGGCCACATATGCCGTAGACCACGCGATCTGAAGGTTGAATCCACCTGTTACCGCATCCAGATCCAGTACCTCTCCTGCAAAATGTAATCCCTTCACCAGTTTGGATTCCATCGTTCCAGGATCAACTTCTTTGATTTTAATTCCACCTTTAGTTATGATTGCCTCGTTATAATCTCTTAAATCTGTCAATGTACACGTCAGGCCCTTGATCAGTCTTACAAATCCAAGACGTTCTTCTTTCGTGATCACATTGACCTTCTTCTCGGGATCAATCCCGCTCAGTTCAATCATAACCGGGATCAGTTTCGACGGGAACAGCTTGTGCACCGCGTTCTTAAACTGTCGGTTCTGATTCTCTTCAAATTCCCGGAGCACTCTGTGATCAAGCTGTTCTTCCGAAAGAGCTGGTTTCAGATCAATCTTAAGTGTCAGTTCTTTTGCCTTCAATTTTTTTCCCACATAACTGCTGGCACTTAGGATCAGCGGTCCACTCACACCGTAATGCGTGAATAACATTTCTCCAAAATCATCATACAGCTTTTTCTTGCCGTCAAGAATCGTTACATTAACATTTCGAAGTGAAAGTCCCTGCAATTCAGGCACCCACTCCTCTTTACATTCCATCGGCACAAGCGCAGGCATACAATCCGTCACCGTATGTCCGAGACTTTCTGCAAACCGGAATCCATCTCCGGTTGATCCTGTTGACTGATAAGACAACCCTCCTGTTGCAACGATACAGGCATCCGCATGAATCTGTCTCTGATCTCCAAGTATGATTTTTTCAAAATGTCCGTCTTTTGCGACAACCTTTTTCACAGCTGTCCGCAGATGTACTTTCACACCCAGGCGGTCCATCTCCCGCTCCAGCCCGCGGATCACGTCCGAAGAATGATCCGACACCGGGAACACACGGTCGCCGCGTTCAATCTTTGTCGGCACACCGATTCGTTCAAAGAAATCAATCACCTGCTGATTCGTGTATCCATAAAAACTACTGTATAAAAACTTTGCATTTGTTCTGACCGCATCGAACAGACCTTCCATATCACAGGCATTGGTAATATTGCATCTGCCTTTTCCCGTGATATAAAGTTTCTTTCCAAGCTTTTCATTCTTTTCATATACCACGACCTGATGTCCACACCCGGCCGCTGCAATAGAGGCAAACATTCCTGCCGCACCGCCTCCGATGACAACTACTTTACTCATCTTCTATTTGTCCTTTTCTATTTGTCTTTTTCTTCATATTCTTTTCTGCCGATTCTACTCTTTCTCATTTCCGGAAAGTTCGACTCTGTCGTCCACCATATTCAATTCATCTTTGCTATACACCTGATATTCATCCCAGATCTGCTCCAATGTCTCAAGTGTTGTGATAACCTCTTTCTGTTTCTTCATACAAAGAGCTACCACCAGCGCATTGATCACACTCAATGGTGCTACCAGCGAATCTACGATTGACGCCATATCACTTCTTGCGATCAGATTGCAGGAAGAATACAGTGTCATCGGAGAATGTACACTGTCCGTCAACGTGATCACTGTTGCTTTTCTATTACTTGCAAATTCCAGTGCTTTCAAAGTACGCATCGAATATCTGGGAAAGCTGATCCCGATCACCACATCATCCTCGCTGACACGGATCAGTTGTTCAAAAATCTCACTAGAACTGTTCGTATTAACTGCTGTCACATTCTCACAGATCAGATTCAGATAAAAACTTAAGAAACTTGCAAGCGGCGAACAGCTTCGTATCCCGATCACATAGATCCTCTTTGCTTTCAGGATCGTATCTACCGCCATCTCAAATGCTTCATGATCAATTGCTTCCATCGTAAGCTTGATCTTCTCAATATCCGAATGCAGAACCGATGTCAGAATCTCCCCCTGGCTGATCCGTCCATACGTCACTTCCATACGCTGGATGGAATTCAGCTTCATCCTCACCAGTTCTCCCAGAGCTTTCTGAAATTCCGGGTATCCGTCATATCCAAGGGCCGTTGCAAATCTTACCACCGTCGATTCACTGACACCGACCTCTCCCCCCATCTTCGCAGCTGTCAAAAAAGCTGCCTTATCATAATCCTCACGGATAAAATCCGCCAGTTTTTTCTGTCCTTTGCTGAATTTGTGATATCTTTCATCGATCATCTTCAGCAGTTCATTCTTTGCGCTCATGCGATGTACCTCTTTTTCAAACAATGGTTTTATTATATAGCTTTGTGGGGGAATAGTCAATCGGATGTCGGGTGTGTGGGGACGGGAGATGTGGAGGTTTGGGTGGATGGGCGCTTATGGACGGGAAGAAGATGTAACAAAGAAAGTTTGGGTAAAATCAGGCACCGAATACATTCGGCGAGAAATCTGATAATTTCTCACCTCAGGTATTCTTTCGCTCTGTGCCTGTAGCACAGAGCAAATCCTGATTTTACCCAAACTTTCTTTTAACATCTTCTATTCCCGCCAACGGATGCCCATCCACCCAAACCTCCACATCTCCCTCAGCCATACACTCCGACAACCGAAAGTGAATTTACTGTTACCACCAAGCTATTGGGGCTCCGCCGGA
>ERZ827469.2918-NODE-2918-length-12005-cov-2.849791_pt1 | contig 12005 bp, 10 predicted proteins | sample MGYA00519917_ERZ827469 | MGnify/ENA primary metagenome ERZ827469 (study PRJEB31778, sample SAMEA3449314) | human gut metagenome | biome: human gut; feature: human-associated habitat; material: faeces | place: United Kingdom | collected 2010/2012 ... | reverse complement strand
TCGTTGGAATGAGCATTTTTGCCGCCGCTCTGGCGGGCGGCCTTCTCGGATTTTTGATTTACAACTTCCATCCGGCGAAAGTCTTTATGGGCGATACCGGTTCGATGTTTCTGGGGGGTGCTGTCATCGCGCTGGCAGTGGGAACGGCAAGACCTTTCCTCTTTTTCATCGTTGGCATCATCTACATCGTAGAGGCCCTTTCAGTTGTGCTGCAAGTCATTAGCTTCAAGACTACCGGCAAGCGGATTTTTAAAATGAGCCCCATCCACCACCATTTTGAAATGAGCGGCTGGAGCGAGGGCAAAATCGTCGGCGTATTTTCCGTCATTACGCTGTTGTTCTGCATCCTGGGCATTGCCTGGATCACTTTCAGCAGCAGTTTACTCATCGGTTAAACTTTTTGCAAAAATAGAGGTGGAATGAATGGCTTCGACCGCGGCAAAACGAAATGGAATCAGAACTACAATCCAGAATAAGTCGGAATCCCAGACCGGGGAAAAGCCAAAACGGGGGAAGATGAATATTTCTTTCTTCTTTTTGGTCATCGTCCTTTTGTCCATCGGCCTTGTCATGGTGTTTTCCGCAAGCTACGCCACTTCCTTAAACGAGACGGGCAACAGCCTGACTATTGTACTGAAACAGGCGGTATTCGTCGTGGCTGGCGTGGCCATCATGGTCGTCGCCTCCTTTGTGGATTATCACATCTACCGGAAATTCAAATGGGCTATTTACTTCGGGGGCCTTATTCTTATGTGCGCGGCTCTGCTGTTCCCCAACAGCACTGGCGCTCGCCGTTGGATCTGGATCGGCCCTATCAGTTTCCAGCCCTCGGAAATCATGAAGTTTGCGCTGACGGTAATCTGCGCCCATTTGGTGGCTTTAAACTACAAGCAGATGAAGAACCCCAAATACGGCTTCTGGCCTTTTGTCATCCTGCTGCTTCCGGTTCTCGGCCTCTGCGCCTTGCAGCGGCACCTGTCGGCGCTGATCCTCATGGCGGCCATCGCTGGAACCATCATCATCGTCGGCGGCTCCAAAGTCCGCTGGTTTTTGGGAATTGCGGCGGTGGGCGGCCCGCTGGCCCTTCTGGCCTTAAAGCTCATGGGCCACGACTACGTGGGAACCCGGTTTTCCGACTGGCTGGACCCTCTTTCCGGCAATATCCGCGGCACCAAATGGCAGACGGCCCAGTCGCTGTACGCCATCGGCTCCGGCGGCCTAACCGGGGTGGGGCTCGGCAACTCCACCCAGAAGTACCTCTATCTCTCGGAACCGCAAAACGACTTCATTTTCGCTATCGTCTGCGAGGAACTGGGCTTTTTAGGGGCTATGGTCATCATTTTGCTCTTTGTGCTCTTGATTTACTGCGGCTTCTCCATCGCCATGAAGGCGCCGGATAAATTCGGCTGCATGCTGGTCATCGGCCTGACGGCCCAGATCGGCATTCAGACTTTGCTCAACATCGCAGTTGTCTCCAACGCCATGCCCAACACCGGTATCAGCCTGCCGTTTTTCAGCGCGGGCGGTACGGCGCTGACCATGCAGCTGGCCCAGATGGGAGTCATCCTGAACGTATCCCGATACTGCCAGCAGAACTGACCCGGCAGGGGAGTATCGGATTCAAATTACCGGAATCAATGTTAGAAAGGCTGGTAGGCAAATGAAAATATTGTTAGCAGGGGGCGGAACGGCCGGTCACATCAACCCCGCCATCTCCATCGCCAACGAAATCAAGGCCCGCCGGCCTGATACCGAGTTTTTATTTGCTGCGGCACCCGGCGGCATGGAAGACACCCTGGTTCCCAAGGCGGGATACCCGGTGGCCCACATCCATGTGGCCGGATTCCGCAGAAGCTTTTCTCCTGCCGATATCGCTCATAATTTGAAGGCAATTTCCTATCTGGCGACGGCGGGAGCCAAAGCCCGTAAAATTCTAAACGACTTTCAGCCCGATGCGGTCATCGGAACGGGCGGGTACTTAAGCGGCCCGGTTCTCCTGGCGGCCCAGAAAAACCTTTCTCCACGAGGCAAACGCCTTTCCCGGCGTGACCATCAAAGCCCTGTCCAAGCGGGCGACTGTCATCATGCTGGCCTTTCCTGAGGCGATGCAGCATCTCCCGGAGGGAAAACGCTACGAAGTGGTGGGCATCCCCGTCCGGCAGTCTTTTGTGACCACCACCAAAAGGGAAGCAAGAGAAAAGCTGGGGCTGGACGACAACTTTACAATCCTATCCTTCGGCGGGAGCCAGGGAGCGCTGAAGATCAACGAAATCGCCGCCGACATCATGCAGTGGCACTGCAAAGACGGTAAAATCAATCACATTCACGGCTACGGTAAGCACGGACGGGGCACCTTCCCGAAAATGCTCAAAGACCGGAACATCGACCTCACAAAGTACCCCCGTATCCAGGCAAAAGAATATATCGACAATATGAACCTCTATGTGGCCGCGGCGGACATCGTCATTTCCCGGGCGGGAGCCAGCACCATCATGGAGCTGGAGGTGGCGGGCAAACCGTCCATCTTAGTGCCCTACCCTTACGCTGCCGAGAACCACCAGTACTACAACGCCAAGGTGCTTTCCGACGCCGACGCCTCCATTCTGGTGGAGGAAAAGGACTACGACCGGGAAAAGCTCCTTTCTAAAATCCAAGAGCTTTATGAGCATCCAAAGCGGCTTTCGGAACTTTCTCAGAATGCTTCGAAATTGGCGGTTCTGGACACGGCGGAAAAGATTTACAACATTATCATGACAGAACTCGAGAAAAAATGACCTTTTTTCTCGGAAATAAAAGCGGACAAGCTGTGGCAGACATCGCACTTTTTTATTTCGGGAAGCATAGTATGCCATGTAAAGAACAAACATTGGCGAAAGCGCGCCGAAATATGGAAGGAGTGTCGTTGTGGAGCGGTTTGTGATATCAGGTGGCATCCCCCTGGAGGGAGAAATCAGCGTCCACGGTGCGAAAAACAGCTCATTGCCGCTGCTGGCAGCCACCGTTTTATGTAAAAATGAAAGCGTGCTACATAACTGTCCGAACTTATCGGACGTAGACGCCGCTTGTAAAATCCTCCAATACCTGGGCTGCGGCGTCAAACGGGAAGGCAACACCGTCGCTGTTAATACAAAGGAAATCACCCATTCTGACGTGCCCGATGATCTGATGCGGGAGATGCGCTCTTCTGTCGTCTTTTTAGGGGCTATCGTCGCACGCCTGGGACGGGCAGAAATCTGTTTCCCCGGTGGGTGCGAGCTGGGCGCCCGTCCCATCGACCTGCATTTGCAGGCTTTGAGAAAACTGGGCATGGAGATCGAGGAAAGCCACGGAAAACTCATCTGTTCCGCGGAAAACGGCCTGACGGGCACCTCCATCAACCTGACCTTCCCCAGCGTGGGCGCCACTGAAAATATCATGTTGGCGGCGTCTCTGGCAAAGGGCGAGACGGTCATCAACAACGCCGCCCAGGAGCCGGAAATCGTCGACCTTGCAAACTTTTTAAATGCCTGCGGCGGAAAGGTGAAAGACGCTGGAAAGAGCCGTATCGTCATCGAGGGAGTCAAAGAGCTCCACGGCTGTGAATACCGGGTCATCCCAGACCGCATTGTGGCGGCGACCTATCTCTGCTGCGCTGCGGTGACCGGCGGAAACATCCTGGTAAGAGACCTCTGCGCCGATCACATTGCCAGCATTCTTCCTTTGATGGAGGAAATGGGCTGCAAGCTGGACGTGACCCAAGACAGCGTGGCTATCCGGGCGCCGAAGCGGCTAAAGGCTCTAAAGGACGTCCGTACCATGCCCTATCCCGGTTTTCCCACCGATGCCCAGGCCCCGCTGATGGCGGTGGCGGCCACGGCCAATGGGACCAGTATTTTTGCTGAGAACATTTTCGAAAGCCGCTACAAACACGTGGGCGAGCTTTGCCGGATGGGCGCGGATATCAAAATCGCCGGAAAAGTGGCGCTGGTGGAGGGGGTCGACACCCTTTACGGCGCAAACGTCCAGGCCACCGATTTAAGAGGCGGCGCGGCACTGATTATTGCGGGCTTAGGCGCCAAAGGGCGCACCGAAATCTCAGAGATCAAGCACATCGACCGGGGCTATGAAGAAATCGAAAAAAACCTTTGCCTCTTAGGGGCGGATATCAAACGGGTATAATAACTCTGTATAGGAAGTGAAACGCGGAAAGGATGTGAATTCTGGTGCCGACGAAAAAAGGAAAGCAAAAACCGATGAAAAAACCTGCCGCCGGCGGCAGAAGGCCGGCAGCAAGCCCCAAAACCATCCCTTTTTCTGATCCTTTTTACGACAATTATACACCCCGGAGCTCGAGAGGAAGCGCTTCTCCGTATGGAAGTACCCCTCAGCGCCGGGGCGAAACGCTGTCCGGACCACCCCGTCCGGCTCCCCAGAATGGGAAGAGAAAGAAGGCAAAGGCATCTTCCTCTCGAAAACCTGCTAAAAACGCCGCCGTGGCACAGCAAAAACGTCAGCAGCAACTCAGACAGGAGCAGATCGCCAAGACCCAGCGCCGCCGCCGCAAAAAGAAAAAGCGCAACTACACCCTCTATTACATCATTTTGGCGGTGTTTCTCATTGTGGCGGGGGTGACCTTGTCGCTGACGGTGTTTTTTAACATCGAGACCATCCAGGTGACAGGGAGCAGCATCTATACCCTGGCCGACTTGGACGGGGTGCTGGACGCAAAGCCAGGGGACAACCTGCTGCGCCTTAATACAAAGTCTCTGAGTGAAACCGTGCTCCAAAACTTCAAAAAAGCGGACAAGGTAGAGGTGAAGCGGGTCTTCCCGACGACGCTGCTCGTTGAAATTGAAGACGGAGTTCCCCAAACCCAGCTGTACTACGAAAGCAGGTACTACACCTTGAGCCAGCGGGGCAGGGTGCTGGACATTGCCGAGCAAAGCGTTCCCAACGTGCCCGTCGTCATCGGCCCCAAGCCGGAAGACGCGCAAATCGGCTCCTATATCGACCTGGTTCTTGAAAACGAGGAAAAAGACTGGCTGAAAATCCTGTTCAAGGAGCTGAAGGAAAGCGGCCTCAACGACATTTCAGTGGTGGACATCTCCAGCACCATTTCCCTGAAGCTCTACTACCAAAACCGCATCGAAATTAAGCTGGGCTCCTTCTCGGAGCTGGACACCAAACTCGCCATGGTGAAGGCCGTATTCGACAGCGGGGATATCGGTATCGAGGAAAGCGGCACCATCGATATTTCCGACCCGGATAAGATGTATGTGGACAGCGACGCTGAACTGGACTTGACCGGAATTTCCACCGAAGGATGGACCTGGACAGACCCGTCTCCCGATGACGCGGGCGCGGACGGAGACGACGGGGCCTCGTCCGATGAAGAGGGAGAGGAAGGGACCTCTTCTGGAGAAGATCATTCCGCTTCTTCCGGGGACGAAACGTCCTCAGAGGAAAGTTCTTCCTAAAATTGCTGCAAATGGATAAAATTTCGCCTTCATATTTACAAATAAACCGAAAATAAATGGTTATTTTCTCTTGAATTTTCGGGCCAAATCTGCTAGGATATTACTATGGGCGTTTTGTATACACTCTAAAGAAAGTGATTACTGATGGGAGCAGCTGTTTCCATGCATTAGGAGGACAAGCACGTGAAGTTTACATTGGAGAATGATACCGAGAGAAACACAGACATCAAAGTAGTCGGCGTTGGCGGCGCGGGCGGAAACGCCGTTAACCGTATGGTCGACGACGGCGTCAAAAACGTTGATTTCATTGCCATCAATACTGATAAGCAGGTTTTAGATACATCGAGAGCCGATTATAAAATTCAGATCGGCGAAAAGGTCTCCAGAGGCCAGGGCGCAGGCGGCGACCCCGAAAAGGGCGCCAAAGCGGCGGAGGAAAGCCGTGAGGAAATCGCCAACGCTCTAAAGGGCACCCAGATGATTTTCATCACCGCCGGTATGGGCGGCGGCACTGGCACCGGAGCTGCTCCCGTGGTTGCGGAAATCGCAAGGGAACAGGGCATCCTCACCATCGGCGTTGTGACGAAACCCTTCAGCTATGAGGGCAAGCGCCGGATGATGTACGCCGAGCAGGGCATCGACACCCTCTCCAAAGTGGTAGATAGCTTAGTTGTCATCCCCAACGACCGCATCCGTCAGGTTATCGACACCAAAACTCCGATGACCAACGCTTTTGAGGCGGTGGACAGCGTATTAAAGCAGAGTATCCAGAGCATCTCCGACCTGATTAACGTCTCCGGTTTCGTAAACCTGGACTTCGCGGATCTGTGCTCGGTTATGAAAGACGCCGGTATGGCCCACATGGGCGTCGGCTACGCTTCCGGCAAGGACAAGGCCGAAACCGCTGCTACCATGGCGATTTCCAGCCCGCTGCTCGAAACCTCTATCACCAGCGCCAAGGCGGTTATCATCAATGTTTGCGCTTCTCCCGATTTGCTGTTTGACGACGCAGAATACGTCTCCACCATGATCGAGAAGGCTGTTCATCCCAACGCGGCTATCTTCTGGGGCCTCATTTTCGACGAGACCATGACCGACGAAATCAAGGTCACCGTTATCGCCACCGGCTTCGACGAAGCCTATCAGGGCAAGGACTTGCTGGATAACGGCAAAAAGGGCGGTTCCGAGCCGGAATCTTCCGATGCTCCTGCCAAAAACTTTGACGCCGACTTCGGCTTCGAGGAAATCATGAATATTTTCAACACCAAATAAAATACTGTTAATACCGATATCCTTCCTTGTTCTCATGCGAGGGAGGATATTTTGATTCAGCGGGAATTTGAGAAAAGGGGTTTATCAATTTGTGCGGATTTGTAGGAATGTTCAATAAAGACCCAAAGGACAACAATGAGACGCTGCTCCAGGAGATGTCAAAGACCATTCGGCATCGGGGCCCGGACGACAGTCAGTATATTGTGAAGGACGGCTTCTGTGTGGCGTTTCGCCGGCTTTCTATTATAGATTTGGATAACGGGGCCCAGCCCTATACCTCTCCCGACGGCCGGTTTACTGCCGTTTTCAATGGGGAGATTTATAACTACCGGGATCTGCGGCAGCCGCTCATCGACGAGGGGAAGACCTTTGCCACCAACTCGGAAATCGAAGTTATCGTGGCGCTCTATCGCAAGTACGGCGACGAGTTCATCACCATGCTGAGAGGCATGTACGCCATTCTTATCTACGACAGCGAGGAGAAAACCGTCTTCGCCGGCCGCGATCCCTTCGGCATCAAGCCTCTTTATTACCGGGTAACCGACAGCGGCGTCATGTTCGCTTCTGAGATGAAGGCTTTCCTTTTCGACGAGACCATGGGCGGCTTCAAGGTAGACGAAAGCCTGTTGCAGCACTATTTTACCTTCCAGTACGTGCCGGAGCCAAAAACCATCACTCCGCAGATTTCGGTCTTAGAGGCGTCCCATTACATGAAGGTGGACGCTGAGGGCAAAGTGGACATCAAACGGTATCTTGACCTGAAGTTTCAGACCCCTTCTGAGGAAAGCTTTGAGGAAAAGGCCAAAAAGCTCCGCAAAGTCCTCACCGAATCGGTGGAATACCACATGATCAGCGACGTGGAGGTGGGAACCTTCCTCTCAAGCGGTATCGACTCCGCCATTATCACCGCCATTTCGAGCAGGCTGAACCCCGGCATCAAGGCGCTGACTGTGGGCTTCGACGTGGCGTCCTACAGTGAAATCGACGACGCCCACGAAATCGCCAAGCACTTAAACGTAGACCACATTGTTTTGAAGGCCAACGTGGAGCAGTTCAAAAACGCCTTCGAAAAGGTGGTGTGGCACCTGGATTCCCCGGTGGCAGACCCGTCTACCGTGGCGATTTACATGATCGCCGAGGAAGCTTCCAAACACGTGAAGGTTATGCTGTCCGGCGAGGGCTCCGATGAGCTGTTCGCAGGATATAAGACCTACCGGGATTCGCTGTTGGCTGGCCGGTTCCAGAACGCGCCTTCGTGCGTCAAGGGCGTCTGTCGTGGGCTTTCAAAGCTGATCCCCGAGGGGGTCAAGGGAAAGAGCTTTCTCATGCGCGCCGGCGTGCCGCTGGAAGAGCGGTATGTGGGAAATGCCTTCCTCTTCGATGAAAAGGGCAAAAAGCCCTTCCTCAAAACCTATAACCCGAACCAGTCCTTCACCGAGCTGACTCGTGACGTTTACGCCAAGGTCGCCGACCGGGATCCGCTGATCAAGATGCAGTACGTGGACATCAGCACCTGGCTCAAGGGCGATATCCTCGTCAAGGGCGACCGGCTGAGCATGGCACATTCCCTGGAAGTACGGGTGCCTTTCTTGGATAAAGAAGTGTTCAAATTTGCCTCTACTTTGAAAAACGAGGATAAACTGTCCCACGGGACGACGAAATATATTCTCCGCTACGCTTTCCAGGACTACGTGGACCCGGCCACCTTCATGCGGCCGAAGCTCGGGTATCCGGTTCCAGTGCGTATTTGGCTGAGAAACGAGCTCTATGAGTGGGCGCGGGACATCATCCAGGGTTCCAAGGCGGACGAATACATCGACAAGGCGGCGGCGCTGAAACTTCTCGAAGACCACCGCACCGAAAAGGCGGACAATTACCGCAAGCTGTGGTCGATTCTGGTGTTCATCACCTGGTACAACATGTATATCGCCGATGCGGACAAGACCCGCGGACGAATTTTGGACGGAGAGCTTTAATCGGGCGCAGCGGCGCTTTGTAAATCATGGCAGGCTGGCGTTTGACGGTGGCCTGCCTGTTTCTTTGCAGCTTCTGCCAACGGATTTTCTATTGTAGGCATTTTGGGAATTTTGGAGGAAAATATGCTGATTATCAACGCAAACATCAAAACCATGGAAGATGAGGATTTTCCAAAGGGATACATATTTGTTTCAGACGGGAAAATCCAGTCGGTGGGCCCTATGAGCGAAGCGCCCCCCGACGAGGATGTCTACGACGCCTGCGGAATGACTTTGTATCCTGGATTTATCGACGCCCACTGCCACTTAGGTATGTGGGAAGACGGACTGGGCTTTGAGGGGGACGATGGCAACGAGGAGACAGACCCTGTCACTCCGCAGCTTCGGGCCATCGACGCCATCAATCCGTTGGACCGGACTTTCCGGGAAGCGGTGGCGGGCGGTATTACCACTGTCCTCACCGGCCCCGGCAGCGCCAACTCCATCGGCGGCCAGTGGGCAGCTATTAAGACCCGGGGCCGCCGCATCGACGACATGATTTTAAAGGAGCCCATCGGGATGAAGTTTGCTTTGGGAGAAAACCCAAAGAGCGTTTACAATGAGAAAAACCAGGCCCCCAACCCCCGCATGGCCACTGCCGCTCTCATTCGGGAGCAACTCAAAAAGGCCCAGCGGTATCTGGAGGATCTGGAGCGGATGGAGGAGGACGAGGAATGCGACGAGCCGGAGTACGACATCAAGTGCGAAGCCCTGCTGCCGGTGCTTCGGAGGGAACAGAAGGCGTTTTTCCACGCCCACCGGGCCGACGACATCTTCACCGCCATCCGCATCTCGAAGGAGTTTGATCTGGATTTGGTCCTCTGCCATTGTACCGAGGGGCATCTCATCGCCGACCTGCTCAAGGAGGAGGGCTGTGGAATCATTGCGGGCCCGATTCTGGGCGACCGGTCGAAACCGGAGCTGCGGAATCTGGAAAGATCCGGTCTTGCAAAGCTCTTTGAGGAAGGTATTCACGCCGGCCTCTGCACCGACCACCCCGAGACCCCCATTCAGTACCTGCCTCTCTGCGCAGGTGTGGCGGTAGGGGCGGGGCTTGACTACGAAGAGGCCCTCAAAACCATCACCATCTACCCTGCCCGCATCGTGGGCATCGACGATCGGGTAGGTTCCATCAAGGTCGGCAAGGACGCGGATTTCGTCCTCTATGACGGCGACCCCCTGTCGCCCTACCATCATCCCAAGCAGGTGTTCATAAATGGACAGAAGTGCCTGTGACCGAAAAGAGGTTTCATTCATGAGAACATTAGACGTATCAAAAATCCGGGACGCCGTTCGGGATTTGTGCATCGGGGCGAATCTGTGCCTGCCCGGCGACCTGTGTACCGCCATCGAGAACAGTGTGCAGACTGAAACCGACCCTCTGGGAAAAGAAGTCCTCTGCGACCTTTGTAAAAACCTGGATGCGGCAAAAGAACTGAACGTCCCTGTCTGCCAGGATACCGGCATGGCGGTGGTATTTTTGGAGGTGGGGCAGGACGTCCATCTTGTGGGCGGCGATTTGGCCGAAGCGGTCAACGAAGGGGTATCGAAAGGCTATACAGAGGGCTATCTTCGCTGTTCGGTGGTGGCGGACCCCATTCGCCGGGGCAACACCGGCGACAACACCCCCGCCGTTTTACATACCTCCATCGTCCCGGGGGAGCAGGTGAAAATCACCGTGGCCCCCAAAGGCTTCGGCAGTGAAAACATGTCGGCTGTCAGGATGATGACGCCGGCGGCGACCCGGGAGGACATCATCGGTGCGGTTGTAGACATCATCCGCACAGCCGGGGGAAACCCCTGCCCGCCCATGGTCATTGGGGTGGGAATCGGCGGGGATTTTGAGCTTTGCGCCTACCTTGCGAAAAAAGCCCTCTGCCGGGAGGTTTCAGAGCACAACGTCGACCCCTTTTATGCCCAACTGGAAGCGGACATGCTGAAAGCCATCAACGAGACCGGCATCGGCCCTCAGGGCTTCGGCGGCAAGACTACTGCTTTGGCCCTTAACATTGAGACCTATCCCACCCATATCGCGGGACTTCCCATAGCCGTCAATGTAGGCTGCCATGTGACTCGGCATCAAACGGTAGTTTTATAACAGAATTTGAAAGTTATGTCTTTTTTATATTATATTTATAAAAAAACAAAAAAATAGTGGAATTTTTTGTACAGTTGTGTTATACTATAACCATAGCAAATGGCTGATACCGCCTGTGCTATATAAAAGGAAAGCCGGGTTCGGATTGGCAAGGCAGGATGCAAGTTCTGCGGTGTTTGCTTGGAAAGAAATCCCCATCAAAAGGATTTCTTTTGATGGGAAAACAGGAGGCATGACTATGAACACGGCATTTGTTGCGAGAAAAATCACTTTGAACGATTCTTTTAAGGAAAGAGCTGAGGCAAAACTCGAAAAACTGGATAAGTTTTTTGACGACGCAAAAGCACAGGTCACTGTTTCCGCACAGAAAGAGTTGGCGACGGTGGAACTGACCGTCTGGGCCAACGGTATGGTTTTCCGGGCTGAGAAGTCTAATGAAAGCAAACTGGACGCTTTGGATGAGGCCGTTGATACGCTGATTCGCCGCATCCGTAAAAACAAGACAAAGCTCCAAAAAAAGGTGAAAGCCTCCGGCTTTGAGCCCATCGCCGAAGAAATCCACGATGAAACAGAGTACGACGTCATCCGCACTAAGGAAGTCGCCTTACGGCCCATGACCGAAGACGAGGCGATCCTCCAGATGAATATGCTGGGCCACAACTTCTTTGTCTTTTTAAACGGCGTGAGCGGGGACGTCAACGTAGTATACCGTAGAAAAACTTCTGGTTACGGACTGATTATTCCCGAAAAGTAGAGCTTTCCATCGGGCCGATTTCATGGTACAATGGTATCATAAAACAGTCTGTGATAATCTTACATGGGAGGATTCCCGGTATAGAGTGCAAAAGGCGGACAGGTTGTCCGCCTTTTTTGATGGACGTTTTGAAATTCCGCAAAGGATGGTTTCAAACAGATGGAAAAATATCGGTATATTGCCCCTTGTATGTTCGGGCTGGAAAGCGTTTTGTCCGGAGAAGTGAAACGGATGGGCGGCGAAGAAGTGAATACCTTCGACGGAAGGGTGGAGTTTTCGGGAGACTTTTCGATTCTCGCCCGGGCGAACCTCTGTCTCCGGACGGCGGAGCGGGTACTCATCAAGCTGGGCGAATTCGAGGCCAAGACCTTTGACCAGCTTTTCGAAGGGGTCAGGAAACTGCCCTTAGA
>ERZ827469.2916-NODE-2916-length-12009-cov-5.268278_pt1 | contig 12009 bp, 13 predicted proteins | sample MGYA00519917_ERZ827469 | MGnify/ENA primary metagenome ERZ827469 (study PRJEB31778, sample SAMEA3449314) | human gut metagenome | biome: human gut; feature: human-associated habitat; material: faeces | place: United Kingdom | collected 2010/2012 ... | reverse complement strand
TCTGGTCATCGCTACCGACGAGGAGCTGATGATCGCCCGCGACACCAAGGAAGTCCTCGAGAAGTAATCGTTTTCCAAAGGGCTTTGCAGGGGGCTGCTGCACGGAATGTGCGGCAGCCCCTTTTTCATCTTCCGGCAGTTATTTTACCCAAATCAGCCCTGTCGGATTGTGCTATCTATACAAATAACAAGGCGAATGGTTGTTTTTTGGTTGACAAATTTCAAAAAGAACGGTACAATAGAAAAGTCCTCAATTGGAGGACGTCCATTCATTCAAGCCCCTGGTAAGCTTACTGATCAGCGCGATGGTCCCAAAACCAAAGGTATGGTTACAATCCTTCCGTGGGCAAGAACTAACTAAAGAGGAGATACTACTATGTTTGAAGACAAGACTCTGGTCTGCAAGGACTGCGGTAAGGAATTTGTTTGGACTGCTGGTGAGCAGGAGTTCTACGCATCTCGCGGCTTCGAGAATCAGCCCCAGCGCTGCAAGCCCTGCCGTGACGCCCGCAAGAACGGCGGCGCACGCAGCAACAGCGGTGAGCGTCAGATGTTCGATGCTGTCTGCGCAGCTTGCGGCAAGGCTTGCAAGGTTCCCTTCCAGCCCCGTGAGGACCGTCCGGTCTACTGCTCTGACTGCTTCGCTCGCATGAAGCAGAACTAAGCGCTGATTTTTATTTAAATCGGTAACAAAAGGCCCGCTGTCGAAAGGCAGCGGGCCTTTTTGTATTCAGAGCTCTCCTGTCTGCTTACGCAGCCATGACGGAAGGAGTCTTTCACACCAGCGGCGCAATAAACTTGAGCAGGATGCCCGCCAGATGCAGCAGCTTTTTGCCCTGCCAGATACTTTCTTTCGTCTGCTCCACCCTGCGGCACCGGGTGAGCGTATCCTGAAAATCCGCTTCCATGTTGGCAATGCAGTCGGTGCCGCGCATCCAGACCGCGTTTTCAAAGTGATGGTACAGGCTGCGGTAGTCCAGATTGATGGTGCCCGCCACAGCTTCCACGCCGTCGGCGATCACGATCTTCGCATGGGTAAAGCCGGGCTGCCACTCGCTGATCTTCACACCCGAAGAAATCAGCGCCTTGTAGTGGGTTTTGGCCAGTGCATAAACGAACCACTTATCCGGCTTGCCGGGCAGGATCAGGTGCACATCCACACCGCGCTCTGCCGCAAAGCGCAGGGCCGTTTCCAGCTCGCCGTCCAGGATCAGATACGGCGTGATGATGTGCACATACTTCCGGGCGCGGTTGAGCATATCCATGTACACCATTTCGCCCACCCGCTCACCGTCCAGCGGGCAGTCTCCGTAGGGCACCACAAAGCCCTTGGCGTTTGCTGCCGCCGGGATGGGATCGGACAGGAACTGCTCAAACTCCGGCTGGCACAGGATGCACCACATCTGCAAAAACAGCGCCGTCATGGAGCGCACGCCTTCGCCTTCCAGCATCAGGGCCGCGTCCTTCCAGCGGCCATACTTTTCTATGTGGTTGATGTACTCATCTGCCAGATTCACGCCGCCGGTAAAGCCCACCTGGCCATCAATGACCAGAATTTTGCGGTGGTCGCGGTAGTTGTAGTGGGTGGAAACGAAGGGCGTGACCGGCGAGAACACCTTGCACTGGATGCCCAGCGCTTCCAGTCGGCTGGGGTAATCCCGCGGCAGGGTGGAGAACTCACAGGTGCCGTCATACATTACCCGCACATCCACCCCCTGCGCCGCCTTGCGGGCCAGCACTTCCAGAATGCGGCCCCACATCAGGCCTTCATCCACGATGAAATATTCCAGAAAGATGTATTTTTTTGCCGTTTCCAGCTGGCGCAGCATTTCATCGAACATAGCTTCGCCGCCGTTGAAGTAGGTGGCCACCGTGTCGGCATAGACCGGAAATCCGCCTCCCTTGCCCCGCAGATACCGTGCCAGCGGCATCGCTTCGGGTGCCTGCTCCTGCAAAAGCTCCACGGTCTGCTCATTCTGCGGCAGCTGGGCGCGGGTCTGGCCCTCCAGATCCAGCAGGCGGCGCTTCAGGGCATTGTGGCCCACATCACTTTTGGTGTACCAGAACAGCGGCACGCCCAGCACCGGCATCAGCGCTGTGACCACCAGCCATGTGATGCGCACGCTGTTGTCCATGTCCTGATTGAGCAGATAGACCATCATTGCCGCTGTTACCAGCAGGGTGCCGCCAAAATAATGCGGCAGCAGCTCGCCGAACCACTGCAGCAGGCTGAACAGCGCGAACGCCTGTAAAAGCAGCAGAACCAGCACTAGGCCAAAACGGCTGAAAATAGCGTGTACCACGCCCTTCTGTCCCCGTTTGAGCAGGCGGATGCCGCCATCCTCAAACACCCGGACCTTGTCCTTCATATTTTGCTGAAATTGTTTTTTCTGCATGGCATTTTCCCTTATCTCACACATTTGCAGCCCTGGGGCTGTAAAAATGTGCCGGTTTGTGTTATGATGTACAGGAACAAACCCGCCCGGCGCTGTGTCCCGGACAGGCAGCTTTGCACCTATTATAATCCATTCCTGCCCTTTTTTCCACCCAAAGCGGCAGGATGATGCAGGAGGGACCCCTATGAATAATCTGATCATTGGCATTGCAGGCGGCTCCGGCAGCGGCAAGACCACCCTTGCTCTGCGGCTGAAGGAGCGTTTTGGCGAGGATGAAGTGCGCCTGATCTCCCACGACAGCTATTACAAGCGCCACGACGAGCTGCCCTTTGAGGAGCGCTGCAAGCTGAACTACGACCACCCGGATGCTTTTGACAACGCTTTGCTGATCTACCATCTGCAGGAGCTGAAGGCAGGCCGCGCCATCGACTGCCCGGTGTACGACTACTCCAACCACAACCGCAGCGACAAGGTGCAGCACATCGAGCCCGCACCGGTGCTGATCGTGGAAGGCATCCTGCCCTTTGTGGAGCCGGAGCTGTGCGCCCTGTTCGACTACAAGATCTATGTGGACACCGACGCCGACGAGCGCATCCTGCGCCGTCTGGTGCGGGATGTGAAGGAGCGGGGCCGCAGTCTGGACAGCGTGATCGAGCAGTACCTGACCACCGTCAAGCCCATGCACGAGGCCTTTGTGGAACCCAGCAAGCGCAACGCAGACATCATTGTACCCAACGGCGGCGAGAACACCGCTGCGGTGGAGATGCTGGCCCATCACATCCGTAACCTGATCGAAAAGGCAAACATGGTGTAAATTTCTACTTTATTTTTGCACGCAAAAGGAGCCACCGCACAGTTTGTGCAATGGCTCCTTTTTTCTTATCTCAGTGGATAGAGGTTCGCACCAGAGCGCGCTTGAGACGTGCCTGAGCCAGCTCGTAGTCCCGCTTGTCGAGGTTCTTCTGCGCAAGGATCTCCTCCGCGCGCTTCTTGGAAGCCTCGGCGCGGGCCTGATCGATCTCCTCGGCCCACTCCCATGTGGTGGCGACCAGACGCACTTCGCCATCCAGCACGCTCAGCAACCCGCCCATGCAGGCGGCGCGGCGGCGCTGGCCCTCGGCATCCACGATATGGGCTTCGCCCATGCCCAGCGCGGTGCAGTAATCCCCGTGTTTGGCAAGGATGGCCAGATCGCCGTCAATGGCGCGGCAGACGATGCGCTCGGCCTGCCCGTCAAAGGCGCAGCCGTCCGGCGTGACCACCGTCAGATGAAAGGTCGTCATGGTTTACCCTTTCTTCGCTTTTGCGAACACGTCATCGATGGTGCCCGCGAACAGGAATGCGCTCTCGGGCAGCTCGTCGCACTCGCCGTTCAGGATCATCTTGAAGCCGCGCAGGGTCTCCTTGAGCGGCACATACTGGCCGGGCATACCGGTGAACTGCTCTGCCACGTGGAAGCTCTGGCTCAGGAAGCGCTGCACCTTGCGGGCGCGGCTGACCGTGCGCTTGTCTTCCTCGCTCAGCTCGTCCATGCCCATGATGGCAATGATGTCCTGCAGCTCCTTGTAGCGCTGCAGCACCTTCTGGACGGCGCGGGCGATCTCGTAGTGCTCCTGACCCACGACCTCCGGGCTGAGGATGCGGCTGGTGGAATCCAGCGGGTCCACAGCGGGGTAGATGCCCTGCGAAGCAATGTCACGGCTCAGGACCGTGGTGGCATCCAGATGGGTAAAGGTGGTGGCAGGGGCGGGGTCGGTCAGGTCGTCGGCGGGAACGTAGACAGCCTGGACCGAGGTGATGGAACCCGTGGTAGTCGACGTGATGCGCTCCTGCAGGTCGCCCATCTCGGTTGCCAGCGTAGGCTGGTAGCCAACGGCGGAAGGCATACGACCGAGAAGCGCGGACACCTCGGAGCCAGCCTGCGTGAAGCGGAAGATGTTGTCGATAAACAGCAGAACGTCCTGACCCTGATCACGGAAGTACTCCGCCTCGGTGAGGCCTGCAAGGCCGACGCGCAGACGCGCTCCCGGAGGCTCGTTCATCTGACCGTAGACCAAGCAGGTCTTGTTGATAACGCCGGACTCGCTCATCTCCAAGAAGAGGTCGGTGCCCTCACGGGTACGCTCGCCAACGCCCGTGAAGACCGACGTGCCGCCATGCTCCTGAGCGAGGTTGTTGATGAGCTCCTGGATGCAAACGGTCTTGCCAACGCCTGCACCGCCGAACAGACCGGTCTTACCACCCTTGACGTAGGGCTCGATGAGATCGATGACCTTGATGCCGGTCTCGAAAACCTCGGTGGTCGTGGTCAGCGTATCGAACGCGGGAGCGGGATGATGAATGGGCATCCACTCGACGTTCTCAGGCATCGGCTTGCCGTCAACCGGCTCGCCCATGACGTTCCAGATGCGGCCCAGGGTCTCAGGACCCACGGGCATCTTAATGGGGCTGCCGGTATCGACTGCCTCGATACCGCGCACCATACCATCGGTGGAAGACATGGCAACAGTGCGGACCAAGTCGCCCGGAAGGTGCGTCTGCACCTCAAGCACCGTGCTGATCTCCCCCGACGGGGTCTTTGCGTTAACGGTCAGGGCGTTGTAGATGGCCGGCATCTGGTCCGGCGGAAACTCGACATCCACAACAGCGCCGACGATACGGACAACACGTCCCGTGGCGCCCTGGCTGACCGTCTTCTCAATAGTTTCAGCCATTTATTCCTCCAAAGCTGCGGCACCGCCAACGATCTCGGTGATCTCGGTGGTGATTGCACCCTGGCGTACGCGGTTGTACACGCGGGTCAACGTCGAGACCATCTCGTTCGCGTTGTCAGTAGCCGACTTCATAGCGTTACGACGAGCGCCCTGTTCACCAGCAGCCGAGTCAAGAAGGGCATAGAAGAACGCGTTGCGCAGATATGCCTTCATCAGATAGAACATGACCGACTCGGCGTCAGGCTCGAAATCAATGTCGCCCTGCAGAGGCTTCTCGTCCTCGCGATACTTCTCGAGAACGTCCTCCTCTTTGGGGTTCAATCCCAAAAGATCAGCGTAAGTTTGCTGATTGATGGGCAGGATCTGCTGCTCCACCAACGTCTGCTCGGCGGCGTTCTTCGCATGGTTGTAAACCACGAACACCTCGTCAAGCTTACCGTTGCGGTAGCCGTCACCGGCGTAGAGAGACAGCTCAGCCGCCTGCTCGTACGTCGGGTCAGCAGAGAGTCCCGCGAACTCGAAAACCGGCTTGATGCCACGGTAGCTGAAATAGCCGATGGCCTTCTTACCACACGCGGCCACTTCGACCTCGACGCCCTGACGCTCCTTCTCCTTGATGAGTTTCTCGGCGTGACGCAAGACGTTGCTGTTGAAACCACCAGCAAGGCCGCGGTCAGACGCCACCACGACGACGAGCGCGCGCTTGACCTGTTCGTGAGTCTGCAGAAGAGGCTCAGCATCGATCGGCGCGTACTTAGCCGTGCTGATGAGCATGTCCGAGATGGAGCATGCCCACGGCAAGGCGTTCGCAACGCGCTCGGAAGCGCGGCGGATCTTAGCAGCCGCGACCATCTCCATGGTGCGCGTGATCTGCTTCGTCGAAGTGACGGAGTTGATTCGCCTTTCAATATCGTGAAGGTTGGGCATGGTCTACCTACCTTAAGCCGTCGTCGCGAAAGACTGCTTGAACGAGGTGAAGATCTCGTTCAAATCGGCCTTGATCTCGTCGGTGAGCTTCTTCTCCGTGTTGATTGCGGCGATGACCTCCGGCTTCGAAGCGCGGACGTACCCAAGCAGATCGTTACGGAAGCGAACGACGTCCTCAAGCGGCAGATCATCCAGGAAGCCCTGGTTACCTGCGAGAATCGAGATAACCTGCTCGGCGACCGGCATAGGGTTGTAACGACCCTGCTTGAGCAGCTCGGTCATGTGCGAACCACGGGTCAGCTGATCCTGGGTCGCCTTGTCCAAGTCGCTACCGAACTGCGTGAACGCCTGCAGCTCACGGTACGAGGCAAGGTCGAGACGCAAAGAGCCCGCAACCTGCTTCATAGCCTTGATCTGAGCGGAACCGCCAACGCGCGAAACCGAAATGCCGACGTCGACTGCAGGACGCTGCCCCTGGAAGAACAGGTCGGTCTGCAGGAAGATCTGACCGTCGGTGATCGAGATGACGTTGGTCGGAATGTAGGCGGAAACGTCGCCGGCCTGAGTCTCGATGATCGGAAGAGCCGTCATGGAGCCGGAGCCGTTCTCCTCGGACATCTTCACCGCACGCTCGAGCAGACGAGAATGCAGGTAGAAAACGTCGCCGGGGTAAGCCTCGCGTCCCGGCGGACGACGCAGCGTCAGAGACATCTGACGGTAAGCGACAGCCTGCTTGGACAGGTCATCGTAGACGATGAGAACCGCGCGGCCCGGGTTCTCCTTGGAAGCCGGTTTGCCGTCCTCGCCGTTGTAGACGAAGAACTCGCCCATGGCGGCACCCGCCATAGGAGCGATGTACTGCAGCGGAGCGGAATCGGACGCCGAAGCGGACACGATGATGGTGTTCTTCATCGCGCCATGACGCTCGAGAGTCTCCACAACGCCCGCGACCGTGGATGCCTTCTGGCCGATGGCGACGTAGATGCAGATCATGTCGGTGTCTTTTTGGTTGATGATGGCGTCGATCGCGATAGCGGTCTTACCGGTCTGACGGTCGCCGATGATGAGCTCGCGCTGACCGCGGCCGATCGGGATCATCGAGTCGATGGCCAAGATACCGGTCTGCATGGGCTCGTGAACGGGCTGACGGGAGATAACGCCCGGAGCCTTGAACTCGACAGGGCGCGTGCCCTCGGCCTTGATGGGGCCCTTGCCGTCGATGGGCATGCCGAGCGGATTCACCACGCGGCCGAGCATGCCCTTGCCGGCGGGAACCTCCACGATACGACCGGTCGTGCGAACCTGATCGTTCTCCTTGATTGCGGTGACGTCGCCGAGCAGAACGGCGCCGACTTCGTCCTCTTCGAGGTTCTGAGCCAAGCCGTACACGGTCTTGCCGCCTTCGCCGACGAACTCGAGGAGCTCGCCTGCCATTGCGTCACGCAAGCCGTCGACGCGCGCGATGCCGTCGCCGACCTGGATGACCGTACCCACCTCACGAGACTCAACGCTGACGTTCAGCGCGTCGAGCTGCTTGCGCAGCGCCTCGTCGATGGCCTGAGCGGTAATTTCAGTCACTAGCATTCACCTCCATCTGATGTTTCCTTGAGCACGTGGCGAGCCTTGTTCAACTGCGAGATCACGCTCGCGTCGATGCGCTTGCCGTTAACGCACATGATGATGCCGCCGAGGATAGACTCGTCGATGTGCTCGCGCAGCACCGCCTTCTTCCCCAGTTCGGCCTCTGCCTTCTCGATAATGATGTGGCGCAGGTTGTCGTCGAGTGCAACGACGGTCGTAACGTCTACCACACACAAGTTGAGCTTGCTATCAAGCTCGTCCCCGAAAGCCTTGAGCACGCGGGGCAGCAGCTCGGCGTCTCCGCGCTCCGCCATGACCGCCACAACACTGCGGAAAGCCTCGTTGCAATCGGCGAACACGGCGTTCGCCAGATCGAAGCGCTGCTTCGGGCTGTAGGTCACGTCGGACAAGGCCATGGAGAGATCCATGTCGGAGTGCATGAGGCGGATGATATCCTCCATCTGACTTTGCACCTCGAGCACGGCATCCTGGCCGCCAATTTCATACGCGGCGTCAAACATGGCGCGCGCGTATGCGAGAACTTCTTCTTTGACGACAAGACGATTAGTTGGCATTGAAGCTACCTGCCTCACGCACGTAGCGCTCGATGATGGCGCGATGCTCGCCCTCGGTGAGATCCTCACCGATCAGACGCGCGGCGACATCGACCGAGGTGTCGGCAATGGAGGCTTGAAGATCGGCGATAGCCTGCTTCTTCTCGGCCTCGATGGCAACCTTCGCCTTGGCGATCATTTCCGTAGCCTCAGCCTGGGCCTTCTCGGTGATCTCGGCCTTCACAGCCTCACCGGTGGCACGGGCATCAGCGACGATCTGCGCGGACTGGGTCTTCGCCTCAGCCAGCTGATCACGGTACTCGGCGAGCACGCGCTCGCTTTCGATCTGTGCTTCCTCGGACTTCTTCAAAGCCTCCTTGATGGTGTTCTCACGCTTGGTGACGATGTTGTCGACCACCGGCCAACCGAACTTGGCCAGGATGATGAGAATCAAGATGAAGGCGACGAGCATCGGGATGAACTCATTCATATCGGGAATGAGAACCGCGATGCCCTCCTTCTCAGAGGCGAACGCGAGGGTGGGGAAAGCACATGCAAGGCTTGCGGCAGCAACAACGGCCGCGCCGGCGCTTGCCAACTTAGTCTTCAGTTTCGCTTTCACGTATCCACCTTCCTTCTTGGCTTGATGCACTTGAACAGATCAGCCTGATTAGAAGATGAAGGTAAGAACGAAGCCGATGAGGGCGAGAGCCTCGGCGAGAGCGCCGAAGATCAGAGCGTTGGTGAACAGCTTGCCGGCGAGCTCAGGCTGGCGAGCGGAACCGACGCAGAGGCCATAGCCGCAAAGACCGAGACCGATGCCAGGGCCGATGGTGCCAAGACCGTAGCCGACCACCTTCAGGGCAGCGATGACGAGAGTTGTTTCCACAATTTCCTCCTTTTACCGTTTTTGAGCCTGTTTCTCAAAAACACCTGTATCTATGTCTCTCGGCGCAAGCGCCGTCGAAACCAAAGCGGGGTGCCGCGAAATAGCGCGGCGCGATGAAGACGCGCGGCTTAGTGCTCAGACGTTGCCAGGCCGACGTACACGGCCGACAGGATGGTGAACACGTACGCCTGCAGGAAGGCTACCAGGCACTCAAGCGCGTACATGGCGAATAAGAAGAACGCCCATGCCAACGACGGCAGCGCGGTCAGCGGAGCAGCGAACTGAATGGCGTCGAGGATGAAGAACTGCGTCATGATGGCGAAGATGCCGAGAATCATATGACCCGCGAACATGTTGCCGTAGAGGCGGACGGCCAGCGTCAGAAGACGAATGATCAAAGAGAAGAACTCGAAGAACCAGATGATGGGAACCATCGGCTTGGGAAGCCCGGACGGAGCGATGGACTTGATGTAGCCCCAGCCGCCCTTGGCCTTGATGCCATAGAAGTTGAAGTAGATGAACGAGATCAGCGCGAGCGCCCAGGTGATGCTAAGCGAGCCGGTAGGCGTCTTAGATCCGGGAATGAGGCCGACGATGTTGCTGATGAGGATAAAGAAGAAAAGCGTCGCCAAAAACGGGATATGCTTCTTGTAGCCGTGGCCGATGGCGCCCTCGCCCATGTTGCGGCAAACCGCGTCATAACCCCAGTCGATCAACCCTGCGAACTTGCCCTTCGGCTGGATTTTGACCTTGCGCACGCCGATGAGGACCACGGCGAGCACGATGGCGCAGATGATGAACATCCACACGGTGTACTGGGTGATGCCGATGCCTCCGCCGAAATCCACCACGAGCGCGGAGTCGAACGATCCGCTGAGATGCTCGATCGGGGCGGAGATATCCGCTAAGGGATCTCCCGTAAGTTCAAAAGCCATGTACCTCTCCTTCTTCTACCTTCACTGACGCTTCGACAAGAATGCGCCAAAGACGATGACCCCTACGGCAAACGCCAATATCTCGGCGACCGAGAACGCTATGACCACATCGGGCGCGACGAACTTGCACACGATCATTCCCGCGATGAGAATCAGGAACGAAAGCGCGATCGTCAGCAGAAAAGGCCCGAGGAGGCTAAGCGAATTGGCGGGATTGATCGTACGGATCTTCTTGGTGGCAACTTTAAACGGGATCACGCTGATTAATCCCAGTAAAACGCCCGTTATGATTGCTGCTACCATGACTCACTTTCTTTGGTTGCGTGTTCGCCCGCGACTGCCCGCACGGCTCATGCACAATTCGACCCGTACAAGCGTGACGTATCATAGCCGAATGTGGAGAAGCCGCGAAGGCATGGTGACGAACTATACCGTATTTTCGGGTGAGCGGCAACGGAATTCCGCAGACTGCTTATATACGCCATCTGCCGAAGCGCCGTCCCCCGAAACACAGCCGTCAGACTATCGAACTAAAATTTTTCCCTTTCTGCGCAAACGCGGGCGCGATCGGATCCCGACTTGTCGCCGAGAACCCGATCGCGCCCGCAAGTCTACGCAGGGAGCGCCTCTCCCCCGATGTCCGATACGCGCGTCTACGCGGAAGCATCCTCTTCATCCGGGTTGAACACGCGCAAGCGCATGCCCGATTCCTCGAGCATGGACATCGCGAGCTCGTCAGGATAGGGGTTTTGATACACCACCTCGACTATGCCCGCGTTGATGAGCATCTTCGCGCACACCACGCACGGCTGCGTGTTGACGTAAATGGAGGCTCCGTCGATGTTGATGCCGTAACGCGCGGCTTGGATGATGGCGTTTTGCTCGGCATGCAACCCGCGGCAGATCTCATGACGCTGACCCGAGGGAATGCCGAGCTGAGCGCGCAGGCAGCCGGTCTCGGCGCAGTGTGCAAGCCCCGAGGGCACGCCGTTGTAACCCGTCGCGAGAATGCGGCGGTCCTTCACGATGACGCAGCCGACGCCGCGGCGCATGCACGTGGTGCGGTTCGCCACCTCGTTGGCGAGCTTCATGAAATACTCGTCCCAACTCGGTCGATGATCGTAATGGGTTGCCTGGGACATGCCTGCGCCCTCCTTCTAGCTCTCGATACGCTCGTTTTCAGTACTCCAAGCCCGGATACAGCGGATGCGCGTCGAGGATGGCGTCGACCTTCGCGCGGTTCTCCGCCAAGACCTTATCATCACCATCGTGAAACACCGTGTGAGCGATAAGCCTGCCGACCTCATAGAAATCCTTTTCGTCTAGACCGCGCGTCGTCGCCGCAGCGGAGCCGACGCGAATGCCGCTCGTGACGAAAGGCGAACGCGTCTCGTTGGGGATGGTGTTCTTGTTCACCGTAAGGCCGACGCTCTCGAGAATCTTCTCGGCGTCCTTGCCCGTGACGTCGGCCGCCGTAAGATCGACCAGGCACAGATGGTTGTCGGTGCCGCCCGAGACGAGGCGAAGCCCGCCGTCGGCGATACCCTGCCCCATCGCACGCGCATTGACGACCACGTTGGAGATGTAGTCGGCGTAGTCGGGCTTAAGCGCCTCGCCGAAAGCGACCGCCTTACCCGCGATGACGTGCATGAGCGGGCCGCCCTGCGAACCAGGGAACACCGCCTTGTCGATCTTGGTAGCGAGCTCTTCGTTGTTGGTGAGGATGAATCCACCGCGCGGACCACGCAGGGTCTTGTGGCTCGTGGACGTTACGATATCGGCATAAGGCACCGGGCTCGGATGCGCACCCGTGGCAACGAGACCAGCGATATGCGCCATGTCGATCATGAGATAGGCGCCCACTTCATGGGCGATCTCTGCCATGCGCTCGAAATCGATCACGCGCGGATAGGCTGAAGCGCCGCCCACGATCAGCTTCGGCTTATACTCCTTCGCCAGACGCTCCATTTCGTCGTAGTCGATGCGCTCGGTCTCGGGGTGCACGCCATAGGC
>ERZ827469.2903-NODE-2903-length-12040-cov-2.442553_pt1 | contig 12040 bp, 10 predicted proteins | sample MGYA00519917_ERZ827469 | MGnify/ENA primary metagenome ERZ827469 (study PRJEB31778, sample SAMEA3449314) | human gut metagenome | biome: human gut; feature: human-associated habitat; material: faeces | place: United Kingdom | collected 2010/2012 ... | reverse complement strand
CATAGCACAGGGAAACTTCGCTGTCAAGGTGGGGGACGAGACGTGCCGCTTTTTCCGCCCCGCTTTTTTTGTTTACTTTTTGTAAGCGGGGTAATATACTATGAGTGTACTAATGGGAAAAAACGGGTACGAAGTGGGCTCGGTGGACTATTTCAAAAACTTGAACGAAAAAAGTATCGTAGGAGACCTTATGCGGGAATTCTGTAGGAGCTCTTCTTCCACCCAGTACAGCAAGGCCGTTGACGGGGTTTGCAAACGGGCCCAGGATGCCATTTACGACATCCACTCCGACCTGAAAAAGCACGCCGCCTTCCTCCGGTATTTCCCGAAATCGGAGCGGGACAGCCTGACGCTGGTGGTCAAAGGCCTTGACGAGCTGCTGAAACTGGGCAGCTATACCCGAAACAGCACCGCAAATGCCTGCGTCTCCCTTTTGACGCTGCAATCGTCGGAAACCAAGCCCAAATCCCGTGAGTCGATGCAGAATTTGGAGGCGGCGGCCAAGCTTGTAAAAAACGGGGGCAAGGTGCGAGTGACCTACGCCACCGGCTACGACCTCATCAAACGGGCTGCAAGCGACGGTGTGCAGCGAGCGGCAAGCTCCGACCTTAATAAGCAGGCTTTTTTCAATGCGGTGGTGGGAAACCGCTCCAAAGAGTTCGTCCAGGATTTGTGGGTGCTGATGCAATATCAGAAGGAAAAGCACCGCCTGACTGGAAGGTGCGGCAAGGTCATCTGCTCTAGGGACTACATGGATAAAATCGAGGCCCAGGTCTTCGGCAAGGCCCAAAGCTGGGTGGGGGATTGCGAGAGTTATTTTCTGGTTATTACAGATGGATTTTCACAAATGGAAAAAACTATAAAAGCAGACTTAGAACAGCCTGTCTGCCCAATACGCGAAGACCTGCAAAATGATTTTGTTCAACTTGCAGAACAATTGGATAAAATGTTTGGATTCACTCTTTACAATAAAATTAAACCAGGCCATTTATTCCGCGATGCTAAAAATGTAGATAGTGGTCCAGATCCAAAAAAAGCGTACGATTATGTATATACAGATCAAACACACTATTATATAAAAGATGAACGCCCGAATACCTTAGGTACCGAGGTTGATCATTATTATGCCGAGTTTGAAGGTGAGATTTATCCAGCAAACAGCCGAGAAACGGTTACTAAATATGACTGGTATACTATTGATACTGACTTTTTGAACACAACAATGATAGAAAAATTCTGGATTGCAGACGAAAAAGATACGGACATTATGAGAGTTCTGTTAGAATCGGCTAATGCTCATGGGGAGCTTAACTTCAAATACTATTTAGATCAGCAAGAACTGTATCTAATAAATGGTATCGTGTGTAATCGGAATGAGGCCGGTAATTTTATGTGGACTTGTTATTTGGCATCAAAAGGTTATGGTAACGATTTACAAGATACTTTGGCAGAATTTGGAAGTCTTGTTCTTGAGAAAAGGTGGGACGAGCCAGAAGATGCGTTTATGAGGTGGGAAGGTATCCGGTATTTTTATCAACTGTTGGGTAAGGATCAAGAATTTATGAAAAAGCATTTACCAAATTATAAGCATCCATGGATTCAAAATTAGAAAGGGACTTAATCATGAACGCACACTATAAAAAAATCTATTTTATCTTAGGTGTTCTGGTGCTGACTGTTATCTGTCTTTCGGGCTGGCTCTATCTGAACACAGGAGACCGGCTGTACGATCGGTACAATCGGTACTGCTTTGAGTTGAACGAGCAAATCAAAGACGAAAGTTTTCTGTTTGCCCGGGTGAAATGGAATTCCATTGAGTTCATCAATCAGAACCGGGAGGTCTACAAGACGGTCAAACTGAAATCCTTCCGATTTTGGCATCCCGTCAAAGGGGGAATTTCTCAGGAGCACCCAGGCGTTGTGTTTTATTCACTGGGACAGTCTGTGGACGACAGCGTGGGCGTCGTGTTTGTAAACGATCCGACTCTCAATAAAGAGCTGGATGAAATCGACTGGATGATTTGCCGGGAGTACCACCGAGAAGGAGAACCACAGAATAAAACCTACCGAGAAGGCGAACTGGGTATTTCAGGTCTCAGCAAATGGATGCCGGATGTTGGCTACCTCAAGCGTTTAGGAGAGAATTCCTATCGCTACTCCACCAGATGGGACTACTAGCAGGAGAAAATCGATGAAACATATGATAGCAGAAGAAAGCAAGCCCGACAGTCTCTATGGAAACATTAATTTCAGCTGGTATCCAAGTGATCTGGAAGATTTTCGAAATCGCATCCAAAGAACGGCGCATCTGCCGTTCTTTTTTTGGTTTCTGGGGCGGGGGAGCCGATTACAGGCCGCAGGCTGTTCAAACGTGGGAGCGGCGTTTGCAACATCATATCAAAACTGATCGAAAACGCCTGATTTTATATTGACATACCTTGTTCTCATAGGGTATCCTGTAAAGAGTGGCAATTTCATCCAAAGTGGAGAAAAATATGGAGATTTCTGGATGAATCAGAATGAACCCGGCGAGGCTGTCCCCCAATTTGCCGGGAATTTATCTGCAAACTGGAAATGTGAGGCGAAAACGATGGTAAAACTCAAACTCATAGGGGATATCAGTGATTTTGTCCCCGGCATTGAGGCGTTAAAACCGGACCTCCCCCTCTGCTTTGGAGAAGACGGCATCCCCGTCACGGTGGAAAAAGGCGACAAAATGGTCGCCTGCCTGTCAAACAAACAAGGAAAAATCGTCTACGGCGAAAAGGTGCAGTTTTTTAGGGCCCTTTCTTACTTTGCCCAGTGCGGCGCCCTCTGTTCGGTGGAGGAAACCCCTTGCTTTCGGAAAAACGGCGTCATGTTCGATATGTCCCGCAACGCCGTCATGAAGCCGGAGGCCGCCGCCCTTCAAAGAAAGTGCGCCTGGCAGGAGCAGGCGGGAAAAATCGTTCGGGCAAAGGACCGGGCCGCCGCCAAAGCGCTGGCCGCCTCGGCGCCCTCTGCGGTGTACGCCCTCCGCGCATTAAAAGACGCTTGGAGAAGCCTGTGGTACGCCACCCGAAAAACCTCCGGCTTTGAAGTCATCGACCTGCGTTTGGGCGCCCTCGTCCAGCGGATGGAATCCGCCGGGAGGAGGATGGATCTCTTCGCCGACGGCAAGGTGGACGACATCGAGGAACTGAGCGCCGAAAGGCTGCCCCTCGCCACCTACAAAGACGGCAAAATCGGCATGGTTCTCCGCTGGAAGGACATCACCACCCCCAGCAGTTTAATGATGTAAAGATAAATTACTTTACACGTCTTGAATCCAGCGGGAAAGGGCTTTTGAGACGGCTTGCTTCAAAGCTTGCCCGCCTCGCCGGAACCTCTCTCATTTCGCTGCAAACGCCTTAGGCGTTTCGATAAAATAGGAATACACCGGCTTTGGAAAACCAGAGCCGACAGAAAGGAAAGAAAAACTCTATGAAACCAGTATTTTCCCCCGAAGGGAAGGAATGGGGCCGCTTTCAGCCTGACTGTGCCGGCTTCACCATCAAATCCTTAAACGTTCCCGCCTCCTGGGAATACATCTACCAAAACCGCGACGTGCTGTTAAAGGTCGACCAGTTCGGCCCCGTCTACGTCCAGGCCCATCCTCCCGGCGACATCATGCTCTTCAAGCGGGAGAACGGCCAGAAGTTTAGTAGCTGGATGGTCTGGCTCACCTCCGACGAGTTTTTGGAGCCCTTTACAAACTTCTACCGCCCGGTAGTCGACGGCAAAAACCCAGCTAAAGAACCGGAAAACTTAGAAATCAGTTTCCGCCCCGAGTGCGCTTCCTATTCTTTCCAGAACGAAGGGCTACAGCTTTGCACTGAGTTTATCATCCCCGCCCACGGCACCGAAATCGCCATGAAGTTCAAGGTGAAAAATGTGGGGGATAAAGTAAAGAAATTCTCCGTCCACCCGTCTCTCGTCCCTTATGTCAACCCGGCTCAGATGGCCCCCTGGGACAAATTTGAGTGGTATCTCCAGACGGGCTACGGCAAAACGACCCAAAACGTCTTTTGGAGCCAGCTTTTAGACGCCAATTCCGACGCCTCTAAGCGCCGCACCGCCGTTTTCTGGACCGACGCGGAAGGCGCTTCCGGCGTAGAACTAAGCCTTGAGAAATTCGTCGGCAACGGCGATTTGTCCTGCCCTGAAACGGTCATGACCGGAAACTACCGCCTGCCCGGCGATTCCGGGTGCGATTTCGCCCAGTACGGCGAAAACAACATGCTCATCGCCTACCCGCCGGTCTACGCCACAAAGTACGACTGGACGTTAGCCCCCGGCGAGGAAAAAGAGCTGACCCAGGTGCTGTCCATGCCTCAAAACGACGAAAACGGATGGTTCCCGTCCGTTGCCGACGCTCAAAAGACTCTCTGCTACTTTGATAATACCCAGTACGCCGCCAAAAAAGCGGAAGCCAAAGCCTATTTTGACGCCCTCTGCTCCAAAAACGCGGTACATACCGGCGACGAGGACTTCGACTACTACGCAAACTACTGGATTCCCCTTCAGATGGACTGGGTGGCGTCCCTCGACCGTGGCTGGCCCACCGGCATGCGCGGCAGCCGGGACAGTGCCCAAGATTACGCGGCCCTGCTCTTTACTGACCAGAAAAGCTGCAAGGAAGTCATGCTGACCATGCTGGAGTGCCAGCGGTCTGACGGCTGGTTCCCCAGGCAGTACTCCGCAAAGGGAAGGAAGGGCAACCACGACCTTCGCGGCCACGTGGATGGCGGCGCCTTCGCGGTGGAATTCTTCTATAACTACTTCGCCCACACAAACGACTACGCCGTTTTGGACAAAAAGCTCCCCTGGCTTGACTCCGACGAGGAAAGCACCGTCTTTGAGCATATGGTGCAGGCCATGGAATACTACATCCTCCCCGAAAACATCGGCGAACACGGCATCTGCAAAATCCGGGAGGGCGACTGGCTCGATTCCGTCAACCGGGCCGGCGTCAAGGGCCGGGGCGAATCGGTCACCGTCTCCTGCCAGACCGTTATGAATTTGCAGCTCATGGCCGATATTTACGAGAAAACCGGCCGGAACCTTGAAAAAGTAGACGCTTACCGGAAAAAATCCGAAGAGCTGAAAGAAAACGTCCTGAAATGCGCATTAAACCAAAAAGGCTTCTTTAACGGAACCTTTACCGACAACGGCCAGTGGATTTTCTCCGATAAAGACCCCGACGGCGAGTGCCGCCCCTACGGCCCCGTCAACTGGTACGCCGTCATCACCGGCGTGGCGAGAGACCGGCAGAAAGAGACCGTTTCGGTCATGGAACAGCTCAAAAGCGAGTTCGGCTACCGCCTCTACTGGCCGCCTATGGGCAAGGTCAAGATGGAGAACGTGGGCCGTGCTGCCAGCGGCGACGCCCCGATCTGCTTTGCCGAAAACGGAAACGTCTATAACCACGGCTCCCAGGGCTTCCTGGCAAGGGCGCTTGGCGTAGCAGGGGAGGGCGACAAGCTCCTTGACGTGCTCAAATGGCTCACCCCCTACGACCAGTCGAAGCACCCCACTGCTCTCGCCATGACCGCCCCCTACGCCATTGTCAACTGCTGGCAGGAAATTCCCGTGTTCCGCCACAGGGGCCTCATGTGCTTCCTCACCGGAAGCGTCGCCATGGCCATGCGGGGCGTCTATGAATGGATGATGGGCGTGAAACCCACCCTGGATGGACTGGAGCTTTGCCCCTGTCTGCCCGAGAGCTTCGAAGCTCCCGAGGTGAAATTTACCTATCTAGGCAAAGACGTCACCCTCCGCTACCTGCGTACCTCCGGCAAGGTGCTGTTAAACGGCGCGCCGGTTGAGAATACCGTTTTAGACCGGTTCTCCGGTCGAGAAAACGTCCTCATCGCCCCGGAACTCTTAAAAGACGGCGAAAACGTCATCGAGTACCATTTGGGGTAACGAAAAAGAAATATCAGTCGAATCGATATTAGAAAATACTCCCGGCAGCTGCCGGGAGTATTTTTGTGGGAATTTTCCCTGCGTGCAGGCTTCGCCGCTCATAAAAAATATTGCAAAAATCTTTTTATCCGGTATAATGAAAAGAAAGGCGGCAATGCAAAGGAACTCAAATGCTCGCACGCCATAAAAACATCGTGGGAGGAAAGACAATGAACACCAGATATCAGTTTACATATTGCGCCGACGTTGTGGTCTGCGGAGGCGGCGTAGCGGGTTGTATGGCCGCTATGGCAGCCGCCGACGAGGGCAAAAGCGTGGCCGTTATTGAGCAGTTCGGTCAGGTGGGCGGCTCGGCCACGGCAGGGCTTGTCACCCCGCTGATGCCTATGTTTATGGAGGCCAAAGAGCCTCAAAAAGGCGACCCCTGCTGCTCCTATCTCAGCGAGGAGCTAAACGCCCGGATGATAAAGGAGGGGGGAGCCGCCTGCTACGGTCGGTTCTTCGACCCTATGACCATGCGGATTATTCTGGAGCAGATGATGGTGGAGCGCGGCGTCAAGCTTTTTTACCACACCTTCCTCTGCGACGCCGACGTTCAAAACGGCGTGGTGAAAGCCGTCGTTGTCCAAAATAAGTCGGGCCGGGGCTATATTGAGGGGAAAATGTTCATCGACTGCACCGGGGACGGCGACCTGGGGGTTCTTGCCGGGGCCGGTTATCGCAAGGGAGACGAGGAGACGGGGAAAAACCAGCCGGTGTCCCTGCGGTATCTGATAGGCGGGGTGGACATACCCGCTTTTGACGCTTTCGTCAGGGAGTATTTTGTTAAGGGCCAGCACAACTACTGGTATGATCCGGAGAGCGGCGGCTTGGAAGTCTCCATCACCAGCCACACCTACGACAAATGTCCCTTAACGCCGGTATTTTTAAAGGCGATTGAAAACGGAGATCTCATCGAGGATGACCTCGCTTACTGGCAGATGTTTTACGTCGCCGGGCGGCGGGACAGCGTGTCCCTCAACAACCCGGAGTTTTTTGACCATACCGACGCGTCTAACGCAGACGACATGACCTATATCCAGGTGGAGGGCAAAAAGGCGATTCTCAGGCAGCTTAATTTTTATCAGAAGTATTTTAAAGGCTTTGAAAACGCCTATCTGTCGGAAATCGCCGATATGGTCGGCGTGCGGGAGTCCCGCCGGCTGGAGGCCGACGCGATGCTGACGGCTGAGGACATCGTATCTCACCGGAAGTTCCCTGACGCCATCTGCCGCAATAACTATCCCGTGGACATCCACGGAAAAAAGCTGCGGCTTGTAAACCAGCAGGAGAACAAGGACACCGCACCCTACTACGAAATTCCCTATGGCTGCCTGACGGTGCGGGGATTTGAAAACCTGCTGGTGGCGGGGCGCTGCGTGGGAAGCGATTTTGTCGCCCAGAGCAGCCTGCGGATTCAGCCCATCTGCCGCGCCTTGGGAGAGGCCGCCGGAATCGGCGCTGCCATGGCCTGTGAAGAGGGAAAAGCCGCCCGTGAAATCGACGGGTCGGCCATCCGGGAGAAGATGATCGGCAGAGGGGCACGCTTCGAGTAGAGTTTCAAGGTAGAGGAATTCTCGGTGCAATAGGCAAAAACGGCGGGGACGCATTAGACGAGGTGCGGTAACGAAGGATTGTTTTTCGACCTTTTTGTGCCATATTGGAGACGGAGATCATTTATATTTGGCAGAGGTGGAGAAATGAAGAAAGCAAGTATATTCATATTAGCAACCGTAATGCTGCTTAGTGGATGTTCGACTGAAAACGCCCATTCTGTTGGAATAATAGGCGGAGCTGATGGTCCCACAGCCATAATTGTTACAGGTAATCCATTGTTAGCTATTGGAGTGGCTGTTTTTGCAATAGCTGCCATCATTACTATCATTGTTTTAATCATTAAAAAAAGAAAAAACAAAAAGTAGTTGCCACCTGTTATGAGCATCATCTCCCAGATGGCAGGCGGATACCGCCTGAAAGTGTCATGATGGATTACAGCCTTTCGAAAAATAGAAACAGATAAAAAACGGGTGCAGTTTCATTTGACTGCATCCGTTTTTTCCTTTCGTTATGGAATCTCATTCCTTGCGCACCTTCGCCGCTTCCGGTATTGATTATTCCGGGCGGCATTCCATGAGGATGCGGCTTTGGTGGAACTTTGTCGTCTCCCGAAAACCCGACCGCTCATAAAGCCTGACGGCCCTTTCATTTTTGCAGAACACAAAAAGCCGCAGGGGAAGCCCAGCCTTTTTTGCCTCTCTTTTGCAGTACCGGAGCACCTGGGAGCCGATACCACAGCCCTGAAAAGGCGGGAAAACCCAGAAATTGTCCAGTTCCAGGTATTCCGGGCGGCGTTGCAGGGAGAAGTACCCTATTTTTTCGCCGTTTCGGCAGATCACCCGGCAGTGGGGCAGCTCCTGCCGGAGCTTATCGTCGAGCAACGCCTCCACCCGCTGCCAGTCCAGCATCGCCGTCTCATAGGTTTTGGCGTGGTGAAGGTTCCAGCGGAGGAGGATTTCCGCGTCCTCCGGCCCCGCGGCGTGAAAAGTCAGTTTATTGGACATGAGCCGCTCCTTTCGAAGAAAAACAGCCTGTAAAGCAGTTTTGCATTACAGGCTTGTTTTTTATCTCTCTTTTTTTGGAAAAGCCCCGCTGTTACGCGGCATTTTCCCCTTCAATGGCCTTTTGGATGATGTCGGTCGCTGTATCCAGGTCGGCCCGGCTGTAGGAATCGTATTTCTGGGGGTTCCCTGCGTCGCTGAGCATCCCTTTGGCCTCGTCGGTGCCGTCGGTGATCTGCTGGGCCGCCTGCCTGATGGTCTCAAAGTTGGCGGAAAAGCTCTCCTGCTGGGCGGCGTCCAGGGCGTTCAGGTAGTGGTAGATCTGCTCCTCCATCTCCTGAGTGGGCAGCGTCCCCACGTCGTGGAGCCAATTGAGAAGTCCCGCCGCCACGGTGTAGGCCTTGAGGGAAGAGCCCGCCGTGCCCTGCTCAAAGTTGCCGATGCCGCTCAAAGTCTCCTGAAAGCCCGTCATGTCGACAGTTTCGGAGGTGCTTTCCTCCGGTTCGTCGGAGGAAGCGTCCATCTCTGCCAAACGGTTATTGATAACCTGTGTCTGGGCCAGCAGGACGTTCATTTCATCCTCTAGAGTATGCACCCGTTCGTGGAGGGAGATAAACTGCCAGGCGGCCACGCCGATTACCGCCACCGCCGCAACGCCGGCGATTCCATGCCAAAATCCTTTGTTCATCTGTCCTGTCTCCATTCGAGAGAGGCGCCGGAAAAAGGGTTTCCCCGCGCTTTGCACTTTTACCGCCTTTAGAGCGGATTTTCTTTTTCTCATTATACAGTCTTTTGGATATAAAATCCAGCCCTTTTTTTCCGCCCGCTTCTAATAGGAGGCCAGCGCTCATAAATTATCTTATACTAGTACGAACAAGGAGAATCATAGAATGGCGTTAAGCGGAAAAAAGAAGCAGGTGCTCTTTACCGCCACGGCATTGCTGCTGTCGGCGGCTATTTTGTGGAATTTTTGCAGCCTGTTCATCAAAATCGACCCGGTGGGGGCGGAAAAGCCTATTAAGTGGGTGGAGTTTAACGTGACGGCCTCCGCCATGGAAAAGGCCCTGTCCATGCAGAAGGAGTCCCGGGGGACCGACTGCGAACTGGACTGGGTGGAGCTTTTGTCTTACTTAGGGGCGAAGTACGGCGGCAACTTCAAAAAGTACAAGGCAAAGGACATGGACGCCTTGGCCGAGAAGCTCCGGGCAGGCCAGACCATGGAAGAACTCACTAGGGACATGGAGTACTATAACTACTACCACGAGGCCTACGGCGCGGTGCTGGACGGCATGGTGGGGGAGTACGACATCCAGACCGAGGACTCCTACAATAATGGCACCATCGAGATGGAGACCCGGTACGGCCTGAAGGCATACAGCCCCATCGCCTACGGCTACAGCTTCTCCCATTACGACGATTTTGGCGCCTCCCGCAGCTACGGCTTTTCCCGCAACCACCTTGGCAACGACCTTTTGGGCAACGTGGGTACCCCCATCGTGGCGGTGGAGTCCGGTGTCGTCGAGATGATGGGCTGGAACAAATACGGCGGCTGGCGGGGGGGAATCCGTTCTCTGGACCACCGGCGGTACTATTACTATGCCCACCTGCAAAAGGACACGCCCTTCGCCCCGGGTTTGCAGGAGGGAGATCTGGTCCAGGCTGGGCAGGTCATCGGCTTTATGGGACGCACGGGGTATTCCACACATGAAAACGTCAATAACATAGAGACGGTTCACCTGCATTTCGGTCTGGAGCTGATCTTTGATGAGAGTCAGAAGGAATGCAACAGCGAGATTTGGATTGACGTGTACCAGATCGTCCGGCTGCTGAGCCGTCACCGGAGCAGCGTCGTCAAAGCCGCGGACGGAACCTGGCAGCGGGTTTATGCTTACCGGGACCTGGATGCTGAAGATTGGGAGTGCCCTCAAGGCTCATAAACTGTCCCCACAAAGAGGGGCAGACCATCTTCGCCTGTTATGACAAAGAGGAAGGGCCGGTCTAAGGTAAAGTCCACCTCTTCTTCCGGGGGCATGCCCGCTCCCTCTACGGCCAGGACGGTGTAGCTGGCTGCTGTGCAGCCTTCTTCATCCACCATCACCCGGGCGGCATGGTTGGCTTGGCTGATATAAAGTTCTTCCGTCTGGGTAGTGGTGGGGGTAAAGTCGGAAACATGGCTGTCAAATACATCGGTGACGCCCAGACTTTGCAGGCCCTGACTCAAATCCAGATCGGAGGCCACATCAAATTTTGGCATGCGTATGTGCACCGTCAGGTACTGGCTGTCCTCCCAGGTGTCCTGGGTGAGAAGAAAGCGGACAGCTTCCCCACTGGAGAGGAGGTCCTCCGGTGTGCTACCCGCATCCGGAAGCAGCAGCCACATGCCGCCCCCTCCCTCCAGGGGCTGGTAGACTGCGGAGAAGGCTTCTCCCCGGCAGTACCGTTGGGTGCTGCTGCTTTTCATAAAGTCACAGGTGATATCCTGGGACAGCCCGTGAAAGAGACCGGGTTCTGTGGCGGAAGGGGAGAATTCTGAGGCCCATTTGGCCCGGAAGTATACCGTTGTGGCCAGGGCAAGAACCGTTTCGGCACTCAGCTCCAGTCCCTCCGCCTGCTCCTGAAGAAGCCCACCGGTCTGTTCGTTGATCCAACTCCGCAGGGCCTGGTTGGTCTCCTTTGATCCCATTTTTCCCTGATAGGTGGAGGCATAATAGGTTTTGGACAGGGTGTCCAAGGTGCTTTGGACGAAGGTTACGTCTTGATTCAGCCATAACGAAGAAGCCAGAATGCAGGTGGTGGCCCCATCGTTCATATAGTGGGACTGCCACAGGGCCGTGGCCCGGGTTCGCAGGGTCTCCAGGTCCGGTACATCCAGCAGGTCCAGTACCTGCTGGCGGCTATTGCCGTCTGTGAGCTCGGCCAGCATGGCCAGCGCCATGTAGAGGCTGAGGGGAGAGTATACCCGGTTTTCTTCGGTTTGCCCTGCCAGAAACTGGGGGATGGTGGAGGAGAGGAAGGAGTCCAGAGTCTGGTTGCATTGTTTGCTCCATTCCCTCCGCGCCGCCTGGTCCTGATACCAAGCCTCATAGGAGGCCCCAGCGGCATCGGACGACTCGTCCGGATAGGGTGCAGATGCCGGATATTCCGCCTGGCTGACCGCCTGCACCGTGGGGACCAGAGGGCTTCCACCAGGCCATAACACAACGCCCAGGACGATGGCGGCCACAGCTGCCGCTGCAGTCAGGCCCAGCCAAAGGGGCCGGCGGCGCTTTTTCTGGATTTTAGCGGCTTCCACAATGTGCCGGTCGCTGATTTCCTCCATGGCTTTTGTCCATATTTCGTATTTCATCATACTACTCCTTCCTGTTCCAGATATTGCTTGAGTCGACTGCGGATGCGGTGCAGCTGCACGGAGACATGGTTTTCCGTTATGCCCATTTGCCTGGCAATCCACGAGACAGAGTCGGAAAACCAATACCGCCGGAGAAACATCACCCGGC
>ERZ827469.2898-NODE-2898-length-12066-cov-2.684622_pt1 | contig 12066 bp, 9 predicted proteins | sample MGYA00519917_ERZ827469 | MGnify/ENA primary metagenome ERZ827469 (study PRJEB31778, sample SAMEA3449314) | human gut metagenome | biome: human gut; feature: human-associated habitat; material: faeces | place: United Kingdom | collected 2010/2012 ... | reverse complement strand
GATCGCCGCCTACCTGCTGCAAAAGGAGACCATCACCGGCGGCGAGATGGTGGCCATCATCCAGGGGCGGGACCCCGCCCTGGTGGAGGACGCTTACGCCTCCACCCACGGCAGGAGCCGTTCCCTCACTGGGGACATCGAGCCCCCCGCCAAGAACATCCACATCGTCAGTGAGCCGGTGTCTGCGCCGCAGCTCCCAGACGGAGAGCCGGAGCAGAGCGGTCCGGAGGAGCCGCCCGCCCAGCCCCGGGATGACGAGACACCGCCCCCTCAGGACGGGGAAGGGCCCAATGAGAAGCCGGAGCAGGACCGGCCGTAAAGCAGAAGACCGGGGCGGCGCTGAGCCGCCCCGATTTTTTCAAGATCGACAAAGAGGGAGAGAGAAGGTATGATCCGACTGGCGACAGAGCAGGACCTGCCCCTGGTGGGGAGCATCTATGAGGAGATCCTGGCGGAGGAGGAGAAACGGCCCGCCTCCTTTACCAACTGGCAGCGGGGGAAGTACCCCACGGTTGAACACGCGCGTGCGGCCCTGGAGGCCGGCACCCTGTATGTGGCGGAGGAGGACGGAGAGGTGTACGGCTGCGTCAACCTGAACGGAGAGCAGCTGGCGGAATATGCCGCACTGAACTGGTCCGTCCCGGCGGATCCGGAGGATGTCATGGTGATCCACACCCTCTGCATCAGCCCCCGGTGGGCTGGGCGAGGGAAGGCACGGGAGTTCGTGGCCTTCTGCGAGGAGGAGGCCCGCAGGAAGGGGAAAAAGGTGATGCGCCTGGACACCTATGAGGGGAATCTTCCGGCCAACACCATGTATCCCAAGCTGGGCTATACCTTTGTGGGCGGGACGGAGTTCTTCTTCCAGGGCTTTATCCGGGAGATCCTGAACTGCTACGACAAAAAGCTGTAAATGGGAGCTGCGCCCACCTCAGTTGAGGCGGGCGCAGCTCATATCCGGGACCGACACCGGCAGAGCGGGGAGAGGAGGGGGGGCGCGGCGCAGGCCGCGGGCCCCCTCAGCTCGTAGGAAGCGATCCGCAGAGTCCCGCACCCGCAGGTGCGAAGGAATTACAGGCTGCCAAAAGGTCCCTGAAGGACTTTTTGACAGAGTGAATTAAATCTGCTTTTTCGGCGGCATGTATGTGAAAAAATACGACTTGTCCTGCAAGTGTGAACTTTGCCTGTCGTGAGTGGACAAGACGTGCGCACAGCGGGGACAGCCTGCTCCAGGCATATCAGGGCGCCAGCCACCGCCACAGAAAGAAGAGCAGGAGCGCCTGGAACAGAAACAGGAGAGGGAAGCCTGCCCGAAAATACCAGTGGCGGGTCTTGTGGTGGAAAAAGTACATCCCCAGCATCCCCCCCAGGGAACCGCCCAGGACGGGAAAGAAGAACAGGGCCTTCTCCGAAATGCGCCAACAGCCCCGGCGGGCCCGGCGCTTGTCCAGCCCCATCAGGGCGAAGGCCAGCAGGTTTGCAGTGGTCCAATAGAGGCAGGCCAGCTGCCAGAGTTGTGTCCGCATGATTGCTCCTTTCTGATAGGCGGCAGGGGGGACAGAGAAGGATCCCTATCAGAGGATAGCATGAAAGGAAGCGATTTTCCAGCCCCCAAAATAGGTGGAAATAAAAATTCAGGAATGTGGGGGCAGGAGGTGCAGAAAAAGGGGGGAATGTGGACAGCGAGTGTCGAATATAAACGAATCTAAGCGCATATCGTCGGATTTGATATAATTGCTTCCATTTTGTCGTATGATTTCCTTAAAACTAAATTGGGAGGAAATGTCGATGAATGAAATAAATGTAATTCGACGGGAACTGCGCGCCCTGGGGATCACGAGGCGATGCCGCTGTTATGGCCGCATCGTAATGGCCATTCAGCTGGCGGTGGACCAGGAGGACAGCCTGGAGGCAGTGACCAAGGAGATCTACTGGGAAGTGGGCAGCCGCTGCGGGCGGAAATGGACCGCGGTGGAGCGGAACATCCGCACTGCGGTGCAGATCGCGTGGCGGACCAACCCGGAACTGCTGCGGGAGATGGCGGGGTATCCCCTGGACGGGCCGCCCACCGCATCGGAATTTTTGGAGATCCTGTCCAACGATGTGCAGCGGGCGATGGAGAGAAGAGAGGAGGGAGTGTCTTCAACTCCCGGAATATGACAGAAAAAGGGGGAGAAAGCCGGCCCGTGCATTGCACCGGAGAGAGAAAAACGGTATAATGGAGGGGATCCTTGTGAAAAGAGGGGGACATCCATGTATATTGCTGATCTTCATATCCACTCCAGGTTCTCCCGGGCCACCAGCCGGGACTGCGACTTGCCCCACCTGGACTGGTGGGCCCGGCGCAAAGGCATCCAGCTGATAGGGACAGGGGACTTCACCCATCCGGCTTGGCGGGCGGAGATGCGGGAGCAGCTGGTCCCCGCGGGGGAGGGGGTCTATGCCCTGCGGGAGGGGCTGACAATGGAGGGGACTGCGCCCGGGGCCGCCCCCCGTTTCGTGGTCACCGGGGAGATCAGCTGCATCTACAAGCGCCACGGGCGGACGCGGAAGGTGCACAACCTGATCCTCCTCCCCAGCCTGGAAGCGGCGGAAGAACTGTCCGTCCGGCTGGAGGCCATCGGCAACATCCACTCGGACGGCCGCCCCATTCTGGGGCTGGACAGCCGGGATCTGCTGGAGTTGACCCTGGAGACCTGCCCAGAGGCCGAATTCATCCCCGCCCATATCTGGACGCCGCACTTTTCGCTCTTCGGAGCGTTTTCGGATTTTTCCACGCTGGAAGAATGCTATGGCGACCTGTCCGGCCATATCCACGCGCTGGAAACCGGACTTTCTTCCGATCCACCCATGAACTGGCGGATTTCGGCACTGGACCGGTTTGCGCTGGTTTCCAATTCCGACGCCCACTCTCCCCAAAAGTTGGGGCGGGAGGCCAATCTGATGGATATTGAACGGAGTTATCAGGGGATGGCGGAGGCCTTGCAGGGGAAAAATCCCAAAGGTCTTGTGGGAACCATTGAATTCTTTCCGGAAGAAGGAAAATACCACTACGACGGACATCGCAACTGCGGCCTTTGCCTCAAGCCGACAGAGACCGAAGCGTATGGCGGGAAATGCCCTGTTTGCGGAAAGAAACTCACCATCGGGGTGGAGCATAGAGTTGAACAGCTGGCTGATCGGGAAGAGGGCTTTGTTCTGCCTGACGGCCGGCCCTTTGAAAGCCTGGTGCCCCTGCCGGAGGTCATCGGTGCGTCTACCGGAATGTCGGCGGCGGGGAAAAAGGTAAATGCCCAATACGAGGCCATGCTGGAGCAGTTGGGCTCTGAATTCTATATCCTGCGGGAGGCGCCGTTTGAGGATATTCGCCACGCTGCAGGCCCCTGCATCGAGGAGGGCATCAAGCGCCTGCGGGAAGGGAGGGTGGAACGGACTCCCGGCTATGACGGTGAATATGGAAAAATCGGCTTGCTGGACAAAGCGGAAATCGACGCTCTCAGCGGTCAGATCAGACTGTTTGGCGCGCCAGTGAAAAAGAAAGCTGCCGCTTCAAAGGCTAAAGCCCTTAAAAAGAACCCCGCCGCTGAGGGTTTGCCGGCAAATCCTTCATTTTCTGAAGCGACGGAAAAGAAAAGCGCCCTTTCGGGACTCAATGAGCATCAGCGAGAGGCCGCAGCCACTGATGAGCCGTCCGTAGCGGTTGTAGCAGGGCCGGGTACCGGAAAGACCAAGACCCTCATCGCCCGTATTGCCTGCCTGATTGAGGAAAAGGGGGTGGAACCCTCGTCCATTACGGCGGTTACCTTTACAAACAAAGCGGCGGGGGAAATGCGGGAGAGGCTGATGGCATATTTTCAGAATAAGCGCATCGTCAACGCCATGACCATCGGAACCTTCCATTCCATCTGTCTGCACCTGCTGGAGAAAAAGGACAAGAATATAACGCTCATTGGCGAATATGAGGCGCTGGACACTGCCGCTCAGGTGATTCGTTCCCTGGATTTGAAAATCTCTCCCAAGCAGTTTTTAAGCGAAGTGTCAAAACTCAAATGCGGCGGGCAGAGCGATTCTCTTTCAGAGGAAGCGGCAGAAGTGTATGAAACCCGTCTAAAAAAGATGGGCGTTTTGGATTTCGATGATCTACTTCTGCAGATACTGGATGAGTGGGAAACAGGGAGTGCCGGCAAAAGGCGGGAAAAGGCTTTTGCCTATCTGCTGGTGGATGAGTTTCAGGACGTCAGCGATATCCAGTATCGGCTGGTACAAGCCTGGAGCAAGCAGGGGAAGGGACTGTTTGTCATCGGCGATCCGGATCAGTCGATTTACGGCTTCCGCGGGTCGGACGCCAAATGCTTTGAGCGGCTGTTAAAAGACCTGCCTGCAACGCGTAGGATTCGCCTCACCGAAAATTATCGTTCCACACCGGAAATTCTAAACTGCGCCCTGTCCGCCATTTCCAAAAACGAAGGGGAAGAGAGGGTTCTCCACCCCAACCTAGAAGGCGGGGAACCGGTACAGCTGATGACGGCGGAAACGCCCTTGTCCGAAGGAATATTTGTCGCAAAAGAGATCAACCGGTTGGTGGGCGGCGTCGATATGCTGGATTCTCAGGCCTTTTCTACCGGACGCGGCGCGGAACAGCCCCGCAGCTTTTCTGACATAGCGGTTCTCTACCGTACCCACCGGCAGGCGGAAATCATCGAAAAGTGCCTCAGGAAGGAGAGCATCCCTTATGTGGTAGTAGGCCGGGACGATTTTCTCGCTGACCTCAAGGTGCGGGGGACAGAGGCCTTTTTCCGTTTTCTGCTGGAACCGCGGGATATTTCGGCGCTTCGCGCCGCGCTAACAATGACGTTCCAATTTCCGGAGGATCTGATTGTCCGTTTGGAGCAGCTGTTTTTGGCGCAGAAAATTGCAGACCTTTCTTCAGACAGAGCGGAAGCGATTTTTGAAGAATACAGCGAGGTAGGCCATTGCCGGAAATGGATAGAACTGATTCGCAAATACCTCCCAAGGGTACAGAAGGACAAGCCCCGGTCTCTGCTGGAAGACTGGGTGGCCGCAATGGAGTGGGACGGTTACGAACCGCTGGAGCGATTTATGAACATGTCGGTGTTCCATCGCAATATGGCGACATTTCTTTCTAATCTCCTGCTGGGAGAAGAGGGCGACCTTTCTCGAAGCGCACAGCCCAGTTATACGACCGATTTTGTCCGGCTGATGACGCTTCATGGCTCCAAGGGGCTGGAATTTCCGGTGGTGTTCCTCTGTGGAGTCAAAAAGGGCTCCATCCCGTTGGAGTCCGTCTCCCATCCGACTGATTTTTCGGAGGAACGCCGGCTATTTTATGTGGGGATGACCCGAGCCAAAGAGAAGTTATATCTGCTCACTTCTTCTTCGGAACCTTCGGTATTTTTGCAGGATTTACCAGAAGCTTCGTTGCAAAAGGCACCGGTAACCGAACGAAAATTTCAGTTTGAAGGAAAGCAGCTGAGTCTGTTCTGATACAAAAAGATGCGTGCCCCTTTTGGATCAGGGGCACGCGTCTTTTCACTTTTATAAGGCTAATTTTTTCACCCAAAAAAGAAGCCTTTTCTTGACAAAATCGCTCAGCTATGCTATAATCAACCACAGTTTGAATTTTATAGATTCTATGCGGGTGTGGCGGAATTGGCAGACGCGCTAGACTTAGGATCTAGTGTCCATGACGTGCAGGTTCAAGTCCTGTCACCCGCACCACTGCGAGTGTTCTTATAGCATTTGAAGGGCTGTAAGAACACTCGCCTTTTTATTTCTCAAATGGCGATTGTAGAAAGGGTGTAGTTGTTGACTACGTCCTTGCGTGTATTTACGGGCACCTCTGGAGCGGGCAGTGGAAGTGCGTCGGGTATATTTGTAAACGATGGCAATAAAGGATACTGGCAGGCCAAAATGTGACGAGACAGTGATTTTATTATGGAAACGGTTGTGGTATAATAGCCTCACAAGCAAACAGCAAGGCTGTTTGCAAAGCGCCTGAAGGGCGCTTTTATCCCGCTGGCGCGGGAAATGTGAGAACATTGTATCATAAATTCCCAAAGGCAAAGCCTTTTGTGCGGTAGACGCCGCTGTCGTGGACTGCGTCCACTGAATTTATGGTATAATAAACGCAACCAACAAAGGTTTTGGGTAAAAACCTTTGCCCGCATAGAATGCGGCTTGCCAAAACACAAGGTTTTGGCGTTGTGTTTCTTTTATCATCATCCGGTTCTGCTGGCGCAGAACTACGGCGGGTGAACCCGCCTACAAATTCCTAAAGGAATTTGCGGATGTGGTATAATAACCTCACGGCGTAAGCCGAAGCCTTGTTTCACAAGCCTTCGGACGCCTGAGAGAACATTTTATCACAATTTGGGGCTATCGCCCCTGCGGCTACGCCACTGATTGCGCTTCGCGCAATCAAATTGTGGTATAATATCCACAAATGGCACACAACGTGTGCCAGTACCGCAGGCATAAAAGTTTTATAAAAAATTTTTTGAAAATAATAGGCAGGTTTTGTATGATTCTTGATACATTGCTTTTTATGATCGGTGGATTCTTAATCCTTTACTATATCGTCTCGACATTGGCATTGGGGCCGGTTTCCTTCAGTGCTGTTTTATTGGCACTGGGAATCGTATTAGTGGCACTGGGCGTTTTAGACCGTAGATTTGGACATCTTGGAAAATTTGTCAAATTGAAAAAAATTTTTATACCTCTTGCAATAGTAGCGCTGATTTGTTTTGTGGCGTTGGAGGCAGTGGTTATTTCGGGAGCAGTACAAAAAGATCGCACCAAAGCAGACTACATCGTAGTTTTGGGAGCCGGACTTCGTGGCGACCAGCTCAGTCTCACCCTGAAACAGCGGCTCGATGCGACACTTATTTGCGAACAAGGGGAAACCATTGTTGTCACTGGCGGGCAGGGCTGGAACGAGACCATTCCCGAAGCTGTCGCCATGAGGCGGTATCTCATAGAGCAGGGAATTCCGTCAGAACGGATCTTGGTGGAAAGCAAATCCACCGACACCAATGAAAATCTCGACAACGCAAAAGAAATGATCGAAGCGCACAGCGGAAAAAATCTCGCCAATTTAAAGGTGAAAATCATCAGCAGCGATTACCATTGCTTTCGCGCTAAAATGATTGCCAAGCGGCACGGCTATACGCAGGTGACGGCCTACGGAGCCGGGAGCCATCCGCTTTTGATCCCGTCTTTTTATACCAGGGAAGGCTTGGCGCTCGTAAAGTCCTTCCTTCTCGACCGCTGATTTTGGAGGTAATACCGTGGGAGTACAATTAAACGGAGGAAGCTGTTCTTCCTTTATCGCCGTCCCTGCCGACGTGATAGACAAGCATCTTACAAGCGCCAGCGGCATTTATATCAAGGTTTTGTTGGCTGTGATCCGCCTCAATGCCATCGATTCCAAGAAGATTTCAAAGCTCCTAGCCATTCCGGAGAGCGATGTGACGGAGGCTGTTGGGTATTGGAAGGCTAACGGTGTATTGGGGGAGGAATCCACTTCACAGGAGCTGCCAAAAGCCGCCGCAGCCCCTGTTACCGAAAAAGCGCCGAAGCGGAGGACGCAGCCTATCGCCATGACTCCGGAGGACATCAGCGCCGCTGCTGTGGCGGAGCAGTCGGAGCACGACCCACAGATCAAGTTTCTGCTTTGCACGGCGGAGTGTCTGTATGGCCGGCCTTTGACCTCTGCGGAACAGAAGGGGCTGGTCTACATTCACGAATATATGGGACTTCCTGCCGATGTGATTATCATGGCAGTAGAATACTGCATTTCCATCGAAAAGTCCCATTTCAACTACATACAGAAAATGTGCGCACAGTGGGCTGACGACGAAATTAACACCCACGCCCGCGCTGAGGCGGCCATCAAACAGCTTTCCGCCTATAAGAGCAGGGAAGGGTTGGTGCGAACCGCTTTCGGGATTCAGGAACGAGCGCTGACCGCAGCGAACAAAAAGTACATCAACCAGTGGTTTGACGACGGCTTTGATATCGAGATGATTAAAATTGCCTATGAGCGGACGGTGGATCGGATCAACAAGGTGTCCTTTCCCTACATCAACAAAATTTTGCAGTCATGGAAAGAAAACGGCATCTTTACACCGGCTGATCTAAACACCAAAGAAACGCCTCGTGCCTATCAGAAAGGGCAGAAGCCGGACGCTTCCTATGACTTGGACGAGTTTGAGCGGTTGGGTTTCCACGTGCCCAAATAACCGGCCGATAACCTCTAAAAGGAGTAATGAAATTCTCGCCAAAGCGCTGAAGGTGCTGGAACAGCGCCGGGTGCGGGCGGATATTGAGCAGGCTGCCCACTTGGATGAAATCTACCAAAAGCTTCCACAGGTCATAGACGTTCGCAAGGAGCTGGCCCTCACGTCGGTGCGGCTCACAAAGCTCATCCTTTCCAAAGAAACCGATATTACCCAGGGGCTCGAAAAGCTCAAGGAATCAAACCTGAATCTACAGCAGATGGAAAAAGAGCTTTTGATTTCCGGCGGCTATCCGGCCGATTATCTGGAAGTCCACCCAGTCTGCCCAAAATGCGGCGATACCGGCTATGTGGGAAACGAACGCTGTTCCTGTTTAAATAAGCTGATGCGCCAGATCAACATCGAGGCGATCAACGGCGTCTCCGCGCTGAAATTGTGCGATTTTTCCAGCTTTGACCTGCGGTACTACAGCGACGTGACAGATCCGGCGACTCAGGTGGTGCCTCGGCAGATCATGTCCGACATCTACGCTTTTTGCCAAAAATACGCCGAGAATTTTACCCCACATATGAAGGGAATTTTTATGGTGGGGGAAACGGGGCTTGGCAAAACCCATCTGTCGCTGGCGATTGCCAAAACAGTCATCGAAAAAGGATACACAGTGGCATACGGCTCCACCCAGGACTTTTTGCGGACGATTGAAGCGGAGCATTTTGGCCGCGCCGAAAATAACGACACCTTGAACACCCTGCTGGATGTGGATTTGTTAATTCTCGACGATCTGGGGGCGGAATTTATCTCCCAGTTCAATCTCTCCGCCATCTACAATTTAATCAACACCCGCTGCAACCGGGATAAGCCCACCATTATCAACACAAATCTCACCTCCAAAGAACTGGAGGATCGGTATTCCCGCCGACTGGTGTCGCGGCTGTTTTCGCTGCTGACCTACTTGCGGTTCGTGGGGAAAGATATCAGGCAAATCAAAGCAAACGAAGAAGTCTTTGGGAAACCCAATGGTTAAGTTGTGAAAAGTGTATTTGTATCGAGAACGGTTGTATTCATAAAATAGAAAGCTCCCGGCTATTTGGCCTGTGTTCGGTGTAATGGATCAAAACCGGTACAGCCTATGGCAGGGAGTTTTTTGCACATTAAAATATCGCCCTCACTATTGCGAGGACGATAAAAAACAAAATGAATTTAATTTTAATAATCTATGAAGTTGTCCACCAGTGACAACGATGATTATTATAATACAAAGTTTTCCAAAAATCAACAGAAAATAAAGAGAAATTTAAAATTTATCATTTTAGCCAAAACATTTGTTTATTTTCGCATAATTTTTCTAAATTATTGGAACAGTTTGAATTCATACCCTTGGGAACGGGCATAATCGATAAAGTCCCCTAAAATATCGTTATTGGTGCTGCCCACTGCGTGGAGGAGGTAAATTGCGCCGTTGTGGAGGGCACCGTTGACTTTTTCCAGCGCTTTGGCAGGTTCCATCTGATTTTTGGGATCCCAGTCCTTATAAGCGTAGCTCCAGAGCATGGTTTTATAGCCCAGCTGCTGTGTCTGTGCCAGTACCCGCTCGGAAAATTCGCCCATGGGCGGCCGGAATAAGGTCATTTGGTAGCCGAAGTTTTCGTTGATATAATTGTGCAGGTTCATGGTTTCCTGCTCACAGCGTTCGGTGCTGACGGTGGGATAGGAGACATGTTTATCGCTGTGGTTGCCGACGGCGTGGCCTTCGTCAATCATCCGTTTGACAAGGTCGGGCTCCTTTTTTACGTAATCCATGGTCACAAAGAAAACAGCGGGGACGTTTTTTTCTTTTAATGTATCGAGAATGGTCGCAGTATACCCGTTTTCATATCCTTCATCAAAGGTCAGGTAAATGATTTTTTCATCGCTGCCGATAAAATAGGTGTCATATTTCCCGTACTTCTCCTGAAACTGCAGTGCCGAGATGGGACGATTCTGATCGTCCAGCTGGACGCCTTGCCCCCATCCCTGCTTGGTACCATCTAGAGAGGAAAGGTCTACAGTGGCGGGAGAAACATGGATTTCAGCAGGTACTTCAGATGAGGCGCCGGATGCCGGCGCACTCTCTGAAGAGTTATTGTTCTTGTTTTTTTCGTCAGATACGGCAGAACTCAGATCCGATTTCCCATCCGAAATGCCGGAGCTCACGTCAGACTCCAGGTTGGACATACCGGAGCTTACGCCGGATTCCACATCGGAAATGCCGGAACTGATGTCGCTTCCCAGGTCGGATGCGCCGTTTTCGACGGCTTTACAGCCGGTGAACATCATAGCGGCGACAAGACCTGCACAGAGAATTTTCATTACTTTCATGTGAAGGTACACTCCTTTTTGTGTCTGAATCCGGCGGGACATTCAAAAAACATCCGTACCGATGACACGCAAATAGTATATCCCCTTAACAAAATTTTACCCAGTAGGAATTATTGGAATCAAAAATGCTTCCTGAAAATCATTTTCAAGGAAGCATTTCAAGTTTCGAAAAATATTCTGTTATTTGATTTTGTTTTCGCTGGTCTGTACCAAGTTCAGCAACGAAGTCGCATGCTGGGGATAATCGGCGGACAGGGTTTCCGTTGTGATATTTAAGCCTTCCCGCACGTCGGACGGAATGAGTTTTTTGTTGTCTTCACCAGAAGCGAGAGCGTTAATTTCAGCTTCCAGTTCCGCCATAGCCGCTAAGGCTTTTGCACTATACAGATGCTTGGAGATGGTAAAAAGGCTTTGCTCATTTCTGGCATTGACACTGTAAATCGACCGGAACATCCGATAAACGGAAAGCATCAAAAAGTCGGAAATTTTGGAGGTTAACTCTTTGCAGTTGATTTTTTGGAGAAAATCGAATAAAATATTCAGAGAATTAAAAATCAGCTTTTTATTTAAGGTGGGGAGAATGCTACCTCTCATCCGGTTGTCCTGAACGCCGTTTTCCGGTTCGGGGATATCCTCTACAGACAGTGTGACGCCGGTTCGTTCCGGGGAGCGCCCCAGTAAAAAGTCACAGGAAACGTGATAGTAGTCGGCCGCCCGCACTACAAAGTCCAGTCCGCATTCACGGATGCCTTTTTCGTAATGGGAAAGCAAGGCCTGAGAGATACTAAGTTCCGAAGCCGCTTGTTTTTGGCTGATCCCGCGTTCTTTTCTCAGCAGAGTGAGTATTCTCGGAAAGTCAGAATTCATGACAGCAGTCCTCCAGTTTTTGTGATGGATTCCAATTGACGCGGCATCTTACAAAAATCGTTTGTTATCTCTCAATAGTGCGTTTCGGTTGTAAAATTCGACAGGTCAACGTACAGTAAATTATATAACAAAGCCTACCTAATGTAAAGAGGTTTCGCCATTTTAAAAAATTTTTGTCGAATATGATATTAATTTTTGCTGAATTTTTGGTGAAGGCGTTGTTTTTTGTTTATGTTGTACTATAATAATGTCTAATGAATAGAGCGTTAGGCGGTTTATGTTTGCAGTAAAGCTAAACACGAGGCTTGCGGCTTCGTGTTTCGTATATTATAATAGAATTGAGCCTGCCAGTGGGCAAAAATAGAGGGACTTACCAAAGCTCCCAATCAACGGAGGCTAGCATTTTGATTTCCTATAAGATTTATTTCATTCGTCACGGCCTGACCGAAGGAAACGAAGAAGGACGCTATATCGGTTCGACCGATCTTCCTTTGAGCGCAGAGGGACAGGAAGCTCTCTGTCAGCTTCAGAAGGACTGTGAATATCCTGACGTCCAGAAGGTGCACACTTCCCCCTTACAGCGCTG
>ERZ827469.2896-NODE-2896-length-12075-cov-3.018386_pt1 | contig 12075 bp, 8 predicted proteins | sample MGYA00519917_ERZ827469 | MGnify/ENA primary metagenome ERZ827469 (study PRJEB31778, sample SAMEA3449314) | human gut metagenome | biome: human gut; feature: human-associated habitat; material: faeces | place: United Kingdom | collected 2010/2012 ... | reverse complement strand
GGTGAAGGTGGAGTTATTGCCGCCGCCGTGCTCTGCGTGCAGCATAAGCGCGATGTCGAGCACCTTGGCTTCCAGCGGGGTGAACTGTTTATCGGAACGCAGAATACGCAGAATATTTTCGGCGGTGGAATATTCTTCCTTCGGGGAATGAATAAACAGGCTCGCGCCGTCATGATAATGCTTGTATGCCTGATAACCGTACACGGATAAAAGCGGGAAAAGACTGATTAACTGCAGACATTGTCTGAGAACATTGGGAAGCGAAACATCATCCGCCATCTCATCGTAAGAATATAAGGTAAGGACACTGCGCGCAAGCGTATTCATCATGTCCTTGCTGGGCGCCTTCATAATAATGTCACGCACAAAGCTGGTCGGCAGCGTCCGGTAACTGCTCAGCAGAGCCGAAAAATCGCGCAGCTCATGCTTCTTGGGAAGCTTGCCGAAAAGCAGCAGATAGGTACATTCCTCAAAGCCGAAGTGGCTGTCCTCGGGAAGTCCGGCAATCAGATCTTTGACATTGTAACCACGATAGAAGAGCTCGCCGTCTGCGGGAACAGATTCACCATTGACAATTTTTGTGGAACTGACTTCCGAGATCTCCGTCAGTCCGACCAGGACACCTTTTCCGTTCAGATCGCGCAGACCGCGTTTGACATCGTATCTTGTGTATAATTCCGGGTCTATTTTTGAACATTCGGCAGACTTTGCGGCCAGCCGACGCAGTTCGGGTGTAATTTCACAGAATTGATTCATTGTTAGCCCTCCTTAATGTTTTCGTCTTTTCATCATAGCATATGTACTTATTTTTATACAAGAAAATTGAATTATATTTAATGAAAATTTTAAAATTTAAAAGAAAACTGGTACCTTAAAAAGGGAAAGTACCAAAAAATGCTTTCTTTTTTCAGAAGAGTCTATTACAATAAAAAAGGATCATCAGATGTAAAAAGGGAGGATACAGGATGGATCTGAATATAGAGTTGCTGGCAAAAAAGGCAATCGAGGCAAAGGAACATGCGTATGTACCATATTCCCATTTCAGGGTAGGTGCGGCGCTTCTTACTGCAGATGGTAAGATTTATACGGGATGCAACATCGAAAATGCCGCGTACACACCGACGAACTGTGCGGAGCGGACGGCGTTTTTCAAGGCGGTATCCGAAGGGGAGCGTGATTTTACGGCAATCGCCATCAGCGGTGACGCGGACGATTATCTGTATCCGTGCGGCGTGTGCAGACAGGTAATGTCGGAGTTCTGCAAGGCGGATACGTTTCAGATCATCCTGGTAAAGGAGGACGGAACATATAAGATTTTTACCTTGGAGGAGCTTCTGCCGGGCGCTTTTACCGAGACAGAGCTGAAAAAAGGACAGCGGATGTAGGGCGTCCGCAACAGAGGAAGGAGAGCGTTATGAGATATTCGATTGAGGGAGAACCGCTTCCGGTTGTAATCTGCAATCTGGAGCAGGGAGAGGTAATGATTACAGAGAGTGGTGCCATGTCGTGGATGTCCCCGAACATGAAAATGGAGACAACTGGTGGCGGCATCGGCAAGATGTTTGGAAGAGCGCTTTCGGGGGAAAGCATTTTCTTAAACCGCTACACGGCAATGAACGGGAATGGGATGATCGCGTTTGCATCGTCGTTCCCGGGATCAATCCGGGCGTTTGATATTGTACCGGGACAGGATTTGATCGTGCAGAAATCGGCATTTCTTGCTGCTGTATCCAGCGTGGATCTGTCCGTGTTCTTTCAGCAGAGAATCGGGAGCGGACTTTTCGGAGGAGAGGGATTTATTATGCAGAAGCTTTCCGGAAGTGGAACCGCATTTCTGGAATTTGATGGTTATATTAAAGAATATGAACTTGCATCCGGACAGCAGATTGTCGTGGACACGGGTTACCTTGCGGCAATGACAGGATCCTGTAAGATCGAAGTGAAGACGGTACCGGGAGTGAAGAATATGCTTTTCGGAGGAGAGGGTATTTTTAATACCGTGATTACGGGACCGGGAAGAGTGTGGCTGCAGAGCATGCCGATTGCGCAGATGGCAAATACGCTGCGTCCGTATTTCCCGAGCAATAATCATTAAGATGTGATGCACATTCTGCATTCAGAAAAAAATAGAAGTGTGCACAGAATTTGGCACTAATTTTTGGTTGCAGATCGGGGCATATTAAAGTATAATAAAACCAGTAAGAAACAGCCTGGGATGTGCGACACCCTACATTTTTGAACCTACATTTACTTTTATGGGATTCTTATATTTGGAGGCAGATGTCAAGCCACCAGTACCGCAAGGTACGCGAGCAGTGGAAGGCAGAAACCGACATGCGGTTACCCACCTAGCTATAGCTAGGAGTCAAAAACGTAGGAAACGGCATTTTGGGTGATACAAAAGATTCCGAGAGATACAACAGAAGCTTACAGTACGAGAGAGAACCTGTCAGGATACGAAGGATGACGGATACGAAAGATAGATCAGGTACCAAAGAGTTGAAAAGTTACGGAAGAAAGAAGCTGCCTTTGTGTGAGGCAGCTTCTGTTTTTTTACTCTTTTGCAGAGAATTCTGGGGCAAGGCATAAAGCGTGATGGGAAGTGGAAAATGGGAAAGAGAACAAAAAAGAGAGGCGTAAAGGCATACATCGCCATCGTATGTCTGGTGCTTTTGCTTGCGGCGGGTGCGCTTGCGTCTGGATATCGGGACAGACAGTTAAGGGAGCAGGAAACATTGCCCGAAGAGTGGGTGGAACTTGCGGAAATAAAAGAAGAACTCTCCTTTGGAGTATACGGGCAGGAAGACTGGAATTCCTTTTTTGAGACGTTTTCAGGAGACAGGCTGACCGGGGAAATACTGGGAGAACTGCTCGCAAAGCTGCAGCTGTCCGATTACATAGAGATCCCCGTCATGAGGGAATCGCAGAAAGTGTCAAGGGAAGACTGGAATTACGTCTACGGTCAGATTCTGGATCTGCTCGATATGGAATATGCCGTGACGAAAACGGAGTTTCTGGTTGTGGATGTCATGGAGGCGGAGAACCAGAATGTGATTATGACGAATAAGGGAGATTTTTGCACGGTGCTTCCAGCTTCATATTTTAAGCAGTGGAACGGATATGAGGGCTACTGCGTGGAAAACCGGTGCATCGGAGTCGCGGGAACGCTGAAGAAGGAATTTACGCTGGACAACACATATCTTACGGACTGCACCAAAGACAGCGTGGATTTTCTGTATGCGGGCGCGGTGTACCACAAGGAGACGGCGTCCCTGACAGAGGGCGTTTCCCCCTGTGTATGCGATATTGTGCTGGCGGACGGGGAACTTACGGCACTGCGTGTAAAGCAGGAGACCATCGAGGGAGAACTGTTGTCCTATGACGATGAGACCATCGAGATCAAAGGATACGGGAAGCTTTGCCATACCGGAAAACTGCCAGTGTACCAGACCTATGGGGAAGTGTCGGAAAAATCCATTTCCGATGTGACCCTCGGCAATATGAACGTGGAGTATGTGACGGGGGAGAAGCAGGTCTGCGCCATTTTAATCCGCGAGCCGGCTGTCATCCGCGAAATCCGTGTGCTGCTCCTGGGGGATGACGGAACAAAATGCCGGCAGTCCGTCTATCTGAAATGTACGTCAGACGCAGCGGTCACCTGGCAGGGAGAGACAACACATGTGGCAGCGCAGACGCTGATTGCTGCATCCGATCAGATGACAGGAGATACACAGGGAACATTTACGGTGACGCCGGAGCAGGAGGGCTGTGTGGTGATCTGCGATGCAGATGGCGCAGAGATTTCCAATGGCTACGGGGGCAGCATGGAAGTGCGGTGCATGGGAGACGGCTATACGCTGGTCAACAGTCTGCCGCTGGAACGGTATCTGCAGGACGTCGTTCCGAGTGAAATGCCGGCATCCTATGAACCGGAGGCATTGAAAGCACAGGCGGTCTGCGCGCGCAGCTATGCCTGTATCCAGCTGCTTCGGGGCGATCTGGCGGAATACGGCGCACATATTGATGACAGCACCGCGTATCAGGTATACAACCGGGTGACGGACGCGGACGCAGCCAGGGAGGCGGTAATCGCCACACAGGGGGAAGTGCTGTCCTATCAGGGAAACATCGTGGAGGCGTATTATTTTTCCACGTCGATGGGATACACCGCCGCAGCCGATGTGTGGAATGTGGAAGATCCGGCGGAATACGGCTATCTGACACCGGCGTGTCTCCTTACGGATGGAAAGATGCAGGATCTCTCCGGGGAGGAGGCGTTTCTTGCTTATATTCAGAGTCCCGCAGATGGATACGACAGTGACTGCCGGTATTTCCGCTGGAGAGCGGAGGCGGATTACCATGGGAAAACAGATGAAGTGAATTCCATACTGCTGGAACGGCGGAAGAGTTCGCCAAAGAATATAATCTTTTATCAGGACGGTCAGACTACGAAAATACAGAATTCCGATGCGGCATCAGTGGCGGCACTGGGGGAGGTGACCGGCATGAGCGCGGCGGAGCGCGGCAGCTCCGGTGCACTGCTTGCCTTAAAGATCACGTATGAGAAGGGAAGCGCCCTTGTGCGGACGGAGTATAATATCCGAAAAGTTCTGGGGATCTGTGCCGCAAAACTGACATGCGCAGACGGCGCGGAACAGACGGATGTGACGATGCTGCCGAGTGCGTTTTTTGCCATAACGAAACAGGAGGACGGCGGCATGGTTTTATACGGAGGCGGCTACGGGCATGGACTCGGCATGAGCCAGAATGCGGCGAATGGAATGGCGAAGGCAGGAATGAATTACGAAGAGATCTTGCAATATTTTTATAATGACGTTAAACTGGAAACCATGAAATAATGAATCCTGACGGATTCGCTTTTTGAAGGGGAGCAATATGATCTGGAAGCTTATTGGTAATGTCAAATCCTTTCTTGATAAATGCAAGAGGGATAAGATCAATGCCTATTCGGCGCAGTCGGCGTTTTTTATTATCTTATCCATCATTCCGTTTCTGATGGTGTTCTCGTCTCTGCTGCAATATACATCGGTGACAGAGTCCATGCTGCTTGAGATCATCCGTCATCTGATGCCGGAGTATGTCTCTCCGTTTCTGATATCGCTCGTGGATGAGGTGTACAGCAGATCCATGGGAATTATCTCAATCACGGCGATCATCGCGATCTGGTCAGCGGCCAAGGGCGTCCAGTACATGATGGACGGACTGAACTCGGTCAATGATCTGGAGGAGACGAGGAACTGGTTTGTGCTCAGATTCTGGGCGGTCGTCTATACGGTGGTTTTTCTGGTGGCGATTGTTTTTACCCTGCTGGTTCTGGTGTTCGGAAACCAGTTAAAGGTACTTGCCACACAGTACGTTCCGATTTTAGAGCATGCCTCGCGGGTGCTGGCACATTTCCGCGGGCTTGTGATGCTGGCGCTTTTGATTGCATTTTTCGATGTAATCTTTACGGCGCTGCCGAACCGGAAGCTTTCCTTCCGCGGGCAGCTGCCGGGGGCTGTGATCTGCGGGGTAGCGTGGTATGTCTTTTCCTTCGGACTGTCTGTCTACGTGGACTATTTTAACGGTTTTTCCATGTACGGCAGCCTGACGACTATTGCCTTGATTATGCTGTGGCTTTACTTCTGCATGTACATCATGATGATGTCCGCCGAGGTAAATGTGGTGTTCAACGCTTACTTCCGCAAATGGTGGAAGCGCTTTAAAACCAGCAGGAATAAAAAAGCTTGATGTTTTGCGCCTGCTGTGCTAAAATGCTATACAGAATTCAGAAAAATCAAAGGCTGTGAATGTGTACGGAAGCGATTCCGGGTATCGTAAGATATCAGTAGAGTGCAGGAGACTCTTTCAGAGAGAGCGGGTCACCGGCTGAAAGCCCGTTTAAGGTCAGGATTACGTGAATTTTCGCCTGTGAGCGGCGTCCCTGAATTTTTTGCAGTAGGGGACGACGGGAGTGCCCCCGTTACAGGGCTTTCAAAGCGCCCGCTGTTCTTCCGGCGGGAATTTGGGTGGTACCACGGAAAGCAGAGCCTTCCGTCCCATGTGGGACGGAAGGTTTTTTTGTTTGCAGAAACGGAAAACGGCGTCACCCGCAATATTTAGTATGAAAAACGGAATGTTTTGCACCCGGTCAACTCACAAGGGAGCAAATTTGAGGAGAAACGCTGGAAGCTGCAACAATGAAAAAGGAATGGTGATTATGATGCGTGAACAACTGGAACAGATTAAGCAGACGGGTCTTGAGAAACTCAAAAGCTGCTTAAACGCCAAAGAATTGGACGACATTCGGGTCAAAATCCTGGGTAAGAAAGGCGAATTGACCGCTATTTTGAAACAGATGGGTAAACTGAGCGCCGAGGAGCGCCCTGTCATCGGGCAGGTGGCAAATGAAGTCCGCGCCGCACTGGAGGAAGCGCTTGCTTCCCGTCAGAAGGAGTTGGCTCAGTTGGAACTGAACCACCGTCTCAAAAAAGAGACCTTGGACGTGACCATGCCGGGCAAAAAACGCCCTCTCGGTAACGCGCACCCCAACACCATCGTCATGAACCAAATCAAAGAGATTTTCCTTGGGATGGGATTCTTTGTGGCAGAAGGCCCCGAGGTGGAGTACGACCACTACAACTTCGAGGCGTTAAACATCCCCAAGGACCACCCCGCCAGGGATACACAGGATACATTCTATATTTCCGACAACATCGTTTTGCGCACCCAGACTTCTCCGGTGCAGATCCGCGTCATGGAGAACCAGAAGCCGCCCATCCGGATGATTTCCCCCGGCCGGGTCTACCGTTCCGATGCCGTCGATGCCACCCATTCGCCTTTGTTCCATCAGATCGAGGGCATGGTCATCGATAAGGGCGTTACTATGGCGGATTTGAAGGGCACCTTGGAAACCTTTCTGAAAAAGCTCTACGGTGAGGAAGCAAAGCTTCGCTTCCGGCCTCACCATTTCCCGTTTACCGAACCGTCGGCTGAGGTGGATATTATGTGCTTTGCCTGCCACGGTGAAGGCTGCCGCCTCTGCAAAGGAGAGGGCTGGATCGAAATCTTGGGCTGCGGCATGGTACATCCCGACGTCCTCAAAGGCTGCGGCATCGACCCTGAGGTCTACAGCGGCTTTGCGTTCGGCCTAGGGTTGGAGCGCGTCGTCATGCGTCAGTACGCCATTGACGATCTGCGTCTGTTGTACGAAAACGACCTGCGTTTTCTCAACCAGTTCTAATCGAAGCCTGAGCATCAAGGGATGCGTTTGAAAGCAAGCTTTCAAACGTAAATTTGCGCCTTTTGCAGCTTTGCTGAAAAACGGCCAAATTTTCAGAAAGGAATGAATGTTAATATGAATCTATCCATGAGATGGTTAAAAGACTATGTTGATTATAACGGAACCCCCAAGGAATTTTCCGACGCTATGACTATGAGCGGTTCCAAAGTAGAAGGCTACGCCAGAGAAAACGACGAGATTTCCAATGTCGTAGTGGGAAAAGTGCTGAGCGTGGAAAAACACCCGGACGCCGACAAGCTGGTCATCTGCCAGATTGACGTGGGTAAGGAAGAGCCCATTCAGATCGTCACCGGCGCTTCCAATGTGGTTCCCGGCGCTTTGGTACCCTGCGCTTTGGACGGCTCCACTTTGCCAAACGGCGTAAAAATCAAGAAGGGCAAGCTCCGCGGCGTTTTGAGCCAGGGGATGATGTGCTCGTTGGGCGAGCTCAATTTAACCGTTCACGATTTCCCTTACGCCATTGAGGACGGCATCTTCCTCATCGAGGAAGACTGCAAGCCCGGCGACGACGTTGCCGACGCCATTGGGTTAAACGACACCTGCGTCGAATTTGAGATCACCTCCAACCGCCCCGACTGCTTGTCGGTGATCGGCTTGGCCAGAGAGGCTTCGGCCACCTTCGGTCTGCCCGCAAACATCAAAGCGCCGGTGGTCAAGGGAGCAGGCGACGACATCAAAAACTACCTGTCCGTCACGGTGGACAACAAAGACCTTTGCTATCGCTACAGCGCGAAGGTTGTTAAAAACGTCAAAATCGAACCTTCTCCACGCTGGATGCGGGAGCGGCTCCGTGCAAGCGGCGTTCGTCCCATCAACAATCTGGTGGACATTACAAACTACGTCATGCTGGAATACGGACAGCCCATGCACGCTTTTGACCTGAAATATGTAAAGGGCAACAAAATCGTCGTCCGTAACGCCAAACCGGGCGAGACTATCACAACCCTGGACGGTATTGAACGGCCTTTGAATGAAAATATGTTGGTCATTGCCGACGAGGAAAAACCTTCTGCCGTTGCCGGTGTCATGGGCGGCGAGTACAGCGGCATTAACGACGACACCAACACTGTAGTGTTTGAGTCGGCCTGCTTCCACGGGGCCAGCGTTCGCCGCACCGCAAAAGCCATCGGTCTTAGAACCGAGTCCTCCTCTCGTTTCGAGAAGGGCCTTGACCCGGAAGGGACTATGGACGCGCTGCTCCGCGCCTGCGAACTCATCGAGATGCTGGGCTGCGGCGAAGTGGTGGACGGCGTCATCGACGAAAAGGGCAATATGCAGCCCGCTCCCCGGGTACCTTTCGATCCCGAGGGCATCAATCGTTTTCTGGGCACCGATATTCCGGAAAGCCGGATGAAAGAAATCCTTCTGAGTCTGGGATTTACGTTGGATGGAAACGAGGTGGTTTCTCCCAGCTACCGCATCGACATCCACAACAAGGCGGATATCGCCGAGGAAGTGGCCCGTATCTACGGTTACGACAAAATCCCCGTTTCCCAGCTTCGCGGCAGCAGCGAGGGAAGTTTGAGCGCCTCTCAGAAATACCAGCGCACCATCGAGCAGACGATGCTGGCCTTGGGCTGTTATGAGGTGATGACCTTCTCCTTTGTGAGCCCCAAAGAATACGACCGGATGAACCTGCCCGCAGACAGCAAGCTGCGGGAGTCGGTGAAAATCCTGAACCCCTTGGGCGAGGACACCAGCGTTATGCGGACCTCCGTTTTGCCTTCCATGCTGGAAGTTATCAAAACAAACTACAACAATAGAAATCCCCAAGGCGCGTTCTACGAAATCGGCAACGAGTATATTCCCACCGGCCCGGACACCCTCCCCGACGAGAATCCCCAGGTGACCATCGGCCTTTACGGCGAAAACGAGGATTTCTATTCGCTGAAGGGCATTGTGGAAGGCTTGCTGGATGCTGGGAACATCAGAGATTGGGATATCGAGCCGGTATCCGATGACCCCACCTTCCATCCCGGCCGTACCGCCCGAATTTTGAAGGATGGGGAAGTGTTGGGAATCTTCGGCGAGGTCCATCCGACGGTAGCGGAGAATTACGGTATCGGTGCCAAGGTGTATCTGGGTAAATTTGATCTGAAAACCATGTTCCGCCTGTCCGACAGCGTGAAAACCTACAAACCGTTGCCCAAATTTCCGGCGTCTACCCGTGACCTGTCCCTGCTTGCCGACAAGGCTCTTCCCATCATCGAAATCGAAAAGGCAATCAAAAAGGCAATCTCCAATATTCTCGAAGAAGTGAAGCTCTTTGACGTATACGAGGGCGCTCAGGTTCCCGAGGACAAAAAGAGCGTGTCTTACTCCATCGTGCTCCGGGCTTCCGACCGGACTTTGACCGTCGAGGAATGCGACAACGCTGTCAACAAAATCTTCAAGGAACTTTCAAAAATAAATGTCAATTTGAGGCAGTAGTCCCCTTGTAAAACGAAAGCAGATGCGCTATAATAAAAGAGATATGTGAGCTCTAGTTATAAGAAGGGCGTATTTTATGGCGGACGACGCTGCTGTCAAATTTTTTGCGAGGTGAAATTATGTACGACAAGACGATGACCTTTACGGTTCCGGATGAAAAAGAGCTGGAAATGCACCGCATCCTGACTGAGGTTTACGATGCTCTCAAACAAAAAGGCTACAATCCCATCAGCCAGATCGTAGGGTACATTTTGTCGGAGGATCCGACTTACATCACCACCCACAACAACGCAAGAAGCTTGATTCGCAAAATCGATCGCGATGAATTGTTGCAGGCAATGGTGAAATCCTATCTTGCGGACTAAAAAACTCAAAGGAGACGGAAAAACCGTCTCCTTTTTCTCTTTTTTATCGACGGAAAGTCCTTGATAAGGGATTTGGGATATGGTATGATAATATCAAGTTTGAAAGGGGACAGGCAGATGAAAAGGCAGACACTTTTGGTGACAGGGGCGCTTGGTATCGTCGGCGGAGCGATTATTTATCTGTTTGGTGGGAATATGGCGGTGTCTGTTGTCTGCGGAATCGTTTTATTCCTGCTCCTCTGGTGCATCAACCGGCCGCAAAAGGCAGCGACGGTTTTGGTGAAGTCATCAGAATCAACCGGCGCGGAATCCTTGTTGAGCGAAGGCAAAAAGCAGCTTTGCGTAATCGATGACTGTATTGCTGCGATTCAGGATGAGGCCGTCCATGCCGAGGCGATATTTGTCCGGGACAAGATGGAAAAAATCTGGAATACGCTGGAGGAAGAACCTCAGCGGACTGGTCCGGCCGCAGATTTCTTTTCCTATTACCTGCCGGTTTTCAGAAGTATTCTTGCTCGTTACCAAAAACTTGAGGAAAACGGCGTGGAGGCGGAGAGCAAGGAGATGGTTGGAAAGGCTTTATCGGATATTGGAGAAGCCATGGAACGGCTGCACAAAAGTCTTTTTGAGGGGGATATCCTCGACTTGTCCGCCGATATTAAAGTGATGAACCAGTCGCTGCAAAGCGCAGGACTGATGGGAAGCGATTGGCGTTCTTAATAGAAAGGAAACGGGCAATGAGTGCAAAAACAAAGAGGATTTTACTGGGAACTGCCGTGTTCCTGGCCGTTGTGGCTGCTGGCATTCTTGTTTCCTGGTATTTAAAGTGACAAAATCTACAGAGTGAGGAGAAAAGACAATGAGCGAAGCAAAAATGCCGGAGCTGGTGCTCCCCAACACGGAAACCGTAACCCCTGTGCCCCAGGAACTGGTGGCCGAGAAGGCGGAGAGTTCTCTCAACATCGAAAACCTTACCCCGGAAGAACGAAAAATGGTGGAAGAGTTTGCCAAAAGCATTGATGTGACCGATTCCACGGTTCTGGTCCAGTACGGCGCGCCCGCTCAGAGCAAAATTTCCGCTTTTTCCGATTCGATGCTCAACAACTACCGCACCAAGGATTTGGGTGAGCAGGGAAAGCTGCTTTCAGACCTGGTGGTGGAAATCGGGGAGTTTGATACAGCAGCGCAGAAAAAGGGCTTTTTTACCAGTATGAAACGCCAGTTTGAGAAAACTATGGCCCAGTACAACAAGGTCAATGCCAACGTGGACAACATTGTCCAGAAGCTGGAAGAACACAAACGCCAGCTCATTAAGGACGTGGCCATGTTCGACCAGCTTTATGAGAAAAACGCCGAATACTTTAAGGAGATTTCCCTTTACATCATCGCCGGAAAAGAACGGATCAAGGAAATCAACGACCGGGTCATTCCAGAGCTTGCCGCCAAAGCGGAGGCAACTGGCGACCAGAACGATCTGCAGGCGCTGCGGGATATGAAAGACGTGGTGGTCCGCTTTGACAAGAAGCTTAACGACCTGATGCTCTCCCGGATGATTTCCATTCAGATGGCGCCGCAGATTCGTATGCTCCAGAGCAACGAGACACAGCTGGCGGACAAAATCCAGTCCACCATCATGAACTCCATCCCTCTGTGGAAGAACCAGATCGTTATCGCTTTAGGACTCAACAACGCCAAAGCCGCTTTGCAGGCCCAGCGTCAGGTCACCGATATGACCAACGAGCTTTTGAAGAAGAACAGCGAGATGCTGAAAACCGGCACCATCGAAATCGCCAAAGAGAGCGAACGGGGCATCGTGGACATCGAAACCCTGCGCCAGACCAACAGCGACCTGATTACCACCATCAACGAGGTGGTGCGGATTCAGGACGAGGGAAAGGCCAAACGGCTGGCCGCCGAGCGGGAACTCCAGAAGATGGAGGGCGAGCTGAAACAGGCGGTATTGTCCGCGGCGGTGAA
>ERZ827469.2888-NODE-2888-length-12103-cov-3.432935_pt1 | contig 12103 bp, 9 predicted proteins | sample MGYA00519917_ERZ827469 | MGnify/ENA primary metagenome ERZ827469 (study PRJEB31778, sample SAMEA3449314) | human gut metagenome | biome: human gut; feature: human-associated habitat; material: faeces | place: United Kingdom | collected 2010/2012 ... | reverse complement strand
TTTCAGCCATTTTATTATAGACTGCCGTGGCAGATGAATAATATTTTTATCATGTTGGTTTTTCTCCTCTTTTTCGTTTCCACAAGGGCTTGCAATTCCTTATAAACCCTTGATTTATCTGGGTTTGTAGGCACTTATTCATTCCCGTTGATATATGTTTCTGCCATATTACTTTTTACCGTATCTTGGCACAATTCTTCATAATTCTTCGTATTTTTACAGTCATTTGGTGTAAAATTGGTGTAAACAAAATGTACCTGCAACCCGCTTAAACAGCGGTTATTTGTGCCATTTCATCTGCAACTTTAGTGTAAGATGCGTGGGTGTACACATTTAAAGTCACCGTGATGTCGGCATGTCCCATGAGATATTGTAGCGTTTTAGGATTCATTCCACGCTCTGACATCCGGGTACAAAAGGTATGCCGAAGCACATGGGGCGTAATTCTCGGTAGCTGTTCTTCATGAGTGGCGTTGTATTTGTCAAGCAACCGCTTCATGACATGCTCCAAATGCATTGCTACCTTCGGCTTTCCATCCTTGTCCAACAGTAGAAATCCTTTATAACCATCCACCACCATTTCCTTGCGTGGCTTCTGCCTACTTGCAATAATATTCAGCAATGCCTCCTTTACCTCATCCGTCATGTAAATAAAGCGAACACCATTCTCCGTCTTAGTTTTCTCCACATAGTATTTACCATTCCGAGTTCTGGTTAGCTGATGATCTACCTTAATTTTTCGCTCCTCAAAATCCAAATCCGATAAGGTAAGCCCCATGAATTCACTGATTCGCATCCCGGTTCCAAGCAACACTATTATCTCATCATAATACCGACTGAAATGCTCGTCGTTTCGAACATATTCCAGATATCGTTCCTGCTCTTCCTCTGTCATTGCCACTCTCTTCTGACTGTTATTCGGTATCAAGTCCATCTTGAAATCAAATGGATTTTTCCTCAGATAATCATCATTAACAGCCATCTGAAAAGCAGGTTTTAATACCCCTTTGATACTATTGATGCTACTGTAACCTCGACCTTTATCATACAGATTTAGTAAAAATCTCTTGGCATCTACCACTCTGACCTTGTTTACCTGTTGGTATCCGAACTCCTCTTTGCGTAAAATATTCAGTACAAAATTATACCCTACCGTGGTGTTGTAACGCACATTTCTTCTGAGTCCAACGTATCGCTCTACCAATTCAAGCACCGTAATGCCGCCACCGGATATATCCAATCCCTGCAAGGTGTCTAACTGTATTTTCTTTTCCTTTTCACGCAGCTTGTTCAAATCATCTGCGTAGACACACTGTCGTTTACCTCTCATATCGGTGTAACGATACATGTATGTCAAATCTTTTCTTTGGCTCTCTCCCGTTCTTAATAGTCTGCCTTTGTTGTCCTTTCGCTTGTTAGGCATCCATGGCCTCCTTTCCTTCAAAAGTCTGTAACAGACCTTTTCTCCTACGGAACGAGCCCCAAATGCAGTATCTATATCATACCATATGAGGCTCGTTTTATCTAGACATACAACTGCCAATATGCCCTATATCACACTAACCTGCTCTAGATATTTTTCAAATTCCTTTCGCTTTATCAACCGCTTCGTTCCAATGAACAGGACGAAATTGCACTTGTGATTGTTAGTAATCTCCCGCAGCTTGTGTTTTCCGATGTTGAAATACTCTGCCGCCTCCGTTAAAGTTAGGTTTGATTTTTCCCAAATAGGAACGCTTTTGTTCTTGTGTTTCTCCACTAATACCTCCTTTTCTTTCTCTGATTTTTGTGTCAAAACAAATTGTACTTGGTACAATCTGAACTGTCTTTGGCATAGACATCACAGGAATTTCACCTCCGCCACTGCGTGCCGACTATCTCAAGGAGTATCATTATCCATTATTCTGTTCATCGCACATTCCTGCCACGGAATACTATTGTCCGATTTGAAATCGCTCCACATCTTACTATCCATTTTACAAAGACACAGAAGAAAATATATCTTTGCAGATGCCTCATGGCGCACCGGCAATCAGCTTCCAGAATAATTTTTGTATTCAGATTGCTTCCCTATGAACGGATGCTGATCCGTTATTTGTCAAGGTTCAACGGGAAGTTCCTGTTCCTAAAAACTTCCTCTCATAAGGTACTCACAGAAAATTGCGTTTTGCACACCCTGAGTTTAAAAAAATTTTCCTTCATTAAGTACTCACACGAAAGTATGATTTGAGGGGGTGTGAAAAACATAAAATTTTTTTAAACATAATTTACATTATGAGAAGTTCGCTGACGGTAGCATAAAATGTATTGAAGATGAGATACCTTTTGAAGTGCCTGAAGGGTGGGCGTGGTGTAGGTTGTCTCAAATTATTATCCTATATTCAGGACAAGATTTGGAACCATCTCGATATAATGATAATTCAATTGGTATACCTTACATTACTGGTGCAAGTAATTTTGAAGATGGTCGTATTATTATTAACCGCTGGACTGATTCTCCTACCACGCATGCAACAATTGATGATTTGTTGTTGACTTGTAAAGGTTCTGGTGTCGGAAAAATGGTATGGTGTAATATTGAAAATGCACATATTGCTCGTCAAATTATGGCTTTAAGGTGCATCGACGGATTGTATAAAAATTATCTTGAAATTGTTATGTTAGCCTTTCTATCAAAAATAGTTTCCAAAGCTAACGGCTTGATTCCTGGCCTAAGTAGAGATGTTATTTTAAATATGACCTTTCCGTTACCACCATTTAATGAGCAAACTCAAATATATCACAAATCCAAAGAAATATTATCCTATACCCAACAGGTTGATAAAGAAACGGAAAAACTAATTGATATTATAAATATCACTAAGTCTAAAATCCTCGACCTTGCCATTCGTGGAAAACTCGTACCACAGAACCCGAATGATGAACCAGCATCTGTACTATTGGAACGCATCCGTGCTGAGAAAGAAGAACTGATAAAACAGGGGAAAATCAAACGTGATAAGAAAGAATCTATCATCTTCCGAGGTGATGATAACTCTTATTATGAACAATGTGGAAAAAAAATCGAATGCATTGATAGTGAAATAGTATTTGATATTCCACATAAATGGTCATGGGTTAGATTGGGCGAACTATTCCAGCATAATACTGGAAAAGCATTAAATTCTTCTAATACGTCAGGCACGAAAATGCAATATATTACAACATCAAATATGTATTGGGACAGATTTGAACTTACCCATTTAAAAGAGATGGTGTTTACAGATTCAGAGGTCGTGAAATGTACTGTTAAGAAAGGTGATTTGCTTGTGTGTGAAGGTGGTGACATAGGAAGATCTGCCATATGGTGTTTTGATTACCCTATGCGCATTCAAAATCATATACACCGCTTGAGACCATATACAACAATTTCAGTAAAATTCTACTATTATATATTCTTTTTATACAAGCAAACTGGACTTATCGGTGGTAAAGGTATTGGAATACAAGGATTATCATCAAACGCTTTGCATAAATTACTGTTTCCATTACCGCCACTTAGCGAACAATATCGCATCGTAGAAGCAATAGAAACAGTATTTGCACAACTAGATTCAATTTTGACCTCCGTATCATAAAAAAGCCGCCTTCAAACGAGGGCGGCTTTAATTCTACCAAGTTACTATTTTGTCAACTAAAGCTTGTTGCTCACTTGCTGTACGACGAAGATATATACGTGTAGTTTCTATGCTTTCGTGTCCCATAAGATCAGCGAGTAATGCTATATCATTGAATTTTTCAAGAAAATTCTTAGCATAGCGATGACGGAAGGAATGCGGATAAACAACTTTTTTGTCCAGCCCATATTTATCAGCATAATTTTTTAGCTGTTGTGATATTCCTCATGGAGTAATTTTATCACCATAACGATTCAGGAACAAGTACCCTGAAGTACGATTTGCTTCATTAAGCCACTCAAGTGTTTCATTTCTCAACATCTTGGGTATGTATAGCCTTCGCAACTTTCCACCTTTTGTATAAAGGTCAAAATACCCTATTTCGACATGTTCAATTTTGATTTGTATAAGTTCACTCACTCGTGCACCAGTTGCAGCCAAATACCATACAACAAAATACCATTCCATATTACCGTCCTTTTTCAACTGGGTTTTCAGAAATTTGTAATCTGCATTACTAATAACATTTTCCAGAAAGTTTTTCTGTTGAACTTTAACCGCTTTAAGTTGAAGTTTTTCCTTTCCTAGATATTCAAGGTATTTGTTGATACCCTGTATTCGTAAATTTACTGTTTTCGGTTTGAAAAACTCCATAAGATAACCCTTGTATGCCAATAGATTATCTTTGCTTATCTTATCATAATGTTCATGAAAATAATTTACTGTCCATAGATAAGACGTGATGGTGTTTTCTGAAAGGTTTCCCTTTCTCAAATGTTCTTCAAAAGTTTGTTCAGTCTTCATAAAAAGACACCTCCGAGTAATAGATTTTACGGAATAAACCGCAAGAATATTATATCGGAGATGTGTTGACTACTCTTATTATGAGAAGAACGGTGAAAATATCGTTAATATAGCAGATGAAATCCCATTTGGTATACCGAGGAACTGGTCATTTATTCGTTTGAAAGATGTGCTGGAATATGAACAGCCCACGCCTTATATCGTTGAATCAACTGATTACAAAAACGACTATTCTATACCGGTATTAACAGCAGGGAAATCATTTATAATTGGTTATACAAATGAAACCAGTGGTATAAAAACAGATTTACCTGTAATTATTTTTGATGACTTTACAACCGACAGTAAATATGTTGATTTTCCATTTAAAGTGAAATCATCTGCTATGAAAATACTAACTGCAAACGAAAAGTTAATTAATACAAAATATGCTTTTTACGCAATGCAATGTATAGAATGTGATTGCTATAATCATAAACGTTATTGGATTTCGGATTTTTCTAATAAGCTAATACCTTTGCCACCATTAGAAGAACAATTGAATATTGTACATACAATAGAAAAACTTTATAATTATATAGAAAAAAGCCTCAATTGAGACTTTTTTCTATATCTCTTATTAAATCGAAAAAAATGTCGATTTTATCTAGAATTTGACGCTGTTCCTCATAAGGTGGAACGGGCATTAGCGTGGTTACTATTTTCTCTTTAGAAATGTTAGGCTGTGCTCCACCAACACTGCGATACACAAAATTGTCCTTTTGTGATAGCAAATAATAGAACAAGTAATGATTATTAATTCCATCAAGAGGCGAGCAAGCACAACAGGCTTGATTTGTTGTTGCGGGAAATGTTAAAATACCAAGTTTGCCTATCGTAGCACCATACATCGCTATCAATACAGAACCAGACGGATTCAATCTTACGGAAGTATTTTTTAAAGCCTCTTCACTAATAGATTCTGGTATATTAGTGATATATCCATCGTTTAAATCGCCTGTTTTTAGCCAAGGAATTGTCCCATTGTAGTATTCAGGATAGCTTCTGCTTGGAGTGGAACCAGCCGCCCAATCTCCTATGTTTCCAAGACGACACCAGCTCCAGTTATGGGGAATGTCGAATGGTAACTCTTCATCAATACAAATAATGTCATTACCTATCTTCTCATAATAAGAGTTATCATCACCTCGGAAGATGATAGTTTCTTTCTTATCACGTTTGATTTTTCCCTGTTTTATCAGTTCTTCCTTTTCAGCACGGATGCGTTCCAATAGTACAGATGCTGGTTCATCATTCGGGTTCTGCGGTACGAGTTTTCCACGAATGGCAAGGTCGAGGATTTTGGATTTAATTTGTTGAATATATTGTTCGAGTTCAAGTTTCTTTATTTCAATGAAATTATTCCAATATAATGCTTCAGACACCATATTTGAAATCCGTACTTGTTCACTAAGCGGTGGTACTGGAATAAGAAACCTTCCCAATTTAGTAGCATTTATATTTGATTGATTAACTGCATCTGTTTTTACAAGTAAACAAATTTCTTTTGCATACTTACTATTCATTACACTATTAAGATATTCTGCATCTAAAAAAGAACGAATTCTAATCAAATATCCTGCATAAATGGCTGATACTTCACCACGATATATTGCTGTTTTTCCAACCCATTCTGAGCTATTTGTTCGATTGAAAAGCAAATCTCCATAAGTTAGTAAATATTTATCAATATCTTCTTTATCCGAAGAATAAACAAGGTCTGAATAATCAATTTCTCCCTGTTGAAGATTGCCCATACGCAAAACAGCAATTTCCCCTCTTGATGAAGATTTTTTAGAAGTTCCATAGGGTAGATCTTGAGTTAGAGAAGACATTCTTGCCCACGCCCACCCTTCAGGCACTTCAAAAGGTATCTCATCTTCAATACATTTTATGCTACCGTCAGCGAACTTCTCATAATGTAAATTATCCTCACCTTTGAATATAATTGTATCATTCTTTATATCTTTGGCTTTGATTTTCCCATCCTTAACCATCCGCTGTTTTTCCGCACGGATACGTTCCAATAATACCGATGATGGTTCATCATTTGGATCCTGTGGCACTAACTTACCACGAATAGCCAAGTCAAGCACTTTCTCTCTTAATGCATTTGTCTCTATCACAGTTCAATACCTCCCAAAATCTCCTGTAGTTTGGAAATTGCCCCTGCAATAGCAGTAGCCTTATCCTCCATATCAGAAAGAAGTTCAGTAACTGTTCTATCATCTTTTTCTTCTAAATCTATCCATTTGAAATCAAGCTTTAATTGTTCACGTGAATAAACCTCTTCCGCTGTGAATTTTCTCCATCTTCCATTCGGATTTTCTTCTGAATATGTTTGTTTCCTATCTTTCATATGACCGGAACAATAACACTCCACGAAATCATCAAGATGTGCTCGTGTCATTGGCTTGGTTGCCATAGTGTGTTTAATACCTGTTCTATAGTCATATACCCAAATATCTTTTGTTTCTTTCCCTTTTTCAAAAAACAACACATTTGTCTTCACACCACCAGCGTAAAAAATACCAGTTGGCAGTCTAAGTATCGTATGCAGATTAAAGCCCTTCAACAGTCTTTCACGAACCTTCGCAGTTGCATTTCCATCAGTCAGAACATTATCTGGTAAAACAACCGCAACTCTTCCTTCAGGTTTTACAATAGACATAATATGCTGTAAAAAATTAACCTGATTATCTGAAGTCTTTATAAATTCGGGTCTGTTCGCATGTACCTCTACACTCCCTTGGGGTCTTACTCCAAACGGAGGATTTGCAAGGATTACATTAAACATAGTATCCGAAGTATCTAACAAAGAATCTTGACATACAATCGGGCTCTTAGTAGTTCCAATATCATGCAAGTACAAGTTCATTGATGCAAGTGTCACTACAAGTGGTGTATTATCCGCACCAAACAAGGCATGGTTTTTCAAGAAATTCTGTTTTGAAATCTCTTTACTTTGAGTCTTCATATGTTCAAATGCCGCCAGTAAGAAGCCGCCGGTACCACAGGCCGGATCTGCTACCGTTTCAGTAATTTTCGGATCTGTAACTTCCACCATAGCCTTTATCAATGCTCTAGGCGTAAAATATTGCCCTGCACCACTCTTTTTATCCTGACCATTCTTTTCAAGAATTGCTTCGTAAATAGCACCTTTCAAATCGCCTTCCATCATATACCAGTTTTCACTAGATACCATTTCTATTACTTTAGCAAGCAATACTGGACGGTCAATTTTATTTGACGCTTTAGTAAATATGGTTCCAATCAATCCATCATCCTTGGCTAATTCCTTAAGTATTTCCTCATATTTTTCTACCAAGTCTGTACCATTCAACTCCACAATATCCCTCCACTTATATCCTTCTGGAATAGAACTTCCAAGACCAAGATTTTCCTTTTCATCATCCATCTTCAAAAAAAGAATATATGTAAGTTGAGTTAAATAATCCGTGAATCCGACACCTGCTGCCGCAAGAACGTTTGCAATATCTCCAACCTTCTTTACTAATGCAGCTTCACTTTTTGTTTGTATATTATCTGCCATATCTTTATGCCACCTTTAATATAAATTTTGATAATGTTTGCATTTCATTAGACAACGACGGAATTCCAAAACTCATGACACCTTTACGCCACAAATCAGTATCCACAGCATTTAACTCTGCAATGGATATCGCTCCTTCATTGAGTATATACTCTGCAATCAGTTTCATAATCTCTTTTTGTTCTTCTGTCAACACACGCTGAGCTTGTCCACAATACAGACTAAATCGCTGTGCATATCCGTTTAATAGACTTGTTAATTTCGTATTTTTACGATACGCAAAACGAACTATCTGAATCAAGTTTGTAAGCATATTAACATTTGATTTTATATCTAATTCTTCAACGCTACTTTCTGTATCAAGTAATTTGTAATTTTTCCATATCTGATAAATACCATATTGCTTGCTTTCTGCTAACAAACGTTCCTGCAACTCACATAACATCGTGTGCGTAATTAATACATCCTCAGAGTTATAAATAATTCTAAGTGCTTCAATGCTATCTTTATTTTCTAATAAAAACTTTTCAAAATTATCAATGTAATCTCTAGCAGATTCTTTTGAAAAACCTGCGTATAACAACTCATCTGTATCTGGGGATACAATATGATATCCTTTCTGCATCTCAAGCAATTTCTTTCGTGCCTGGATATTGCTAATCAGACAATATATAATACCCATTCTCATAGAATTATCATGGGATGGGCTTATATACTCCACCATAATTCCTTCTGAAAAGGCTTTGTTTATATTATTTGCAATTGTTCTTGGAGCAAATCCATAAGATGTAATAAAGTAATCCAAATGATGCCCAAACAATGCATCATCCTCATATCTTCTATTGATGGTTGCGCAATAATCTCTAAGAAGCATCATATTCTCATCACTTACTTCATTATGCGCCAAATGTTCTAACAAATTTTCTAAGGATAATATCTTACGCGTGCCATCAGGTGTTTTTCCAGGTTTCGGAATGCATTTTTCATGTTCTGTTACACCAACTGCATCAACAATATAATAGCATTCTTTTGTATGTGCATTTGGCGTCACCTCTTTCAACTTATCCTCTTTAATTACTCTACATCCACGTCCCTTCATCTGTGTATAGAGCACATCTGATTGCACATCTTTCATAAAAAGAACAACTTCCAAAGGTCTAACATCTGTTCCGGTTGCTACTAATGTTACAGTAACAGCAATACGAAAATCTTTCTCAATACGAAAATCTCTTATCAATGCATTTGAATCACCAGATGAATAAGTTATTTTTTTCACATAATTTTCAGGAACTTCACCATTCTCAAATTCACTTCCGAACACTTCCTTCGCAACATTTACAATCTCTGTTGCATGATTATCATCCTTGGCAAAGATTAACGTTTTTGGAATATACTCCCATTTTACTTCTCGCTCTGGATATAATTCGGTATAGATTGCATTCTTATAAGCCGTCAAAACCGTTTTCATTTGATTTCTATTGATAACAGATCTATCAAGTTGAGTCGGTGCATATTCAATCGGATTCGTAACTGCATATGTTGTAGTTTCTGACTTTCCCTTAGGTGCTTCGATAATTTCCGTTCCCGCTTCAATCGTACCTCCATGCTCCGTAACTTCTGTTGTTATTCTATACACGCGAGAAGGAACATTTACACCATCTACAACAGAATCATCATATGTATACTTTTCAATAACATTATTATTAAAATAGCTATATGCCTCTGGAGTTGGTGTTGCTGTAAGTCCTAACACTTTTGCACCAGAAAAATAATCCAATACTGCCTTCCATTTGCCATAAATAGAACGATGGCACTCATCTACAACGATTAGCTGAAAATAATCTGAGGGAAGCTTTAAATCACTTCCTAATTGCACCACTTCTTCAAGTTCTTTTTCTTCTGCCCTTTTTGCATTTTCATCCTCTGTATCTTCATTATCATCACTTAATGCCTGACCGGTTAATACAGCAAATAATTTTTGTATCGTAGATATAACAATATCCCCTTTGATATCGGACTCTTTTCTAAGACGATTGATTTTGTACAATTCGCTTAAAGATTGTTGCTTTTCTGTCCTATCAAATAAATTAAATTCACTCTCTGTTTGTCTTGCAAGATTATTTCTATCTACCAAAAACAATACTCTTTTTGTAGCTGTATAATTCAGCATACGATAAGAGGCTAAACAAGCTAAATATGTCTTTCCCGAACCCGTTGCAAGAATTGCAAGATTCTTCTTATTTCCACTTTTTAATGACTTTTCAAGATTTATCTCAGCTTTATACTGACACTCTCTTAAACCTTGTTTTTCAAGCAATGGCAGTGCACCAAATTCCGATTTCTTACCAATTAGCTGTAACATCTTTTTAGGTGAGTGCATCTCTGTCAATTCTTCATACTCACTATCTGGCACAAGCATATTTTTGTAATAAATTTTATTACCATTCGCCATATAGACAAGAGGAATAAGATTGTCAAACCACAAGCCATACCAAGGTTGAGGGTTAACAGCATAATCCTCCGCCTGCTTTTTAACATTTTCCCCTAATGGATTATCTTCTTTTTTAGCTTCGACAACCGCAATAGCCTTATCCTCTATGAATAGTAAATAGTCACTCTCTATATTACCGCGCATAATAGCTTCTTTTACTACCAATGTACTATTGGGTACATACTCATTTCTTGATACAATCTCCCATCCTGCATTATTTAATTGCTTATCTATTTTTACACGTGCGCGTTCTTCCGGTTTCATAGACCTGCCATCCTTTCGTATAAGGTTCTGATAATAAAAAATTATCAGAAGTTCATATTCAAAAAAATCTGGTTTGATTATCAGTATAATACATTACAGCCCTTCAAAATACTTCTACCTCAACGTTGCCCCTATTTTACGTCTCTCAGTTAAAAGTATATCGTAGTTATCACTGTTACGTCATCAATCTTATACTCGACATCCACATCAAGATAATAATGTTTCTAATGACGTTACAAGAGCATCCATACTTGATCTTTTGTGTTCATTCAGCACAGTATCAACTTCTTCAGAAATTTCATTTGCCACAACAAGTTTAACTCTTTTTTCCATAGCATCATTCCATAATTTCCCTTGTGATAAAAAGCAACCAGCAATCCTGTCAGACCACTTTTTATTTCCTCTAAATTCGGCTACATTAATATTCACACCAAATTCATTCAATATAGCATTTTCGTAAACAGCCTTATTATAGCAATCTTCTATCTCGGCATTAGGAGAACCATTGCATATGGCGTAAGTAACATTTCTAACATCAAGCAGTCCCTGCCTCTCAGCCTCGCTACCCGCATGTCTTCCCGCATCATCATTATCCAATAATACATGATATTTACATTGCAAATTTCTATAAAAAGATAATTTGTAAGGAAGATTTCCCGCCCCACCTATATAATCTATAATAAATGTTCCATTTTGAATTGCACGCTTTATTTTTGTACTCATACTTGGAAGTAATTTTTCCAATGCAATTTTGTCATCTTCTCCTTCAACGATTAAAACATGCTCTGCATTTGTAAGATTATCAGATATATGAATTCCCAAAACATCTCTTATTTCTTTAATTTTCTTTACCGGTGTAGCTTTTCCATCATTAACGATAATATTTTCCTTCAAATTTGTTCTGTTAACAAATAACGGACTATGCGTTGTAAGTACAATTTGATGTGTTTGAGAAAGTGACATAATCGTATCATAAAGTTGACGTGCACTCTCTGGATGTAAGTGTGACTCAGGCTCTTCTATTGCCACCACAGAAACCCTATCAACACGAGCTGGAATATTTAATATAGCAAGTGCAGTTAAACTTTTTATTCCATCCCCCTTCTGCTGTATAGGTGTCGGAGTTCCGTCATCTATAATAATTTCTGTATTACGACGCATAGCAATACGCCGTCTTTCATTCTGAATATGTATCTGCACATTTCTGACAGTCGGTAAAAATTCTTGCAATGGTTCAATAATTTGATTTGAAATTCCATCTAAAATTCCTTGTTGCAATTCTTCAATTATATTAAT
>ERZ827469.2887-NODE-2887-length-12111-cov-3.296782_pt1 | contig 12111 bp, 11 predicted proteins | sample MGYA00519917_ERZ827469 | MGnify/ENA primary metagenome ERZ827469 (study PRJEB31778, sample SAMEA3449314) | human gut metagenome | biome: human gut; feature: human-associated habitat; material: faeces | place: United Kingdom | collected 2010/2012 ... | reverse complement strand
TTTCCAGCGCGTCCGCGTCGGCGTTGTAGGTCAGATAGTATAGCCCTTTCAATAGGAGGGCGTATAGACCATGGGATTCCTGTCCGGGCTGGACTGCCGCCTGACAAAGCGCCGCCATGTAGCTGGCGCAGGTCAGACGGTAGGGCTCCAGCCGCAGGGGATAAAAGCTGTCCGCCAGAGAACAGGAGGTCAGGATAAAGTGATCGTGACTTTGGTAGAGGACAAATTCGCCGCTGACGAAAAGCTCGCTGACGGGCATCAGGGGGCTTTTCGGACGGCGGCACCCCCGGGAAAGCGCGTCGATCCGGCCATAATCCGGGCTGAGAATGGTCAGCATCCGATCATGCTCCCGGTAATTGGCATAGCGAAGCACGATCCCCTGCGTGGTAACGGAAGGCATGGGCGGGCCTCCTTTCGGTGATAAGAAAACCCCCTCGGCGCGGGGCGCTCAAGGGGGTGAAAGAACGGTTTTCCTTAGCCGCGCACGGTCTCCACCAGCTTGGTGAAAGCGGCGGGATCGTTCACGGCGATATCGGCCAGCATCTTGCGATTGATGGTGATGTTGCGCTGCTTGAGGCCGTTCATCAGCACCGAGTAAGAAAGACCGTTGATGCGAGCGGCAGCGTTGATGCGGGTGATCCAGAGACGACGGATCTCACGCTTCTTGTTGCGACGGTCGCGGTACATGTACTGCAGCGAGTGCTGCACCTGCTCTTTAGCCGCACGATAAGAACGAGACTTCGCGCCGTAGTAACCCTTGGCACGATTAAGAACGGTACGACGCTTCTTGCGAGCGTGAATAGAGCGCTTTACACGAGGCATTCTTTGATCACTCCTTGACTACTAGCGAAGGCCGAGATTACGGGCCACGGTTTTGGTGTCAGCCTTGGACAGCTCGGTCTCCTGACGGAAGCCGCGCTTGCGCTTCTGGCTCTTCTTGGTGAGGATATGGCTCTTGTAAGCCTTCGCGCGCATGATCTTGCCGGAACCGGTGACACGGAAGCGCTTGGCGGTGCCGCGATGGGTCTTCATCTTGGGCATGTTAGACGTCCTTTCCTTCTTCTTTCTGAGATTCCTTTTTCTTCTTCGCCGTTTGAGGCAAAGGGGCGATAAGCATGTGCATGTTGCGGCCTTCCATCTTGGGCTGGTTCTCGATGACCGCTACATCCTTAAGATCGTCGGCAAGGCGCTCCAAGATGGAGAGACCCTGCTCCGGATGGGCCATCTCGCGGCCGCGGAACATGATGGTGATCTTCACCTTGTTGCCTGCGTCGAGGAAGCGTAAAACGTGCTTCTTCTTGGTGGTGTAGTCCCCCACGTCGATTTTCGGGCGGAACTTCATCTCCTTGATCTCGATCTTAGTCTGGTTCTTGCGCGCCTGCTTCGCCTTGATGGCCTGATCGTACTTGAACTTACCGTAGTCCATGATGCGACATACGGGCGGGTTCGCGTTCGGTGCGATCTCCACCAAGTCCAAACCGGCATCGTCGGCGATGCGCTGGGCCTGGGACACGGGATAGACACCCATCTGATTTCCCTCGAAGTCGATCAGACGGCACTCGCGTACGGTGATCTCGTGATTGAGCCTGGGCTCTTGAGCAGCTATCGCGCTCACCTCCTCTTCTCGTGCATGCGCACATAAAAAAATAACCCGTAGACGCTGTCAACTACGGGTCGTTGCGTTTAGCCACTATGCAAGTGACATATATGATAACGACCCATCAGCTGCGGCACCGCGCCGAAACAGGTGGAGGACTAATCCCCTCTTGAATTACATCTTTTCAAGTATAGCGCGCAGTGATGGGTCATGCAAGAGCAATTTAATAGATTTACGCATTCACGTAAACAAACACCGTTCTCACCGTGTTAGCGAGGTTTCCCGTGGCATTCGCCGTTGCGTAATCATAGGAGAGAACAGCCGACCACGCATGGGAAGCGCCGTCGATCGAAGCTTCCCCCGCAAACGACGCGTATTCCCGCGTCAAGGTCGTCCCGTCGGTCGCATACGTCGAATAGGACATTTTGTCGTCAGGCAGGGATACCGACCCTTCGGTAACCGTGATGCCCGCCTCGGCAAGCGTCTTCTCGATGATATGCTCGTTTCTCACCGCATCGGCGAAGCTCAACGAGCCGAAGCCGAGCGCCGAGGTGGGAGCCGAGTAGCCCACCTGGACGATAAGCCCTTCCTCGTTCATGCCCGCATACACCGTCGGTGCACCGGAAAGGGAATCCGACGCCTCCTCGGTCAGCACGATGCGCGCCTCGGACTTGACGGGGTTCCCCTCCTCGTTGACCTCGCGGACGCTTGACACCTGAGCACCATGTGCGAGAGCGTCAATCGCCTCCTGCTGCGTCTTGCCGAGCAACGAAACCAGGTTGGGAACGGTCGTTGTACGAGCCGTCGCGGTGGACGCATCCTTGACGCCGTCCGCGTCGGGTACGCTCGACGCGCTCTGCCCCGCGTTCTGAGCCTGCTGCACAGCTGCGGTCTGGGCGGTTTGGACCAGCTGCCACGTGAAGAACGCCCCCGCGGCAAGCAAAACGACGAGAACGACGATCACCCCGATGAGAACACGACGCATGCGCTGCGACTTTCGCAGATACTCGGGCACCTCGTCGCGATCGATCGGGCATGGGGTTTCGTCGAAATCGGAAATCTCCAAGCCCTCTTCAGAGGACGCCCCGAGGTTTTTCGGCTCCGGGCGCGCGTGCCGAGCGTGCTTACCCCGGCCGGACGAGCGACGAGCCTCATCGCGATCGAGCTCTTCTTCGGTGAGGGCACGCGCGCCCTCGGGAGGCTCGGAAACACGAAACGCGGCGGTATCGAAAGCCGACGGGACTCCCGCGTCCGACCCTCCCGCAGATGCCTCGTCGCCTACGGGCGAGAAAGCCCGTGTCAGCCCGATAGCGTTGCCCTCGTCGTAATCGGGAACGCGCCTGTCGTTGTCGTTTCGATGAAGGGGCATTTCGCCCTCCTGTCTCTTCTTACTTACGTTCGCACCTTAGCGCAGCAGATACCATGCGACGAAGGCGAGGATGCCGACCACCGCAAGCGCGATGACCGCCTTCTGCGCAGCGGGCATCTTCGACGACTCGATGTCCTCAAGCGTGGTCTCATGGTAGGTATCGCGCTCCTTCCGCGGCTTTTGCGGTCGTGCCGTCGCGTCGGCGGAGGGCTCCGGAGCAGACTGCTGCGCAGGTCTCGTCGGCTCAGCAGTCGACGCAACGCCGGCACGATCGGACCCGGCGGCCGAATTCGCAGCAGGCCGCACCGTCGGCGTACCCGCCTCGATCACGAAGTCGTCGTCATCATCGGATGTGACGGCGATATGCGAAAACTTCTTTTCCTCAGACACGTTGCGCATCCTTCCTCGCGTGAGATATCGCGAATCTATTCATTATACCGGCGTCTCAGAATCGCCCATCGATGTAGACGCATCTGCAAACATCAAACCGCTCCCGGTTCAACCGGGAAATCCGAACATCGAAAGGTTGCCCGACTGCAGCAAGATCGAACGCCCGCCCCCCGATCGGACGAATCACTCCGCGCGGGTGGAGTCGACTTACGCGGAGGCGCTCCCCGCCCCTACGCCGAACAAGTCGATCACGTGAAGGTCTTCGCGCATCGAATCGATGAGTCTCTTACCGCCGACGACGCACACGCAACCCGGCTCCACGACGCGCTCGACCATGGAGCCGAGAGCACGAACGTCCTCCGACCGCGCCTCGATGACCTGATTGCGAATCATCGCACGCTGCTCGCAGGTGTACCCGCCGAAATACATACCGTCCTGGCGCCTGACGCGATCACGTGCTTTCAGCGGCGCATCGATACCCGCGACGCAGCTCACCACGAAACCCTCCATTTCCGCCTCATCGGGCGAGAAAGACGCAATCGCGCGCCCGGCGGCGGCCATGCGCTCGATGGACTCGTCGATCCGGGGATCTCGATACGTGTAGAAGCGCATCGATCCCACGCGCGTCACCTGGAAACCCGCCCCGTACGCACCGCCCTTCACGCGAATCTCGTTCCACAGGTAGTCGTAGGACAAAATCCGCGAAAGCAAAAGCAAAGAACCCGTATGCTCGACGCCTAGAATCCTCCTATCGTAACCGATCGCGGTGAACGACACGTCGCTTGCAACCACGAACGCCTCGCGACGGTTCACGGGCTCGGGCACGCGCAAAGCAGCCTTCGTTGCAGACGCCTCGGACAGCGCCAGAGGGTTCGCGGCGGCGAGATAGAGGGAGAGGTCTTCGTCGGAGCCCGTAAAGGAAAGCACGCAAGCTGCATCCGTGAACAGGCGACGCGCGATATCTCGCAGCTTCATCTCAAGCTCCTCGGCACGTTGCTCGAAATTGTCGGTGAGATCGCGCAGGAAAACGTAGAAATCCATGCCGGAGAGCTTCTGACGAACGACCGCCGCAGGCAGGTAATACGATGCGACGCGTGACATGGCCGCGCCATGGCCGGCGTTCGCGCAGTTCTGCTCGAAGGAGATGCGCTTTTGCATGAGAACGTCGAAGATCTTCGCATGGTCCGAGAAATCCGTCGTCAGAAGCACCTCGTCGGCAAGAGACGCCGCGCTCGCGACGTTTTCGGCCAAGGACGAGGCGCTCACCACGAACTTCGGCATGATGCGCGCACGGTCTTCGGCGTCCTCATGCACTTCGGTGAAAAACGACAGGTTGCCGAGTTCGGCCTGAACGGAGGTGTCCAGATCGGCGGCGCTGTACGAGGCGGTCGCCAACTTCCCCAGCACCACGGCGAGCACGGTAGCGTAGGGAAGCTCCTCGAAATCCAAACACGACAGATCGTAATAGCGGTACGTGTACGCGATGCCGCGGGTCGACACGTCATGACGCAAGCAACGCGCAGACGCCCCGTCGGACAAGGTCACGCGCTCGCATGCCGCCTCTCCCAATTCAGGAGCGCGCCCGATGTCGGCAATCCGCAAACGAGGGAGCTTCGCTACGGCCTCGGGTGCATCGGGGGCCTCCTGCTGAGCGCGAAGCGCAGCGACCGCCTCTTCGATTCGCGCCGCCTCCGCGTCGTCCATCTTCGCGGCGCGCTCGGCGAGACGCCCTTCGAGCGGACTTGCCGCAACGTGCTTCACCGGCTTGACCTCGGCCTCGGCGAAGTGCTCGTTGTCGAGGAACGTCTCCGCGATCAGCCTCTCGAAATAGCCTTCTCCGATCGCCGAGCGCAAATTGGAGAAGGCGTCCTCGTAGCGCAGATACGATGTTGCCGCGTCCTCGTCGTAAAGCCAACCCGCCAGGCTGGACATGGCCAAGACCACGCCGTCCGCAGTGCCGAAGTTACGCTCGCGCATGACGAACTCCGCATGGGAGAGCGCCGCGTCGACGAGCGCGTGATCGAGCCCGCCCGACGCCAGGCGCCGCGCCTCGCCGCGAACGATCTCGAGCAGACGCGGGGCGCAACCGGGCTTCAAACCCTTCAGCCCGATGAACGCGAACGGCTGAGCCACGGCATCGACCAGATACGCGAACGCGTCTGAGGCGATGTCCGCATCGAGCAGAGCGCGTTTCATCGGCGCCTCGTTAGACCCCATGATGGCATCGAGCAGTATGTCGGCGGCGATCACGCGCTCGCGCTGCGATGCAGTGCCCAGCACGAAGCCGAGCCCGCAGCAGGCGTTATCGGGCGAGGTCTCCATCTCGCGAACAACCCCGCGCGCCACGACGGGCGCCTGCAGTTCGAGCGGGTTCACGGCAAGCGCGGGCTCCCCCGCCAACTCCAGGGAGACGGGCGTCAGATAACGCTCGTCGACGAAACCCAGGAATCGGTCGATGTCGAGATCCCCGTACAAGACGATGTAGCTGTTGTCCGGGCGGTAATGACGGCGATGCGTCTCGAGAAACGCCTCGTAGGTCAAATCCGGAATGGACTCGGGAACGCCGCCCGACTCGAAGCGATACGTGGTATCGGGGAACAGCCCTGCTGAGACCGCGTTCAGCAGGACCGAATCGGGGTCGGACAAGGCACCTTTCATCTCGTTGAACACAACGCCGTTGCAAACCAGGCCCCGCGGAGAGCCCGCGTCATCGCTCGTCAGCTCAAGATGCCAGCCCTCCTGCTCGAAAATGGCGCGCTTCGTGTAAATCGCAGGATGGAAGACCGCGTCGAGGTACACATCCATGAGGTTCTCGAGATCCTGCTCGTTGGTCGACGCGACCGGATACATGGTCTTATCAGGAAACGTCATGGCGTTGAGAAACGTCTGCATCGAGCTTTTCAGCAAATTGACGAACGGCTCTTTAACGGGAAACTTCCGAGATCCGCACAGCACCGAATGCTCGAGAATGTGGAAGACGCCGGTATCGTCGTCGGCGGGGGTTTTGAAGGAGATGGAGAAAGCCTTGTTCGGGTCGTCGTTTCGCAGATAGAGCAGCCGCGCCCCGCTCGCGCCGTGACGCATCACGTACGCCTGCCCGTCGATCTCGCTCAGCTCCTCAGCCGACTCGAGGGCGAACCCGTGCCTGCGGGCGACATCGCCCACGAATACCTCGTCGATCATCCTGCCTCCAACCTTTCGACATACCCGCGCCGCGCAGCGCGTTTCAAGCCGTGCTTTCCGTGTCCAGACGCATTTTACCCGCCTGCTGACGCCGACACGCTGCACGGCCGCCCACTCCCCGCAATCAACGCAAGGAGAACTCGTCTTGTCATCTTCGTCTTTATGTGTTATTAAATTAGTGACATTTGAAAACACGTCCGTCGATGCTGAGCTCCCAAGCGTATCCATCATCGACATTTACGTGTTTACGACTACAATAAGCGATTGACAACGACGACGCGAGGTACGACCGACAGCGCGGCTTTTGCGCATTGAGACCTTGCACGAGAAGAGACGGAGACGCATTCCATGCTCGAACTGAAGAACATCGTCTTCGAGGTGCCCACCGAAAAGGGCGCCCCGAAGCGCATCATCGACGATCTTTCCCTCGTCATTCCCGACGACCGCTTCACCGTCATCACCGGGCCTAACGGCGGCGGCAAATCGACGCTCGCAAAGCTCATCATGGGCATCGAGACCCCCACGTCCGGCCAAATCATCTTCAACGGACAGGACATCACCGACATGCCCATCGCCGAGCGCGCCAAGCTCGGCATCGGCTACGGGTTCCAGCAGCCTGCCCGTTTCAAGGGCATGAAGGTGAAGAAACTCCTCGACATCGCGTCGGGACGCAAGCTTCCCATGCTCGCCTGCAACGAGTACCTTGCCAAGGTCGGGCTGTGCTCGGCGAGCTACCTCACCCGCGAGGTGGACAAGTCCCTCTCAGGCGGCGAGGTGAAGCGCATCGAGATCGCCACCATTCTCGCCCGCGACCCCAAGCTGGCCATTTACGACGAGCCCGAGGCGGGCATCGACCTTTGGAGCTTCGACAGGCTGACCGAGACGTTCCGCGACATCCACGCAGCGCGCGACGGTCGCTCCATCGTCATCATCTCCCATCAGGAGCGCATCATACAGCTCGCCGACGAGATCGTCTTGCTGCGCGAGGGCAAGGTCGCCGAAACCGGCACGCCCGAAGATCTGATGCCCAAGCTCGGCTTCGCCTCGAAGGGCATCGACGGCTGTCCCCTCACCAAGCCGACCGAGCTTCACCTCACCGAGATTCCGACCACCTGCTAGCGCGAGCCGATCACGCGGCCTGACACTGATCGGCCGAAAACCTCTCGCCATGCGCAACATATACTGCGCGGCGAGCGGCGCGACGGCATCATATTAAGGAGAAACATCATGGCAGTCGACCTTTCCCCCATCGACGAGAGCCTGCTCGCTGAAATCGCGAACCTTCACGGCATGCCGAAGGGAGCTTTCAACATCCGCAAAGACGGGCAGCTCGTCGAGCGCCACAACTCGGCGTTCATCGACATCGAGACGAAAACCGACCACCCCGGCATCGACATACGCATCAAGCCCGGCACCAAAGGCGAGACGGTCTACATTCCCGTCATCGTCACGCAATCGGGCCTGAAAGACGTCGTGTACAACACCTTCTACATCGGCGACGACTGCGATATCAAGATCGTCGCAGGCTGCGGCATCCACAACTCGAGCCACGAGGCATCCGAACATGACGGCATCCACAGCTTCTACATCGGCAAGAACAGTCGAATCTCCTACGTTGAGAAGCACTACGGCGAAGGAGAAGGCACGGGCGAGCGCATTTTAAACCCCACCACCAACGTCTACATGGAGGAGAACTCCACCTGCGAGATGGAGATGGTGCAGCTACGCGGCGTCACTTCCACGGTGCGCGACACCAACGCCGAGCTCGCCGCAGGCGCTAAGCTCGTGCTCATCGAAAAGCTTCTCACCCACGACAAACAGACCGCCGTGTCCAACATGAAGGTGGAGCTTAAAGGCGATGACTCCTCCGTTCAGGTCATCTCGCGCTCCGTCGCGCAGGACGACTCCGTGCAGGTGTTCAACCCCCTCGTCATCGGCGAGGCGGCATGCCGCGGGCACGTCCAGTGCGACGCCATCATCATGGGCAACGCCAAGGTGAAAGCGATCCCCGGCATCGAAGCGGCAAGCGAGGACGCCCTGCTCGTCCACGAGGCGGCTATCGGCAAGATCGCAGGCGATCAAATCGTGAAGCTCATGACCCTCGGCCTTACCGAGGAGGAAGCCGAGCAGGAGATCCTCGAGGACTTCCTGAACTAAGCGAAGCTTCCCGACGGATCACCCGTGAAACCTGAAAAGGGCTGCAGTTCAGATTGAACTGCAGCCCTTTTCCTTCTATGCTTTTATCCTTCGGCGTCCGATCCGGCATTGCCTCGGGTCTCAAAATAGCATCACAGCGCCCTTTCGCGCCGGAACCGATCTTGCGCGGGCGCTACTCCGTCGTGGTTTTCACGGCAGTGTCCGAGTCGGCGTCAACCGACTTGGAAGCGGCGCCCACCACGTCGATGCCTGTGAAGTCGATCGCCTTGCCAAGCCACTTCGCCTCGATGATGCCTATGACGCCGTTGCTCGTCAACTGATCGACCGCGCCCTCGACAGCGGTTTTCAAATCGGCGTTCGTCGAAGACGCGGCGATGCAATACCCGCTCGGTTGCGCGAGCATGCCGACGATATCGACATCGACGCCTGCGACGTGGGCGGCGTACATGCCGATGATCGCATCGGCGGCGACGTACTTGACCGATCCGCCGCTCAGCTGGGAAAAGGCATCGGATAGGCTTGCGACCGATTTGAGCGAAGCGTCACCGTAAGTGTTGGAAACCGCCCACGCGCTCGTTGAAGAAAGCTGCGCCGCGATCGAAGACTGCGCGTTCGTCGTCGGCAAGCCCGAATGAGACGAAGTCAGCGCGAAAAGCGCTATTCCCGTCGGAACGTAACGCTCGGAAACCCAAACGCCGCTCGGAGCATCGGAAGAATCGATGTCCATGACGATGTCGACTTTGCCGCTCGACAACGCGCCGGCAGGATCGCTCCCCACGTCGACGATCGACAGCTTCAAGCCCAGCTCGTCGGCGATAGCCGCCGCAACATCGACGTCGATGCCGATGATCCTTTCGCCGTCGCTGCTCATGCCCGCTAAAGGCGATTTCTCCGTATTGACGCCGACGCGAAGCGTGCCGCTTTGCCCGATCGTCGGTGAAGACACCGTAGGGCTCTTCCCCTCGGGTTCGTACGTGCTGTCGCCTGCACATCCCGCCAGCATGATCGACATGGCGCATGCGAATACGCACGCGACCACGATGACGCTCAACCGCTTTCTCACGAATTCCTCCGTTGCCTACCGCGTTACGCGGACGCCGCTGACACAACGCTTCCCTCGACTGACCTAGTCTTTGCCCCCACACTCGCGCACTGGGACTTTCGCTTGCGCTACTCGCCCTCTCATCCGCCGCAACCGTATGTCGCGTTGAATAATGGATACGGACGGTGCGACTTACCCCTAGGATACGCCATGCTCACCACGAGATTCGCTCCCGCCGCTTACGTGGATCCTTTCGACCGCATCTGCCATGGACTGAGAGATCGTGACAATCCCCGCAACTACAGACTCGAAAGAAGCATCCCTTAGTGTAACAGATGAAGCGACGTTCCCGGCCTGCGTTGTCCGCTCGCGCGCAGGCGCCTCGACAGGGGCTCCACTCAAGCTGAACGAGAGGCCCGCGAGAAACCCGCAAAAAACGCGCGAGCAATTCGCGCAGCGCCGAGCGAGGGTCTTTTGATGAGGATTCGACAAAGCCGCGCGAAACCAAGCCGGTGCCGAATCGGAACCAAGTGAAGCCAAGGCAGGGCCGAACCGGAACCAAGCGAAAGCCGAGGGAGAACCAAGCTGGAACTGAGCGGAAGCCGAGGGAGAACAGAGAGAAGAAACCGCGGAAAACCAGCCGATCTGATGGGACATCATGCTTGGCAGGGGCAAAAACCGCGTCGGCTTCGCGCCAATACCCTGCCGGGCAGGTTCGCTACCATCGGGACATGGGAAGATCCATCACATCCACGATCGCCGCTTACCGCGACGCAACGCTCGAGGTGTTCGCCGAGACGCTCTGGCCGACGCGCTGCGCCGTCTGCGACGCGCAAGGGAAGCATCTTTGCGATACCTGCGCGCAAGCGCTCCCCTACATCGATCTTTGCAGGGCATGCCCTCGATGCGGTGCGCCGCACGGGCTCGTTCAATGCACCGAGTGCAATCCAGTCACCCTCGCCGCCTCGGGACGAGAGCGAATCCCCCTTGACGGCATGGTCAGCGCCGTCTCGCTCGGAAGCGACTCCCGACGCATCGTCACGACGTACAAAGATCGAGGAGAGCGCGCTCTCTGCGAGACGATGGCCGAGCTGATGGCTCGATACATCCACCCCGACTGGGTGCGCAATGCGACGATCACCTTCGTGCCCGCAACCACGGAAGCGCGAAGAAGGCGGGGGTTCGACCACGCCGAGCTTCTCGCGCAGGCGACGGCGCGCAGGCTCGGCATCGAGGCGATCGAGCTTTTCGCCCGCCCGCGCAGCCGCGACCAACGAGAGCTTGGAAGGCGAGGCCGCATCGAGAACATGAGCTCGCGCATTCACCTCATCCCAGGCGCCGCATCACCCGCGCGCGTCATCGTCATCGACGACGTCTGCACGACGGGAGCGACGCTTTTCGCCGCAGCTGACGCGCTTCAGACATCAGGCGCACGCGCCGTGTTCGGAGCCACGTTCGCCCGCGCCTAAGGGGCGAGGTGCCATTCGCCCGATAAGGAGGGCTCCCTTTTCGCCGGAAGCAGCTTCAGAGAACTCCGTCAGGGAGCTCCTTTTCGCTTGAAGCGATTTCGAAAAGCCTCGACCCTCGCTAGGAGAGCTCCTCGCTAGGAGAGTTCCTTTTTACTTGAAGCGGCTTCGGAGAACTCCGCGACGTCGACCGAGATGGAGTGCTTGATGGGTTTCCACGTCGCCTTCTTCACCAACGCGACAAGCGCGATGGGAATGTAGGTGAACTGGAAAAACGGGAAGGTGAACATGTACTTGATCTTCTTCGCCGTGGTCGTGCGGATGGAGTCCCACTCCACGAAGGTGGTGAGCACGCCGAACACGAACATGAACATGAAGAAGTTGAACAGGCAGAAGAAGATGGACGAAATGGAGCTGGCGATGGCGACGCCGACAGTCATGGCGCCGGTGGTGGCGAGGATGATGATGGCGGCGTTGAACACGACCGAGATGATGGTGAGCAGCATGCCGGGGGCAAGCGTCACGAGCATATCGTAGCAGGCGAAGCGATACCCCTTGGGGTTTTTGACGACGCCGCGCGCAAGACCCTTCGCGTAATGGAAAAACACCTGGTAAAAACCCTTCGCCCAACGGAAGCGCTGGTTCCACGAGTCGATGAAGGTGGTGGGTTGCTCGTCGTAGAGCATTGCCGTGGGCGTGTAGCTGATGCGGATGCCGTCGATGATCGACGACGCGGAGAATTCGATGTCCTCGGTGAGCAGATGCCATTTCCACCCGCCCGCCTGCTTGAGAACATCGGCGTCGATGAAAAAGCCCGTACCCGACACGGCGCACGAGGTGTTGAGCGTCAGACGCGCCTGGTTGAGGAACTTCGCCTCGCGCAGGAACCACACGCCGTAGCCCGCCG
>ERZ827469.2883-NODE-2883-length-12123-cov-3.222241_pt1 | contig 12123 bp, 9 predicted proteins | sample MGYA00519917_ERZ827469 | MGnify/ENA primary metagenome ERZ827469 (study PRJEB31778, sample SAMEA3449314) | human gut metagenome | biome: human gut; feature: human-associated habitat; material: faeces | place: United Kingdom | collected 2010/2012 ... | reverse complement strand
GCGACGATCGCCTTCATCCAGCAGCGTCGTATCGTAGCGTCGATCGTAGTTCGGCGATTTAGGGTCATCCGGGCGTGGCTCACCGGGGTGCTCCTGCGTCCATGGTCCTACGCCGACTTCACGAAATTCCGGCTCCCCCGAAGCCTTTGCCGCCAGAGAGATGGGGTTGGGCTTGTGCATGGCTATCGCAGTTCGGATTCGTGGTAGATTTCGATGAATGGCAGCTCCTGCCGTTCACCGCTCACGGGGTTGACGACCTCGATGACGGGTTCGGTCATGTCGACGCCGCCGATCAGCGATGCGATGGCAACCACTTTCGCGCCTTCATGCTCCACCACGCCGAAATCGAGGCTCAGCTCATTGCCGTTGCGCAGCGTCACCAGCGACGAGGTCTGCACATAGGATTTCTCCGAGAGCCATGAATCCAGCAATACCACGCGCTTGCCCTTGATGGACGGGCCTTTGATGGACGGGTATACGAAGTCCATGACGAATCCGTCGAGGTCTTCACCGCGCGATGCCGCCGCCTGAATCATCGCGCCGACCAGTGGAACGGCCGCGGCGGTCAACGCACCGACGGCGTCGAAATCATCGATGGAATAGCCGTTCTCCTCAAGCGTGTCCAGAAGAATGTGACCGACGATAGCCGCCCCGCGATGGTCGAAGGTGACGCCGGCGAGCTCGCAGAACGGCTTGCCTTCCATTTCCGCGGCAATCAGCCGTCGGAGCTGTTCGCGCGGCTCCAGCATGGAGAAGTCATCCGTCTGATTCGGCGATGCGTCGGAAGGAATGTTGTTCGTGCCCACAGCGGTTCCGGTCGTCCCGGTCTTGCGGAATCCTTGCTCTTCATTCATGGTTCTCAGGATATCGTTGCGTGCCGTCAAGTCACCGCCGGCAATGGCCATGCATATCCGCGCGGTTGCGTATTTGCCTCGCTGGCGGGGGCCGAGTCATGCTGGTATTCCTTTGGATGCTCTTGCGTTGGTTTTATTCGGAGGTGGTTTCCGGGGCGGTGATTTCACGGACATCGGATTTGTCCGGATCGATGATGTTCACCGACCCGATGACCGTGGCCTGATCGAGCTTCTGCAGTTTGCGCGCGGTGACCAGCACGCGGGATTCCAACGATGATGCGAATTGGTTGTACGCCGTCACGGTGCGGGTGAGCGCGGTACCGAGTTTGTTCGCACGCTCCCCCAGTACGGCGAAACGCTCGTACAGTTCCCTCGACAGGTCGAACAGGGTCTTGGCGTCATCGGTGAGGCTCTGCTGCTGCCAAGCGTATGCGACGGATTTCAGCACGGCCCACAGGGTGACCGGCGAGGTCAATGCGACCTTGCGGGCGAAGGCGTCATCCATCAATGTCGGATCGGCCTCCATTGCAGCCTGCAGCAACGCCTCGTTGGGAATGAACGCGATCACGAAATCAGGGGCCGTGTCGCATGCACTCCAATACGCCTTATCACCCAATGCCCTGACGTGTTCACGCAAAGCTTTCGCATGCGACCGCAGCAGCTCGTCACGCCGTTCCAGATCCTCAGGCCCCGCGGTTTCCGGAATCATGCAGGCCCGCTGATAATCGGCATACGGCACCTTCGCGTCGATGGGAATCGTCTTGCCTCCCGGCAGATGGACGATCATGTCAGGCCGGAGCGTCTTACCGTCGACGCCAGTCATCACCACCTGCGTATCGAAGTCGACGTGCTCCAGCAAACCGGCGGACTCCACAATGTTGCGCAGTTGCGCCTCTCCCCAAGCGCCGCGGACCTTGTTGTTGCGCAATGCCGCCGAGAGCGAGCTCGTCTCACGGTCGAGCCTCGCCTGCTGCTCACCCAGCCCTTTGAGCTGCTCGCCCAGCACGCCCATCTCGTGTTTGCGCCCCTCCTCGATGTTCGAGACCTTCTGCTGCAGCTCATCGAGATTCTTCTGCAAAGGAGCCAACGCCGACAGCACCTTGCCCTGCTCTGTCAGCGCTTTTTTCTGCTCTTCCCGGCGCCGCAGCCCATCGGCCTCGGCCCGCTCGCGCTCACGTTGCACCCGCACCTGTTCCGCCTGCTGCGCCTGAGCAAGCTGGGATTTCGCGAACGACAATTGCTGCAGAAGTCCCTCGGACTGGGCCTTGGCCTGAGCCACTTGGGCGGCAAGCCGCGCATTGTCGTCCTTCATGGCCTCGCAGGATCCCCTCAGCGCGTCCACCTCGGAGGCCTTCGCCATGCGGGCGGAGGCTTGGCCACGCATTTTGCCCAGCGCGAATCCGGCGGCCAGACCCAACAACGCCACCACCGCAACGATCACCACATCAAGCACTTCATCGAACATGTGTATTATTACACATCATTCCGCGGACGAACGAGTGCCGCACTTATGAGCGAACCAGTCGGGAAATCACCTTCTCGACCTCCGACAGTTTCTCGTCGGCCACCTCGCCGCCCTCGGCCGCCGCCTGCCGCACGCAATGGTTCAGATGGTCGTCAACCAGCATCACCGACACGGCCTTCAATGCCGAAGTCGCGGCGGAGATCTGGGTCAGCACATCGATGCAATACACATCATCCTCCACCATCTGCGCGACCGCATGGACCTGCCCCTCGACACGCCGCAGCCGCGCGAGGATCTTCGCCTTGTCTCCGTCGTAACCCTGCATAACCAACCTTCCGCCCAGCGCGAACATTCCTGACAACACGCATTATATACCCTCTAGGGGTATAGGGTATAGTTAATATCCGAGATTATGATAGAAAGGGGAAAGGAGCGGCGATGGAATTCGACATCTTCCTCGGTGTGGCGGCACTGGTGATAGCCGCCGTGCTGACATGGTGCATCCTGCGATTCTTCTTCGCGCCCAGAAGGGGAGGCGCCCGGGCGACGCTGCATGACGGCGTTCAACAGGCGACCATCACGGTCAGGGGTGGGTACTCCCCCGATATCGTCACGATGCAAGCCGGCATTCCGATCACGCTGAGGTTCGATCGGAAGGAGACCGGCGAATGCACGTCGCATGTCGTGTTCCCCGATCTCGGAACGGACACGATGCTGCCGGGCAACGAGACCACCGAGATGTCGCTTCCGCCGCTGCCGGCCGGCGACTACCCCTTTGCATGCGGTATGAACATGGTGCATGGGTTGCTTCGCGTCGAGGGGGAGACGGACTCCGCCACAAAACCGGACGACGGCACTGCATCGACCGGGACCGCCATACCGGCCGGCACGCCCAGGATGTCCGCCGCGGACGCGCTGCTGGCCGAGCGGCAGGAGGTGGAGGAACGCCGTCAGGAGATTCGCCATACCGGCATGCTGGTGGCCATCGGCACCGTTCTCACGCTCCCGGTGTTCGTCCCCATGATGCTCATGCTCGTCAGTCACTCGCTCGTTCCTTCATGGCTGATGAACCCTTGGCTGCAGGCCATACTCATCACCCCGGTCATGTTCTACTGCGGGGCGCCGATCCACCGCGTCGGATGGCCGGCACTGTGGCATCGTTCTCCGGACATGAACTCGTTGGTGGCATTGGGGACCACCGCCGCATACCTGTACAGCATCGCCTTGTGCTTCGTCTCGGAGCTGATGCCCGAGGGGTCGAGAGAGCCCTACTTCGAGTCGGTCGGCGTAGTGATCACGCTCGTTCTGGTCGGACGCCTGTTGGAGGCGAAAGCCCGTGAGGGCACCGGAAAGGCCGTGCAATCACTGATCAAGCTGCGCCCACGTGTCGCCCACATCCTCGATGTCGGAACGCCACTGGCCAAGGATCTGGCCGCCGGCAAGGCATCCGGCGACGGATGGCTCGACCCTGCCCAATCCCAAGACATCGACATCGACCGCGTGAAGACCGGCGATCTGCTGGTGATCCGCGCCGGCGAGCGCATACCGCTGGACGGCGTCGTGTTGGCCGGCGAGGCCAGCGTCGACGAGTCCATGATCACCGGCGAATCCGTTCTGGCCCGGCGTGGCGTCGGAGAGCCCCTGACGGGGGCGACCATCATGCAGCAGGGCAATGTGGTCATGAAGGTCACACGCACCGGCGAGGACACGGTGCTCTCCCAGATCATCGCTCTGGTCGCACGCGCACAGGCGACCAAAGCGCCCGTGCAGCGTCTGGCCGACAGGATCGCCCGCGTGTTCGTCCCCGCGGTGATTATCGCCGCATTGTGGACCGGTGCCATATGGATAACGTTCGGGCCGCAACCCAAACTAGCCCATGCGCTGGTGACGGCGGTCAGCGTATTGATCATCGCGTGTCCTTGCGCGCTCGGACTGGCCACGCCGCTATCGGTGACCGCGGCGACCGGCCTCGGCGCCACGAACGGCGTGCTGGTCACATCCGCCAGGGCCTTGGAGCAGGCCCGCGACATCCGAACCGTCGTGTTCGACAAGACCGGGACGATCACCGTCGGAGCCATCGATGACGACGCCGACTACGCCAAGCCGAGCTATACGAAGGACAGCGTCAAGCCGGGTTCCAAGGAGGCGATAGCAGCGCTTCGAGCCGCTGGCATCCGCACGGTGATGCTGTCGGGCGACAAGGCCGAGGTAGCCGGGCGCATCGCCCGCGAAGTCGGCATCGATACGGTGATCTGCGAGGTCAAGCCGGACGGCAAGGCCTACTGGATAAGGCAGCTGCAGATATCGCGCGACGCCGCCGCGGCACAGTCGTCGGTGGCCCCCGCCATCGCCGACGTCCCCAATGGACTGGTGGCCATGGTGGGCGACGGCATCAACGACGCCCCCGCCTTGGCACAGGCAGACGTGGGCATAGCCATCGGCACCGGAACCGACATCGCCATGCAATCCGCCGACGTGACCCTCATGAGCGGCGACCTGCAAGGCGTGGTGAAAACCCTCAACCTATCCCAAGCCACGATGCGCAACATCCGGGAGAATCTCGCCTGGGCCTTCGGCTACAACATCATCGGCATCCCCATCGCCGCCGGCGTGCTGTACCCCTTCACCGGCTGGCTGCTCAGCCCGATGATCGCAGGCCTGGCGATGGCGCTCAGCTCCGTCTGCCTGGTGCTGAACGCGAACCGCATGCGGCGCGTCACACTGAGCCCCGACACCGTCTCCTTCACCGCCGCAGGCGGAAGAGACACCGACAGGAGAGCGCCCGACCAATACGGCGCGCGCAGCATCATTCTCGACACCGGAGACCGTCCCCGTGCCGATGGCCATCACACCGATGAGGGCCATCACCATCAGCCGAACAAGGAGCAACCCATGCACATGAACCACATGCATTCCGCAGACATGAACGACGCGACGCAGACCGCGACCGACCCTGTGTGCGGCATGACCGTCGCCGTCAACAACGACGCCATCACGCGCGAGCACGACGGCACGACCTATTACTTCTGCGGGGAACACTGCGCCAACAACTTCATGAAGGCACCGCAGCTGTTCCTGGAAAACTGACCGGCCCGTAAAACGGTCCGGTCTGAAGACCGACCGGACCGTGGGGCGCAAATCATTCCGTCGAGTACTACCGGCGCTTCGATCTGCGTCCCTTGAAGTAGATGTCGAACACGATCCATGCGGAGAGGATGAACGCTATCACATATCCCATGAATCCCACGACCGGTATGCCGAAGATGATCGGCTTCATGCCCGCGTAGTACACGATCGACGATCCGACGAACAGGCCGACGACGATCAACGCCATCGTCAGACGGTTGACCATGTCCGACAGCAGGCGCATCGGTTCCTCGGAACCAACGACCTCCATGTTCATGCGCAGCTGGCCTCGGGTGAGCATGCGCATCGCGACCCTGGACTCGCTCGCCGCGGACAGCAAGCCGTGCAATGCCTGATGTCCCTCGACGCCCAGCGCCTTGATCTCGTCTTTCGCCGCTCGATCCAACGACTTGCTGCCGGCAATATGGTCGGAGATGATCTGAATCATGTTCACGTCGGGGATGAATTCATCCAGCAGGCCCTCCAACGTGACCAACGCCCTGCCGACCGTCGTCACCGTGCCCGGCACCTCGATGCCGTGCCTTTGGGCCAACGACGTCAGCGACGTCAGGAACGCCGCTATGTCCAGGTCGCCCAGGTCTACCGTGCCGAACTCCTTGACGACCATGTCCAGGTCGGCCAGCAGCGCGGGGTAATCCTCAGGATTGGACTCGGTGCCCGCGAAACGCAGCAGACCGTCCGCCAGCGCGGCGGAATCCTGTTTGGCGACGGCGAAGATCATCTCCCGGAGCACGCTGCGGGCCTGGCTGTTGAGCCGCCCGGTCATGCCCAGATCGATAAGCACGATCTGGCCACCGGAGATGATGATGTTGCCGGGGTGCGGATCCGCATGGAAGAAACCGTCGTCCAGCACCTGCGTCGCATAGTTGTCGACCAGCTTGGTGCCGATTTCCTTGAGGTCATACCCGGCTTCGATCAGCTGATCGGTATGGGAGACGGCGATGCCCTCGACGTAATCCATGACGACCACGTGCTCGGTGCACAGATCCATGTACGGTTTCGGGCAGTCCATATACCGATAGGCTTCGCAGAAGCGCTTGAACTCGCTGAGGTTACGCGCCTCCACCAGAAAATCCGTCTCGGATTCGAACGTATCCCACAGTTCCTCGACCACGCCGCCAAGATCCACCACCTGCGCACTGGGCAGCATCTTCGTGGCAGCCCGGGCGATCGAACGCATGATGGACACATCCAACGCCATGATCTCGCGCACGCCAGGCCGCTGCACCTTCACGGCGACGTCTTCGCCGGTGACCAGCGTGGCGCGATGCACTTGCGCGAGGGATGCGGAACCGAGCGGCGTCGGATCGATGCGGGCGAACACCTCGCCTATGGGGCGGCCATATTCCTGCGTCAACGTGTCGACGACGATCTGATACGGCATCGGGTCGGCATCGGCGCGCAGCTTCGCGAGCTCGTCGCAGAACGACTGCGGCAGAATCTCCGACCGCATGGACAGTATCTGCCCGACCTTGACGAATGTGGGGCCCAGTGCCTCCAGCATCAGCCTCATCTTCACCGGAGTGAGGCCGTGCACCACGTCGAACTGGTTCGCAATGCGCATGATCTGTCCGAGGCGCTTGACTTTCCCGCGCCTCGTCAGGTGATATCGGCTGGAGAAGGTGTCGCGATGATTGTTGAACAGCCCGATGGTGGGAGACCCGTCCCATTCGCGGCGTTTGCCGGCACGTCGCGTCACGACACCGTCTTTCGCCGAACCGTCCGACCCCGATGCGGATTTCCCCCGTTCCGGATCATGCCGTGGGTCGCCGGCATGGCCGCCCGCGGTATAGGACGGCATGGTGTGCTGCTCCGGCATGCTAAGCAGCGGAGCCTTCCGCCGGGGAAGGATCTTCGGCGGCGGCACCGGCATCGCTCTGCTCCTTGGCGCCCTCAGTCTTTTCCTCGGCCTCCTGCGCCTTGTGCTTGAGCTCGGTGTTCAACGCCTTGCCCTGTTCCACGGTGAGCTCGCCCTTCTTCACCAGACCGTCGACGATCTGCTGGCTCTTCTCAAAGCTCTGCTGCCCCAGCTCAACGCCGGTGGCCAATGCCCCAACGCCCGCGAGAAACACCCGGCGCAGGCCTTCACCCAAATCGAAATCAGCCATGATACCTCCTTTGGTTACTTGTGGTTCCAAGATTACCCCCACCCGTCGCATAACGCGATAGGGGTGGCGTGGTTCCCGCTATGAGATGGAAACCACGCCGTGATGGAAACCACGCCCCGGCAATCTGCTCATCGACCCGTCAAGCATCGCAGAGTCCGAGGGCGCGGAACCGTCCAATTCACCGGGGGCGGGCGGCGGCGACCTTGCGGGCCTTGTCCGCCAGAGCGTCCAACCGTGCCAGTTCGAACATCTGCTCGCTGGACTGGTCCGGCTCGAACTCCCCGTACCGTCTCGTCACTGCGGCCCGAATCAGGAAATCCGCGACCGCGGGGTTCTTCGGCAGCAGCGAGCCATGCATGTACGTGCCGATGACATTGCCGACACGAGCGCCTTCCGTATGATCCTCGCCGTTGTTGCCGGTACCGTCGTGATCGACATGCCCCAGCGGCAACGTTCCCTCGCGCAGGAACGTCTGCCCGGAATGGTTCTCATAGCCGATCACGTCGCCGAATTCGTCGCTGTGCTCGACCAGATTGCCGATCATCCGGTGGCTCTGCCCCACCGTGTACGCGCCGAGCACGTTGATGCCGTCCAACCGCTCGCCTTCCGAGGTCTCGAAGTATTCGCCGAACAGCTGGAACAGGCCGCAGATCATCAGCATCGGCGTACCGTCCGCGGCCAGGTCGCGCAGCCGGCCGGCCCGCTTGAACAGGTCGCCGGTGATTTTCTTCTGCCCGGTGTCCTGACCGCCGCCACCGAGGATCATGTCCACGCGCTCGGGCCATTCGTCGCCCTGATTGTATGCGTGCAGGCGCGGCTCATACCCGTACAGTGCCAGCCGGCGCAGAACCACCAGCACGTTGCCGGAATCCCCGTAGATGTTCATGTCCTTCGGGTAGAGGGACATCACGTCGATCACTTTTCCCATATCCGTTCGCCTTTCCCGCTCATGCTGTCAGTCGCCGCGCCGTTCATCGCCCGACGCCGGCATCGGCGACGGTGGTCAGCTTGGCGAGTTCGGCACGCACGCGGAGCATCGACGTGTACGTGCAGTAGATGTGTTTGGGCACACCGGGACGGGCGGCGACGAACTGCCGCACCGCCGCCTCCAGATCCGTGCCGGTCTGCTCCACCCTGACCTGATCGTATTCGAGCCGCAACGCCATGTCCCAGGCTCGCGTACCCGACACCATCGCGACGCCAGTCGGGCGCAGGCTGGTGAAATCGACGTCCCACAGCCAGCTCATGTCGCGCCCGTCCGCGTACAGGTCGCAGATGGCAATCATCGTGTCATGCCCGTCGGGCGGGAACGAGCCGAGCGACAGCCTGAAGCCCATCGGGTTCTTGACGAGCAGCAGCTGCACGTCGCTGCCGTTGACCGCAATCGTTTCGCCGCGGCCGAACGCGGGGGTCACCTCGGCGAGCGCCGCCAGAAGCCGGTCATGGTCTACCGGGCTGTCTACTGGGCTCTCGTCAGATATCGCCGCGTCTGACGCATGCGAGGCCTGGCCGGGCATGGTTTCGGCAGGGACGGTCTCGGCGACCTGCGCCGAAGCAATATCCTGCGCCATGACCGCGCGGACGGTGGCGAGCGCCGCCGCCGCGTTGAACAGGTTGTACACGCCTTCCAGCTTGACGGCGGTATGGACGGCCCGCCCGTCAATCAGGAAATCGGCCTCATGGTTGCCGACACGGGTCAGCGTGACATCGGCCGTCGCCTCGCGCCCATCGGCATCGGGGGCCTCAGCCGAAACCGATGTGCCTGCCGGCTCCTGCTGCGCGCGGTCATTTGCCGACGGCCTGCCATTGCCGGCCACGCTCGCGGCCTCTTCGGCGACGGTGGTCTGCATGTCGTCGTCGGAGGGGAAGAACCGACGCAGTTCGGACGCCAGCCCGAAATAGCGCACTCCGGTGCCTTCCGGCACGACCGAAGCGAAACGCGCGATTCGCGGATCCTCACGGTTGAGCACCACGGTGCCCGTCGTCGCTTCGGCGACACGCTCCAGCAGACGCGCGGTGTTGTCGATCTCGCCGAACCGGTCGAGCTGATCGCGCATCACGTTGAGCAACAGCGCGAACCGCGGCTTCACCTGCTGCACGAATTTCACCGCATACGCCTCGTCAAGCTCAAGCACGGCCACGTCGGCGTCCAGCCTGCCGCTCAACGGCACTTCGGTCAGCAGCGCCGAGACGACGCCGCGCGTGAAGTTGGAGCCGGTCGGATTGGTGAACACCTTGAGTCCCAGCGTCTCCAGCATCGAGGCGACCATGCGCGTCGTGGTGGTCTTGCCGTTCGTGCCCGACACCAGCACCACGCCATACGGCAGGTCGGCGAGCGTGCGGGCGAGGAAACCGGGGTCGATCTGTTCGACGATCTTGCCAGGGAACGCGCTGCCGCCGTGCCGCAGCAGAGCCCCACCGCCGCCGGGGCAAGGGAAGGGTCTGCTGCGCAGAGCGCGGCCCCGGTGAAGGCAGCAAAGGCCAGCGCGGGCTTTTCCTGCCCGCGGCAGCAGAGGGCAGCATCCACCATGGCACAGGCCGCTACCCCAAGGCAGAGAGGGCCGAAGCGCAGCCCGCCCAGCGCCGCCGCCACGGCAGAAGCGGCCAGCAGGGTGCCAAAGCCGGGCTTTTCGGGTGGGAAGCGCTGCAGTGCATAGCCGAAGCCGCCCGCCAGCAGGGCATCTGCCCCGCAGAAGAACACCAGCGTGAAGCCTGCCCCGCCGGGCCCCAGCGCAAAGCAGACACCTCCCAGCACCAGTGCCCCGCACCCGGCCAGAAATGCAGGGCGGAGCCTGCCGGGCCAGAGCCATCGGGCGGCCACGGCCGCCCCCACGGCGCAGAGCAGGCAGAGGCTGTCCAGCGAAAACGCCCCGAACCCGTGGAACAGGATGCTCAGCGCAGCTCCGGCTGCGCAGGCGGCAAAGCAGTCCGCAGGCAGGCCCAATGTCAGCCCCAGCCCAAAGGGGAGCAAAGCCCCGTAGAGAACGGCCCAGCCCCCGGCAAGCCCCAGCGCAAAGGCCCCGCCCTGCCGTAGGGCCGGGCGTACCGCCGCCCGGGAGGCCAACGCGGCGGCAACAGGCTGCTTCGGGTGCAGTTTTGTGGTTTCCGGCATGAAAAAATCCCCGCTTTCCGGCGGGGATCTTTTGCAATGTTCTGTTTCCCGCGCCCTTTGCATATACTGTAGCGCGGGCGCACGGCGTTTTATGCCGCAGGACAGTATTCTACTGAAAAACGACTTCAAAACACAGAAATACAGAGCTTTGTAGTATTCTGAAAGAATCTGTCATTTAACAGTGGAACTGTATGCTGTGAAATTTATCTTTCTACAATTTAATTACTGCACGACAATTATCTTCTTGAATGGCGTTAATGACTTTTTTTAAGTCCTTTCGAGGAATTTGTGAATTATTATGGCATAAAACACAGCTTCCATTCTGAGCAATCTAAATTTTCGTTGCATTATTATTTGGAACACCCTCCTTCACATGCACGTGCACTGGTTCCAGTGGAGTTCCTTCATTCGCCTAAAAATATACACTATACGCACCAACTTGTAAAACCTTTGGCATAGAATCTCCTTTCATTGTTTCAATATGTTTTGGAACGAATAATTTTCTGGTAGCGGTCGATCTCAGCAGGGGTGAAGCCGCTGACATCCTCCCAGGTATAATCCGGCAGATAGCAGACCGCAGAGTGAAAACAATCCTTCTCGTCGGGCTTTTCGATGTAGACCTTTACACGGTGGTCTGGCTGCATCTCGGAATGCACGATCTCAGTGTTGTCGTCCAGTGTCATAAACGGGTACATCATAAAAACACCTCCGTGGATATGATTGCGAAAAGGGGAAGGAAGATCAGCCGTTCAGCTTCTCAATGGCAGCCTTGACACGGGCAAGGGTCGTCTCGCGGCCCATCATGCAGGCAAGGTCGGTGCCGCCGCCGGGGGTGCGCTGCTTGCCGGAAAGGGCAATGCCCAGCGGGTAGAGCAGCCAGCCGTTCTTCTTGCCCAGCTCCTCGGCCTTGGCCTTGCAGGCGTTGAACACGGTGTCGCGGTCAGAGAAGTCCAGGCTCTCATCGCTCAGCAGGGGCAGCAGGGCTTCCAGTGCCTCCCGGGCGGTCTCCGGGGTGGTCTTCTGCTTCTTGTTGACGTACAGGCTCACATCGTAGTCGGGCATTGCGTCAAAGAAGTCCAGCTGCTCGGGGATCTCGCCCAGCACCTCACAGCGGGGCTGCAGGTTGGCGCAGAGCAGCTTCTTGTCGATGGGGGTGTGCACGGCCTGATCGATCCAGGGCTCGGCCTTCTTCTGGAACTCCTCAGGGCTCAGGCGGCGGATATACTCCGCGTTGATGGCCCGCAGCTTGAGGGGGTCGAAGATGGCGGGGGACTTGGAGATGCCATCCGGGCTCCAGATCTTGATGAGCTCCTCCAGGCTGAAGATCTCCTGCTCGGCGTATTCGCCCTTGGGGCTCCAGCCCAGCAGGCAGATGTAGTTCATCACGGCCTCGCTCAGGTAGCCCTTGGCCACCAGATCCTGATAGCTGGCATCGCC
>ERZ827469.2876-NODE-2876-length-12139-cov-9.334823_pt1 | contig 12139 bp, 8 predicted proteins | sample MGYA00519917_ERZ827469 | MGnify/ENA primary metagenome ERZ827469 (study PRJEB31778, sample SAMEA3449314) | human gut metagenome | biome: human gut; feature: human-associated habitat; material: faeces | place: United Kingdom | collected 2010/2012 ... | reverse complement strand
TGGAGCGGGAGACGGGATTTGAACCCGCGACTTCAACCTTGGCAAGGTTGCACTCTACCACTGAGTTACTCCCGCTCAACGAAAGAGGGTTCTACGCTAGAGACCCCCTTTCTGTCAAGCAGCTTTTTCCATTTTGCCGGAAAATAAAAAGGGCATTTCTCAAGGCACTGCTTTTAAAGGAGTTATTCCGTCGGCCGCTTGTCGATGATGCGCTTGGCCTTGCCTTCGGAGCGCTGGATGGAATGCGGCTCCATAAGGCGCACCTTGGTGGTGACGCCCAGGAATTCCTTGATGTTCTTCTGGATGGTGCTTTCCAGGCTCTGCAGCTTGCGGATCTCGTCGGCGAAGAGGGTCTCGTTCATCTCCACCTGGACTTCCAGGGTGTCCAAGTTGTTCACGCGGTCCACGATGATCTGGTAGTTGGGGCTCAGGTTCTGGTTTTCCATGAGCAGGGCCTCGATCTGCTGCGGGAACACGTTGACGCCGCGGATGATGAGCATGTCGTCGCTGCGGCCCCGGATGCGGGTCAGGCGCACATGGGTGCGGCCGCAGCGGCAGGGGGTGTAGTCCAGGCTGGTGAGGTCGCGGGTGCGGTAGCGGATCAGCGGGATGCCTTCCTTGGTGAGGGTGGTGATGACCAGTTCGCCCACCTCGCCCTCGGGAAGCTGCTCACCGGTGACGGGGTCGATGATCTCGGGCAGGAAGTGGTCTTCCCACAGGTGCATGCCGTATTTGGATTCCACGCATTCCATGGCCACGCCGGGGCCCATGACTTCGGAAAGGCCGTAGATGTTCAGGGCGTTGATGCCCATTTTCTGCTCGATGTCCTGGCGCATCTCCTCGGTCCAGGGTTCGGCGCCGAACACGCCGGTGCGCAGGGGCAGGTCGCGGAAGTCGATGCCTACTTCCTGGCCGGCCTCCCACAGGTGCAGGGCGTACGAAGGCGTACAGCACAGGGCCGTGGCGCCGAAATCGCGCAGCAGGTAGGCCTGGCGGCGCGTGGCGCCCCCCGAGGCCGGGACCACCGTGGCGCCGATGCGCTCGGCCCCGCCGTGGGCGCCCAGGCCGCCGGTGAACAGGCCGTAGCCGTAGGCCACGTGCACGATGTCCGTCTGGTTGACGCCGGCGGCGGACAGGCTGCGGCCGGCCAGTTCGGCCCAGTTGTGCAGGTCGCGGGCGGTATAGCCCACCACCACGGCCTTGCCGGTGGTGCCGCTGGAGGCGTGCAGGCGGACGATGTTGTCACGGGGCACGGCGAACAGGCCGAAGGGGTAATAGTTGCGCAGGTCCTGCTTTTCGGTGAAGGGCAGGTTCTTCAGATCGGCCAGGCTCTTGATGTCGCCGGGTTTGATGCCGCTCTCGTCAAAGCGTTTGCGGTAGAAGGGCACATTGGCATAGACACGGGCACAAAGATTTTGCAGGCGGCGCAGTTGCAGGGCTTCGATATCCTCGCGGGGCAGCGTTTCTTTCTCGATGTTGAAAATCACGGCATCTCTCCTTGAAATCCTGAGTAGTATAATGGATGACGCAAAAGCCCCCCAAGGTCAAGATATCTCCTTGAAAAATATGGATAACATATTGCAATGCAATGGCTTTTTTTATGCCGTGCGCAAGGCTCCGGCGTCTCCGGCCCCGGCGGGATTGTTGCCCTCGGGTACGCTTTGGGGTATGGGAGGGGCATGCAAAACCTTATCTCTACCCCCAAAAAATATTCGGAACTGCCCACGGCGGAAAAAATGGCCGTCATCAGGGCATGGCTTGAGGAACACAAGGCCGTGGACGTGACCGGGATCGACCTTGCCGGCCAGGGGGCCTTCACGGACGCCCTGCTGGTGGCCAGCGCCACGTCCGTGCGTCATGCCCAGAGCCTGGCCGACGGTGTTTCCGCCCTGTGCCATGAGCGGAACTTCGAATATCTGCGTATGGAAGGCTACACCACCGGCCAGTGGATCCTGGTGGACTGCAACGACATCGTGGTCAATATCTTCCAGCAGTCCGTGCGCGACCTCTACCAGCTGGAAAGCCTGTGGGGCGCGGCCGCCGCTGCCCTCAACAAGGAGCCCCGTGCATGACCCCCACCCTGTTGCTCATCCTTGACGGCTGGGGCCTGGCGGACAAAGGGGAAGGCAATGCCCCCTGGGTGGCGGCCACGCCCCATCTGGATGACCTGACGGCGCGCTGTCCGCACAGCCGCCTGGCCGCCTCCGGGCGCGAAGTGGGCCTGCCTGCCGGCTATATGGGCAACTCCGAGGTGGGGCACCTCAACATCGGCGCGGGACGCATCGTCTATCAGGACATGACGCGCATCGACCTGGCCCTTGAGGACGGCTCCCTGCTCCACAACCCCGTGCTGCTGGACGTGCTGGAAAAGACGCGCCGCAGCGGCGGCCGCCTGCATCTGGCGGGCCTGCTCTCCGACGGCGGCGTGCACAGCCACATCAACCATCTGGTGGCCCTGTGCGCCATGGCCTTTGCCGCCGGGGTGCCGGTGCGCATCCACTGCTTCATGGACGGGCGCGACACCCCGCCTCGGAGCGGCGCCTCCTATGTGCGCAGCCTCCTGGAACAGATCGTCCCCATGAAGGATGTGCGCGTGGCCAGCCTGGCGGGGCGCTTCTACGCCATGGACCGCGACAAGCGCTGGGAGCGCGTGTCCGAGGTCTGGGACCTCATGGTCCACGGCAAGGGCCGCCATGCCGCGGATGCCGCCCAGGCTGTGGAAGACTCCTATGCCGAGGGCGTCAGCGACGAATTCATCAAGCCCGTGCTGCTGGAAGGCGGGGACGCCTCCACCCTGCAGGACGGCGACGGCCTGTTCTTCTTCAATTTCCGCGCCGACCGCATGCGCGAGCTTTCCCAGGCATTCGTGGATGCGGACTTCACCGGATTCGAGCGGGGCCGGGTGCCGCAGCTGGCCGCCGTGGCCTCCATGACGGCCTATGACGCCCACTTTCCCCTGCCGGTGGCCTTTCCCAAGGAATCCGTGAGCATGGGCCTGGGCGAGGTGGTCTCGCGGCAGGGCATGCACCAGCTGCGTCTGGCCGAAACGGAAAAATACGCGCACGTCACCTATTTCTTCAACGGCGGGGTGGAAGAGCCCCTGCCGCTGGAAGACCGCATCCTCGTGCCTTCGCCGCGCGATGTGCAGACCTATGACCAGAAACCGGCCATGAGCGCCCGCGAGGTCACGGACAAGTTCGTGGAAGCCTGGCAGAGCGGACAGTACGATCTGGTGGTCTGCAATCTGGCCAATGGCGACATGGTGGGCCATACGGGCGTGCTCTCCGCCGCTGTGGAAGCCTGCACCGTGGTGGACGAATGCGTGGGCCGCATGGCGGCTGCCGTGGAGGCCCGCAAAGGACGGATGCTGCTCATCGCCGATCACGGCAACTGCGAGGTCATGAAGGACGGACAGGGCAGGCCCCAGACCGCCCACACCACCAATCCCGTGCCCTGCATCCTGCTGGACGCCTCCGGCAGGGAATGGCGCCTGCATGACGGCAAGCTGGCCGATGTGGCCCCGACCCTGCTGCGCATGTGGGGCATCGCCCGGCCCGATGTCATGACAGGGACGCCGCTGGTGGAGGAAGTCCATGTCCGGTAGCCAGAGACCCCTGGAACCCGTGGCGCCTGACGGTATGGAGCTGCTGTTCTTCTACCGCTGTCCCCACTGCCTGCGCCATGTGCCGCTGGTCAATCCGGTGGAGCCGCGCAACGTGCGCTGCGACGGCTGCGGCAAGCAGTTCCCCATCATCCCGGTGGACGAGCACGGCCTGCATTACGTGCGCATCATGCTGGCCAACGGCAAGGCCGCTGCCGATCCCGACTATCTGTAAGCATCGACATCCGGCCGGAGGGGCATCCCTCCGGCCGTTTCCTCTGCCGGTGATGCGGCTCTTCCCATCCACGCTTCCAACCACAGCGAGCAAACGACATGAAGATCTGTCCCGTCATCCTCTGCGGGGGCGCCGGCACACGCCTGTGGCCCCTGTCACGCCGTAAATATCCCAAGCAATTCATGGACCTGGGCGGTCATACGCTGTTCGGGGACACGCTGCAGCGCCTGGCCGCGCTGCCCGGTCTGGCCGCGCCCGTGGTCATCTGCAATGAGGAGCAGCGTTTCCTGGCCGCCGCTGCCTTGCAGCGGCAGGGCCTGGAGGGCCGGATCCTGCTGGAACCGGAACCGCGCAATACGGCACCGGCCATCGCCGCTGCCGCCCTGGCCGTGACGGCCGCCTGCGATGTGGAAGACGGCGACCCTGTCCTGCTGGTCCTGCCTTCGGACCATGTGCTGGAAGATCTGCCGGCCTTTGCCGCCGCTGTCAGCCGGGCGGTGGACTGCGCCCGCGAAGGGGCCCTGGTCACCTTCGGCGTCACGCCCGACCGGCCCGAGACCGGCTACGGCTATATCGAAAAGGGCGATGCCCTGGCCTCCGGTTTCGCTGTCCGCCGTTTTGTGGAAAAGCCCGCGCGGGAGGCTGCCGAAGCCATGCTGGCGCAGGGCGGCTATTTCTGGAACAGCGGCATGTTCGTGTTCCGTGCCTCCCAGTACCTGGCCGAGCTGGAGGTCCAGGCACCGGCCATCATGGCCGCGGTGCGCAAGGCCTGGGCCCTGCGCCGGACCGATTACGACTTCATCCGCCTGCATGGCGAATCCTTTGCCCGCTGCCCCTCCGACTCTGTGGACTATGCCCTGATGGAAAAAAGCGCCCGTGTGGCCATGGTGCCGCTGCCGTGCCGCTGGAGCGATCTGGGCTCGTGGGAAGCCGTTTACGAGAACAGCGCCAGGGATGCGGAAGGCAATGCCTGCGTGGGCGACGTGCTGGCCCAGGACAGCCGGGGATGTTACATCCATGCCGCCAGCCGCCTGGTGACGACCCTGGGGGTGGAGGATCTTGTGGTGGTGGAGACCGGCGATGCCGTCCTGGTGGCCGACAGGGCCCGCAGCCAGGAGGTCAAGGCCCTGGTGGCCCGTCTTGCCGCCCAGGGGCGCCACGAGCAGGATATCCATCTGCGCGTCTACCGGCCCTGGGGCTGGTATGAGACCCTGGCCCTGGGCGAGCGTTTCCAGGTCAAGCGCATCCAGGTCAATCCCGGTGCCGCGCTTTCCCTGCAACGGCACCGGCAGCGGGCCGAGCACTGGGTCGTCATCGCCGGGGAAGGCCTGGTGCGCGTGGGGGACGAAGAGATGCACCTGCATGTGGACCAGTCTGTCTACATCCCCCAGAAGACCATGCACCGGCTGAGCAATGCTTCGGCGCAGTCGCTGGAGATCGTGGAGGTCCAGACCGGGGATTACCTGGGAGAAGACGATATCGAACGGTTCGACGACCGTTACGGCCGTGGATGAGCCCTGACACAACGGAAGGACCGGTAATACAGAGAAAGGCTGCGGGAAAACATCCCGCGGCCTTTTCTATTATGGGGTTAGTTCGGGGCGTTAGCGGGGCGTGCCACGACGTGAAAACGAAAAAACGCATGACGGATGATTTTGATGATGCCTTCAGGAGCAGGGATCCGGTCAGATGACCGGCGGCTCCTCGCGATCCCTGTATGTGCGCTGCATGACATGGTCCGCAGCCGTGGATGGCGAGGGCGCCGGATGTGTTCTTCCGATCGTCCAGGGGCTTTCCAGGTGGCACAAGGCAACCGCGGGACAGAGGGGCAGACCCGGAAGAACGTTTTTGGGAGAGGAGGGGAGTGCGAGGGGGAGGACGCACCCTTGGCGCATCACAGGGAAGCCTCCCCCGCGCGGGGCACAGGGAAAACGCTGCTGCCGGCGGAGGTGGTGCCGCTTCTCCCGTTCTGCGGGCACAAAAAAAGGGGGAGCATGACTGCTCCCCCCAAAAGGCTGCAATGGTCGAAGATTACTCTTCGTCGCCTTCCCACTTGATGAAGCCGGGATTGACGTTGACCATGGCGTTGACGATCAGTTCCACCAGGCCGCCGTAGGCGAAGCTGTTCTTGGTGTACAGGTCGCTGTGTTCCAGCATTTCACGGATCTGGCCCTTGCAGTTGGAGCAGGGAGCGCAGATGTACTTCTTGGTCTCGGGGCCAAGGCAGTCCTTGAAGGCCTGGGCGATCTGCCACATCTTTTTACGGCCGGAGATGTTGCCGCGCCATTCGTCGATGTTCTGACGGGTCATGATGGCGAAGCCGGAACCACCGCCGCAGCAGTAGTTGTCCACGCCGTGGCAGGGCATTTCGCGGAACTGCGGGGCGATCTTGTGCAGGATCTCGCGCTGGGGCTGCACGATGCCCATCAGGCGCACGGCGTTGCAGGGGTCGTGCAGGGTGACGGGGAAGTTGTTGCGCGAGGGATCCAGCTTCAGGCGGCCGGACATGACGATGTCGCGCAGGGTCACGTAGCAGGATTCGCGGGGCACCTGGTATTCGTAGGGGATGACGCGGTCGGCGATGACGGTCATGGCCTTGTGGGCGTGGCCGCATTCACCGATGACGATCTTCTTGACGCCCAGTTCCTTGGCGGCCTGCATGTGCTGCAGGGCGATGCGGGCGGTCTGGGCATCGTCGTAGAACACGCCGTAGTTCACGCCGTCATAGGCCACAGCCTTGCTGGACAGGGTCCAGGACAGGCCGGCTTCCTGGAAGATCAGGGAGAAGCTGGCGATGTTCTCGGGCCAGGCCATGACTTCGCCGGCGTTGTGGATCAGCAGGATGTCGGCGCCCTTCACGTCGAAGGGGGTGTGGATGCCCACGCCGGTGATTTCGGTGTAGTCCTCGTCGATGAACTCCACGTTTTCCTTCACCACATCGGGGGTCATGCCGGTGGAGGAGCCCACCTTCATCTGGTTGATGGTGCCCTTTTCATGCAGCTCGCGGGGCGAGAAGCCCAGTTCCTGGCTGAACAGCTTGCGGATCTCGCGGGCGATGAGGCCGTTGTCCACGCCGATGGGGCAGGTCTGGGCGCAGCGGCGGCAGAGGTTGCAGCGGTAGGCCAGTTCGCCCAGGCGGGCAACGGTCTTCCAGTTCAGGCCCATGTCACCGTAACGCCATTTGGCCAGAGGCTCCTTCTTCACATACTGCTTGTAGATGCGGCGGAAGATCTCGGAGCGGAAGTTGGGGCGGTACATCTCGTTGTGGCCGGACATCTCGTACAGATGGCAGGCGTCGGAACAGGAGTTGCACTGGGCGCAGTAGTCCATGCTGGTTTCCAGCATGGGCAGGAAGGTCCAGTTGTTCTCCTTGCTGAACAGTTTGCGCATGCCGTCCAGGAAACGGTTGACCAGCTCTTCTTCTTCCTGGGGGGTCTGGGGCTTGGGGATGTTCAGCACGCAGACTTCGTCCAGGATGCAGGCCACCTTGGCCTTCTGCTCGTCGGTAACGGGCTTCCAGGGCATCTTGACGAGGTCAAGGCCTTCCACATCGGGGATGTCCTTGAGGTCGATGCTGACCATCTGGCCTTCGGCCGTGGAAATATCAGTCAAACGCAGCGTATCTTTCATGATGTACTCCCTAGTCCTTCTTGGGGGATTCGGTAGCGATGTCCAGCCAGGTCTTGGTGCCCTGACCGTTGATGTGGTCGGCAGCCCAGCTCACCTTGAACTGCAGGGCCTGCTTCATCTTTTCGTTGTTCTTCTGGCTGAAATCGGTGGGGGTGTCGCCCCAGCGGATGTCATGGTAGGTGAAGTACTTGAAGATCAGGTGGCCCATGTGGGTCATGGGGATCCAGATCAGCACGAAGAAGCCCAGCAGCATGTGCAGCATGAAGGTGCTGCTGTTGATCTCGGCAAAGTTGAAGGTGAGCAGGTTGTAGATGAAGTCACCGGACAGGCGGGCGAAGGAAGGATTGAAGGCCCAGGCCACCAGACCCACCAGGGCGAAGACGATGAACACGCCCAGGTTGAAGAAGTGTTCGGGGGTGGTGTACTTGCGCAGGCCTTCGTCGTGCAGGCGGCGGCAGATCAGGCCGATGCCGCCACCGATGATGCCGAACATGCCCAGCAGGCTGATGGCATTGATGACGTTGTGCACGAAGGTCAGGAAGCCGCCGTCAGGGTTCATGCCGAACAGGCGCAGGAAGGCGGCGATGACCAGGATGATGGTGCCGCCCATCAGCATGTACAGGCCCAGGTGGAAGGGGTAGGTGCGGAACCACAGCTTGAGGTTGTGGGTGAAGGTGGCGTGCAGGAAGAGCACTTCTTCCAGCAGGGCCTTGATGTCGCCCAGGTGATCCACGTGACGGGGCTTGGTCCACCAGTCGGTCTCTTCCATGAAGCTGCCGCCATAGGAGCCTTTGGGGCCTTCATGCGGCACGGGGTAGAGCTCCCAGCGGGCGTGCAGGGGGCTGGCAGCCAGGTAGCCTTTCACCTTGATGGCGGCAGTCGCCACAAAGCCGATTACTGCAAGGTAGGCCAGGATGTAGAACAGAGTTGTCATGCGTTTTCTCCCATGAGTCGAGATGCCTGCGGCATCGTGGTTTCTGCGCATGGCCGAGCCAGATCCGGTCATGAGCAAGAGGTGCTGCGCACCAGGAACCAACCTCTCCAGAACGATGCGCCGGGAGCCGTCGGGGCGGACCGTGCCGGGGCATGATCCGCCGCCGCCTGGTCTCAGGCGCGGAACAATTCCTGCCTTCTACCGTAAAATGCAAGAATTGCAAAGATGGCACGCAGATTCCCAAAATACTCCGTCTTGGCTATGTTTTTTAATTTATACAATTATTTTATTGCGTTGCAGTAAACGAAGCCTTTTTCGGCGCATGAAAAATTTTTTGACCTCCTTTGCATGGCACGGCGGCTCCGGCGGAGGGGGATGCGTCTTTGCCGGCAAGCCCTCCCGGTTTTGCCGGAAGGAGTCCTTTCTCTCTTATCAGGAATTAATCACAAAAAGAAAGGTGGGAAGGGGCGCCCCGCATTTTGCGGCAGACGGGGCGGCCAGCGCCGCCGGCAGGCCGTCCCCGGGGGAGGGCACGGGCCGCCATGACGGGCGCGCAGCGGGCGGAAAAAAAGGGCGACCGCCAGTGACGGTCGCCCTGATAGGAAGCGGGGGAAGGCCTACTGGCCCAGATCCACCAGCACGGGGTTCTCTTCCAGATCCTCCAGGAACTTGTCCGGGCGTTCCTTCTGGTCGGGCACGGTGATGTCGCCGTGGACATATTCGCGATAGCCCGTACCGGCGGGGATGAGACGGCCCACGATGACGTTTTCCTTGAGGCCGCGCAGGTAGTCCATCTTGCCCTTGAGGGAAGCCTCGGTGAGCACCTTGGTGGTTTCCTGGAAGGAAGCCGCCGAGATGAAGGACGAGGTGGTCAGCGAGGCCTGGGTGATGCCCAGCACCAGCGGTTCGGCGGTGGCGGGCTGGCGGCCTTCGATGATGGCCTTGTGGTTTTCGGCCTTGAACTCGGCCTTGTCCACCTGCTCGCCCACCAGGAAGCTGGTGCCGCCGGAATCCAGCACGGTGACCTTCTTGAGCATCTGGCGCACGATGACTTCGATGTGCTTGTCGTCGATGCCCACGCCCTGGAAGCGGTACACTTCCTGGATCTCGTCCACGAGGTAGCGGGCCAGGTACTTTTCACCGCGGGTGCGCAGGATGTCGTGCAGCTCGGGCGAACCTTCGGTCAGCGGATCGCCGGCTTCCACAAAGTCGCCGTCGGCCACGGTGATGTGCTTGCCCTTGGGCACCAGGTATTCCTTGGCGTCACCGATCTCGGGGGTCACCACAAGCTTGCGCTTGCCCTTGGATTCGCCGGCGTAGGACACGGTGCCGGAGATCTCGGAGACCACGGCCATGTCCTTGGGCTTGCGGACTTCGAAGAGCTCGGCCACGCGGGGAAGACCACCCACGATGTCCTTGGTCTTGGACGTTTCGCGGGGCTTGCGGGCGATGATGTCGCCGGCCTGGATGGCCTCGCCGTCCTTGACCATGATGATGGAGCCCACGGGCAGGCTGTACACGGCGGACGCCACGCTGTGCGGACGCTGCTTGACGTTGCCGTTCTCGTCGCAGACCGAGATGGACGGGCGGTAGTTGGTGGTGCGGTATTCCATGATGGTCAGGGAGGCCTGACGCGTCACGTCGTCCACCTTTTCCTGCACGGTCTTGCCGTCCACGATGTCGGTGAAGCGGATGATGCCCTCTTCCTCGGACACGAAGGGTTCGTTGAAGGGGTCCCACTCGGCCAGCACGGTGCCCTTGGTCACTTCCTGACCGTCGGTCACATGCAGGCGGGCGCCGTTGGGCAGGATGTACTTTTCGCGTTCGCGGCCCTGCGGATCCACGATGGTCAGCTGGCCGCTCTTGCCCAGCACCAGCTGGATGCCGTCGCGGTTGGTGACGGCGCGCACGCGGTTGAGGATGACGCGGCCGGTGTTCTGGGCTTCGAACTTGTTCTTTTCGATGGTGCTGGATGCGGTACCGCCGATGTGGAAGGTACGCATGGTCAGCTGGGTGCCGGGTTCACCGATGGACTGGGCGGCGATGATGCCCACGGTCTCGCCGGTGTTGACCAGGTGCCCGCGGGCCAGGTCGCGGCCGTAGCACAGGGCGCAGATGCCGCGCTCGGCCTGGCAGGTGAGGGGCGAGCGCACCGTGATGGAGCTGACGCCGTGTTCACGCAGCACAGCGGCCTCGGCCTCGTCGATGAGGGTGTTCTCGGGCAGCAGCACCTTTTCCGCGTCTTCGGGATCGTAGACGGGGTAGAGCAGCACACGGCCCATGGCGCGTTCCCACACCGGGGTCTTGATGTCGCCGCCTTCGCGCAGGTGGGTCAGCTCGATGCCGTCCACCGTGCCGCAGTCGTGTTCGGAGACGATCACGTCCTGCACCACGTCCACCAGACGGCGGGTCAGGTAACCGGAGTTGGCCGTCTTCAGGGCGGTGTCGGCCAGACCCTTGCGGGCGCCGTGGGTGGAGGTGAAGTACTGCAGCACCGACAGGCCTTCGCGGAAGGACGAGGTGATGGGCGTTTCGATGATCTCACCGGAAGGCTTGGCCATCAGACCGCGCATACCGGCCAGCTGGCGCATCTGGTCCTGGTTGCCTCGGGCACCGGAGGTGGACATCATGAAGATGGAGTTGAAGCTCTGGTTCTTCTCTTCACGGCCGGTCTTGGGATCCTTCAGGATATCGTACGAGATCTCCTTGATCATTTCCGTGGAGACGTCCTGGGTGGCCTTGGTCCACACATCGACGACCTTGTTGTACTTTTCGGTACGGGTGATGATACCGTCGCGGTACTGGCGCTCGATGTCGTCCACCTCGGCCTGGGAAGCAGCCAGGATGTCCTTCTTGCGGGCCGGGATGATGAGGTCCTTCACACCGATACTGACACCGGCGCGGGTGGCGAACTCATAGCCCATGTTCTTCAGGTTGTCGCAGAGGATGACCGTGGCCTTGATGCCGCACTGGCGATAGCAGTTTTCCACCAGCTTGGCGATCATCTTCTTGGTCAGCACCAGGTTGACGTTCTCGAAGGACATTTCCTTGGGCAGGATGTTGCTCACCAGCACGCGGCCGGGCGTGGTGCGGTACTTCTTGCCGTCGGGCATGCGCACGTTGATGCGGGCGTGCAGGGACACGGCATCGGCATCATAGGCGGCCTCCACTTCCCAGGGACCGCAGAAGGTCATGCCCTCGCCCTTCTCGAAGCTGCGCTCGGAGGTCATGTAGTACAGGCCCAGAACGATGTCCTGGGAAGGCACGATGACAGGACCGCCGTTGGCGGGCGAGAGGATGTTGTTGGTGCTCATCATGAGCACGCGGCATTCGATCTGCGCTTCCACGGAAAGCGGGATGTGCACGGCCATCTGGTCACCGTCGAAGTCGGCGTTGTAGGCCGAGCAGACCAGGGGATGCAGACGGATGGCCTTGCCTTCCACCAGCAGGGGCTCAAAGGCCTGGATGCCCAGGCGGTGCAGGGTAGGGGCACGGTTGAGCATGATGGGGTATTCGCGCACCACTTCCGAGAGGATGTCCCAGACCACCAGCTCCTCACGCTCCACCATCTTCTTGGCGCTCTTGATGGTGGAGGCGTAGCCGCGCTTTTCCAGCTCCGAATAGATGAAGGGCTTGAACAGCTCCAGGGCCATCTTCTTGGGCAGGCCGCACTGGTGCAGCTTGAGGTAGGGGCCCACGGTGATGACGGAACGGCCGGAGTAGTCCACGCGCTTGCCCA
>ERZ827469.2872-NODE-2872-length-12150-cov-4.400827_pt1 | contig 12150 bp, 13 predicted proteins | sample MGYA00519917_ERZ827469 | MGnify/ENA primary metagenome ERZ827469 (study PRJEB31778, sample SAMEA3449314) | human gut metagenome | biome: human gut; feature: human-associated habitat; material: faeces | place: United Kingdom | collected 2010/2012 ... | reverse complement strand
TAGGCATATCGCACCTCCAAACTACCTTTCCCCCTCATTCGCCTCTTCCATCTCAACCTGTTCCTCGCCAGCCCCGTCTTCAAACCGCACACGGATCACTGCCTGTGGCCAGTTGACTGATACATACGCCTGTTTGCCTTTTACACCGGCCTCCTCATCAAATACCACAAGTAATTCTTTTAGGACTTCTTTTGTCAGATAGCCTCCACGCCAATGGAAAAGTAAAATCCGGTTCTTCTTAACGGCCTGCTTTGTACGGTTACGCACCTCATCAACAGTTGTCCACGATAATTTTTTCTCGCGATAATAAAAATGATCACTGTCTGTGCACTCCGGCACTTTCCATATCACCGGCTCATGGTCCCTAAAAATCTGTTTATCCGCCAGATTTACATAATCATAACGGACAGCATCATCCCGTGATAATGTGTTATCAAATGTCACATCCAGATGATAATATTTTCCGTCGATACGAATCACATTCCATGCATGACGATATTTAATTCCCTTATCGGGGTTTGCATCTGAAAGAGCAACAATACACCAGATACCAAGTTCATCGCAAAGTATTTTCACAGCTTTTGCCATGCCTTCACATACTGCAACACCATTGCCAAGAGCACCTATGATTTCGTGGGAGTATTCCTTTTTAAGCTTGTCGTACTTCACATTTTTGACGATAAAATCATGTATGAAAAGTTCTTTCTCTTTTTCACTCAGTTTCTCAGCCAAAAGCGCAAGCTTTTTGACGCGGGACTTCATTGCCAGGCGATGTTCTTTTATCTTATCCCTTGTAAAAAGATACTCCGGTATGAGTTCAACCATTGTAGAATCAGGATAATATCTGTATGTAAATTTGACAGAATAGAATATTTCCGGGCAATCCATACGAACCATAAAATATATATCCGCCAGCTCACGGCTGCTTAGTTTAAGCACCTGAAACGACTCCTCCATTTTGAGAAGTCCCTCCTTCACGGCGTAATAAACTTTTTTCTGTTCTTTATTTAATTGATGATAGTAATAATCTTTTGCGGTTAAAGTCATGATGTTCTCCAGCTCTATTGGTATTACCGGCGGCTATTTTACATAATAAACATAGTTTTCTTTTCTCGGTGCCGGCGCATTGGCAGGTGCGGCTGCATATCCGATTGCGCAATGTCCAATTCCTTCATAATTGCCTTCAATGCCAAGATCTGCAAGAATCTTTTTTCCAAAGTCCGACTCGAACTCTTCTTTTGCCCTGTGAATCCAAATGCTGCCAAGTCCCAGGCTTTCCGCCGCATTCATAAGATTTCCCATGACAAGGGAACCGTCATACTGATAGGTTGGTATGTCTTTGTCTGCAAGAACAATCAGAATTACAGGTGCTCCATAAAATGGATCTGTCGCAGTCCCCATAATCTTTGCATTTTCTGCAGATAACCGGTCTCTTAATTCTTTGTTCGTCACGGCAATAATGATCGGGCTCTGTCTTCCCATACCGGTTGCCGCATAGGTACCAGCCTTTACGACAGCCTGGATATCTTCTTCTGATACCATTCTTTCCTTGTCAAAGTTTCTGCAGCTTCTTCTTGTTTCCAATACTTTTAATGTTTCGTTCATTGTGTTATCCTCCATTTCTATTGATCGGCTCAGATATCTGATTTTCCCGCCCTTTACCACTCCTGAAATCCACACAGCTTCGCCGACTCATACACTGGTTTTAATATATTGCCCAGCCTCTCCGGAAACTGCCCATCGTCTAACCCTTCTGCATAAAGACTGTTTCGGACATCCATATTATTGATATGATATTTTGCACATTCCTCAAACTTTGCTTTTGCAACCGGGTTATCGTCACAGATACGATAAGCTTTGTATTCTAACAGCGCCAATGGTTCATAATACTCTTCCCACCTAGGAAGTTTGTTCCCCTTACTGCTGTTAATCGTTTTCGTCGTCGGACTGAGATTCCAAAGTTCATCATGTGCTACAAACTGCCATGGGACAAAATGATCAATAGATATTTTTTCTTTTGACAAATTTATCTTTCCGTAAATATCTCTGATCGATGGATCTAACTCTATGAGTAAGTTCCAGTAGTCCGTCACTTTCGTTAAATTTCGTTTCTTCGGTTTTGCCAATTTATCTGCAATACCCGGCACGCTAGGATTCCGATCCTGCAAATATCCGATCAGATTATAATTGACCCAGTCTTTTAGAATCTCTTTATTTCGGATCAGATACTCTGCCCATTCATCATTTACTTCCACCCTTGTATCCAGCTTTTGAAAATCCATAAAATAATAAAGCAGGTGCTTCTGCCTGTTAATTTCCGCAATTTTGCCTTTGCCCGGAGATTTAATTGCCGGGTAAAACGGACTCTGCAGGCAATACGGAACATTTACGATGAGTTTTTCTTTATATTTATCGATCCTCACATTTTCTGTTGTTCTTAAAAATTCATGGAGTTTTCCTTCCTCCACGGTAGAGGCCAGCTTATATTCCGTGGAAATATATCTTACTACTTCTTCCAGGTTGTCTGTCGTATTGCAGGGACCAAGCTTAAGATTAAATTCTGTCACCATATACCATGCGTGGACGATCATTTCATCTAACAATTCATTATAAGTAAATGATGTTTTTTCCACAGAAATTTTATTTAAAATTGCAAGCATCCAAAAATATTTATAACAGTTAAATACTCTGTTACGGTCAAACAGCCGGCTCAGATAGCCAATATTTAAATTGTCACTATACGGCAGATTCATACGACAGTCTCCTTACCCTTTTTATCATTTTTCCCCATGACTTAGATCATACCATCCCCTTTAAGAATGCTGTATCATCTCATCTCCAACCTTCTCAATCAGCGTTACATCCGCCGGCAGCCACTCCACCTCGCCTAATTGTTCACGCGTCAGCCACCTTGCCGCCTCATGTTCCTTCAGTACAAGCTCACCTTTTACAATTTCACACCAGAAGCAATCCATGGACAGATGAAACGTAGGATAATCATATTCGATCGTATCTATGAGTTTTCCCACTTTAATTTCTGTATCGAGTTCTTCCATAATCTCTCTTTTTAAGGCTTCTTTTGGAGTTTCCCCTTCTTCAATTTTACCACCCGGAAATTCCCAGCCGCCTTTTAAATCGCCATAGCCTCTTTGCGTAGCAAAGATCATTGGCTCACCTTGTTCATTTGCTGCTTTTATAACTGCCGCAACCACTCTGATTACCTTCATACAAGTCAATAAAAACATCTATGATGTTTTCAAACAAAAACAATGGATATAAGATTATCATTGCAGAACAGAAAACCTCTGCATCATCAGCAGTCAAAATGAAAAACCAATGTTCGCCCCGTCAAATTTCTAACACCGTAGACAACACCTATACAGCTTGTCCATACAACAAGTTCAATCTATGGAAAGTAAAACCCTACTTTTCAACATTATCTGCCACAAACAAAGACTGGATCACAGATTCCTATGACCTCTCATCCACCCGTGATATCACTTTTACCAACCACTACCAGAAACTACTTACCAGATGAATCAACTACATTCAAAAGAACTCCCCTATATAACAGATATACCGAATTATTGAAACTGCTTAAACAGGATTTTTCATTAAAAGAAACATCTAATATCTCGAACAAACCACACCTTCCCTTGCGGATAATTATAGACTCTCCGTCCAATCTTTAAAGAATGCATGTAGTTCGTATATTTATGCAATAGAATCCATCCCAAGGAACTATCTATCATTGGATTCATACTTCCATCATTTAATTATAAATTCTTTTTTTAGTTTATCTACTAAATTGGCTATTTTGGTAGATTCCGTACTAGTAATATCCGTCACATGCTTATCAATCAATTTTGTTAATTTATTTACTTCTTCTGTTAATTTAGAATTATCTGATGCTATATCTAAAATTTTTTCACAAAACTCATTTATCTTATTTGCATTCATTTCTGGGATCTTATCATCAGCTAAATCATATTTAATCAGCATCAATATAAAATATTTGAATTTTCTATATTGTGCAGGAATACTCTTATTTCTAAATAAAAATTCCAAACGATACAATGTAAACGCACAAGTATAATATGGTAACATTTGATGTCCGTCATTGAAAATTCCATCTATTGAATTTAACAAACGACCATAATATCTGCTAGCTAAATGTGGTTTGTCATAAAACATAGATGCAACTGCTTTAATTTGAGTGCTTATAGAAACAATACGCACTTTTTCGATATCTGTTCCATAATTATATTGCTTAGAACGTCTCTCATAATAAAGACGATTAGCCCCTGTAAATGTTCCATAAAAGGCTTCCAATTTTCTATGAAATTCATTTAATGCTATTAACTGTTCATCGGACACCTCTGTTTGACGATTCGTTGCCTTTATTATCCTGTTTACAGTTTCATCATCTTCTGTTTCTATCAATTTTATTGGCAACTGTAATTCATTAATTATATTCTCTTTATTGTTAAATATCACATGACTAGTTTGACATCCATTAACAATCTGATAATCCGTCAATTTAAATTTATTACCTATATTGGACAATTCCTTGCATATTACAGTCACACCATTATTAAGAAGAATAAATTTTTGTGAATCTGTCTTTAAAGATTCCGACATTTCGTGATTTACTGGATTATCTCCCTGAAAATCCCTGACATTATCATAAAACACGCTTTTACGTATTTCACCATTTTCTCCTGTAATAAGCTTCAAATAAGATTCGCTATCAACATATCCCAAATAAGACTGAGTAACCCCGGGTATTTCTGGTAAAAGAATTTTATTACTAAATTCTATTTCTGTTTCAATCACATCTATTGTATTTCTATAATATTTCTGCAATAAATCAGCTCCCACCGGAATATATACTACATCTTCGAAAATATTCAAGTCTAATAGGTCATTTTTTACAATCTCCATTCTTCCAACGCAATTCTGATCATCAACCCATTTGCCTGTGGTTACATAATACAAATAACACGCTGGTTTTTTCTTTATATATGTAGCTTTTGAAAAAATGTATTCAACAATTTTACTTTTTTCAATTATGGTCTCATTTCTTCGCATTTGTGGATTATCTGAAAAAAAATCTTTTACTCCAGCTCCAAACGTTCCCATATCACCATAATCAAAACTTGATGATGTTTTTGCCTGTACAAAGACAAAATTTATTTCAGATAATTTTTTATTAATCTCAAGTAAATCATCTATTTCCTCTTTCGAAGTAATTAGTAATCCATTTACTAATATTGCAACTGCGTCTATTCCACAATCATCGCCATCTCCTATCACAACATCAGCAGGATAAAAATTTTCTGAATACATTTGTTCAATAGCGCAGTAAGAAGAAAACATCTCAAATTGCTTGCTTTGATTTTTTTCGACTATATCCTGTGATTTTAAAAAAGAATCCATATAACTTTGTACAATTCTATCCATAACTTATCCTTTCTTGTATATTCACAAAAAATTACCTTTTTTATCCAAATAAGCCTTTTTACCTACTATGATTATAATACAAATACTTTTTTACAGCAATACACTCTCATTATTCTTTCATACAATAACTTTCATTATTTTTAATTTTCAAGTCAAAAATAGTTTCTTCTATCACACGCACACATTCATCTGTATTCTTTTTTATATCTTTCCCCCAAAAGCGAATCACTGTCCATCCCATAAACAACAATTTCTTATTAATCTCATCATCCCTCTCACGGTTTCTAGAAATTTTCGCTACCCAGTATTTACTGTTATTCCCTTTTTCAAGCCTTGGTTTCAAAACTTCCCAGTCTTTTCCGTGAAAAAATTCTCCATCGCAAAAAATAGCAATTTTATACTTTGTCAGAACAATATCTGGCTTTCCTGGAAGATCCTTATAGTTCTTTCTATACCTGTACCCTTTATCCCACAATGCTTTCCGCAGTATTGTTTCTATCTTCGTATTATCTGACCGAATATGCTGCATATTTTTCTTTCTCTGATCCGGCGTTAAATTATCCATCACTATCACCTCTATAAATCACTACATTCAATATAACACATTTTCTTCCTGCTATCCATTTATCATCTTTTTCAATGTCACCAAAAATATGTTCGTTTTTTGCTGCTTTTAGTACGGTTTTTTATTGACACTAAGCAGCGTCAATGCTATACTTTTTCGAGAGAGGTGAACACATGCCTGAATTAGGACAATTTTTAAAAGAAAAAAGGGAATTCTCCGGTTTATCCCTAAAAAAACTTAGTTCCGTAACTGGAATTAGCGATTCTGAATTATTAAAAATAGAAAATGGTACTCGAAAAAAACCTGGTTGGGAACATCTTTGTAAAATTGCAAAAGCATTAAATTTTCACCCATTTGAGATTTTGCTTAATGCTGGATATATATCTGAAAATGATATACATCCACCATTGTTAATCAGCGGATTAGAAACTTTGAATGAACAACAGCTCAATACAGTTCAATTATTCGTTGATTTTATCAAAACTCAGGAAAAAAACTGTCTGAACGATTAAGGAGGCTACTTATGCAATACAGATTAGGAGAATTATTTTGTGGTCCAGGCGGAATTGCATGGGGAGCCACTCATGCTGATATAGGCAATTCCGATTATTCTATCGTACATCAATGGGCAAATGACTATGATGCAAGCACATGCGAAACATATCGGCGCAATATCTGTCCCGATGCACCACAAACAGTTTATCATGAAGATATCCGCAAATTCGATATGAGCAAGCTGGCTCCTATCGATGCCCTGGCTTTTGGCTTTCCCTGCAATGATTACAGTGTTGTAGGAGAACAAAAAGGAATGGACGGCGTATATGGACCGTTATATTCTTACGGAGTAAAAGCCCTTAAAAGATTTAAACCGCAATGGTTTCTTGCAGAAAACGTCGGTGGTCTGCGTAACGCAAATGACGGCAAAGCTTTCACAAAAATATTAACAGAACTCCGCGATGCTGGATATACAATTACTCCGCATCTCTATAAATTTGAAGAATACGGTATTCCTCAGGCACGCCATAGAATTATTATTGTAGGTATCCGCAATAACATTAACGTAACCTATCGCGTTCCTTCTCCTGAACCATACCGTGAGATAGATAATACCTGCAGAAATGCCATTGAAAACCCGCCAATTCCAGCAGATGCACCAAATAATGAAGCCACACGGCAGTCCCCGACTGTAATTGAACGTCTCAGACATATCCGTCCTGGTGAGAACGCATTTACAGCAAATCTTCCACCGGAATTACAGCTTAACATCAAAGGTGCTCGGATCAGCCAAATTTATAAAAGACTGGATCCACAAAGACCATCCTACACAGTAACTGGCAGTGGCGGCGGTGGAACTCACATTTACCACTGGGAAGAACCAAGAGCATTAACCAACCGCGAACGTGCAAGACTCCAGACATTCCCAGATACTTATGAATTTCAGGGAACCAAGGAAAGTGTACGTAAACAGATCGGAATGGCAGTTCCTTGTCGTGGAGCTCAAATAATCTTTGAAGCGATTCTTAAAAGTTTCGCAGGCATTGATTATCCATCTGTTGAAGCTAATATCAATGAATAACAAAAAGTCGGAAGTTTAGTAGCTTCCGGCTTTTTATTATTCACTTTTCTTCAACAGAAAAGTCCATATAATACTGTTCTTCATCTATCTTGTAAAAAGTCACATCTGTTCTTCCATATGCAAGAAGATCATCTTTTCTGACATATGCACCATTTGACAGTCCCAGGCGATTTCTAAAATATTCTCCCAGCAGTGCATTACTGTCAGGAGTAGTAATTGCTTTATCATTCTGCTGTTCCACTCTCAACTGTAATGTATGATGATCATCAGTAACTACTAAAAAGTGCTGTTTATCTAAAGGGAAAAATCCAGATTTTGCGATATGAGACGGTAATGGAATATAAGCCTCATTTCTGTTTCTTTTATTACGCTGTCCCCAGTTTAATCCAGATCTAGTTCCAGTCTCTCCCCCTCGTGCCAAAAGCGACAAATGCACACAATTCTCAGTGTCAGCTGCCATTTGTTCCCTTACATTGTCCTCTGACGAACAAAAAACAACATATTCATCCACTTCTGCATGTGTACAATACATGGTTCTTTTCTCTGCATCCATATATATTGTATACGCTAGAGCAGCATTTGTCTCATTCACATTTTCTTTATTATCATGCAAAAAATACTGCTGTGTAAAAGACCCAGAAAGCGTATAAGCCCTTACCGGCTTGTCCCTATTCAGCCAAATATAATAGTTATCACTTTCTAGTGCCGGCGGATGTATTAAATAACCACAGGAAAAATTTCCCCACTTATCCGAATATCTAGTATACTGTAGCATTGATATTTAATTAATTTTATGGTCTGACAAACCGTTTCATGATATACTAAAAAGAAACGGCGGTGATTTTAGATGGCAAGACCAAAAAAATATAATATTTCATTAACGGATGACGAACTCAAGGAACTAAAATCTGTTATGCGTAAAAAGCAAACAACCAAAACTGTTCGAAACAGATGCCAGATTATCATTGATCTAGATGAGGCACACGGTAAAGTTCTTACCCATGCACAGTCTGCCAAAACAAATTGTGTATGTATGGCTACTATCATGAATACTGTAAAGCTTTATTCCGAAAAAGGCATCCAGGGTATCCGTACAATGAACCGGAATGTCAATTCTGATAATGCACGCAGAAAATTTGATGGGCGTGCTGAGGCTCGTATTATTGAAATTGCGTGCAGTCCTGCACCGGAAGGACATTCCCGCTGGACACTCCGTCTGCTGGAAGAACAGGCAAAAATTGTACTTGATGTTCCAGTCAGTAAAGATACCATCGGCAGGGCTTTAAAAAAAATAAACTTCGACCTCACATGAATGATTACTGGTGTATTCCGTCAAAAGAAGATGCTGATTTTGTAGCCTGCATGGAAGATGTCCTTGATGTTTATGAACTCCCATATGACCCGATGTACCCTGTTGTCTGTATGGATGAAAAGCCATACCAGCTTTTGGATGATGTAAGGCAGCCACTGCCTGTTCGTCCGGGTGACAACCAGAAAACGGATTCCGAATATAAGAGGAATGGCACCTGCAGCATATTTGCTTTTGTTGAACCACTTGGCGGCAGACACCATGTGAGTGTCCATGAACACCGTACTGCAATTGACTGGGCAATGGAAATCAAATATCTGTCAGATGAAATGTTTCCAGATGCAAAGAAAATCATACTGGTAATGGACAATCTAAACACCCATAAAGCTGCTTCACTTTATAAAGCATTTCCACCATCAGAAGCAAGAAGGATCATAAAACGACTGGAAATCCACTATACGCCTAAACATGGAAGTTGGCTTGACATGGCAGAAATTGAGCTTAATGTAATGACACGCCAATGTCTTTCGCGTCGAATATCCACCCTTGACAAACTTAAATGTGAGTTATCAGCATGGGAAATGGAACGTAATCGGGATACAGCTAAGATACAGTGGCATTTCCAAACAGGGGATGCACGGGAAAAACTGATATCACTGTATCCGACACTATCATCTGTCACTTTTTAATTAAAGTGGCAAATATACTAAATTTCAATGATACAGTACACTAGCTATTTTTTATCGCAATTTTATTGTAATATCAATGTTATTATCCCAGTCTCCTTTTCACCATTTCCAATATGAACCATCTCTAACTCACAATACTCTATCAGACCATTAACTGCTTCCAAGATTCCATGTATGTAGGTTGCAAGATACCTTCGATACTCTTCAGCATAAGTAGCAATTTTCATAACGACTGCAGTTTGCTCAGTACCATTATCTAAAACAATATTCTGTACTTTAAAATTAGCATCATCTTTTACTGTCCACCTTTTATCTAGCACAATATTGCAATTCATATTCTGACATATTATGGTATTCTTATTAAAAAAGACACTGCCTTTTATTTCTCCAACATTATTTCCTGGCTTTAAAAAAAATGTCTTTTTATCATACAGTCCGTATTGTTCTTTGCCTTCATCGATTATATTCAAATGCCTATATTGGATACTATTGCAATACAGCTGGTAATCTTTTATTGACGAAATCAAGTTTAATATATGCCACACTGCTCTTGGATGCGTAAAATCCATAAGCTTCTGTAACTTTTGTTCTAAAATTTGAATAATAGTAGAAAAGTCAACCTCTGCAGCATACATTCCAATCTTCGTTTTTGATAATTCTGACTCTATTTGGTCAACTGTAGGAATCTGTAATCCAGCAGAATAAGTAGCATCGGAATAATAAGACATACGATAGAAATAATTAACAATCGACACCACATCTGATGCAAATTCTTCTATAATATACCGCCTAGTAAATCGCTGTTTGTCAGACTCTTCCAACGCTTGTATTATCCATTCCGAAAAAGTTCTATAGAAATTCTTATTATCCGTGTTAATCGGGGAAATACGCTTGTGATTAATATCAAAGGCCAGCTTTTCAATTTTAGTATTTTCATCTGCTAGAATAATTGTCCTATTAGCTCCTAATAGTGCATCAGCTATTCCCAGTTCATACATTACATTGTCATTTGATGTGCGTACCCGTGATACAAACGATAAATCAGCAATAAAAATATCTACACCCTGTATCTGCTTCCAAATAGCTTCGTTTATGTTAGGAGAACCTGCATCTTCTTGAGTCGGACTTTTTATTACATCTATTGTTGTTCCTTGTTCTTTTAGTAGTTTTGCGGCTTTATCTAATTGATTTTTTATATAGCTTGCAGTTTTCTTATTCTGGCTTTGCCATGCCAAAAACACTTTATATGTCATTATCCCACATCCTTTTATTCTGATATTTGTAACTTCTTTATAGACATATCATCCTCCAAAATCCTTCTTATTATTACTCCGCCTACTTTAATTCCTATAAGATTAATCTTACTCTTCTTCCTCTTCTATCCATTCCTTCAATTTTTGCTGCAACAGTTTCTTATCAGGCAAATACAATTTATACTCTGATGCATAAATATTAGCATCTTGTGGCAAAGTGATTTCAACTAAAGCATCATTCTTTTCTTTGCATAGAAGAATACCTATAGTGGGATTTTCATCTTCTAATTTTTCATATCTATCATAATAATTAACATACATCTGCATCTGACCAATATCCTGATGCGTTAGTTTATCCACTTTAAGGTCTATCAATACATAACAACGTAACAGACGATTATAGAACACTAAATCCACATAAAAGTTTTCTTCATCATATGTAAACCTTTTCTGCCTTGCCTCAAACAAATAACCTTTTCCCAACTCCAGCAAGAATTTCTGCAATTTATTTATAAGTGCTGTTTCCAAATCTGTTTCTGAATACTTTGCCTTTTCCTCCATGCCTAAAAATTCTAAAACTGTAGGTTGTTTTATTATATCTTCCGGTTTTTCAATTACATTTCCCTCTTTTGCAAGACGTAGAACGCCATTTTTATCCCGGCTCAACGCTAAACGCTCATACAAGCTTGAATTATATTGTCTTTGTAAAGTACGAACTGCCCATCCTGATTTTGCGGATTCAATTTCATAAAAGCTGCGCTCATCCTCATTTTCTATTCGCATTAATTGCAAATAATGCGACCAAGAAACAATGAATGGAGGTTCTTTTTCAAAAAGGCTAAACACTGTTTCGCTTTTTTCAATTGCAAAAAGGCTAAACACTGTTTCACTTATTCGTTCCTTGTAAGTCAAATAAAATTTCCTGGCATTTTTCAAAGTATCTTCTGAAAATCCTTTTCCAAACTCTTCCTGTAGTTTTTCAGATAATATCTTGATAACCTTACTTCCATATTTTGCACGTTTCTGCCCCATTTGCTGGGTCTCTACTATCCATCTTCCCAATGAATAATATGTCATAATCTGCACAATATTTACATGTTTAACAATCACATTTCTCGCATAATGTATTAATTCTACTGAATCAGTATATAATTTTTCAAGTTCAATGTCTTTGTCATTTTGATCAATATTTAATTCATTGCTCATATTGTATTGTTCCCCTTTCTAAAATGCATATTATTCTTGTATGATAATTAGGAAGTTAATTATCACATATTTCCTTTCTTTTAATATCG
>ERZ827469.2869-NODE-2869-length-12170-cov-3.447462_pt1 | contig 12170 bp, 8 predicted proteins | sample MGYA00519917_ERZ827469 | MGnify/ENA primary metagenome ERZ827469 (study PRJEB31778, sample SAMEA3449314) | human gut metagenome | biome: human gut; feature: human-associated habitat; material: faeces | place: United Kingdom | collected 2010/2012 ... | reverse complement strand
CGACTAAAGTCACAAATATGCTTTATTTATCTTCAGGAGTTCGTCTGCTCCGCAGACGCACAAATCAGGATTAATCTACTAATTTATCTAATTCTTTGACGTACTCTGTTTCAGTAGCCACCTTATGATTAGCCTTTGTAGCATAAATCTTTACAGCTCCCTGAGACTTTTTAATTGGCTGCATTGTTCCAGCTCCGGCTACACAGCCGCCTGGACATGCCATACCTTCTAATAAGTAACCGTTATATTTGCCCTTAGATGCTAACATCATAAGCTTGCGGCATTCTTCTAAGCCTTCTGCATTGGCTATTTTAATCTCTTTATCTGGATATTCTTTCTTGATTACATCTACTACAGCCTGTGCTACTCCGCCAGATACGGCAAAGTTTCTTCCGTCTGTAGATACATCATTGACACCATCTGCATCTTCATGCATATTTTCAAGATCTAAGTCTTTTGCTGCGAAGATTCCGCTCATTTCCTCGAAAGTAAGTACAAAGTCTACTTCGCTTCGAACAGTTCTTCTCATCGCTTCAAGCTTCTTCGCTGCACAAGGTCCGATAAATACGACTTTGGCATCTGGTGTATGATTTTTAATCAATCTTGCTGTTAATGTCATTGGTGTTAATGCCATGGATACACAGTTTGCATACTCTGGGAAGAGCTTCTTCGCCATTACTGACCATGCAGGACAACAGGATGTTGCCATGAATGGAAGTTCTTCTGGTACTTCTTTTAAGAAATCTTCTGCTTCCTGTTTTGCACATAAGTCTGCTCCGATTGCTACTTCAAGTACATCGGCAAATCCTAGTTCTTTCATGGCCGCACGAAGTTTTTCTGGTGTTACCTTTGGTCCGAACTGTCCTACGAATGCAGGTGCTACTGCTGCGTATACCTTTTCACCGGACTGGATTGCCTTGATTACCTGATAAATCTGAGACTTATCTGAAATTGCACCGAATGGACAGTTTACAAGACACATTCCACAGGATACACATTTATCATAATCAATTGTTGCTTTTCCGTTCTCGTCAGATGTGATGGCTTTCATACCACAGGCTTTTGCACAAGGACGTTCCTGAACAATAATCGCATTATAGGAACATACTGTTGCACATCGTCCACATTTGATACAGGCATCCTGATCAATAATGGACTTACCAGTTACACGGTCAAGAGAGATTGCCTTCTTTGGACATACTTCCATACAAGGATGTGCCAGACATCCTTTGCACATGTTGCTGACCTCATATCCTTTCGCCTCACATCTCATACATGCAGACGGGATAACCTGCATAAGCGGCGGCTCATAATATTTGTCTGATATGTTACTTGCTTCTACTCCCGCTGTCAGATGTACCGGTTTATCTTCAGGCCTGAGCGCAAGTCCCATTGCAAGTCTTACCTGCTCTCGTACAACTGCTCTTGCACGGTAGACACTGTCACGGTACTGTTCCGTCTCATCATTCACCAGCGCATATGGGATTGCTTCCATATCGTCGCATAAAGTATCCGCATCCGCTTTGAAACCAAGCGCTGCGACTTCTTCAAAGACTTTTCTTCTCAACCGTCTTACGGTTGTATTAATGCCTCTCATCATAGTTGGAGTTCCTCCTGTTTTTCCTTTGTCATTTTTATGACAGTCTATAGTTCTATTATAGACGCTTGAGAAAATCTTATCAACTAATTTTGGGGATTAATTTATTAACTGGGTTGGCCTTTCGGTCCGGGTATCCACCAGCCTGTTGAATTAAGTACCAATTTACAGCAGAATAATATTATGCTCTCTGCAAGCCTCCCGCATCTCTTCCGGCCACAAACTTGCCTGCACTTCACCGACATGAGCACGGTCAAGAAGCAGCATACAGAGTCTGGACTGTCCAATACCGCCTCCGATGGTGTATGGAAGTTCTCCGTTTAACAGCATCTTATGATATGGGAGATTCTTTCTCTCTTCGCATCCTGCTTTTACAAGCTGCTCTTCCAGAGCTTTTTCATCTACACGGATACCCATGCTGGAGATCTCAAGTGCACAGTTCAGTGTCTCGAACCAGAACAGGATGTCTCCGTTTAACTGCCAGTCATCATAGTCCGGTGCACGTCCGTCGTGTGGCTCTCCACTTGCAAGTTTGTCACCGATCTTCATCAGGAATACACAGCCATGTTCTTTTGTGATCAGATTTTCTCTTTCCTTTGGAGTCTTATCCGGATACATGTCTTCCAGTTCCTGGGAAGTGATGAAATAGATGTCCTCCGGAAGTTTCTTTACTGCCTGTGGATATTTGTACCATACCTCATGTTCCATATGTTTGATGATCTTGAAGATATTACGTACAGTAGCTTCCAGTGTCTCAACAGTACGTTCTTCTTTTTTGATCACTTTTTCCCAGTCCCACTGGTCCACGTAGCAGGAATGTAAGTTGTCAAGTTCTTCATCTCTGCGGATCGCGTTCATATTTGTATAAAGTCCTTCACCCGGCTGGAATCCGTATTTGTATAATGCCATACGTTTCCATTTTGCAAGGGAATGTACAACTTCGATTGTCTCTCCCGGAACGCCTGCAATATCGAACTGTACCGGTCTTTCCACACCGTTCAGGTCATCATTCAGACCACTGCTTTTTTCTACAAATAACGGTGCAGAGATTCTCTCCAGATTCATCTCTTTTCCGAATTCCTTCTGGAACGTGTCACGAATGTACTTGATTGCTTCCTGTGTCTCTCTTACGCTTAAGCGAGGGTCATAATGTTCTGGTAATATTAATCCCATTTTTTCTGTCTCCTTTTTGTCTACTGTATATTTTTATGAAATTCTTTGCTCACTGATTACTCTTCTCCAAATACTCTCTGTGCATAATATACGGACTGCATTGCATCTTTGCCGTAAAAATCTGCCCCGATCATATCTGCATAATCCTGATTCAGCACAGCTCCCCCTACCATGACTTTACATTCAGGTTTACGTTCTCTCAATAACTTGATGGTCTCTTCCATGCTTACAACCGTTGTTGTCATAAGCGCGCTTAAACCTACCAGCCGGATATCCTGCTCAACTGCAGTATCTACGATCACTTCCGGCGGTACATCTTTCCCCAGATCGATCACATCAAAACTGTAATTCTCCAGAAGGACTTTTACAATGTTCTTACCAATATCGTGCATATCTCCTTTTACCGTTGCGAGAATAACTTTATTCTTCGCCTGGACTTCCCCGCCTTCCTGGGCGAGTACGTCCTTGATCACTGCAAATGCGATCTTTGCCGCATCGGCACTCATCAGAAGCTGCGGCAGGAAGACAGTTCCCTTTTCAAATCCTTTTCCCACCATATCCAGTGCCGGGATCAGGTGTTCATTGATGATCTCCAGCGGTGCCTGTTCCTTTAACAGTTCTCCTGTTGCATGATGCGCTTCTTCTTTCAGACCTTTTTCGATGGCCTCTTTTAAAGTCAGTTCTGCCTTGGCTGCCGGTGCAGGCGTTCCTGCTTTCTGACTGCCATATACACGGATATAATCCTCGCAGTTCTTGTCGTAATTCATCAGCGCACAGAATGAATAGTAAGAACACATCATATCTTCCGAAGACGGATTAATGATTCCGGCACTTAAGCCATTCTGCATGGCCATCGTATAGAAATTCGAATTGACTGCCGGACGGTACGGAAGTCCGAATGAAATGTTCGATACACCAAGTACCGTACATACACCGTAAGTCTCTCTGACTTTTTTCAGTGCTTCCAGAGTGACCTTTGCTCCTTCCGGCTCGGAACTGATCGTCATTGCCAGCACATCGATTACAATGTCCTTTTTGTCAATGCCATATTTTTTCGCTTCTTCGATGATCTTTCCTGCCACACGGACTCTTCCATCTGCCGTTGCCGGGATTCCATCCTCGTCGATCGTAAGCCCGATCACAACACCTCCGTAACGCTTAATAAGCGGGAAGACAGCATCCATATTTTCCTGTTTTCCATTTACAGAGTTCACCATCGGCTTACCGTTATAGATACGCATCGCCGCTTCCATTGCTGTGATATCAACGGTATCGATCTGAAGCGGCAGGCTTGATACGCTCTGAAGCTCCATGATGACTTCTTTCATCATCGCCGGTTCGTCAATATCCGGAAGTCCTACGTTGACATCCAGAATATGTGCTCCCTTATCCTGCTGCGTAATCCCCTCTTTCAGGATATAATCCATGTCGTGGTCTTTTAATGCCTGTTTGAATTTCTTCTTACCGGTCGGATTGATTCTCTCTCCGATGATCATCGGCTTGCCGCCAAGGATGACCGCATGTCCGTAAGAAGATACCATTGTGATATCTTTCTTTGTTGCCGGCTTTACGCTCATCTCTCTGGTCGTCTCAACCATCTTCTGGATATGTGCAGGTGTTGTTCCACAGCATCCGCCGATCACATGTGCTCCCATCTCTACGATCTTTGCCATATATCCGGCAAACTGTTCCGGTTCTACATCATAATAGACTTCTCCGTCACGCTGCTTCGGAAGTCCTGCATTCGGTTTTACGATGATCGGAACCGATGCGTATTTCAGAATATCCTCCAGAATCGGAAGCATCTGCTCCGGTCCCATACCACAGTTGATTCCCAATGCATCTACACGAAGGCCTTCCAACATGGTAACCACCGCCGGAACATCTCCTCCTGTCAGGAGTTTTCCCTTTTCATCGAAGATCATAGTTGCAAATACCGGAAGTGAAGTATTCTCTTTTGCAGCAAGTACTGCTGCTTTCACTTCGTAACTGTCACTCATGGTCTCGATATGGATCAGATCAGCTCCTGCCTGTTCTCCATAGATCATCGTTTCTTTAAATGCATCATATGCATCTTCAAACGAAAGATCTCCCATTGGCTTTAATAACTTACCGGTTGGTCCTACATCTAATGCTACATAAGTCTTTCTTCCGTCGTGCACGCCACGTTCTGCAGCCTTTTTTGCATTCTGGATTCCTGCTGTTACGATTTCTTTGAGTCCATACTTGGAATCATGAAATTTGATCGCATTAGCACCAAATGTATTACTTAAGACGATATCACTGCCTGCCTCAAAATATGCCTTATGGATATCGATGATTTCTTCTGCATGTTCCAGGTTCCAGACTTCCGGTAGTTCTCCCGGCTGTAATCCCTTTGACTGAAGAAGTGTTCCCATTCCACCGTCAAAGTACAATAATTCTTTTCCCAGTCGTTCTAATAACATTTGTCTGCTCCTATCCTCTTTCTTGTATCTTATGATCTGCGGTATGCGCAGTCTTTCTTCTGACACGCCTCACAACCTTTGATATGGCAGGAAGTCTCTGTTTCACTGAGACCGATCACTGCCGTCACCGATTTTGACGGTGTCAGCATATTGCCGCCGGTAAGTGTCAGCCCGATCTTCTTTGCCGTATCCAGCATACGGAGGATCATATCCTGATGTGCAATATCAAAGTCTCCATATCCAGGACTGAATCTCGGTCTGATATAATAACCCTCTTTCTTCATATCTGCTTCCAGAGCAGTCTGCCATTCATCCAGATATTCTTCCAGCATAGCAGCCGCACACGCCTGAAGTGTTACCACTCTTGCCATATCTCCGATGGAATATTTCCGCAATAGCAGATCAACTTTCGGTCCAAGCGTTGCACCCAGCAGCACTGCTTTTTTACATCCCGTCAGATTTTTATAAAGATTTTTACTGTGGATATCCAGATTTCCCAGAAGGATTCTTCCACTCTCCGGGAATTCTAACTCAAAAATGCGGTAGACGATCCTGCCGCACGCCGCCTGGGAAAGCTCTTCAAAACAGCTTTCCACAAGCTTCAGCGTATGATCATCTACCGCATGTCTGCCATATCCCAAGTAACGAATTGCTTCTTTCGTTCTTGCGTCCATTTTGCTTCCTCTATTTATTCAGAATCTCTGAAAGATTTGCCTGGATTGCCGCAGCAACCTCCGGTTTATTCATAGAATATACGTGAACATGGTTAATGCCATTTGCGAACAGATCGATGATCTGGTCTGTCGCATACGCAATACCTGCCTGCTGCATTGCTTTCGGATTATCTCCAAAGCGATCTACGATTGCTTTGAATCTCTCCGGAAGGTTGGTTCCGGACATAGACAGGATTCTCTTTACCTGATTTGCATTTGTTACCGGCATGATTCCCGGAATAACCGGAACGGTAACACCCTTTTCTCTCGCTCTATAGAGGAAATTATAAAGAATATTGTTATCAAAAAACATCTGTGTAGTCAGGAAATCTACACCACAGTCTACTTTCTGTTTCAGATGTGCAATATCATCCTTCTTATGTTCGGACTCTACATGTCCTTCCGGATAACATGCAGCCCCGATGCAGAAATCTCCCTGACTCTTGATATCCTCGATCAGCTCATATGCATACTGATAATGATTCGGAAGTGGGAATTCACTCTCTTGTGGAATATCTCCTCTGAGAGCAAGGATATTCTCAATTCCTGCTGCCTTTAACTGATCGATTACCTGATGCACTTCTTCTTTTGTTGATGATACACAAGTAAGATGTGCAAGGCTTGGTACATTATATTTATCTTTGATATGTGATGCAATCTTTACAGTATTCTTACTGGTACCGCCGCCTGCACCATATGTAACACTCATATATGACGGTTTCAATTCTGCAATTGCTTCTGTCGCCTTTAATACTCCTTCATATGCTGCATCTGTCTTCGGAGGAAATACCTCAAAAGAAAGATGCGGTGTCTTTTCTACTAATATATCACTGATTTTCATATTTTTTCTGTCGTTCTCCTTTAGTCTGTTTTTACATTCCTTCGTATAATTCTTCGTACTGTTTTGCAGAATTCTTCCATGAGAAGTCTTTATTCATGGCACGTTCAACAATCTTGTTCCAGTCACGTTTCTTATCATAATAGATCTGTTCTGCATAACGTACAGTTGCCAGCATCTCATGTGCATTGTAGTTCATGAAGCTGAATCCTGTACCAGTCTTTTCATACTCATTGTATGGTTCTACTGTATCTTTCAGACCGCCTGTCTCACGGACGATCGGAACTGTTCCGTAACGTAAACTCATCAACTGGCTGAGTCCGCATGGTTCAAACAGTGACGGCATAAGAAATGCATCACAGGACGCATAGATCTTATGAGACATTGCTTCTGAATAATAAATGTTTGCAGATACTTTTCCAGGATATTTCCATGCGAAATGGCGGAACATATTCTCATACTGTTCTTCTCCTGTACCAAGCGCTACGATCTGTACTGCATCCTGACACAGTTCATCCATTACATATGCAACAAGATCAAATCCCTTCTGATCTGTCAGTCTGGATACGATACCGATCATCATAGTTTTATGATTCTCTTCCAGACCAAGTTCCTTCTGAAGTGCGATCTTGTTCTTGATCTTCTCTTTACGGAAATTGCTGACATCATAATTTCTCTCGATCTTATTGTCTGTCAGTGGATTATAATCTTCATAATCAATTCCGTTCACAATTCCAGACAGGCAGTTTGCTCTTGCATTCATAAGACCGTCCAGTTTCTCGCCATAGAATGGTGTCTTAATTTCCTCTGCATAAGAGTTACTTACCGTCGTTACTCTGTCCGCATATACGATTCCACCCTTCAGGTAGTTTGCATCCTTGTATGCTTCCAGCTTATCCGGTGCGAAATAATACTGTGGTAATCCGGTAATGTCTCTGACACGCTTCGGATCCCATGTTCCCTGGAACTTCAGGTTATGTATAGTCATCACCGTCTTGATTCCACGGTAAAATTCATTGCCATATCTGAAATTATCCAGATAGACCGGAACCAGTCCTGTCTGCCAGTCATGGCAGTGAATGATGTCTGGTCTGAAATCGATCAGTGGAAGTGCACTTAATACAGCTTTTGAGAAGAATGCGAATTTCTCAATATCCGCATACATATCACCGTATGGTGCATATCCGTTAAAGTAATATTCGTTATCTATAAAATAAAACTTAATTCCGTCGTATTCCATTTCAAGAACGCCAACATACTGTTTTCTCCAGTTCAAGTCCATATAAAAATGAGTATGATACTGAAGTTTTTCTTTCCATTCGTCTTTCATGCACATATACTTTGGAAGCATTACGCGCACATCGTATTTTTCTTTATCAAAATATTTCGGTAATGATCCGACAACATCGGCAAGTCCTCCTGTTTTGATAAATGGGACTGACTCAGATGCCGCAAATAATATTTTCTTCATTGCATTTCCCTCCCAACCTTAGAATACTTTATCATTATAACGTATTTTTATTCAGAATAAAAGGGTTGTTTAGCGGTTTTTATTTTCCAGTCGGATCGTATCTGCGATCAATGCTATAAATTCTGAATTTGTAGGTTTTCCCTTTCTATTACTTACTGTATATCCAAATAACTCATCCAGCGTATCAAGCTTTCCACGGCTCCATGCAACTTCGATCGCGTGACGAATTGCTCTTTCCACTCTGCTTGCCGTTGTCTGATGCATCTTGGCAATTGTAGGATACAAAACCTTCGTAATCGCATTCAACACATCCATATCATCCACTGCCATAATGATCGCATCCCGCAGATAATGATATCCTTTTATGTGCGCCGGTATTCCGATTTCATGGATCATATCCGTCACACGAGTCTCTAGATTATATTCTTGCTTTTTGGAAACTGCATTCCGGCTTTCGGATTCCGAACTGTTCTTTCTCTCCCCGTTTCCCGCATCTTTGATCCTGCTTAAGATCATATCATTGTGAAATGGTTTCATCACATAGTAACTTGCTCCTTTTCGGAAGGCATCTTCTGTAATTCTTTCCTGTCCGACAGCTGTCACGATAATAAATTCCGGTCGTTTGGTAATCTGCTCATCCATATTTACTTTTTCCATCACACTTAATCCATCCATCTTTGGCATGATCAGATCCAGTAATACAACATCCGGTTTCTTTTCTTTGATCAGATGATAGATATCTTCACCGTTATCAGCTTTTCCTATCAGATTCAAATCCTGGTCTTGCTCTATGATTTCACCCAGCATATCCAAAATTCTTTCATTGTCGTCAGCGATTGCTACATTAACTTCTCTCATTTTACGTAATGCCTCCTTGTCCCTTAATAATTATGTCGAGTTTTATTATATATTTTCCTCAATTTTCGAACAAGAAAATACTGTCGTAAAAACATGACCCGCATCGACAAAATTCTGATTATTCTACATATTTCAGCATATTTTCGATAAAAATCCCATAACCCCTCGTTGGATCACTGACAAATACATGGGTAACCGCACCCGCTATCTTTCCATTCTGGATAATTGGTGTTCCCGACATTCCCTGAATGATTCCGCCTGTAATTTCCAGCAATTTTGGATCTGTCACTTCTATTTCGAGTCCTTTATTTTCCTCTCTGGTATGTTTGTCAATTTTTGTAATACGAATTTTATACTCTTTTACTTTTCCTTCCACACAGCATCGGATTTTTGCATCTCCTTTTTTTATTTCATCCGTCTGCATTATCTCCATCGGATCCGTGTCCTGAAACAGGTTTTCTGTGCGGTCAAGCGTTCCAAAAATCCCACAATCCGTATTTTTATCAATTTTTCCAAGCACATTATATCTGTTATAAACAATGATTCCTTCAATGCCTCCTGGATTACCGTCAATTCCTTTCTGGATACTTCGTATACTGGTTTCGTATACTCTTCCATTTCGAATCTCCATAAGTGCATTCGTATCTGTGTCATGAATTCCATGTCCAAGTGCTCCAAATCTGCTGTCAGAATTAAGAAATGTTACTGTTCCAAGTCCCTGTGCATTGTCCCTTACCCATATCCCGAGCATGCAATTATTTTTTTTGCTCCTGACCGGTTTTACCTTCACTTCCAGATATTCCGAATCTCTGCGCAGCTTTAAAATCACATCTGTTCCATCTGTAGTTTTTAATATCGTCTGTAGTTCTTTTTTATCCCTGATCTTCGTTCCATTGCATTCTACGATATAATCACCGGCCTTTACCAGATGTCTTGCCGGTTCCAGTCGTTCACCGTCTGTTCCTGTAACCTTCTCTGTTCCAAGAACCATGACTCCTTCTGTTTCCAGATAGATTCCGATCGGCATACCTCCCGGGATCACCGTATTGTCAGACACCGTCCCCGCGCTTACTTCCTCTTTTTCGTTACGTTCCATTTTTTCCTTCACTGAATATCCCGTGTAAAAAAAGACAGAAAAAACAAGTGTTATGATCAGACATTTTCGATACCAATATTTTCTCATGTTCCACACCTCAAAAAAAGATAGACATCCCTGCAAGAATGTCTATCTTAGTATGTGGTATTTTATAAAAAATACTCTGGATCTGTATACTTTTTATTTTATCTGACCTGCCAGATTTTTCATCTCTTTTGCGCTTTGGATCACGGTATCTGTAATTTTTGCACCGCCGAGGATCCTTGCCAGCTCTTCTACCGACTTTTCTTCTGTCAGCGGATAAATGTGTGTACGCGTCACTGCATCCTCTGTCTTTTTTTCAATCAGAAAATGCTGATCTGCCATCGCTGCAATCTGTGCAAGATGTGTAATACAGATCACCTGATGTTCTTTTCCGATCAATGCCATCTTTTCCGACACTTTCTGTGCCGTACGTCCGCTGATACCAACATCAATTTCATCAAAGATCAGTGTCTCAATCTCATCTTTATCTGCCATTACAGCTTTGATCGCCAGCATGATTCTGGAAAGCTCACCACCGGAAGCAACTTCTGTCAATGGTTTCACCTGCTGTCCCTGGTTGAGCGAAATACGGAATTCTGCATCATCAATGCCATCTTTGGAATATTCTTTCTTTTCCGCAAAATGTATCTCAAACTGCACCTGTTCAAAATTCAGGTCTTCCAAGCCTTTCTGGATCTTCTTTTCCAGCATGTTTGCCTTCTTCTTTCGAAGAGTCGAAAGTTTCTGCGCCCTTTTAAGATAATCCTGTTCCAACTGCTCACAGGATGCTTTCAATTCCTGCATATACGCATCATAGTTTTCCAGAATTTCAATTCTTTCTTCCTGCTTCTTACAGTACTCCATGATCTTTTCATACGAGTTACCATATTTCGTCTTCAGATGATTGATCTCATTTAACCGTTTTTCTGTTTCATAAAACTCTTCATCCGAAAATTCACAGTTTTTCTGATACTCCGCCAGTTCGTGATTGAAATCATTTAACAGATTATCTACATCCGCAAGCTGCGAATATAACTGCGCAAGCTGCTCATCAGCATCTGAAACTTCCGACAGGGTTCTAAGTGCCCTTCCGAGCTTTTCGCTTGCGCTTTCCCCATCTCCGCCTGTATACTGATAGCTTTCGGTCACGCTCTGGACAATCCGCTTTCCATTGCACATACGACGGTAAAGTGACTCCAGCTCTTCGTCCTCATGCTCTTTTAATTCTGCCTGCACGATCTCATCGACTTCGAATTGTAAAAATGCCAGTTCTTTCACCCTTTCGGATTCATCTGCTCCTGCCTCTGACAGTTCTTTTTGTTTTTCTTTGTACTGCCGCCATATCTCTACGACTTTTTCTTTCTGTCTCTTCGTCTCTTCACCTGCAAAAGCATCAACGATCGCCAGATGATTCTTTTTATAAAGCAGTGACTGATGTTCATGCTGTCCGTGAATATCGATCAAAATCGATGATACTGCTTTAAGTGTCGCCATCTGTACTGTCTCGCCATTGATCTTGCTGACACTTCTTCCTTCCATCAGTCTTCTCTGCAGTGTAATAAACCCATCTTCCGGGTAAATATCCAGTTCTTTTAATTTACGGATCTGCCGTTCATTTTCCACTGAAAATGTCAGCTCCACCAATCCGTATCTCGCTCCCTGGCGAAGAATGTCTTTCGTGTATCTTCCGCCAAGAGCAAGATTGACCGAGCCTAGAATGATTGACTTCCCGGCACCGGTCTCTCCTGTTAATATGTTCAGCCCTCTGCCAAACTCTACTTCGATCTCATCGATCAAAGCCAGGTTTTTCACATGCAAATATTGTAACATGCATCCTCCTATAAGATAATCTTGCTGATCTTGTCCATTACTTTTACCGTGTCATCCACGCTTCGTATTGCACACATAATCGTGTCATCCCCCGCAATGGATCCTACAATTTCTTCTATCTCA
>ERZ827469.2868-NODE-2868-length-12181-cov-2.840838_pt1 | contig 12181 bp, 9 predicted proteins | sample MGYA00519917_ERZ827469 | MGnify/ENA primary metagenome ERZ827469 (study PRJEB31778, sample SAMEA3449314) | human gut metagenome | biome: human gut; feature: human-associated habitat; material: faeces | place: United Kingdom | collected 2010/2012 ... | reverse complement strand
CATATTATTATCTTTTTCATACGTTTCATTAATTAAAGATTTTCCTCTTCCAGTTTTGGCAGCTTACGTGCCGGCATCAGCTTTTCCTGCAAGTACTGGAAAACAATAAACAGCACAGGTACAATAAATAACAGGGCGACCGTACCAATCAGCATTCCACCCACAGTTCCTACTCCGATAGATATATTTCCGTTAGCTCCTACCCCCGATGCGAACATCATCGGTAGCATACCGAATATCATCGTAAGCGATGTCATCAGGATAGGACGCAGGCGAACCTGTGCAGCCGATATAGCTGCCTGCATTATGCTCATTCCCTGTCGTCGGCGTTCGGAAGCGTATTCCGTGAGCAAGATAGCTGTCTTCGATAACAGACCAATCAACATGATCAGACCTGTCTGCAAATAAATATTGTTCTCCAGACCGAACATCTTAGCAAAAAGGAAACTACCTGCCAGACCGAATGGTACGGAAAGAATCACCGCAATCGGGATAAACAGACTTTCATAAAGTGCACACAGAATGAGGTAGATAAACACTACGCAGATAATAAAAACCAGCGTAGTGGTATTTCCCGTAGAAGATTCTTCGCGCGACATACCTCCGAATTCAAAACCATAACCTGCAGGCAATGTCTGTTCTGCCACTTCGCGTACCACCTCAATAGCCTGTCCTGAACTATAACCTTCTGCCGGAGCACCATTGACGGATATAGCGGAGAAAAGATTGAAACGTGTCAATGATTCGGCGCCATATACCCGTGTCAGTGTCAGATACTGGCTGACAGGTGACATTTTTCCGTCGGAGTTGCGGACAAACATATTATTCAGCGCTTCCGTATCCAGACGAAATTCCGGCGAAGCCTGCACCATCACACGATAAAGTTTGGAGAAGCGATTCATATTCGATGCATAATTACCACCGATATAACCCGACAAGGTGCTCAACACATCCGAGGGAGACACCCCATTCCGTTTACAAAGAGCCGCATCCACTTCCACCAGATATTGCGGGTATTTAGTGTCAAACGAAGTGGAAGCACGTCCGATTTCCGGTCGCGCATTCAGCGCCTCAATCATCTGACGGGTATATTTCAGCAAATCTTCCACCGAACCGCCTTTCTGGTCCTGCACATAAATTTCGAAACCACTGCTCACACCATATCCGGGGATCATCGGTGATGCAAAAGCCATCACTTGCGCAGAAGAAATATCGTCTGTACGACGGTATATCTCATTAATAACCGCATTGATCCCATCTTCTCTTTCCTTGCGTTCATCCCACGGTTTCAATCGGATGATAAACATACCGTTAGAAGCCCCCTGGCCACTAATCATACCATTGCCCGTCACTTTCGAAAACATTCTGATTTGCGGGATATCATTGATCCGCTTATCTATGTCGTCCATGACGATTCTGGTTTCTTCCAGACTATTTCCGGGTGATGTCCGCACATCTATAAAGATAGTCCCCATATCCTCCTGAGGTACAAGTCCGGTCTTTGTGGTTTTCATAAGAATGAATAGTCCGGCACAGGCCACCAATAATAATGCGCCAGCCAGCCATTTACGTTTCAACATAAAAAACACACCACTCTTATATTTCAGTACCAGTCGATGGAACGCACTATCAAACGCCATGTGGAAGCGGGAAGAAAAACTGAGTTTTTCTCCTTTAACAGCCTCCATATGGGGAGTCATAATCAATGCGCAGAGAGCAGGACTCAGGGTCAGGGCATTGACCAGCGAAATTGCAACGGCAACTGCCATGGTCAATCCGAACTGAGTATAGAAAGTTCCGGTAGTTCCTCCCATAAAGCATACAGGAATAAATACTGCCATAAAAACAAAGGTAGTTGTAACCAGTGCCGAAGTAATGCCACCCATTGCATCAATAGTTGCCTGATAAGCCGATTTGTATCCTTCATCAAACTTGGCCTGCACCGCTTCGACCACGACTATGGCATCATCTACCACTGTCCCGATGACCAGTACCAATGCAAACAGAGTCAGCATATTGAGACTGAAACCCGCGACATAAAGAAAAGCAAATGTTCCGACCAGAGAAATAATAATAGAAATAGCCGGGATAAAGGTAGACCGCAGACTCTGCAAAAATACATATACCACAAGTACTACCAGCAATATAGCTTCAATCAATGTTTTGACAACATTCTTAATAGATGCATCCAGGAATTCTTTCGAACTCATCAGATCCACCAGTTCCATTCCTTCAGGCAAGCTCTTTGATATATCTGCCGTTACCTTGTCTATTTCTTCAATGATCTCGTTGGCATTCGAGCCGGAAGTCTGTGCAATCATACAGTTGGAACCGGGATGCCCGTTCACTTCTCCGATATATGTATAAGAACTGGAACCCAATTCAATACGGGCCACATCTTTCAGACGGAGTATCGAGCCGTCTTCACGCGAGCGGACAACGGTGTTCTGAAATTCTTCCACGCTCTTCAGTCTTCCGCGATATTTCATCGTGAACTGGAAGACGTTCTGCGAACTCTCGCCCAGTGAGCCGGTAGGGGCTTCAATGTTCTGCTCGCCCAGCACGCCGGTGATGTCCGAAGGCACCAGCCCGTATTGTGCCATCCGTTCCGGTTTCAGCCAGATACGCATACTGTAGGTATCGCCCAGCTCCATGACATCACCTACTCCCTCGATACGTTTGATCTGCGGGATGACGTTGATGTCCAGATAATTGGCAAGGAAGGTCTGGTCGTAGCGACCGTCGGTGCAGACCATCGCGCCGATTTGCAGGAAGCTGGTCTGTCGTTTCATCGTGCTTACGCCGACTTTCGTTACTTCGGCGGGCAGCAGTCCCTGTGCTTTGGCTACACGGTTCTGTACGTTGACAGCCGCCATGTCGGGGTCGGTGCCTTGCTTGAAGTAAACCTGTATGATAGCCAGACCTGCATTGGAGGCGCTGGACGTGATATACATCATGTCTTCCACCCCGTTGATGCTCTCTTCCAGCGGCATGATGACGCTGTTCATCACTGCTTCGGCATCGGCGCCCGTATAGCTGGCAGCCACATAGACCGTAGGAGGTGCGATGTCGGGATATTGCTCCACCGGCAGGGTGAAGAGCGAGATAAGCCCTATGGCGAGAATCAGCACGGAGATGGAGATAGCCATCACCGGCCGTTTTATAAATATATTTCCTTTCATAATCAGTCTCCTTCTTATTTAACCTGTGTGCCTTCGCGCACCAGTCCGGCGCCTTCCGATACAATTTCGTCACCGGCTTTCAGGCCGTCCAGCACTATATATTCGCGTCCGTCGTTGATTCCGGCTACGGTGATCAGGGTGGAGACCGCTTTGCCGTCCACTACCTTATATACAATTGTTTTGTCCTGCATCCGCACGGTAGCTGTCTGCGGGATGGCGATGCAGTTCTTGTAGATGCTCGGCACTACTACCGTGCCCGATGCTCCGCTATGAAGCAGCCGTGATTCGTTGGGGAACACCACGCGTGCCACTACGGTCCCTGTCTGACGGTCGATCACTCCACTGATGGATTCGATGGTACCTTTCTTCTGATAGACTGAGTTGTCGTTCAGAATCAGTTCCACTTCCGGCATATTCTTTAACGCTTCGTCCATGTCGCCGTACTGGCGGGTGAGGGCGAGCAGCTGGTTCTCGGTCATCGAGAAATAGACGTACATATCCGAATTGTCGCTGACCGTAGTGAGCGGATAAGGAATGCTGGCGCTAACCAATGCGCCTGCACGATAGGGCAATGCGCCTACAACTCCGTCACTGGGACTTTTCACTTCGGTATAAGAGAGGTTGTTACGTGCGCTTATTTCCTGAGCTTCAGCCTGTGCCAGTTGTGCCTTGGCGGTGAGATAAGAGTTTTCGGCAGTCTTCAGGCTAAATTCCGAAACGACTTTCTGCGCATACAGTTCCTTGTTGCTCTTGTAAGTCAGCTCGGCGGTGCTCGTAGCGGCGCGTGCCGCTTCCACATTGGCGGTGGCGGTTTTGAGCGCGGCTCTGTAAGGTACCTGGTCGATGATGAAAAGCAACTGTCCCCGACGTACCTTCTGACCTTCGGTCACGCAGAGTTTCTCGATTGTTCCCGACACTTGCGGATAGATGTCAATATCCTGTCGCCCGCGTATGGTCGCCGAATAGGAGGAAGAAAGTTCTTTGTCCGTTGGTTCTATCTGCATGACTGCATAAGAAGATTTCACTCCTGCATCCGGTGCCTGTTTGCACGATGCCATCCACACTGTACAACCGACAATCCCTATCAGCCGTATCCATTTTTTGTTCACTGTAATCATACTTACTCTTTTTGTCTTTTATTAAAATCAGAACAAAAGTAGGAGAAAAGAACAAGTCAATGGTGACCGATTTTTCTCTATGAATGTCCTGTTTTCGTTATTTGTGCTTTTTATGGCTAACTATTTGCGTATAAACGACATATCAAACAATTATAAAGGAGTTTGGGACATTCTGTTTTCCCTATTATTTACCAACTTTGCAAAAAGTAAAAAAGGAGAGATTATGGAAAAAGAGAACATTATGACAGTAGATATAGAAGACTTTAAGAAGAGTCAGCATATCCTTGATTATATAGACGATGACTTTGCGATAGTCAACAGTCTGGACGGGATTCCGTATAGTAATGATACGGTCCGGCTGAACTGTTTCCTTATTGCTGTCTGTGCAGAAGGGTGTATCCAGCTGGATATCAACTACCGGACGTATCAGTTGCAGGCAGGCGACTTGCTGCTCGGTCTTCCCAATACACTGATCAGTCGTACAATGCTGAGTCCTAAATATAAGATAAGGCTGGCGGGATTCTCTACCCGTTTTCTGCAACGCATTATTAAAATGGAGAAGAAAACGTGGAATACCGCTGCCCATATTCACAACAATCCGGTGAAGTCTATCAGCGAAGGCGGGGACGAACCTGTTTTCAGGTTTTATCGGGATTTGATTGTAGCGAAGATCAATGATGAACCTCATTATTATCACAGGGAAGTGATGCAGCATCTCTTCTCCGCCCTCTTTTGTGAGATGCTGGGACAGCTTCACAAGGAAATCGATGCTCCCGACAAGGGGGACAGTCCGAAAGAAGGCATCAAACAGGCGGATTATACCCTGCGGAAATTCGTGGAGCTATTATCGAAAGATAAGGGTATGCACCGTTCTGTGAGTTATTATGCGGATGCGCTTTGCTACACTCCCAAGCATTTTTCGAAAGTCATCAAGCAAGCGTGTGGCAGGACTCCGCTGGACTTGATCAATGAAACGACGATAGAACATATCAAGTACCGGCTGAAACGTTCGGACAAGTCCGTCAAGGAAATAGCGGAAGAGTTCAACTTCCCCAACCAGTCCTTTTTCGGGAAGTACGTAAAGATGCATTTGGGGACTTCTCCGGCTAATTACCGGAATCGCGAAGATGAGTGAGATGAATAATCTCTTGGAAAGCCTTCAGGTAGCGTTCGCTGACTGTCTCCATATTGATCTTTTCCCGGATCATCCGTTCTGACTCTTTTCCCATTTCCTTGCAACGTTCGGGAGATTCGAACATCTCTCTGATTCTATCTGCCAGGCTATCGCCGTCTCCGTCTTTGAAGAAATAGCCGTTCTTGCCTTCCATGACCAGGTCGCGTTCCGTACTGTCGCATACGGCACAGAGGACGGGCATACCATACGTCATGGCGTCATTGATCGAAAGCCCTCCCATGCCGGCAAGCACATAGATACTCGATTCGTTCATATAGGCGCCCAGTATCTTTGGGTCATAGACGGCTCCGATAAAGCGGATACTGTCTGCCAGTTGCAGGTCGTTTGCCTGTTGTCTGAGGTTGTCCAGTTCCGGTCCGTCTCCCACGATCACCAGTTCCGCTTCCGGATAGTCGGCGGCTACCTTCCGGAAAGCCTCTATTAATAAATCTACCCGTTTCCATTTTACCAGCCGTCCGATGTGCAGCAGGCGACGGTCGCACGGGGGAAGGATGGAGGGGGAAGCCAGTACGGATTCTTTTTCTTTGAGAAGTGCTTCCGTATCGGTCGAGTTGTAGGTGACGTGTATCTGCTCCTTCTTTACTCCGTAAGAGGGGAGGATGTCGTAGGCGGCTGTCGAGTAGTTCAGCGTTCCGGCGGCTTGGGCGTAGCAGTATTTCCGTATCCTTGCCGTTATCCATTGGCGCAGATAGAATCCGGTACCCTTGCTGAGCAGGCGCATACCTTCGTCGTGCATCGGATTGGCTTTGAAATATTCCTTGATCTTTCCGTAGGGAGGAGTCTGGAAGGGGATTTCGCGAATCACCAGCTTGGCGTTGCAGGACTTCATAGCCTTTCTCAGTGCGGGCTGAAAGAATACTTGCAGGAAGTAGGGCCATCCTACTACCACTATATCCGGTTTTTCTTCCGCAATGATTTCGGGAAGGGCGGGGAAAGCGCTTTTTCCGTAGAACATCTTTTTCTCCGGTGTGGTCAGATGCTTGTAGGTTCCTCCTTCTACCATTTTCACCCCTTTGCCGATGGTCGTATTCCCTTTCTTCGGGCTGACAACGGTTATTTCTACTCCTTTTGCCTGTAGCCTGTTGAGCATGGCATTCAGGTAGTGGGGGATTCCTCCGAATGTAAAAAGTACTTTCATTGTATATGCTTGCTGATTTGATTAAAACATATGATTAGTTTCTCCACTTCGTGTTCGTGGGCGTACCGGGCGAAGGCCTGAGTGTCCATCCTTGTTTCGGTACACAGCGAGCGGATAGCTGCACTGCATTCTCCGGCGTTGTCTTCTCCGGTGGTTTGGCCTGTTCCGTACTGCTCTACCCTCCGGCCCATGCAGAGGCCGCGGCTGACTATGACCGGTTTGCGGAAGGCGGCAGCTTTGGTCAGGAGGTTGCTGCTGCCGGTGAACTGCTTGTATGCGGCAAAAATAAGGTCGCTCTCAGCTATCAGGGCATTGAAACAGCTTTCATCGGGAATCTTCTCCAATGAGAACAGACAGTTATTCCTTGACTCCCCAAACGCCCGCAGGTCGTTTTCCTGTTGTGCAGTGAGAGATGATTTCCCCGCAATGAGGAAGAAATATTCATCCTTTGGCAATAAAGGGATACTCTCTAACAGTAACTTTATCCCTTTGCGGAAATTGATGGAACCGAGCAGGGATATCACCTTCCTTCCTCTGGCTTTCTCCTTCAGTTTCTGCAGCAACGGGTAGTTTGTGGCGGGAGCCGAAAGATCGGCAAAGTCGGGAAACAGCAGAATATGGCGCTGAAATGTTTCCAGGTCTTTCGCTGAATATTCGTTCAGTATGCCTACTCCTACGCAGTTTTTGCTTCGCAGGAAAGGGCGGGTGTCGGGCATCCCTCGGTGGTAAGGCGGCAGGGCGGACTGAACCAGCAGGCCGCTCCACTGATAGGGCAGCAAAAGATTGAATAGCCATAAGGGAGCCAATGTAGGCAGCATATCGTCGAGGCAGGCAAAGAAGACCAGATCGGGATTCAGCCGTTGAAGACTCCGGCGCAGCCTGTACAGATTTTGCAGTCGAATCACTGCATTGCGCAGTACAACCAGCTTTTTCTGCAACGGTTTTCCGGCAGGGAGCGGCAGCAGCGGAAGCGCTGAGACAGGCTGAAAGGCAACGGTCTCCTGTACACCTTTCCCGTCGGGAGCAATGAGCGACGTTTCGTGCCCCATGCCCGCCCATGTCTGAGCAAACTGTTTATAATACGTTTCCCGATGGCCTGATACTGAACAATCTATGACTGTAACTTTCATGATTCTGATGCTTTTGGGGGCTTGGACATTTCTAATGCTTCTGAATAAACTTGCCGTAACTTCTGCCCCGCCAACTGAAAGTCGAAGCGACTGACGATAGACTGGCGGATTTTCTCTTTGTCGAACGACTCGTAGGTGTCGTACAATGTTTTCATCTTAGCGGCGAGCGCATCCACATTTCCCGGTCGGATGAGGAAGCCGCTTTCGGGAGTGATGATGTCCTCCGGTCCTCCGCATATGGTGCCGATGGCGGGCAATCCTGTTGCCATTGCTTCGATGAATACGATGCCGAATGTCTCCGCAAAGGAGGCCAGCACAAAAGCATCGCAAGTAGCCAGCAACCCGGACAATTCTTCCCGTGACAGGCGGCCGGTCAGTTTTACCTGCTCTTCCAGGTGGAGAGACTGAATCTGCTCTTTGAGTGACTGCATTTCTTCCCCGTCTCCGGCAATGAGTAAAGAGACGTGCGGCATATCCTTGAATGCCCAGTGAAAAGCAGTCAGCAAATCCCAGAATCCTTTGCGCTTATTCAGGTTTCCGATGCTGATGAAAGTGAAATGTTTCTCTTTCTCCGTCCGGTGAGGGCTGAATGCAAAGGTGTTCGTATCTACAAAGTTCGGTATGACGGTCACTTTATCCGGGTCACTGACGTATGCGCACAGGCTCCGTTTCAGTTTCGTGCCGACACAGATGATCTTGCGTGCCTCGCTGTATGCCTTCTTTAGTATCACTGCCTGCGACGGTGTCGTCTGATTGCCGTTGATGGAAGAGGCGTGCTCTGTGATGACATAGGGAATCTTATACCATTTATAAACCAGTCGTGCGGCATACCCTGCCCATGTGCCGAAGTGCGCATGAATCAGGTCGGGGCGACCGTAAGTGCGGATATACTTCCGTACTAACAAGACGGTCAGCAGAGACCAGATGATTCCTCCCGCGCGGGTGCTTAGTTTCGGGTTCCATGCGTGCATGCGCATGGTGACGAAACTGCCGTTATCTTCTGCCGATATCTGAAAATGACTCTCTTTGCGGAACCGTTTCCATGTGAAGTTCTTCAGAGGCCTTTGCTCCGTGAAGGCAAGTCCTGTCCGGCAGCCTGATTTAGCCAGTTGCATAGCCTGCTCGAAGAACATATATCCCCGGTGCGGGGAGGAGTCCTTCTCAGGATAGTACATTGGAAGTATCAGTATATGCATTTGTCTTTTATTTTTAGAAGAAGAATGGTGATGAAATCGCGGATACGTTTCCCGAAAGTAACGGTCGGCACACCGGTGTAGGCGGAGGCTTTCTTGCGGAAGGCCTCTTCGTCATCGAAAGTGGGGTGGTTCACAAAGTGTTTGTACAGCAGATACAATCCTCTTTTTTTCTCGTAAGGAAGATGCCATACCGCTAGTTGCTCGTCTCCTTTTTCTACCGTATTGTATTTGGGGTAGGTCCAGAGGCGTTTGACGTATTGATTGGCGATATTGTTGTGGATGTTGAGCCTCGTAGCCACTACGCTCAGGAAGTGGGCTTCTTCGTTCAGTTTGGGCTGATTGGCGGCAAAACGTTCCAGATTATAATTCCATAAAGCAGGATACGCTTCGTTGATTCGTGCTACTACATCACCACGCAGCGAGATAAATTCTCCCCCGTAATAATGGACAAGCTCTGTTCTTGTGACTCCGTTTTTCGTATCTTGCTGCTCTGCTTCTTCCTTTTCCGCTTCTGTTTTCTTCGTTGCCTCCTTCTCTTTTTCTCTCTTCTCTTTTTCTACGTAACAGTCATTATAGATATCTGTCATCTCCTTTAGTGTGATTCCGTTCACGCTGAGGTCCGGTCGGTCGGATGCATCGTACAGGGCGGAACCGTATTTCCGTGTGTCGCTGAACAGTTGCTCCAACGGACGCATACAGAGACAGTCCGCATCGCAGATGAGCAACGTATCGTCCGCTTGCATCCTTTTCTCCATATAGCGCAGGATATCATACAGGTAGAATTGATTTCTCCATGCCCCGTACCATCCTTTGGGAGGGATGCAGAGATAAGGCAGGGTAACAGTCTCAATCCGTAACTCCTTGAATAATCGTTCCAGATAATCGGGAAACTGATCCAGATTGCTGAAGAAAAGCAACTTGTCATCCGGATGATAATGCCTGAAAGTGGTAAAGAACGGCACTTGTATCTGCATATAAATGGAATGGACGAGGGCGGAATCTCCCCGTTTGCCTGCCTGCGGATAGAAACTGGCATCTTCTTTGGATTCCTTGTAGAACCAGGTCGCTATGTAATTGGTAGGTGTCGTCATGATATCTTTTTCTTTTTAATGAACTGAATACATTCCTTGAAAATGACTGATTGCATTTTCCACAAAACAAGTGCATATAGAGAAGCCACGAAAAACACTTTGATGGTAAGTGACAAATACAGATTAGTGATGCCCGACGTTATGTAATGGGCTGCGATTGTCAGCGAAGCTGCCAGCAGAAAATAAGGAGCGATATCTTTCAGTATGCTGAACAGCGTCAGCGGAATCTCTCTCCGGGCAAAGCAGTACCAGACAAACAGCCACCCGATATTGATAGCGACAAACAGATAAATCATGGTGGTGATGCCGTATGGATAACTGATACAGGCAGTGATCAGCTGCAACACGCTCAGTGCGATACTGTTGAACATAAAGATGGAAGACCTCCCGCGGCTGACCAGCAATAAGGAGAACAGATTATTGATCGGGATAAAGGCTCCCCATATACAAAGTAATTGCATGATCCGTGCGGAAGCGAGCCACTTGTCCGTGATGGCAATCAGAATGAACTCTCTGGAAATGAGGCTGAGCCCGAACATGGCAGGGAAAGAAATAAAAGCCGTGAAACGCAGCATTTTATGAAACACGGCCGCCTGACGCTGCGGGTCATTAGCCACACTTGCCAGTACGGGCTGGGTGACTCCGTTGATCATTCCGGTGATGAGGGCGTGTCCCTTATTGTTCCAGTTGTTGGCCTGGCTGAAGTCTCCGACTTCCTGTTTAGTGTAGAATTTACCCAGCAGGACGGAGAACAGGTTTTGGTTGATGATAATAAAGACTTGCGTAATCAGCATTTTACTGCTGAATCCGAACATCTCCCTGATGGGAGAGAAGTCAATGCGGAAGCTGGGCTTCCAGTGGGCAAAGTACCAGTTGAGTGCCGTGCCTATGACGACAAAGGTCATTGTCTGTATAGCCAGACCCCAATAGGCAAATCCGTTTGCGGCAAGAATAATCCCCACAATACCGGATAGAAACAGGCTTGAAAGAGAAATGATGGTATTCTCCTTCACTTTGAGATTACGGAAAAGAAGAGCTCGTGGAGCTATCCCGAAACTGGCTATAAAGAAACTGAGGAAAGAGAAACGGGCAAGCGACGTTAACTCCGGAGTATCATAAAATTTAGCAATCAGCGGAGCTGAAGAATAGAGCAAAATATAAAGAACAGCACTAAAAGAGATACTGAACCAGAATACAGCGTTATAGTCTTTATCGCTGACTTTCTCGCGATTGGCGAGTGCTGCGACAAATCCGCTTTCCTGCAGGGCGGAAGCAATGGCCGGAAAGATAGCCAGCATACCGATCATACCGTAATCTGCAGGGTCCAGTAATCTTCCTAACACTACTCCGAAAAGAAGTCCTAGTAGCTGCTGTACGCTGCTGCTGAGCCCTCCCCAAAATAGCCCTTTTGCTGTTTTTTGTTTCAGTGACTGTTCTTCACTCATATTATTATACCATATTTCACTTTCTGAATCCTATTGGATTACGTGGCTTATCCGCTGTTGCTTTTTGCGCTTGCAGTTCGGCCAGTGTTTGATTGATCAGCTCCAATTGTGTGCGGGTATCCTCATTAATATCATTATAATCGGTGAAGGCCTCTTCGATATAATTTTTCAGTTCTTCCATCTGATTTTCTAACTGGCCGACTCTATCTACAGGAAATTTGGCAATTAGTTGCCGTATGGCAACAAATGCACGTACAATCAGAACACTGGTCTGTATGGCAATATCACTTCGGAGTATACTGGAGAGCATTACAACACCGTGTTCGGTAAATGCTAGTGGAAGAGCAGATTTCGGACGTTTGGCACGGGATGTCATCACAAATTGTGATGACATATCTTCCCATTCCTCATTTGTTAGTTGAAACATAAAGTCTTCGGGAAAGCGGCTCTGATTCCGCTTTACCGATTGATTTAAGATACGTGTCTCAACTTGGTACATTTCGGCCAAATCAAAATCCAGCATTACTTTCTGCCCTCGGACTTCATATATCTTACTCTGTATTAATGTGAGTGTAATATCCATTAGCTTATCACTTATTTTACTTCGCTGCCCGGCTTCACCTCTTTCTGAGGCATGATAACTGCCAGACTGCCGTCGTTGTTTTCGGCACTTAGAATCATGCCTT
>ERZ827469.2867-NODE-2867-length-12182-cov-3.485940_pt1 | contig 12182 bp, 17 predicted proteins | sample MGYA00519917_ERZ827469 | MGnify/ENA primary metagenome ERZ827469 (study PRJEB31778, sample SAMEA3449314) | human gut metagenome | biome: human gut; feature: human-associated habitat; material: faeces | place: United Kingdom | collected 2010/2012 ... | reverse complement strand
AGGGTCTGGCGTGCTCCGTGGCGATGAGTTGAACAGTATCTTCGAGCAGGCGCCGAACTTGATCCAGACCGTAGCTGATTACATGGATGTTCCAATCGGTAAGATCCGGGAAATGGCATCAGATGGACAGATCACCGCGGATATTGTAAAGAACGCAATGTTTGCGGCGGCAGATGATATAGATGCAAAGTTCAACTCTATGCCGATGACTTGGGGACAGCTATGGACATATTACTCCAATCAGGCACTTATGACATTTCAACCGGTACTACAGCGGCTGAATGAGATGGCAAACGATCAGCATATGCAAACGGCATTGACCGGAATTATGAATGCCCTGTCCGGGGCGGCAACGATCGCTTTGAATGTGATCGATGTAATGGTAACGGGCGGGGCGTTTATCGTGGACAACTGGTCAATGATCGCACCGGTTATAGGTGGAGTAGCGGCGGCACTGGCGGCGTATGCAACGTATTTAGGGGTTGTAAAAACGGTAGAGACAGTCAGTACAGGAATAAAAGTTGCCCTGTGTTTGGCATCATACGCGCATGCAGCTTTTACGAAAAAGGAAGCATCAGAAACTGCTATAGCTACAGCAACCCAATATGGGTTTAATACGGCATTATTGGCGTGTCCGCTTACATGGATTGTGGCAGCGATTATTATTGTTATAGCTGCGATATATTTAATTGTTGCAGCAATTAACAAAACACAACATACCGCCTATAGTGCGACCGGGGTTGTAGCTGGAATATTTGCCACACTGGGAGCACATATAATTAACACATTTGTTGTTCCGGCATGGAATGGGTTTGCCACGCTGGCGAATTTTTTCGGGAATGTATTTAATAATCCTGTCGCGGCAGTAGAGGTGATGTTTTATGATCTGTGTCTTACAGTCCTTGGATATATCTCAAATCTTGCGAGTGCGATACAGACACTTTTGAACAAAATACCGGGAGTTGAAGTCGATATTACCAGCGGTTTAGACGGATTCTACTCAAAGTTGGAAGAGGCACAGCAGGCGGTCAAGGATAAGTCAGGCTGGGTTGAGCAGGTCGGCAAGATGGATTATGTCGATTATCAGACTGCATACAACAAGGGATATGATTTCGGGCAGGGCGTAGAGAACAAGGTTTCTGATTTCTTTGGTGGTATTAAGGATCTTGGAAACAGCGGAGACACCGGAGCATTAGGCAGTTATGGAGCCGCATCTGATATGGCTGCGAATGTTGCCAACATAGCAGGTGATACATCGAGTATCTCGGATTCGCTGGATGTTTCGGAAGAGGATCTGAAGTATCTGCGAGATATTGCGGAGCAGGAAGCAATCAACCGTTTTACGACGACGGAGATCAAGATGGATATGTCCGGTATGAGCAATACTGTGCATAATACCAATGATCTGGACGGTATTGTGGACGGATTGACCACGCGGGTACTGGAGGCGATGGAAATAGTCCGGGATGGAGCCTAAATATCGACAAACGCAGAAGGGAGGTGTATAATAATTTCACAAATTATTAGGGAGGAACTATTATGGGGTTATTTGGTAAGAAAGATCAAGCTAAGGAATATACAGATATCGTGCATGTTGTAGGGTTGCCAATCCCAGAAAATTGTAAATGCAAAGTTATGCTTAAAACTCAGGAAATGGTGATTTCCGGGGCTGGGACAGAAATGACATTATTGTATGAGAAAATACATAATGTTGATTTTCAGATGGATATTGATGAAAGCATATATCAGAAAAGCAGTTTGGCGAAAGGAATTGTTGGAGCAGCAACTTTTGGAGTGGCAGGAGCGGTGCTTGGTTCTGCACCGAAGACAAAAACAAAACGTGAGGTAAAATGCTATGCAATTGTGACATATCAAAATGCAGATGGCGAAGCACAGACGTTTGTTTTAAGAGATGAATATCCTAATACTCAAAAATGTGCAAAGCTGATAGAGCAATTAAAACCCCAAATTACAGCTAGGATGAATAGAGTGGAATTATAAAGATAGAGAATCCCCGCTTACATGACGTAGGCGGGGATTTTTATACCCGATTTTAGGAAAGGAGGAATGACCGTGGCATACAGATTGTATATGGATGGCATTTTATTTCCCGTTACGCCGTCCAAGATCACCATGAAAATCAACGGCAAAAATGAAACGGTCACACTGATCAATGAGGGGGAAGCCAATATTTTAAAAAGCCCCGGTCTGACGGACGTGGATTTTGAGCTGCTTCTTCCGGCGGTGCAGTACCCGTTTGCGGTATACCCGAGCGGATTCCGTCCGGCAAAATACTATCTGGACAAGCTGGAAGCTTTGATGAGCGCCAAGAGTGCATTTCAGTACGTGGTCACGCGAACGGATGGGACGAATCGGCGCCTGTTTGATACTAGCATGAAGGTATCGATTGAAAGCTACGACATCGTGGAGGACGCGGGGGAAGGGCTGGATGTAACGGTAAAAGTAAAGCTCCGGCAGTACCGGGAATTCACAACCAAGGCGTGTACGATTGACATTTCGCTTCCGAAGCCGAGAGCTGTAATGCAGGCAGCAAGAGCGGCATCATCCAACGCGCCGTCCGGCGGGTCTTACACGGTGAAAAAGGGGGATTGCCTGTGGAAGATTGCAAAGCAGTATTATGGGAACGGAAGCAAGTGGGGAACGATTTACAATGCCAATAAGTCGGTGATCGGCGGGAATCCGAATCTGATCTATCCGGGGCAGGTACTTGCCATTCCGGCGGCGTAGGAGGGACATATGTACGAGTTATTGATACAGCATGATAGCACGGCGTATATGCCGCCTGTGAAAGAAGAGGTGAAGGTTACGACGGAGCGGCAGATCAGCCCCGGAGTGCTCGAATTCAGCTTTGTGGACACTGGAATCAACATTGGAAATGGTGATCCGGTTCGGTTCAAGGATGCAGATGGAAAAGAAGTGTTCTATGGATTCATTTTTCGCATGAAACGCGATCGCAGTAACATTGTGACGATTACGGCATATGACCAGATCCGGTATCTGAAGAATAAGGATACGCTCGTATATGAGAATAAGACGGCGGATGGTGTGGTGGCACTGATCGGTGAGAAGTATGGATTTAACATCGGTACACTTGCCAATACGGTGTGGGTGATCGCGTCGCGGGTGGAAGATAATGTGTCGCTGCTTGATATGATCAGTAATGCCCTGGATCAGACGCTGCAGAATACGGGGGACTTGTACATCCTGCATGACGATTTTGGAAAGCTGAATTTGTCTTTCCTCGGTGATATGTATGTGCCGATCATGATTGATGCGGAAACTGGCCAGAATTATGACTATGAGTCTTCCATCGATGAAAATACCTATAACCGGATCAAACTGGTTTATGACAATGAGGATGCCGGGAAGCGGGAGGTTTATATCGCACAGGATTCATCCAATATCAACAGGTGGGGGATTTTACAGTATTTTGATGCGCTGCAAAAGGGAGAAAACGGGCAGGCAAAGGCGGACGCGTTATTACAGCTTTACAATAAGGAGACACGGACGCTGACAGTCAAGGATGCCGCCGGAGACTCACGGGTGCGCGGTGGATCGCTCGTCGTGGTGCAGCTTGATCTCGGTGACGTGAAGCTTCAGAATCTCATGTTGGTAGAAAAATGCGTTCACAAGTACGGCGAGAGCAAACACACAATGGATTTGACAGTATCGGGAGGTGATTTTAGTGCATGACGCAAATGATTTTGTCCGGGCGGTGCAGCAGGTATCGACGAATGCGAATGATGCCGGGTATCCGGCTACGGTGATGTCCGGGACGGTAACATCTTCCAGCCCTTTAAAAATCAAAATCGAACAGAGGTTTGAGATCAGCGGAAGCATGCTGATTCTGCCGGAACATTTGAAAGAACGTGAAATCAAGGTGACAGTAAAGCCGACGCATACCGAGGACGGCGGTACGCCGGAGCATAACCATGAATATGGCGGCGAATTAACGGTGACGGTACATAGCGGTCTGAGTATTGGTGACAGCGTGCAGGTGGTCCGGCAGCAGGGCGGGCAGAAATATCTTGTAATCGGGAAGGTGGTGTAAGCATGATACCGGTATCAAATCAGTTGAAAAACGTCGAAGTGGTAGAACAGCCGTCCCTCTGTCCGAGAATGATCGTGGAAAGTGAACGGATCATAGGGCAGTGCGATGATGTCGAAGCTATTAAGCAGGCGATCTATAACATTCTGAATACCGAGCGGTATCAGTATATTATTTTTTCGTGGGACTATGGTGTGGAACTTAAGGATCTGTTCGGAAAACCAATCGATTATGTTATGCCGGAGGTAGAGCGGCGCATCACGGAGGCTCTGGTGCAGGATGACAGGATTGATTCATGCGACAGTTTTGAGTTTGAGAAAAAAGGAAGAAAATTGCTGGTTACGTTCGTTGCACATACGAAATTTGGAAGCGTTCCGGCACAGAAGGAGGTGGATGTATAAGTGTACGAGGAGCAGACGTTTGATGCAATTATGCAGAGGATGCTTGAGCGCATTCCGGATACGCTGGATAAGAGAGAAAGCAGTCCTGTATATATGGCGCTTGCACCGGCGGCGGTCGAATTGGCATCATTGTATGTTGGATTTGATTGCATGCTGGCGGAGACATTCGGCGATACAGCATCGCGGGGGTACCTGATCCGGTTATGTGCGGATAGGGGTATCACACCCAAGACAGCTACTTATGCGGTACTGGAATTAGAGACGGATGTGGAGGTACCGGTCGGAACACGGTTTACCGGCGGGGATCGCATTTATAAGGTAACTGCAAGCGGACAGGTAACCTGTGAGCAGCCGGGGGCTGCCGGGAACGAATACCTGGGGGATGTTATCCCGGTGGAGTATGTGATGGGTCTCACAACGGCAAAACTTACGCGTGTGTTGATCTACGGAGAGGACGACGAGGATACCGAAACTCTTAGATTGCGGTATCAGGAATCTTTCAATGAACGGACTTTTGCCGGGAATGCAAAGGACTATCATGACAAAACACTGGGAATAGCAGGAGTTGGCGCTGTTAAAGTGATCCGGGCATGGAATGGTCCGGGAACGGTCAAGCTTGTGATTTTAGACAGTGTTTTCGGAAAGGCAACGTATGTATTGATTCAGACGGTGCAGAAAGAATTTGACCCGAATAAAGACGGGCATGGCGATGGACTTGCACCGATCGGGCACGCGGTGACAGTTGACACCGCATCCGAAGTCACTGTTAATATTGTGGCGACGATAACCTATGATAACGGATATGACCTTAATACCTGCAAGACCCAGATCGAGACAGCCATAGAGGAGTATTTTGCCGGACTTAGAAAGAACTGGGAAAATCAGTCGAAACTGGTTGTGCGGATTGCGTCTATTGATGCAGCGATCATGGGCGTGAAGGGTGTGGTGGATGTGACCGGTACAACGCTTAACGGCGGGGGAAACGTCGAATTAACAGAATATGAGATCCCGGTGCTGGGGGTGGTTACTTATGGCTGATCGTTATATCAATCTTAAGGAACTGCTCCCTTTGTATTTGCAGGCGTATAAGGAACTTGCCGCACCTATGGATGCGGAAACACCGGAGTTCCAGATAATTGAGGCGGAACATAACAGGATCATTGCCAACCGTTATATCGTGACCTGCGATGAGGAGGGCATTGTTCGATATGAGCAACTCATGGGAATCCAGCCCAAGGCAGATGATACGTTGGAAGACCGGATTTTCAGATGCATAACAAAGTGGAATGTGTGTCTGCCGTACAATTATGCTTTCCTCGATCAAAAGTTAAGGGAACTATGTGGAGCTGAATATACGTTGGATCTGGACATTGCTGGCCAGACCGTAACAGTTAAAGTGGGACTTGCGCAGAAGAATCAGTATGATGTGGTCGCGGAAATGCTGGAAGAGATAGTTCCATGCAACTTACAGTTGAATCTTTCTTTACTGTACAATCAGTACCAGGCGCTTAAACCATATCCACATATTATTCTGGCGCAGTTTACACATTGGGAATTGCGGAATTTGAGCATCCCCCGGAATTTAAGTGCTGCGGTAGAGAATATAGCGGCGTATACAGTGGATGATCTGGCACGCTTCACAGTGGAAGAGGTTGCGGATATAGGAATCAGAAAGAAGGTATGAGATGAAACTTACGGATTTATTCAAATTCAAGCTGTTTGAGAGAAAAGACGTTGCAGATCTGGCGGTGGTCAATGAGAACTTCCAGACGGCGGAGAGCGAGATTGACAAGCGGCTGCTCAAAACTGCGGTGCAGAACACGAACACAGTCACAGAAGCGGGATATGCACTGGATGCCAGACAGGCGAATCCGAATGTTAAGGGATCGCTGGCGGAACTGATTGCGGCGTTGAGCGAAATGTTGACAAGTCATAAAAGCTCTGGCGATCATGATAGCAGATATTATACAAAAACAGATATGAATACGATGCTTGCCAGAAAAGCTGATAGCGAGCACAACCATGACAAGGTGTATTATACAAAAGCATTTGTTGATGGTCTGCTTGCGTTGAAAGCAGACCTTACACATTATCATGATGACAGGTACCATACTAAAGCGGAGGCGGATGTAAGAATGGCAAAGGCGGCTCGATATGTGGGAATATATGAACAGGAGATCGTATTGGCTGCTGGTGGGGAATTTTATCAGGCAATTCCAAGTACGTATCAGAATGGGGGATATATTTGTTTCATAAACTGCTCTGGTAACTCGTTGCATTTTACGGCCAACATGGAAGGATTTAATATGGCCGTGAGGAATATGGGGACAACTACGCTGGCAACTCGAGTGCAGGTGCAGATCTTTAGCGTTGGCGTATAAATCAAGAAGAAAGGGAGAATGTATATGAAGTTGAAAACCTCAAAAGACACTTACGAAATTGTAAGTGCAAACCATGAAAACGGAAAATTGAATATTGTATTTGAAAACCATTCCTGCGAAGCTTTGCAGGATATTTTTTCGGTCAAAAATGATCTGGCACGGCTGGAGATTTATGATCATGATGAGCGGATCAGCATTATCACGGAGTATGTGGTCCTTGAACATGTGGTGCTTGAGGATAATCATGCGACGGTAGTTCTCGGAAGGGAAAGTGATGACTATTCGCAGCGTGTCACGGATCTGGCATCAAAACTGGCGGAGGCATCGGCAACCGCATCGGAGATGGTGGAAACAGTTACCGCGACAAATAAGGCGGTTGATGGAAATACAACCAACATTCAGAAGCTTGCTGCCGACATGGATTATCTGGCTATGCAGATGGAGGTGACATTGGATGAGTAAACATTATGAAAAGGTAAAAGGGTATTATGATAAGAAGCTTTGGAGCAAAACCCGTGTGTACAATGCGGTAGGAAAGTGGATCACAGCCGGGGAATATGAGGAGATCACCGGGGAGGCATATGAGGAACCGGCGAAGAAAAGTGCCGAGGAAGATACAACTATGATGTAGGAGGAGAATCATGAAACAGACGGAGAATTATGGCTTTAACGTACCGGAGGAACATGAATTTTATGATGTTGCAGCGCAGAACGAGAACTGGGAGAAGTTAGATGCGGCTTTAACACAAATCGAGAGCCGGCTGCAGGAAATTGCAGAAGCAAAACAGTAAGAGAACCATAGTCATAGCGCCGAACAATTGATCTTTTTGATCGAACGTCCGGCGCTATTCAGTTGGCACAAACCTGCATAAGCAGAGTTTTATACTCATTATAAGGAAAGAGAGGATAAGGATATGGAAAAACTTTTTAATCACACAAGCATTTTTGTAGGAATCGTCGGCGGGATTATTGCCGGCTGGCTCGGCGGCTGGGATATGCTGCTTAAGACGATCGTGTTTCTGGCGGTGGCGGATTATGTGACCGGAGTTATCAAGGGCATTTATACCAAGACACTGAGTTCAGAGACGGGCTTCAAGGGGCTTCTGAAAAAGATTGTGATGTTCATCGTGATCGCAGTAGCATATTCGATCCAGAAACTGTTGAATGATGCGATCGCGCTGCGGGAGATTGTGATTATGTTTTACATCTGCAACGAGGCACTGAGCCTGTTGGAGAACGCGGCAATGTTTATCCCGATCCCGGACAAGCTTAAGGATGTGCTGTTGCAGCTGAGAGATAAGGAGGTAGAGGACAATGGCAAATAGAAGAATTGGACAGGCAGGATTTGCCCTTATCAAGCAGTACGAGGGATGCAGACTGGCAGCATACCGGTGCGTCGCCGGTGTATGGACCATCGGGTACGGTCACACGGCTGGCATACATAGTGGCATGACGATCACACAGGCGCAGGCGGACGCATACCTGCGGCAGGACATTGCAAAGTTTGAGGGATACGTTAACAATCCCGCATACGTTCCGATCACGGAGCAGCTCAACCAGAATCAGTTTGATGCGCTGGTCAGCTTTGCCTTTAACTTGGGCGCCGGAAATCTCCGGAAGCTTTGCAAGGGCAGAACAGCGGCGCAGATCGCACAGGCAATGACACAGTATTGCAAAGCCAACGGCAAGGTGCTGGCAGGATTAAGGCGGCGCCGGGCGGCAGAGCAGGTATTGTTTAACAAGCCGGTAAGCGCGGCGACACCGGCACAGAATACGGAAAGTGAGGACTACAACATGAAGACGATCAAAAAGGGTAGCAAAGGCAACGCGGTAAAGGTATGGCAGATCATCATCGGCGCGGCGGCGGACGGCATCTTCGGCAGCGGCACGGAATCGGCAACCAAGACCTGGCAGAGCAAGCACGGGCTGGCGGCGGATGGAATTGTCGGTAAGATGAGCTGGAAAGCGGGACTGGAAGCACTGTAAGAGTATGACAGGCGGGAGAAATCCTGCAATTATGTTATTTCGCAAAAAAACAGTTGGCATAGGTTACACTCTATGTCATTATATATACATAAGGAGTGAGATTATGATTAGTATAGAAAAAGCATATAGAATTGCGAATAGTTTTTTTGTGGAGAATGATTATGTGGGAGTTTATGAAGTAAGAGAAAATGAAGATAGTTGGTTATTTGTCCCGCAATGCAAGTCCGCTTGTTATGGGGTTGCTAATGTGTGTGTTCCAAAGAATGGAGACGAACCTTATGTATTCAGTACTACAGATGCAGATGGAGCAGTTATGTGGGAAAGAGGGAAAGAGGTTTCTATAATAAAGAAATAGTACAACCGGATATATTGGAATATTTGATGTTAATCAAGGGATACCCCAGCCATTCGGCTGGGGTTACTTTATATTCCTATCGGAACCCCAATCATCGCCGTAGAATCCGGCTACGTAGAGGCGATCGGTTGGAACCAGTACGGCGGATGGCGCATCGGCATCCGCAGCTTTGACGGGAAGCGCTACTATTATTATGCGCATCTGCGCCAGAACTATCCGTACCGGGAACAGTTGAAGGAGGGCGATGTCGTGACGGCAGGGGATGTGATCGGCTATATGGGGCATACCGGGTACAGCACGAAGGAAAATGTCAACAACATAAACACGGTTCATCTGCATTTCGGGCTGCAGCTGATCTTTGACGAGTCGCAGAAAGAGGGAAACAACGAGATCTGGGTGGACTGTTATAATCTGACGCGCTTTTTGTATAAGAACCGCTCTACGGTGCAGAAAGTGGGGGAAAGCAGGGAGTGGAAGAGGACGCTGCAGATGACGGATCCGGCGGTTGTAAAATATCAGAAAACCGTAAAAAAACAGTGAAAAAATATTGACAATAGAAGCGGGAGGGTGGAAAATTTTGATATACGGATAGGGAGGAGGAGTGTCTGTGAGAGAACGTCGATGGATTCAAAAAGGGTACCGGATTTTTTTTGCTATTGCACTTCTTATCTGTGTGGGAGGCATTCCGGCATATGCAGAAGAACTGGTACCGGACGCTGGGGAAATCACCGGCAGGGTATTATTTATCAGTTCCTATTCCTATGCATGGGAGACGGTTCCGGAACAGATTCGCGGTATAAAAGAAGCATTGGGCGCTGGTGTACAGCTGGATTATCAGTTTATGGATACCAAAAATGTCGAGACGGCGGAGAGTGAACAGCTATTTTACCAGACGCTAACATACTATCTGAAGATGGTTCCGGCGTATGATGTTGTGATTGTAGGGGATGATGCGGCGTTTCAGTTTGCAATGACGTATCGGGATGAGCTGTTTGCGCAGACGCCGGTTGTTTTTGAGGGAGTCAATGACGGGGAACTGGCGAAGAAGGCGGCAGCAGACCCGCTTGTGACGGGCGTGGTTGAGACGCTCTCTTATGAGAATACGATCACGCTGGCAAAGAAGCTGTATCCGGATGCAAGACAGGTGGTAGGAATACTGGATGATACGGTGACCGGAGAGGGCGAACGCAAGGAATTCCAGTATTACGATACTGTTTTTCCAGAGTTGGACTTTGTAGAGATCGACGCTTCAAAGCTCTCCCAGGAAGAATTAAAAAGACAGGTTGCTGCGCTGGGGGAGGAGAGCATTCTGGTCTATATTATGTGCAGCAGGGATGGCGACGGGAATGTGTACGCGGCGGCGGAATCCATCCAGATGCTGAGTGATGTGGCGCAGATTCCGATGTTTTCGATTGTCTCGCACGGTATGGGAAAAGGATTTTTAGGCGGCGAGATTGTCTCGCAGGAACAGATGGGAAAAAGGGCAGGAGAAATGGCGGTGCAGATACTGGAGGGCACGGATTGTGCAGGGATCTCCATTGTGATGGAGCCGCCGAAGGTATATTGCTTTGATGAAAATGTGATGCGCAGGTTTGGAATCAGTGCATCAAAGCTTCCCGGGGATGCAGTCATCATCAATCACAGGGAGACCTTCTGGGAAAAGAACCGGGATACGATCAGGGCAACGCTGGTGATTGCTGCCGTGGCGTTGGCAATGGTGGTATGGCTGGCGGTGGACAATATGCGCCGACGCAAAATGAACGAAGTGATTACCAGGGCAAACGAAAAACTGTCTTACAGTGCGCATTACGATGTACTGACACACCTTAAGAACCGTAGTGTCTTTATGGAAGATATCAGGCAGCGGATTGTCTCCGGGGAAGAATTTACGGTTTTTATGTATGATCTGGATAATTTTAAGCGGGTGAACGACACCTACGGACACAATACAGGGGACGAGGTGCTGCGCGAAGTGGCACTTCGGTCGCTGGCGGTGGAGGATGGCCATTTCACACCGTACCGCCTGGCAGGAGATGAGTTTGTAGCATTGATCGACTGCGGCGATTACAGGGTCATAGAGCGATATGCATCTGGTTTGATGGAACGTCTGCAAAAGCCGTGCAGAATGGGAGAGGCGGACGAGGCACTGGGAGTCAGTCTCGGAATCGCGGTGTGGCCGGAACACGGAGCGGATGCAACGGAACTTCTGGCAGCGGCGGATGCTGCGATGTATACAGTGAAGAAAAACGGAAAAAATGGATTTGCATTTTATAAGGAGCCATGCGCACCATAGGAAACGGTGCACATGGCTCCTTTTTAAGAGTAGAAATACGACTTATTTTTTCATGCCGGCGCGTTTTCTTATTTCCAATGTTTTGGTTTCGTCTTTGGTATCCATGCCAAACACGCGCATCACGCCGGTACGAACGATATGGGTGCCCCATACCAGCAGTGCGACTGCGGAGAGCAGGTGTAACAACGTCAACACGGTAGGTATTCCTCCTTATCGTTATTCGTTTTCCTGAGGTTCAGTATAAGGGTTTAAACGTAAGAAAGAGACAAGGCACCATAGCGGTGCCCTGTTTGTTGTAAGGAAAAGTGACGTTAGTCTGCGTCGTAGCCCAAATTCGGCGCCAGCCAGCGTTCCACCTCTGACACGCTCATGCCTTTACGCAGAGCGTAATCCTCAATCTGATCGCGCTGAAGCTGTGCCACGGCGAAGTACTTGCTGTCCGGATGGCTGAAGTACCAGCCGGAAACGGACGCGCCCGGCCACATGGCGAACGACTCGGTGAGCTTCATGCCGGTATGCGCTTCGACGTCCAGCAACTTCCAGATAGTGCCCTTTTCTGTGTGTTCCGGGCAGGCCGGATACCCCGGCGCCGGACGAATGCCCTGGTAATTTTCGCGGATCAGCTCCTCGTTGCTGAGATTCTCATTCGCCGCGTAGCCCCAGTGCACCTTACGTACGCGTTCATGCAGATATTCAG
>ERZ827469.2864-NODE-2864-length-12207-cov-3.633394_pt1 | contig 12207 bp, 13 predicted proteins | sample MGYA00519917_ERZ827469 | MGnify/ENA primary metagenome ERZ827469 (study PRJEB31778, sample SAMEA3449314) | human gut metagenome | biome: human gut; feature: human-associated habitat; material: faeces | place: United Kingdom | collected 2010/2012 ... | reverse complement strand
GACGCTGCCGCCGTTGTACTCCTTGCAGACGTCCGTCACGCGGATGAGAGAATTAGTGCTTGTCGCCACGACGCATCCTCCTTTCGAGCGCTTCAATCGCCTTGCCGGCGGGGTAGGTGATGCAGAAATACATCAGCGCCGCCAGCACGTAAGGCGCGAGGGAAATGTAAGTGGACGTCGCCACGGTCTTCGCGGCGAACATCAGCTCGACCATGCCGAGCGTGGAGCAGATGGACGATTCCTTGACCATGGTGACGACCTCGTTGCCGAGCGCGGGCAGGACATTCTTGATGGCCTGCGGCAGCACGACGAGCTTCATCGCCTGCGTGGCGGAAAGACCCAGCGAGCGCGCAGCCTCAGTCTGGCCCGCGTCGACGGCAAGGATGCCCGCACGGAAGATCTCGGCAACGTAGGCCGAGCTGTTGAGCGCGAGGGCCACAACGCCGGGGATGAAGCGGGAAATGTCGATAAAGCCGAAGATGTACAGGCGCGGGATGGAGATCGCGCCAAAAAAGCCGAAGTAAATGATCGAGAGCTGCACGAGCAGCGGCGTAGAGCGGAAGATCGCGATGTACGCGCCGGAAATGCCGCGCACAAACTTATTCTTGCTCAGGCGCATGAACGCGAGCAGCAGCGCCGGAATGACCGCCAGCAGGACCGAGATGACGGCCAGCAGCAGCGTGTAGCCGAGCGCCTGCAAAAAGTAGACGCCGTATTTCGGCAAAAAGGAAAAGTTAAAGAACGACGCCGGCGACATGCCGACAAAGAGGTTGCTCCACCGCGTGGCAAGATCCATGGGAGAGATCTCCTTTCAGATGTGTGATTTAGTTGGGATAAGCCTCGCAGAGTTTCGCGCTGCCAGCGCGAAAAAATCTTGCTCGTTTTTTGCCACGACATGCGCGTGGCAAAAAACACTTTGCGCGGAGCGAGTGTCGAAGCACCCGCTTGCGGGGGCGAGGCACAGAGTGGAGTGAGGATTTAATGAAAAGAGGCTCGCCTCTTTTCATTAAGAGACGCCAATGAGCAAAGCCATTTGGGGCTTTGCTCATTGGCTATGAGAGATAGTGAGAAGAGAGCGTAGTTAAAGGGAGAACTTAGGCCGCAGGAGCGTCCGCGGTGACCTCGACGGCCTTGCCGCTCAGCTCATCGGCAGCGGCGATGAACTCTTCCATCTTGTTCTCGGAAGTCATCTTGGCGATGGCCTCGTTGATGCCGGGTAGCAGGCCCTTGGGGTCGCCCTTGGCAACAGCGATGCAGTAGGGCTGAGCTTCACCGAGCTCGGAGGAAGCGGCAGCGACGACCAGATCGGGGTTGGACTCTGCATACTGCTCAGCGACAGCGCCATCGACGACGATCGCATCGACCTTGCCGTAGACAAGCTCGTTGACAAGGTCAGTCACAAGGGAGAGGGAGACGAGGTTCGCACCCTCCATCTGGTCGGTGACGATGGCTTCCTTGGTGGTGGCGGTCTGCGCGCCGACGCTCTTGCCGGCGAAGTCGGCGAGGGTGTTGTACTGATCGGCGGCGTCAGCCTTGACAAGGATCATGGCCGGCAGGTCGGTGTAGTAGGGATCGGAGAAGTCAGCGGACTGGAGACGCTCGGGCGTGACCTCGATGGCTGCCATGACGATATCAAAATCGCCCTTGGCAAGGGAGGTGAGCAGGTAGTCGAAGCTCATGTTTTCGACCTGAAGCTCCATGCCAAGCTCATCGGCGATGTACTGGCCGGCGGAAATGTCGATACCGGCGTACTGCATCGTGCCGCTGTCATCGGCATACATGAATTCGTACGGGGCGTAGTCAGCGGAGGTGCCGAGCACCAGCGTGCCGCCGGTCTGCTCGGTGTTGTTGTCGGTGTTGGCATCATCGGCGTTGTTGCTGTCGTCGGCCTTATTGCCGCAGGCGACCAGCGAAAGGCTCATCATCAGAGCCAGCATCAGTGCAGTAAACTTTTTCATGGTTGATAGCTCCTTTTTCAATTTCTTTCCATCTTGTATAATGTTTGATCGTTGAACGAATTTTCATACGCTTCAGAAACGATAGCGTTAGTATAAATGTTTACTTATTCATTGTCAACGATTAAAAACTCAAAAAATGCCGGAACTTTCGATGTCTTTCTATGCAAGGTGCACAAATATGCATGCGAAAAGCCGAAAATTCACAAAAGTATGCAATTATGCGCGAATATATGCAAAAGAAAAGGGGAAAAGAGCCGTATAAAAGAAGCATCCGCAGAAGCGATCGGAGCTTCTGCGGATGAAGTTTCTTATCGGGTGACATCCGGCACGGCGCTGCGGGATTTTTTCGGCGTTCTGACGTAGGCAAAGTAATAGCCGATCGCGCACAGCGGGATGGCTGCGGCGACATCCAGAATGGAGTGCTGCTTCATAAAGACGGTGGAAATGCTGATAAAAAATGCCGCAACGGTCGATGCAATGCGCCAGCCGCGCTTGGAGAAGATGGGCGCATACCAGAAAGCGAAAAATGCCGCCATCGAGCCGATGACATGCAGCGACGGGCAGACGTTCGTGTTCGTATCAAACACGTAAAAGCCCGCGATAAAGCGTGTGAGCACGTTGTCGCGCGGGAAGACCTCAGGCCGGAGCATCTGACAGGTGGGAAAGAGGAAATAGATAATGAGCGTCACCGAGTAGGTGATCATCACGAAGCGCATCATGCGGCGAAAGCCCGGCACGTCGAAAAAGAACGTGTAGGCCACCGCGCCGATGAGGTACACAAACCAGAACAGGTAGGGGATCAGAAACCATTCATTAAAAGGAATCAGATCGTCGAGCGCGCAGTGCATGTTGATGTAGTGCGCCACGGGGTAGAAGCGCTCGACATACGAAAAGCCGAGGCCGAAAAGCGGCCAGTAGAGCAGCAGCCACACGTGGGAAAACTCCGGCGTGTTCAGCTTACTGAAGCGGAACTGGCGGTAGTCAACGCTGGGTTTGATCATGCGAGGTCTTCCTCCTTCTCCTCCTCGGCTTCGCTCATCTCGGAGAGGATGTTGGCCGCGGCGTTGTGCGGCACGGCGGCGTCGAGCGCGTCGCCCATCTTTTCAAGCGCGTCCTTGTCGCTGAGCAGGCGAAGGCTCGTGCGCGCGATCTCTTTGGGCGTCTGCCCCGTGACCGCGCCGCCCGTGCGCAGGAAGAAATCCTTGTTGTACTCCTCGCAGCCCGCGACCGCGTCAATAAAGACCATCGGCAGGCGCATCGAGGCCGCCTCGGTCACGCTGATGCCGCCGGGCTTTGTGAGGTAGAGGTCAGCGGAGTCCATCAAAAGCGCCATGTCCTTCACATACGAACGGACGTGGACGTTTTTCGCATCATAGAAGCGGCGCTGGAGCCGGCGGTAGAGCTGCTTGTTCGTGCCGCAGACGATGGTAAGGTCCTGATCGTCCGGCAGGTCGCGCCCGATGCGGCGCGCGATGCTCATGATGGGGCCGCAGCCCATGCTGCCGCACATCATCACAAGGTGCTTGTGATCCGTGGGGATGCCGAAGGCGCGCTTGGCGTCCTCCTTGCGCACGCTGGAGCGGAACATCTGGCGCACGGGGATACCGCAGGCGCGCAGGCGTTCGCTCGTCACGCCGCCGCCGAGAAAATCGCCCGAGAGCGATGAGGCAGGGATAAAGTAGCGGTCGAGCGAGCTGTCCTTCACGCTGGGCGAACAGGTGTAGTCCGTGGCGATGAAGCAGGTCTTGAGGTTCGGCAGATGCGTCTTTACGACCTCGCTGACCATCAGCGCTGCGAACGTGTGGGTGCAGATGACCGTGTCGTACCCGCTGCCGGCGATGAAGCCGCAGAGCTTTTCCGCGCCCTGCGTCAGATAGCGGTAGAGCGCGGAACCCTCGTGAAACTGGGCGGGATGATCCTCTGCCGCGCGGTAGCCCACGCGGAAAAGACCCGGCGCGTGGCGGTAGATGCGCACATGCCAGTTCGAGATAAAGCGCGAGACCTCGGGCGAGATGAAGCGCAGCGCGTCCTCGGTGTCGCAGGGAATGTTCTGGTTGCGGCACTCCTCCTCGAGCGCCGCGGCGCAGGAGTTGTGCCCCTCGCCGGTGTTGCAGCTTAAAATCAAAACTTTCATGAAAAGATCCGATCCTTTACTGTTGTTCTTCTTGGTTGCGTCTGCTCCGGCGCTGCTGCGCGGCGAGAAGCTTTTGCAGCCGCGGCCGGTTGTAGCGCTGAATGATGAGAAACGGCAGGTTGCCGAATAGAATATAGATGGCGGTGACGACCGCGCCGCCCGTTCCGGGCCAGAGGCGCAGTGCGTAAAAGCCGAGCAGGATGAGCACAAAGTGCGTGAACTCAGCGACGCAGGTCTCTTCGATCATGCGCGGAAGCTGCGCGCGAAAGTCCGTGTCCAGCCTTTTGGCGGGGATGAGCTTGGGGACGATCTTGCTCATGTCGGGAACCTTGTCCTGCCACTCGTGCACGCGCAGAAAGCGGAAGAGCTTTGCTTCCCAGCTCGCGCAGCGGTAGGGGAATTTGTCGCCGTGGAACCAGGATTTTGGCAGCAGCCGCCCGATGAAAAACGACACGACGGCTAAAATTCCGTAATAAACGCAGCAGCGCAGAAAGCCCATCGTCACCTCTCCTTATCCCGTGATAAAAGCCCGACGCAGGGACACTGCGCCGGGGAAAAGCCGCCTCTGCGGCTGTTAAGATTTAATATAGCATAGAGTTTCGAACAAATGATGAAGAGAATCTCAATTTTTGTTGAAAAATGGTGGTCACTTCTCTACCGGTAGGCGCACGGCGAAGCGGCAGCCGCCGTTCACCGGGTCTTCGACCCAGACCTCGCCGCCGTGGATGGCGACGATCTTGCGCACAAGCGCAAGGCCGAGGCCGTTGCCCTCGGATTCGTGCGAGCTGTCCCCCTGATAGAATTTGTTAAAAATGCGGGACTTATCCTCGTCGGGGATGCTTTTGCCCTCGTTGTCGATGGTGAAGAGCACACTGCCGTCTTCCTCGATGAGTCGCATGCGGATCAGGCCGCCGCGCGGGCCGAACTTGACGGCGTTGTCGATGAGGTTCATCCACACGTGCTGGAGTAGTCCTTCATAGCCCGTGAAGTCGACGGAGTCGAGGTCGACGTCGAAGTCGACGTCCTTTTCCGTCCACTTGCGCTCAAGCGCCAGAATGCACTGCCTCACCTGCTCGTCGAGGCGGAAGCGCGAGCGCTGGGGGTGGATGGACTGGCTGTCGAGCTTAGAGAGCAGCAGAATGTTGCCCGCGAGGGCGGAAAGCCTGCGCGTATTGAAGAGAATCTTGTCGATGTACTCCGCCTGCTCCTCGGGGGATTGCTGGTGCTCCTGCAAAAGTGAGGCGTAGCCCTCGATCGCGCTGATGGGCGTTTTGAACTCGTGCGAGACGTTCGAGATGAAGTCGGTCTGCAAGGTCTCGGTCGCGTTCAGCTCGCTGACCATGAGGTTGAAGCTGTCGAAGCTGTCGCGGATATCGCGAAAGACGCTCTTCGTCTCCACATGCACGCGGAAGTTGCCGCCCGCGACCTCCTTCATCGCGCGCGACAGGCGCGAGATGGGCGCGAAGAACGCGATGGAAAAGCCAGCCGCCGTCGCGCTGCCGAGCAGCAGCGTGAAGATGAGCAGCCACACGAACATCGGCACGTTGACGCCGAGATGCTCAAGTCCCCAGGCCGCGAGCGCGGCGAGCAGCGCCACGCCGATAAAGCCCGCCATGCAGATGAAGAAAAACTGCACGCGGATGTCGAGAAACTTATTGCGCCGCTTTTTCATGTGCGCACCACCTTATATCCCACGCCGCGCATCGTGACGATCTTGAAGTCGGGATTGTCGCGGAAGCGCTCGCGCAGGCGCGCGATGTGGACATCGACGGTGTGGGTGTCGGTGCTGGAATCATAGCCCCAGATGTCGTCCATGAGCTGCTGGCGCGTGAAGATGCGGCCGGGGAACGACGCCATCTTGTAGAGCAGCATGAATTCCTTCTGCGGCAGCACCATGCTCTCGCCGTCGACGGTGACGCTGAGCGAGTCGCACTCCATCACCGTGCCGCCGATGACCTGACGGCGCTCGCTCGCCATCTGGGCGCGGCGCAGCAGCGCGCTCACGCGCAGTACCATTTCCCCGATGTTGATGGGCTTGACCATATAGTCGTCGCTGCCGGAGAGGAAGCCGAGGCGCATGTCGTCAAAGGCGTCCTTGGCGGTGATCATCATAATAGGAATGGATGAGCCGCTCTCGCGGATCGAGCGCACGAGCTCATAGCCGTCCATTTTCGGCATCATAATGTCGGAGATGATGAGATCATAATAGCTCTGCTCGAGCGCGTCGAGAGCTTCCTCACCGTTGGAGACGCCGAGCACCGTGTAGCCGTTTTTGGTGAGCACGTGGGCGAAGAGCTGGCGCAGCTCGCGGTCATCCTCCGCAATGAGAATTTTGAACAATCCGATCCCTCCAATCCTATGTCATGTTCTGTCAGTATACCATATCTTTGGCAAATGTGCAGTAGGTTGGGCGGAAATTTTGCACGGCGGCAAAACTGCACAAAAAAAGAGCCATCCTTTCGGATGACTCTTTACATTTGAGGGAGATTTAACCGCCGAGGTAGGCCTTGCGGACGGCGTCGCTCGCCATGAGCTCCTTGCCGGTGCCGGAGAGCGTGATACGGCCCGTTTCAAGCACGTACGCGCGGTCGGCGACGGAGAGCGCGGCCTGCGCGTTCTGCTCGACGAGCAGGATCGTCGTGCCCGCAGCGTGCAGCTCGCGGATGATGTCAAAGATCTGCTCAACGAGGATCGGAGCGAGGCCCATGGACGGCTCGTCGAGCATCAGGAGCTTCGGCTTCGACATGAGCGCTCTGCCCATGGCGAGCATCTGCTGCTCGCCGCCAGAGAGCGTACCGGCGATCTGCTTGCGGCGCTCTTTGAGACGCGGGAAGCGCTCGTAGACGTCCGCAATGCCCGCTTCAATGGTGGAGTTCGGCTGGGTGTAAGCGCCCATTTCAAGGTTATCCTCGACCGTCATCTGCAAAAAGACGTGGCGGCCTTCAGGGACCTGCGCAAGACCGTGCTCGACGATCTTGTGCGCGGGGACGCCCTTTAAGTCCTTGCCTTCAAAAACAACGCTGCCGTGCTTGGGGTGCAAAAGGCCGGAGACCGTGTTCAGAACGGTCGACTTACCCGCGCCGTTCGCACCGATCAGCGTGACGACCTCACCCTCGTTGACCTCGAAGGAAACGCCCTTGACGGCGTGGATGCTGCCGTAGTAAACGTGAAGATCGTTCACCTGTAAGATCTGTCCCATCGTTAGGCCTCCTTCTGCTTGCCGAGGTAGGCTTCAATGACCTCGGGATTGTTCTGAATGTCTTCGGGTGTGCCCTTGGCGATGACATGGCCGAAGTTCAAAACGGCAATGCCCTCGCAGATGTTCATGACGAGGTTCATGTCGTGCTCGATGAGCAGCACCGCGATCTTGAACGTATCGCGGATGGAGCGGATGTTTTCCATCAGCTCAGCCGTCTCGCTCGGGTTCATGCCGGCGGCGGGCTCGTCAAGAAGCAGCAGACTCGGGTTTGTCGCCAGCGCGCGGAGAATTTCCAGGCGGCGCTGTGCGCCGTAGGGGAGCGAGCTTGCCTTGGCCTTGGCAAGATCCTCCATGTGGAAGATGGACAGAAGCTCCATCGCGCGCTCGTGAACGATGCGCTCTTCCTTCCAGAAGCGGGGCAGGCGAAAAATGCCCTCGGGCATCGTGTAGTGCATCTGCGTGTCCATCGCGACGGTGATGTTTTCTTCCACGCTCAGCTCGCCGAAAAGGCGGATATTCTGGAATGTGCGCGCAATGCCAGCGCGGTTGACCTGCGCGGTGTTGAGGTCATGGATGTCTTTGCCGTTTAAGAGAATCGTGCCGTGGGTGGGCTGATAGACCTTGGTGAGCAGGTTGAAGACCGTCGTCTTACCGGCACCGTTCGGGCCGATGAGGCCGGTGATCTCGGTGCGACCGATGGTCACATTGAAGTTGTCGACCGCTTTCAGACCGCCGAACGTGATGCCGAGGTCGATGCACTCGAGCACGGGGGATTTGTCCGCGTCACGCTCGGTGAGCAGCGCCGGTTCACGGGAGACGGGAACGAGCTTGGCTTTTTCTTTCTGTGTCATGGTCAATCCTCCTTTTCAGCACTGGTGCGGCGATGGGGCAGAAGTCTCTGGAAGAACGCCTTGGCCTGCGGATTGTTGGTTGCGAGCATGACGAAGATCAGCACGATCGCGTAGATGAGCATACGGAAGTCGGCAAACTGACGCAGCGCCTCGGGCAGGATGGTCAGCGCCGCGGCGGCGATGAGCGAGCCCCAGATGTTGCCAAGGCCGCCGAGCACCACGAACACGAGGACGAGGATCGAGAGGTTAAAGTTGAACTTCGTCGCCTGAAGGGAAGAGTAGTTCAGGCCGTAGAGCGCGCCTGCCGCGCCCGCAAGGGCGGCGGAGGTGACGAACGCCATGAGCTTGTACTTCGTCAGGTTCAGGCCGATGGCCTGCGCGGCGATGCGGTTGTCGCGGATGGCCATGATCGCGCGGCCCGCACGCGAACGAGTCAGGTTCAGCACGACGATGAGCGTAATCATCACGAGGATGAAGCCCGCGGTGAACGTTGCGATCGTGGCGGTGCCGGTCGCACCCTGCGCGCCCTTGATGATAGCGGTGCCCGAGGCACTCAGGCCGAGGTCGTCGACCGTCTTGTTGCCGGCGGGGTTGAAGATGAAGTGCAGGCCGTTTTCATCGTAGCCGATGATGAGGCAGTTGATGAGCTCTTTGATGATCTCACCGAAGGCCAACGTGACGATGGCGAGGTAGTCGCCCTGTAAGCGGAGCACCGGCGTGCCGATGAGAAGGCCGACGATGGCGGCGAAGATCGCGCCGACGACCATCGAGATGGCGAGACGCACGGGAGCATTCGGGATCGCGCCCATCAGGCTCTGCGAGGCGACGATGCCGGAAAATGCGCCGACACTCATAAAGCCCGCGTGGCCGAGGCTCAGCTCACCGAGGATACCGACCGTCAGGTTCAGCGACACGGCCATGGACATGTAGCAGCAGATAGGGACGAGCAGACCGATGGCGGAGCGCTTGAGCGAACCGTTGCTTTGCAGCACCGTCACGATGACGAAGGCGGCGATCACGCCGAAATAGGTCGCAAAGTCGACCTTTGTGGTCTTCTTGAGAGAGTTGAATTTGTTCATTTTCTGTGTCATTCCGGCCACCTCACACTTTCTCCGTCACGGACTTGCCGAGAAGTCCGGCAGGCTTGACGAGCAGCACGACGATCAGCACGGCGAACACGATGGAGTTGGCAAGGTTCGTCGAGATGTACGCCTTGGCCATGGCCTCGATGATGCCGAGGAGCAGGCCGCCGAGGAACGCGCCGGGGATGGAGCCGATGCCGCCGAACACCGCCGCGGTGAAGGCCTTGATGCCGGGCATGGAGCCGGTCGTCGGCATGAGCGACGTATTGAACGAGCAGAGCAGCACGCCGGCGATGGCGGCGAGCGCTGAGCCGATGGCGAACGTTGCGGAAATGGTGGCGTTGACGTTGATGCCCATGAGCTGGGCCGCCGCCTTATCCTCCGAGCAGGCACGCATGGCCTTGCCCATCTTGCTCTTGTTGACGAACGTGGTGAGGCCGATCATGATGACGACGCAGGCCGCGATCGTAAGAAGAGACACATAGGAGACGGTCAGCTTGCCGCCGAACAGCTGCATCGAACCCTCAACCACCGGGGGATAGACACGCGCGGCTGCCTTCCAGATGAGAAGCGCGGAGTTCTGGAGGAAATAGCTCACGCCGATGGCGGTGATGAGCACGGCCAGGGAGGGCGCCTGGCGCAGCGGCTTATAGGCCAGCCGTTCGATGACCATGCCCAGGACGGTGCACACTACCATGGCCAGCAGCACGCCGGCCAGAGCAGGGACCACGGCGCCGGCCAGAGAGCCCTCCTCAAAGCTGCCGGACAGGCCGCTCATGGTGAAAAAACAGATATATGCCCCCACCATAATGACGTCTCCGTGGGCAAAGTTCAACATTTTGGCAATACCGTAGACCATCGTATAGCCCAGGGCAATGATGGCGTACACGCTGCCCAGACTGATGCCGTTGATGAGATTGTTGAGAATACTCAAGACCAGTCACCTCTTTTTCTTTTGCTGCGCAGATGCGCGCGAAAAACTGGACAGCATGGCGAAAACCTCTGCGGCAACGTCTGCCGCAGACGTTTTCGCCATGCGTGCAAGAATAAGGGACACGGGCTGCCGAGGGGCCCCCGGCAGCCCGTTCCATGGATTTCCCGGGAAAAAGGGGAGTTCGGAAAATCAGCGGGCGACGTAGACGCCGTCCTGCACCTCGAAGACCAGGGGAGCCTTGGAGATCTCACCGGTGGCGGCCCAGGTCATACCGGAGCCAGTGAGTCCGTCTACGCTGAAGTCGGAGGAGGTGAAGGTGGAGATCAGGGCGGCGCAGATATCCTCGTGGCTCATGTCGGCGGTGACACCGGCCTTCTGGCAGGCCTCGTAGATGGCGTAGATGCAGTCATAGCCGTCAGCGGCGAACTGGTTGGGGATCTCATTGTAGCGCGTCTGGTACTCGGAGACGAAGCTGGCAGTGCGCTCGTCAGTGGCGGAGGCGTTGAAGGGGGTCATCAGCAGCAGGCCCTCCGCCAGGGAGGTGTCGAAGCCCTCGATGGCCAGGATGCCGTCCATGCCGTCGCCGCCCATGAAAGTCGGCTCATAACCCATGCTCTTGGCCTGATTCAGGATCAGGGAAGCGGGGGTGTAGTAAATGGGCATGAACACCAGCTCAGCGCCCCCGTCCTTAGCGGCGTTCAGCTGCACGGTGAAGTCGGTGTTGGTGTCATCGGGGAAGGTCTGCTCAGCCACGACCTCCAGGCCCACCTCGGCGGCCTGGGAGATGAAGCCCTGGGCGATGCCGGTGGAGTAGGCGTCGCCGTTGTTGTAGATCACAGCCACCTTGGTAGCCAGGCCATTTTCCGCCACATAGTTGGCAGCGGTGACGCCCTGGTCGGGGTCAGTGAAGCACATCTGGAAGACGTTATCCTTACCGGCAGTGACGTCGGTGGAGGAAGCGGACGGGGTCAGCATAAAGGTGCGGTCATTGTAGCAGACATCGGCAACCGCGATGGAAGCGCCGGTGGTGGTGGGGCCGACGAGGACCTGCATGCCGTTGTCCATCATGTTGTTGTAGGCGTTGACAGCCTTTTCGCCGTCGGCCTCATCGTCCTGAGAGAGGAACTCAAACTTGATGGTGCTGTCGCTCGCGTTGATTTCATTGACGGCGAGCTCCACGCCCTGCTTGACGGCCATACCGTAGATCGCGTTGTCGCCGGTCAGCGGGCCGGAGGTGCCGACCGTAAAGGTCTGGACACCGTCGGATGCGCCGCCAGCATTGTCGTCGGTGTTCGCATCGTCGCCCTTGGAGCCGCAGGCGGCCATCGAGAGCGTCATGGCCGCAGCCATGAGCATGCACATGAACTTCTTTTTCATCGTTTCAAATCTCCTTTGATTAAATAATGAACAAATTTATCATACAAAAAAGCGGGTCCGCCATTCCCGGCGGAACCGCTTTGCTGTATCGCGTTTTTTACTCGCTCAGCAATCGCGTTTCATCCCGGGAACGCCCATCAGGACGGCCAGAAGTACCAGTACCAGCAGAGAAATGCCAATAATGGCGATCAGGCGGGAAATAATAATGGACGCCATAATAATGGCGCCCAGAGCGATGCAGTTGAAGCGGAAGGACTGAGAGGTGCAGGAGGAAGCGGCCTCTGCGCACATGGCAGAAGCGGCGGCGTTATTCTGATTTGCATAAGCAAAACGGAACATAGCATTAAATCCTTTCATGTATCTCTCATGTTTGATGGGCTTATTTTAGCCTCTAAAACGCCAGAAGTCAATACCGCATATTATCCAAAGAAAAAAGAGGGGAAATGGGGATAAGTATCCCATATTGACAATTTGGACAACTTTCGCGCCTCGGGCGCGGGAATGTTGCAGCCCGAAAGGGCTGCTCCTCATTCCCGCGCTTGCGCGGGAGGGGAGAGCGGCGTGTGCGCCGCGGCACCAAAGGGGGTATTCTCTTTCCGAAGAGAATACCCCCTTTGAATCCCCCAGAGAAAGGCGAGGGGAGTCCCCCTCGACCCCCGACATTGGCAGTCT
>ERZ827469.2863-NODE-2863-length-12207-cov-4.203094_pt1 | contig 12207 bp, 4 predicted proteins | sample MGYA00519917_ERZ827469 | MGnify/ENA primary metagenome ERZ827469 (study PRJEB31778, sample SAMEA3449314) | human gut metagenome | biome: human gut; feature: human-associated habitat; material: faeces | place: United Kingdom | collected 2010/2012 ... | reverse complement strand
AGTTTATAAAAAGTACGTATGAGCGCATAAAAGGGTTCCCTCTTTGAAGGAGGCAGGGGGCGGTTTTAAAAGAGTTTATAAAAAGTACGTATGAGCACATAAAAGAGCTCCCTCTTTGAGGGAGCTGTCGAACAAAGTGAGACTGAGGGAGTTATATGGCATTTAAGCAGCCGAGGGTTCCGCAGGAGACAGGCGGGACGCTGGCGGGGTACGTGAAGAACATCGCGCTGTTTCTGCGCGATTTCTGTACGGCCAGCTGGAACGCGGACAGGCTCAAGGACGCGGAAATCGAGAAGATCAAAAAGCGTTTAGACGCGCTGGAAGGGAAGTGAGAACATGGCGCTGAGGGTATCTTCGATCACGGAGACGGATACAAGCTCGAAATCGGACAGCAAAAGCAAAGAGCACAGCCAAAGCCAGAGCAGGAGCGACAGCCAGAGCACAACCAAAAAGCTGCTGGACAGCGACCTGATGAACCAGATTCTCGGCGGTCTGGTGCGCAACATGACCGACGAGGAAATCAACCGGTTTGCGGAAAACCTGCTGCGGCCGCAGCTCAACGCGGCGCTGGAGGAAAGCCGGCAGAACTACGAAACCACGAAGCTGAGCAAGGAGCAGGAACTTGAAAACCTTGCGGCCAGCCTGACGCGCGCCATCGACGAGCAGAACACGGCGTACAGAAAGAGCGCCGCGAACGTTGAAACGGCGGCGCTCGGCCGCGGCATGGGCAGAAGCAGCTACACGCTGCAAACGCTGGCCAACCAGGGCGACGCGCTGGCCAAGGCGGTGCAGCAGCTGACGGACGAGAACACGCGGCAGAGCGGGCAGATTCAGCAGCAGATCACGCAGGCGGCACAGCAGAACAGTCAGACGCAGGGACGATTGAACACGGATTTCGCCAGCCAGCTTGCGGCGAAGGTGCAGGAATTGAAAGAAAACCAGCGCAAGGAATGGAACAGCAACTACCTGACGGCGATTTCTGCGGCGATGGGTCAGCAGACGACAGGCAGCCAGCAGACCAGCGGCACGACCGACACGACGGGCGAACAGCACACCGAAGGGTCGAGCCACTCGACGAGCGTCACCTATACCAACAGGGGCGGCGGCAGATCCAAAACATACGGTCAGACGCGATAAAGCGCAGGAGGGCAGAATATGGCACGATTGGGACTGGGCAGAAAGAGAGAAGAGGAAGAACAGGCGCGGCAGGCGATGAGCGAGCAGGAAGCCGCCGTCGTAGAAGGGCGCGACTACGCCAAGAACACGGCGGCGGCGTTGCAGGCGACGAAGCACCACGTCGTCGCCGAGCACCCGACGAACCCGTTTGAGCAGACGGCGAAAAAGACGGACGCGCAGATTATCGCGGACTATGACGCGGAAATGGCGGCGCGGGACGGCATGGCACCGGGCAACCCGAAAGCGGATACGGGCTACAACGATATCAGCGTCGATTTCTCTTCGATCAAGAGCAACGAACAGGCGGCCTATTTTGCCTCCACGCTGCACGGCGAACCGACGAAAGCGGAATTTCTCAAGGACTGGGCGAAATACAGCAAGCAGGACAGCGAAACGGTGCTCTCCGGCGCGGAAGATCTGCTGGGCACGCGCCTGTTTGCGCAGCCCGTCAGCGAGACGGGGAAGAACAAAGCCAAGGAAGCGGCGCTTGCGAAGACGCGCACGGACGCGATGCAGGAACTTTCGGGGCTGAACCTGATGGGGTTTGACGGGCAGAGCATCAACGTGAACACGGCCGACCCGGCGACGGTGGTGCGCGGCATCAACTCGATTGCGGACGACGATCTGCGCGCGAAGGGACAGAAGCTCTACAAAACGCTGACCGAGACGCCGGGCAGCCGCTTTTACGGCGAGAGCACGGACGGCGTAGGGGATTTTCTGGAAAGCGCGAATTTGACGAAGAGCGAATACGGGGAGAAGACGGACGACTATCAGAGCCTGTTTTACGGAGATGGGGCGCACAGGCAGGAGGACGCACAGAACTATCTGGACGCGCGGCAGGAGATCGAGAAAAGCAAATACAGCGCATACGCCAAAGCGCAGCTGACGGCGGCGCTGGACAAGGCCTATCAGGGGATTACGGGGACGGCGACGCCTTCCGCCAGCGCTGACGATACCGCGATTGAAGCGGATGACAGGGAGCAGGAAACCGAAGAAGGCGAAAAGCGCGGCTTTCTGGCCAAAGCGGGAGACGGGCTTTCGCAGTTTGTGAGCGGACTTTTTGGAAAAACCCCTGACGACGCGGCGCAGACGGACAAGGAGAAGCGCGGCGAGGCCATGCAGGCGCAGTTCGGCGGCGAAGAAAACGGCGGAAACGTCGATCTGACCCATCGCCCGCAGGTGAGCTATGAAACGATGAAGGCGGCGGGCTGGGGCGACTACACCGAGCAGGGCGGCGTTTCCACCGTGCTGACGACCGGATACGGCGCGCCGAAAGACGGCTTCATGGCGCAGATGACGCCGATTCGGGAGGACGGCAACGTGCTGACCCCGGAAGAGCTGGACGCGTACTACGACCGCGTGGCTGAGGCGGTGAAGGGCGGAAAGAGCGTTGCTGAGGCTGACCCGGATCATCTGGTGCTGGCCTCGAAGCAGGGCACGCCGAAGGAGCTGGAGGGAGAGAAGCAATGGCTTGACGAATACGGAGAAGCGCTGCACGAGGCACAGGCGGCCTATTACGACGAAACGCCCAAAGAGGTTCAAGGCCCTGTTCAGCAAAAGGAGATGACCCCGGAAGAGAAGATCGTCTCTCAGGGCGGGATGAGCTTTGAAGAGTGGGTGAGTCACCCTTCCACCGCTGCGGCGAGCCCCATTCCCTCAAAAGGGGAGGTTGGGGATAGCGCTGCGGGACAAAGCGGGAAGAAAGAGGCGCAGACGGTCGGGGAAGCGGCGGGGGCGCTGCTCAGCGGCGAGTATGACAGCATCGAGGGTGCGGGCAAGGACGAGCTGGACAGAATGCTGGAGGGAAGCGCCTATGCCCGGCGGATGATTGGCACGCTGACCGAAGAAGACAGCAGGCGCGTGCTGGTCGGCAACGACATGGCCGAAACGGTGACTTATGGAAGCATCGCTGCGCAGGGACAGAAAATCAAGACGCTGTACGACGCGATGCAGAGCGATTCGTTCCCGGCGGAATTGCGCGGCGACGTATTGGCGCAGATGGTCGCATGGGCTTCTCAGGCGGAAAAGATGGAGCAGGCGGGCATGCTGGGCGGCGACACAGAGCTGCCGCTGATGGAGCGCCTGCTGACCACGGACGAACAGGCCATGGACGAGCTTGAGAGCATCTATGCGGCGCGGGACGAGCTGCTTGCCGACAAGGCGGAGATGCGAAGGGCACGCGAGGAAGAAAACGCACAGGCGCTCAGCGACGCGCGGGAAGCGGCGCTGAATGGGACGGCGAGCGAAGAACAACTGACGCTGGTGCGCGAGAACGCACAGGTAGATCAGGACGAGTTGAACGCGGACATGGGCTATGTCGGGCGGCTGGCGGCGGTAGACGACTATTTCAGGCCGGGCGCGGGCAAAAACGCGGTCAGTCCCTTTGAGGCAGGCAGCGTAAAGCTGAACCTCGATGCGCAGGGCGTGACGGATACGGCGGCATATGAAAGCGCGCTGAACGGGCAGATGGGCGTGCTGCTGGAGGAAGACGCCCAAACTGCTCATGCCCTCGGCCTGACGCTGGATGAATACTACCAGAAAACGGGCGGGCTTGACATGGACGCGCTCTGCGAACGGGCAGCAAGCCGGATCAGCCGACAGGGCGCGAGCATCACGGAGGAAGAAATGACGGCGCTTGAAGCGCCGTTTGGGCAGGGCGTCGGCGCAGGCTACACGCTGGGGGCAGGCATTCGGGCAGGCGGCGAACAATGGTATCTGGACTTTAAGGACAGCCTGTACGTGGGTTATTCTCAGATCATGGTGACGCGCAACGCGTCGCGGATTCAGAACCGATATCAGAACGAATACGGCGCATATGGCCGGACGCAATACAAAAAGGACATTCAGGCGGCGCTTGACAGCGGAACGCTGGACGAGAACTACGCCGAGGCGCTCAAAAAAGCGCTGGCCAGCGCGGCGGACGTGTATCAGCTGGGCATCGACCCGCTGGATTTTGAAGGGGATTTTCTCAAAAACAGCGCGGAAGCCCGACGCGACATCGCCACGCTGAAGGGATACATGCGCGAAAACGCGACGCAGGACGAATACAAATGGTTCGGGCGCGTGGAGAGCATGACCTACAATGCGGTATCGGCAGGCGTATCGACGGCCGCCACGCTGCTTACAGGTAACAACCTTGCGGGATTCGCGACGGGTTACAGCGTCGTCGGGTTTAAAAACAATTTTGACGAATACCTGCAAAAGGGATACAGCATCAATGCCGCCAAGCATCTGGCGGCGGTGAACACGGGCATTGACTGCGCGGCGAACATCGGCACGACGGACAAGATCATCGGCCAGCTCACGGGCATGAGCACGCTCAGCGAAGCGGCGAAAAACGTCATCGTGCGCAATCCGGCGGGCGCATGCAAGGGGCTTGCAGCCATTCGGGCGTTCGGCAAAGCGTTTATTCAGAATGAATTTGACGAAGTCGTAGACGATGAATTTTTCGAGGGGCTGGGCGCAAACTGGACGGACAATGCGCTGGGCGAAATCTATCGCAAGCTGGATGCCGGCGAAGAGATCACGTTTACGGACGGGCTGAAACTGGCGCTGAACACGTTGAACCCCCAAAATCTCGACGTGAAAGGCGCGGCGGAGGGCGTGGTCAGCGGCGCGGTGGAAAACGCCATCGGCGCGGTGATGTTTTCGCTTTCCGGCGCGACGGGCGCGGCGGTCGGTTCGCTGAGGGGCGTGCAGGCGGCTCGCGATCTGATGAGCGGCAAGCGCGACGACGTGCAGCAGGTTATTAAAGAAGTCACCGAAACGCTGGGCGACGAGCAGGCCTGCGAGCTGCTTGACAGCTACGCCGAACAGCAGAAGGAAAGCCAGGCGACCGCAGAGGAACTGGTCAGCGGCAAAGACGAGCATGGAAGCCTCAGCGCGGCGCGGCACGCCCAGGCGGACGCACAGCGCCACGAAGGGAAAGCGCAGGAAGCCGCGCGGACGATGGAAGCGACGGCGCAGATCATCGAGGAAAAGCAGACGGCGATTGAAAACGGCGAAGGGGACGCGCTGGCGGCACAGGAACTAAGCGACGCGGCGATGGCCTACGCGAAAGCGAAGAAGGACTACGCCGAACAGACGGCGATGGCTGAGCACCGCAAGGACGACGCGGACACGGCCATTGACCGCCGGGTGCAGGACGCCCGGCAGGAAGCGCGGCAGGCGATCAGGCGCGAACGGGAAGCGGCCAGAGAGACGCTGAGCGAAGACCGGCAGGCGCGGGTGGCGGGAATCGACAGCGAGCTGGAGGCGCTCAACGCCCAGGACGAAGCGCTGCAAAACGAATTCACCGAGGCGCTGAGCGGGCTAAGCGACGCGCAGGACATGGGGATGGACGAGGACACCATCGCCCAGCTGATGGCGCGCACAGACGAAATTGCCGAACGGATGGCGGCGCTGGAGGAAGCGCGGGAGCGGCTGAGCAACCCGGAAGCCTATTCCACCCAAGAAGAGGCCGCACAGACAGAGCCGACCGAACAGGACACGCAGACCGAACAGGCTGCACAGAACGGGCGGGCCGCGCAGAGCGCACAGGCAGAGCCGAACGTACAGATTGCACCGAACGCACAGGATGCGCAGACCATGCAGACCGCGCAGACCGAACAGATTGTGCAGAGCGCACCACAGAACGCGCAGACCGAGGAAACCGCGCAGACGGCAGGCAGCCAATACAGCGTGGGCACGGTCGGACGGGAAGCGGGACAGAGCGGCGTGGACGCGGGCGGACTGAAAAACCCGGTATTCCAGAAATTCGCGAGCGTGATTTACAAAAACCACGGCACGGAAATCGTCGTCGCCAACCTGATGGACGGCGCGAAGAGCGCCTACGACCCGCGAACGAACCGGCTGTACATTTCCAGCAAGCTGGGCACGGGCACGGCGATGCGCGAGGCGCTGGTACACGAGCTGATGCACAGCGTGGAGGGAAGCCGCGGCTATGAAGCCTACAAGGAGGCGGCGATGCAGGCGGCCTACCACGGCAACAGGGCCGATATGCAGCACGACATCGAGCGGATTCAGGAAGTCTACGGCGCGGTTTACGAGCGCGAGGGGCGCACGCTGACGGAAACAGACGTGCAAAAGGAGCTTGTCACCCGCGCGACGGAGAAGGTGATCGAGCAGCTTGCAGGCTGGACGAAGACGGGCGGCGAGACGCAGATCTACGACCTGCTGGGCGAAAAGCAGCGTTTCGGCGTGCGGCTCTACAACCAGCTGACGCAGTTTATCGCCAAGCGGAAGGCGAAGAAAAACGGCACGCTGGAGGCGTATAACGAGCTGGTCAGGGCGCGGGACGCGCTCAAAGAGGCGCTTCAGGGGGCGAAGGGAGCAGAAAAAGACCAGCGGAAGCAATACGCGCTTGAGTTGGACCGGGACAGCCACTACGACTATTCAAAACCGTTTGCTGAGCAAGTGGAGGACTGGAAGAACGGAAAGATTCCGAAGGGCGACGCGCTGCTTGTGGGCAGAACGCCGGAGATTCTCCGCCAAATCGGTTTGAGCGATGTGCCGATGACGTTTGACCAGAAGCATACGGATTATGCAGTTAACGGAACGAAGGCAGACCACCAGATGAGTATGGAAATGATTAAACAACTGCCTGAACTTCTGAAAAATCCGATTGCCATCATTGGTTCTGAAACAAGAGCAAGTGACAGTCTGGTTGCCATCATTGAAGCGACTATCAACGGGAAGCCGGTTATTGCCCCTATCACAATTCAGACCACATCGGAAGTAAACGGCATTCAGATTGATGCCAACCATCTTGCCAGTGCGTATGGAAAAAAGAATGCCGTCAGGTTGCTTGAAAACGCGATAAAAAAAGAAAACGCCGACAGCGTCGGCGTGTACTATCTGGATAAAAACAGAGCCTCAAATCTGATCAGCGACCCTAGGGTCCAATTCCCTAGCGTTTCCGAAAAGACCGGGCTCATCCATAGTATATTCGACGCAGGCAGCCCTGTCAAGAGAAAATATCTGGAACAAACGGAAACGCGGCAGTTTAAACGCTGGTTTAAGGACAGCAAGGTGGTCGATGAGAGCGGCGCACCGCTGACCATGTATCACGGGACGCGCGCCGAAAACGGAGATTTTCACGTTTTTGATTACAGCAAGGCGGTCAAAAAAGGCGGTCTCGGCATGAAAGCGCTTGGCGTGGGAAACTACTTTACAGCCACGCGCCTGAGCGGCAATGAACGGTATGGAAGCCGGGTGATTGAAGCTTATTTGAGCATCAAACAGCCGTTTGAAATTTATACGGGAGAAACCTTCAAAGAAGCAGTTCAAAACAAAATGGGGCTTGATACGAAGGAAATGAGCTATGACGCCATTCAGCAGGCGATGAAAGAGCACGGATATGACGGCGTGATTCAGCGCGGCAAAGATGGAAATGTTGCGCTTGCGGTCACGTTTTCCAGCGAACAGATCAAGAGCGCGACAGACAACGTCGGCCTGTTCGCCCCGGAAAACCCGGATATTCGTTATGCCCTCAACCTGAACCAGTTCGGCGACAAGCGCACCCGCGCGGCGGACAACCTCTACGACGAAATCCGCAAGGACATGGGCCAGAACGCGGGCATCAACCGCCGACAGGTGGAGGAAGCGAACCGCCAATATGAGACGCGGGGCGCGGAAGACCTCATCGCCGAGCTGAGCACGAGGGAGATGTGGACGGCGGACGACGTGGCACAGGCGGCCGTGCTCCGCAAGCGGGCGGAAAACGAAGGCCACCTGATGCAGGCGGCGATGATGGAACAGATGTACAGGGAACGCATGACCCGCGCGGGCGCGGCCCTGCAAGCCGGAAGTATTTACAAAAAGCTGACGGCCAGCGGCGCGATGGCGGAGAGCCTGGACCGGGCGAACGCGATCAACCGCAAGCGCGGCCTGACGGACGGCATGATTCCCATGGGCGACAGCGCGCCCGTGATGAACTGGCGGGAGCAGCGGCAGCGGGCGAAAACCAGCCTGCAATACGCCCTGATGACCGACGAGCAGCAGCAGACGGCGCAGGACTACGAGCGGATCATCTTCAAGCAGGCGCCGGAGAGCATCTACGACCTCTACGAGGCGGCATACGAGACGCAGAAGGCAGCGGAAAAGAAGCTGCACGTGGAGCAGATCAGCCGCGACAACCCGTGGGGACTGCCGATTGAAGACTGGAAGATGGAACTCATCGACCGCTACAAGCTGCGGGGGACAAAGCTGCCGGGCTACGACTACTTCAAGGCAAGCAAAAAGGAGCGGATGCTGGCGGCGATTCTGGCGACGCGAAGCAACGAGCGCGGCCACGGGCTGCTGACACTGTGCCAACAGCTTGAATTTATGGACGCGGGCTATGCGGTGGTGACGGAAGCGGATCTGAACTACATCACGGGCGAGATGGCGACGTTCCAACTGCTGGAGGAAGGCAACGACGAGCCGCAGACGCCGGAAGGCAGGACGGCGATCCAGCGCATTTACAGCGCCCAGGCGAACGTCACGCCCAACAGCCTGTGGGGCAAGTGGAACAACTACGGCTATGATTCCATGCTTTCCAGCCCGAAAACGTGGAACAAGAACGTGATGAGCAACATTCTGACCCGGCCGCTGGAACTGACAAGCGAGAAAATCGCCGAGTTTGCGGATAAACAGATCGCCAAAAAGACGGGCAACCGGACGACGGCGATGCCCAGCCGCGAGGGCAGGCGCGCTGGCAACGAAGCCTTTGCCGAAGAAATCGCCAACACGCTGACGGATTACCTGATTCGCGGCACGGACACGGGCCACTCAAGCAGCTTTGACTTGAACAACAACCGCCGCACCTACGACAACGCGTTTATGCAGACCTATCACGATTTTATCGCGATGGCCATGCAGCTGGGCGACCGCCCCTTCTGGGAGCAATGCTACGCGGAAGAGATGCGGGTGCTGGAGGAACTCGATACAAAGGCGGAGGAACTGCGGCGCACGGAAGACGGCAACGAGGAAGTGGTGCTGCGGAAGATGAATCAGAAGGAGCGCGAGGAAGAGGCCGCGCGCAGAGCCACCGAGCGCGTGTTTCAGGAAGACAACGTGCTGATTAACGGCATCAACTATGTGCGCGGCAGAAAAAGGGCGGCGGATCTGGTGATCCCCTTGCTTATGCCCTTCCTCAAGACGCCGACGAACGTCGCCATCCGCGCGATGCAGTACAGCCCGATGGGCCTTGCGTATACGGTGGTCAAAAACGGGTTGATCGACTCCAAAACGAACAACGGGCTGGGCTTTGATCAGCGCAAGTTCGTGATGAATCTGGGGCGCGGGCTGACGGGCACGGGTCTGATGGTCGCGGGTATGGCGATGGCCAACGCGGGGCTGATCAAACCCGGAAGAGAGGACGAGGACGACAGCCGGCTTTCGGCTATCGAAAAGAGCAACGGCAAGAGCTACGGCATGTATTTTGATGTATTCGGAACGGAAATCCCGGTGGACTTCGCCTTTCCGGCGGTCAGCCCGATGATCATCGGCGCGGAAGTGGCGCAGACCATCGCGGCACATGCGGACAGCGAAGACGGCGTTGCGCTGGGCGCGGACGTCGCCAAGGCGATGGCTGCGGCTTCGCTCGACCAGCTCTGCGACAACTCGATGCTGCAAGGCGTTTCGAGCATCTTCCGGGGATACAAGGACAACGCGCAGATCGTGACCGCCGTGCTGGATGGGATGGCGGAAAACACGGCGAGCCGATTGACGCCGGCATCCATCCGCGCGGTGGCGAAATACACAGACCCGTATGTGCGCGACACGAAGAGCCAGAACGGCATTCGGGAACTGCTCAACGCGCAAATCATTCAGAACTGGCCGATTTTGCGGCAGACGCTGCCCAAGGCGCAGACGATCACGGGCGAGGACATGCTGCAAACGGGCGCGAACAGCTGGGGCAAGGACAAGCAAAACGCGGCGCTGCACTTCCTCAACAGTTTTATTGCGCCGTGGACAGCGGGAAGCGAGACGCGGGACGAAAAGCTCGACGAACTGGTTGAGCTGGCCTATTCGACGGGCGAGACGAGCTTTCTGCCGGGCACGCTGGTGGACGGAAACAAATACAGCGTGACGATCAACAAGACGCTGGCCAAGGCGCTTAAAATCGGCCGGGTGGGCGTAGGCCAATACGAAAGCGTGACGCTGCACCTGACGGACGAGGAAAAGCGATGGGCGAACAGCGCTTACGCGGACGCGCTCTGGAACGGAAGCGGCAGAGACGTGACGGGGCTGCGGAAGCTGATGGACAGCCGCAAGTGGCAGAGGATGAACGACGAAGCGAAGATGACCGCCGTGAAGGAGGAAGCGGCGAAGGCGAAGAAGGCGGTGCTGGAGGAAATGGTGAGAAGGAGGTGATGGAACGCCCCGGACGATTGCCATGCGGGGCACGTCCGGGGGATGGGGTGACGAGAAAACGATTAGAAAAAATGAATATTCAAACGTCGCTTTGCGTTGCAGGCGGCGTTTGTTTTTTGGGACTATGAAGCGGGCAGGTGTGCTAGAGTGTACATAAAGAAAACGGAGGGTTCACGATGATTGAAGCGAGTTTTGAGCAGGCCACGCACAAGAGCGCGGCAATCGGCGGGATTTATCAATACGACACGGGTCAGCGGCTGCGGATGCACGGGCTGCCCACGCCGAAAGAATTGGCGGAAATGGACGATTTTCTGGTCGGCGACGCGGTGACGGTGCAGGCGCAATACGGCTACATCGGGGACAGCCAGACGGAAACGCGGCTGGCGGCTTTCGATGCGCAGACGGGCTGCTGGGAAGCTGAGATTCCGGACGCGTATCTGACCAGAAGCAGCGCGGTCAAGGTCTTTGTCTATGTGAGCTACGGCGCGACGGAGGACGAAGTGCGGGCGAAGACCTGCTACGAGGGGAGTTTCACCCCGATCAGCCGCCCTGCGCCGGGGTCTCAGGTCACGCCGAGCCAGGGAAACGCGTGGGACGCGCTGGTGGCGGAAATCAACCTGACGCTCTCGAAGATGAACACGGCGATTTCGGAGACGAACGCGGCGGCGGAGAACGCGCTGGAGGCGACGAAGGCGGCGAACACGCAGACAGATCACCTATCGAAGATGACGGTGCAGGCCGCGACACGCAACTACGGGAGCGGAAGCACGGCGACGCTGACCGACGACGGGACGAAGAAGGTGCTGACGCTGGGGCTTGAGCGCGGGCCGAAGGGCGACAAGGGGGACAAAGGGGACAAGGGAGACACAGGCGCGACGGGCGCAACCGGGCCGCAAGGGCCGAAAGGCCCGGCGGGGGTGACGTTTACCCTGAGCGGCACCGTGCTTTACATCACGACGACGTGAACTCCTTCCACCGCCTGCGGGCGGTTCGTTCGGCATCGTCTGAATCCGCCACCGGCGGCGACGACACCGAACGTCCCTCAAGGAGGGAGGCAGGAGACGGAAGGAAAGGCGTTGGCAGGATAAAAAGGACGTGAGAAATTGGCAAAGAAAATTCCGAAATTCAGCTATACGGGGCAATGCTCCACGGGAAGCGACGACACCTACTGGTACATCTTTCTGACGACCTCCGGCACGCTGATCTTTGAGTATGCGAAAGCGGGCGTAGACGTGGGTTGCGTGGGCGGCGGCGGGTCGAGCGCCTGCATTCGGCAGGCCGGAAACCCGGCAGGCGGAAGCGGCGGAGGCGGCGGCTATCTGGCCAGCGGCAAAGCCGCCATAGAGGCGAAAAAGGGTTACGCCGTCACGATCGGCGCGGGCGGCGCAGCGCCTGCCGCATGGGCGGCGGGCAACGACGGCGGGACAACCTCTGCCCTCGGCGTTTCGGCGGCAGGCGGAAAAGGCGCGGGAAAAATGGGCTGGAAGGACAGCGGCACGCCGGGCGCGGGCACGGGTGCAGGCGGCCGGGGCGGCAGCGAGGTCAGCGCGTCGCCAACGGAAGGCGGCGACGGCGGCTATGTGCTGGGTTTCGGCCCCTACGGCGGCGGCGGTGGCGGCGGCGGCGGAACCTGGATCGGCGGCGCGAAGGGCGGCGCAGGCGGCGGAGGCAACG
>ERZ827469.2862-NODE-2862-length-12209-cov-3.486424_pt1 | contig 12209 bp, 8 predicted proteins | sample MGYA00519917_ERZ827469 | MGnify/ENA primary metagenome ERZ827469 (study PRJEB31778, sample SAMEA3449314) | human gut metagenome | biome: human gut; feature: human-associated habitat; material: faeces | place: United Kingdom | collected 2010/2012 ... | reverse complement strand
ACCTTTTTGTAAGCAGATTTTCATGCGAGCATGAAATCTGCCCCCAAACGGTACGAGTGAACTGTAACAGATACACAGACCTTTTTTCAGCGCATACTCAGTCCATGATGCGATCCCGCATTTTAATTCCCTCCGGCGTCGCGGCAAGACCGCCCTCTCCGGTTTCCCGAAGACATGCCGGCATCGAAATTCCTACCTCCCGCATCGCGTCAATCACCTCGTCGGGAGGAATTCTGCTGCGCACTCCGGCAAGCGCCATGTCTGCCGCCGAAAGGGCGACAACCGCGCCGGATACGTTTCGTTTTACGCAGGGTACTTCTACCAAACCTGCTACCGGATCGCACACCAGACCCAGCAGATTTTTCAGTGCCATTGCTGCTGCGTGCGCCACCGCCTCTGCAGAGCCGCCCCGCAAATGCACCGCACCTCCTGCTGCCATTGCCGATGCCGAACCGATTTCCGCCTGACAACCGCCCTGCGCGCCCGCGATAAACGCCCGGGATGCGATTACCCCTCCAATGCCGGCCGCCACATACAGCGCTTTTGTCATTTCTTCATCCGTATAATGATATTTTTCCTGCATGCTCAGAAAAACTGCCGGCACAACGCCACACGCACCCGCCGTAGGCGCTGCGACAATTCGTTTCATACAGGCGTTGGACTCTCCCATTTTGACCGCCTTTTCCATCACGCGCCCAAGAAAATCGCCGCAGATCGGCTCTTCCTGCTCCACATAGTGCTCCAGCTTGCCGCCGTCCGTGCCCACCAGTCCGCTGCGGGAATGCAGGGTTTCGTCGTAGTCCTGATCCGCCTCTTTCATCGCCTGGTACATGCGCTGCAGCTGTACAAAGGATTCCTCCTGTGCAATCTGCCGCTCCCGGCAGTCATCTTTTTGGATCAGCTCCCAGAAACTGCAGCCTGTCGCTGCAGCTTCCTTGCAGATCTCTTCCAATGAACGATACATATCTTTGCTGCCTCCTATTCTTCCAGACACAGGTAGATTACTTTTTCAATGCCCTCTTCCTGCTCCAGCGCTGCAATCCGCTCCCGCGGTACTTCCTGATCCACTTCGATTACCATAACGGCATGTCCGCCGCGTTCGTCCCGGTACACCTGCATCGTCGCGATATTGATCCCTGCTTCACCCAGACGCGACGTTACTTTTACGATACAGCCCGGCTTGTCCTGGTTGTATACAACCAGTGTCGGAGCTTCCCCGGAAAAATTTGCAGTCAGTCCATCGATCTCGCAGATTCTGATCCGTCCGCCGCCGATCGATGCACCGATCACTTCCAGCTTTCGCCCGCTCTCTCCGGTCACCTCCAGCCGAACGGAATTCGGATGCGCATTCATAAGGCTGATTCCTTCAAAGGAAAACGAAAGCCCTGCCTTTTTTGCTTCTGCGAAGCTTTCCGGAATCCGTTGGTCGTCCACTGCCAGCCCCAACAGTCCCGCCACAATCGCGCGGTCTGTTCCATGTCCGCGCCCTGTTGCCAGAAAAGAGCCGTGCAGCCCGATTTTTGCATTCACGACCCGTTCTCCCAAAAGCTTTCCCACCGTCTGACCGATCCGCACCGCCCCCGCCGTGTGAGAGCTGGATGGTCCTACCATCACAGGTCCAACAATATCCAGTATGTTCATAGCTTCTCCATTCCTCAGACACGCTTTTTCTCACAGCTTTCCGCACAGATATGCGCAGGCCTTCAACAGCGTCTCTAATTTTTTCCCTACAATAATATAATAATCCGGCTGCTGCGTACCTTCCAGACAAATCTGGTTTCCGTATACGGGCAGGCTGCAGAAGATCACTTCTTTGGACGATGCCAACAAAATGCCATAGCCTCGGTCGGAAATCAGATATGGAAGTTCGTTTTCGACTCCATGGGAGATGCACCGCGCCGTCTTTTCCAGATGGATTCCGCCTTTACCGAGCGCGCCTGCTGCATAGAGCCCTTCTCCTTTTTTCCAGTCAAAAAACAGCCTGCTGCGCCCACCGTTTGGCGCATTTTCGATCAGGCAGCGATCCTGTCCGCTTTCTTCCAGCAAGATTTCGCTGTCCTTATCCAGAAACCGCAGCGCACCTGTCTTTTTGTCCGCAACCACATACATTTCCGGCGTTCGCATCTCCACAAGCGTCGGTTTTTCGCGCATCTGCCAGTTTTTCTCCACCCGGGTGACGGCGATTGCAGGATGCACCGGCGGCATCTCGCCCCGTGAAAAAGTGACGCGCAGAATTCCGCTGCCGACAGGGCTCAAACGGGTCACTCCATAACGGCTCTGTAAATACAGACCGTCCTCCTTACGCTGTACCCAGCGAATCGAATGGTCTATCTTCGCATGTCCCGCCGCCCGCAGCTTCGCGGTATCCGGAAGTTCACCGAACGAAAGGACACCGGATGCTGTGTAGGCATGCATATCGCCTGTGACACGCGGCTGTACCGTGCCGTTCACCGTTCTGCCAGCTGCCTGTGCAGATTGTCTACTGCCTACAGCTCTGCCAGATCCCTGTGCAGTCTGGCTGTTGCTCCCGTACAGCGACGCCAGCGGATGGAGGGCTTTCTGCGGCTGACCGGAAATAACCGGCTTCGGGCGCGACGTCCAGCCGGCACCAGCAGACGTCGGCCGGGGTGCAGCTGCCGCCGGACGGGCACTGCCCTGTGTTTTTCCGCCTGCGCGGCGTGCGTCCGCATTTTCCTGCATCGCGTCGGTTCCATATGGCAACGGTGCTTCCTGTCCGCCGGACGGATTCTGCACAATGACGACCTTTTTCTTCGCGCCGGATACTCGCTTTTTGTTCTTTTTCGGAATCGGGTCTGCGATCAGCCCGGTAAGGTTGCCGGTGTGCAGAACCTCCAGCCGGTGCAGTGCTCTTGTCGCCGCGACATACAAAAGCTTCGCATGTCCATCGTCTATCGGATAGGACTCCCGATCCGGGCTGAGCAGCAGAACCGCGTCGAATTCCAGTCCCTTGGTATATTCCACCGGAAATACCATGATTCCTTTTTCAAACGACGCTTTTTCCGGATCCCAGGGCATGACCGGCAGCTCTTTTTGCAGAAGCTCTGCCGTCTCCTGCGCCTGCTTCTGATCCCGGCAGATCACCGCGATCGTGTCAAAACCGTCTGTCTGCCATCCTTTGCAGATTTTTGCTGCTTCCCGGTACAGATCCCTTCCTGCTGTCTGTCGGATGCCAACCGCTTCGCCATGCCGGATGACCGGCTCTGCCCCATACCCCGGGAACTCTCCGTGCGCCAGGATGTCCGATGCAAAATTTGCAATTTCTACGGTATTTCGATAACTTTTTCTCAGTACGCAAAAGTTATCCCGTTCTCCGGTCAGCAGGATGTTTTTCACCCCTTCCCAGTCGCTGATACCGTAATCCATGCGGATATTCTGGGATACATCCCCCATGACCGTGTAAGTGCAGCTTCTGACGCATTCTTTTAAAACTGCATAGACCATAACACCGAAATCCTGCGCTTCATCCACAACGATATGATGCGCCTCGCTGATGACCTCCGTTTCCCGCATTCTGCGATACAGATAGGCAAGTGCCGCCAGGTCGTACACATCCAGCTCCTCCTGCGGTTCTTCGACGCAGACGCCCTGCTGTTTCTGCTCTGTCAGGAAATCATGATACATCTCATAAACGGATTTTTTCCATTGCCTTGCGCCGAACCTTTTACGCATTGAGCGGCGGATTGCCTTTTTTTCTTCTAAGGTATAGCTGATGCCCTTTCCTAAAAATTCGTCCTCCACTTTTCCCATCAAACGCTCCTGCAGCATCAGCACCTTGCTCTGCGCGGACACGGACGGATTCTGACGGATATAACGTTCAATTGCCTCGCCTGTCATCAAAACGACCATATCTTTCGGGTCATTTTTGCCGCCGCTCTCATCGAACACACCGACACGACCGTCCCGAAGCCCCTCTACAAACTGCTTCCGGTTAAACAACACCGTCGTCCTCGGGATCGTGTTCCACTCCACTCTGCTGCAAAACTTCTGCAGCTTTTCAAACCACGCAAGGGTTCCTCGCACCGCACCGTCTTTCCCGGCATCGCGCACCGGGCAGATGCGGTAGGTTTCGTCCCAGTCCTCATATAAAAGGCGTACAAACAGCTGCTCCATCGTCATCTGTCGGATGCCATACACATCCAGATCCGGCAGGACACCCGTGATATAGTCCAGCAAAATCCGGTTGCTGCCGACGATATAAAAATCCTCCGGCTGAAACCGTTCTTCATAATTGTATAAAATATAGGAAATCCGGTGCATCGCCACCGTGGTCTTGCCAGAGCCTGCTACGCCCTGCACGATCATGCTGTGATAGGGCGATTTCCGGATAATTTCGTTCTGCTCCTGCTGGATCGTCGCAATGATCTCCCCCAAAACCGCCTTTTTATTTTTTGCAAGATACCGCGTCAGAAGCTCATCGTTTGCCACGACTTCCGAATCATAATAGTCGATCAGCTTTGCATCCTCGATCTCATACGTCCGTTTGAGCAAAAGCTCGATCTCCATATGCTGACCATCCGGTACGGGGTAGCTGCATTTTCCCAATCCGTTTTCATAATAGGCATTGGCCACCGGTGCACGCCAGTCCGTCACCATTTGATGGGTGGTATCCTTTGCGATGCCGCCCCGCCCGATATAGAGGGATTCTTCTTTATTTAATGCCTCGTCATGAAAAACAATTCGCCCGAAGTAGGGCTTTTTCAGCGCCTTTTCATTGCGCTCCAATGCCCGCTTCATATGGGTGTGCATGGTTACGGTATTGTTCAGGATCGTCAGGACTTCCGCATCGTTATCATGATAATGCTCAAGCATTTCATCGATATCCTCCTGCATCTTCGCAACTTCCTGTCCATATTCCCGCACGTTGTCACGCACGACCCTCAGAGTTTCCGCCAGATAAGCTTCTTCCGCCTTACGGCTTATATTTCGCTTCATACAGCGCTCCTTTCTTCTGTTTCTCTTTCCTTTAGCTGTCCCTCTATTGTACCTGTTCGTCCGCGCGATTACAACCAAAAGACACTGCTTTGCCGGCTGTCAGGCAAATTTCTTTTTCTGTATCCAAAACAGGACGTCCTGCAGTGCAGGGCGTCCTGTAGTTCATGACAATAGAATGCTCGCAGAGCGTGCATTCTATTGTTTTTGTTCGTATTGCTGCCTTACAGCTCCTTTGTCTCGCTGCAGTGTACCTTCAGCACGCTGCAGGTCTGTCCGGTCAGCTCGCTGCTTCTGCGATCCGGCTGCTGCATGCCGACGGAAACCTCGTAATCTCCTTCTTCCAGCATAAAGTGTGCGTCCTCGTCGTACAGAGCAAACGCCTTGTCAGCCAGCACGATTTCCACTTCTTTTTCCTCGCCGGGCTGCAGGGAAAGCTTCTTCAAGCCCTTGAGCTGTGCGTTCGGTGTATTGTCCCGAAGCGCTTTGACATAAACCTGAATGGTCTGTCCGCCTGCAAATTTTCCGGTATTTTTTACGGAAGTTTTGATTCGAAGCTGTCCGCCTGCCTCGATTTCCATACGGTCTGCGCTCGTCTTTCCCTGTTCAAAGGAGGTATAAGAAAGTCCGAAGCCGAAGGGATAAAGCGCTTCCTTTTCCATGTAGCGGTAGGTGCGTCCCTTCATCGCATAATCAGTGAATTCCGGCAGCTCCTCAGTGGTGCGGTAGAACGTTACCGGCAGCTTGCCCTCCGGGCTGTATTCTCCGAAAATCGCCTCTGCGACAGCTTTTCCGCCTGCCGCGCCGGGATACCATGCCTGCAGAATTGCCTTGCAGTGCGCATCCTCCCATTCCAGCGCCATTGCAGAGCCGGTCATGGATACCAGGATCACGGGCTTTCCGCTGCTATATGCGACCTCAAGCACCTCACGCTGCAGACCGGGGAACAGCAGGTCTTTTTTATCGCCGCTTGCAAATTCGTTGCCGGCGTCCCCCTGCTCTCCCTCGATGCTGGAATCCAGTCCCATCACCGCGATAATCACATCGCTGACCTCGCAGACTGCTTTTGCTTCGGAAATCCGGTCGTCCGCCTGTGCCAGTCCACTGGTTCTGTCCTTCCAGAGGTCGCAGGCTTCGGAATAATAAACCTTTACATCATCCCCGACATAATCCTCAATGCCTTCCAGCACTGTGATATAGCGGGATGCAGTTCCTTCATAGTTGCCCACCAGCGCTTTTCTGGAATCCGCATTCGGACCGATCACGCCGATCGTATGAAGTTTGCTCTTGTCAAGAGGAAGGAAATTGTCCTCATTTTTCAGAAGGACAAGGCTTTTTCTGGAAACGGTCTGGTTCAGTGCCTTGCTGGAAGCAAGATCTACCTGATCGTAACCGATTTTATCCAGTTCTTCCTGTCTCTCATCGCCAAGGATTCCCAGCTTCATCCGACATTCCATCAGGTTTGTCACCGCTTCATCCAGACGCGCTTCATCCACATAGCCGCCGCGCACCGCATCTCTCAAATTCGGAAAAACGCAGCCGCAGTTTAAGTCACAGCCATTGTTCATCGCCATCGTCGCGGATTCCAGCGGCGTCTTGGTAATTTTATGGTTTTCGTGGAAATCCGCAATCGCGCCGCAGTCACTGACAACGTGACCTTTAAATCCCCACTCTTTTCTCAGGATATCCTGCAAAAGCGTCTTGCTTCCGCAGCAGGGCTCGCCATTTGTCCGGTTATAGGCGCCCATCACGGCTTCTACCTTCGCTTCCTGCACACATGCCTTGAATGCCGGCAAATAGGTTTCATACAGATCCTGCTTCGATACGACTGCGTTGAACTCATGTCGGATGCCCTCCGGTCCGGAATGCACCGCAAAATGCTTCGCGCACGCCGCAGCCTTTAAATGATCCGGGTCTTCGCCCTGCAGACCTTTAATAAAGCCGACCGCCAGACGGGAAGTCAGATATGGATCTTCTCCGTAGGTTTCCTGTCCTCTGCCCCAGCGGGGATCGCGGAACAGATTCACATTCGGTGCCCAGAACGTCAGTCCTTTGTAAATATCGTGGTCGCCCGCTTTCTGCTGTGCATTATATTTTGCACGTGCCTCGGTCGCGATCACATCGCCGACCTGCTTTAACAGCTCCTCATCAAATGTCGCCGCCATGCCGATTGCCGGAAATTGCAGCATGCTTTCCGATATCTATACGCCGGAGGATATGACCGCTTCTCACGCGACCATCGTTTCCACCCTGCTCAGCGGCGTGACCTTGCCGCTGCTCGTCGCCGCGATGAATATGGTGGGGCTGGGATAATGAAACCCGCTCCGTAACTCCATCTTCCAAAAAGCCGCTCGGTTTCACCGCCGGGCGGCTTTCTCTTTTGCCCAAAACCTGCTATAATACATCCATCAATCATCAAAGGAGAGCGATTCCCATGCGCGCATACGAACGTCTGCTCAAATATGTTTCGATCTACACCACTTCCGACCCGGACAGCGCCACCGTCCCCAGCTCCATGCGCCAATACGATTTGGCACGCATCCTCGTGGACGAGTTGAACGCCCTCGGCCTTGAAAACGTCCACGTAGATGAAAACGGCATTGTCTACGGCTGGCTGTCTGCGACGCCGGGCTGCGAAGCCGGGCCCGCGCTCGGCTTCATCGCCCATATGGATACCGCGCCGGACTGCTCCGGCGAAAATGTAAAGCCTCAGATCATCGAGCGTTATGACGGCGGCGACGTCGTTCTGCCCGGCAGCGGCGAAACGCTCAGCCCGGCAGCCTTCCCCGGCCTTCAAAAGCTGGCAGGCATGACGCTCATCACCACGGACGGCACCACCCTGCTCGGCGCGGACGACAAGGCCGGCATCGCGGAGATCATGACCGCGCTGGAAGCCATCGTCACAAGCAAAGCCCCGCACGGGAAGCTCTGCATCGCTTTCACGCCGGATGAGGAAATCGGCGCGGGCGTGGATCACTTCGACGTCGCCAAGTTCGGCGCAGATTGCGCCTACACGGTGGACGGCGGAGAAGAAGGCGAAATCGCCTACGAGACGTTCAACGCCTGCTCGGCGGATGTGGTTTTCGAGGGATTGAGCGTCCATCCCGGTTCTTCCAAAGACACGATGATCAACGCCGCGCTCGTCGCGATGGATTTCAACGGTCTGCTCCCCGCTTCCGATATTCCGCGGCTGACGGAGGGCTACGAAGGCTTCTTCCACCTGTGCGGCATGAAGGGCGATGTGGAAAACGCCGAGCTGCATTACATCGTGCGCGACCATGACCGCGCGACCTTTGAGGCTCGCAAGAAGATGATGGAGCACGCTGCGAAGGTCATCAACGAAAAATATGGCCGCAAAGTCGTCACCCTCACGCTCAAGGACAGCTATTACAACATGGCCGAAAAGCTGGCCGACCACATGGAGCTGGTCGAAAACGCAAAGCGCGCCTGCGAACAGGCGGGCATGAAGCCGTTTATCGAAGCGGTTCGCGGCGGAACGGACGGCTGCCGCCTTTCCTACATGGGTCTGCCCACGCCGAACCTCTGCACCGGCGGCTTCGCTTTCCACGGCCCGTATGAGCACATCGCGGCAGAGAGCATGGATCGCTGCGCGAAGATGGTCGAACTTTTGATGCTGGGCGAGTAAGGAAAAGGGAACTGAGTTCCCTTCGCCCTCCATATCCGCTCACTTTGTGAGCCGATGAGAAAAACATTTTTTGAGCATGCTTAAAGCAATTTAGGCATGCTTTTTATCTGAAAAACGTGTCCGTCTCATAGATGCGCGTCCTTTTGTCATGTAGAATTATTCTTATGCTTATCGGAATCCTGAAAATCTCCAAAATTGAAAAAATCATGAAATTTTCCTCCTTTTGTGTCGTCTTATAAGTATAAGCAACACCAAAGGAGGTTTTTTCATGCCGAACAAACGACGCTTCTTTGCCGCGCTGCTGACTGCGCTGTCGCTTCTTTCTGCTTGGGCCTTAGCAGAGATCGATTTAAAACCGTATGAAATCGAAAGCGACCGTTTCACCCCTGTCGAAATTCTTGCGCCGGATATGTATCTGGTTCTGCAAGACGGCTCTTTGAACGGTGTCAAACAGCCGACGGCACTGGTTCTGCTCGACCACGGGCAAAAGGTATTCGAGCAGCGCCTTCCGGAAGAACCCTCTGACGGCCCTCATACCTTTTACTCACTCTTTGTTGCGGATGAAAAACGTTACGGCTTGAGAATCTTTGACACCAGCACCTATGTTGCTCGCTTCCAACTCTTGGAAAACGGCACGCTGACCCAAGGTTTTTCCATTGAAGGTTATCCTCACTTTGAGCCTCTGCCTGACTGCCTGTGCAGGCTGCATCGGCAGGACGGCATGTGTTTTGTCGAGCGCTTCGATTGGAACGGCATTCTGCTCTCCTCCACGCCCGTTTCCGAAATTGAACCTACGCCCTATTCGGGCTTCACGGTGCTGGATGACAAAAGCATCGCCTATATCGCGTGGGATATCAACGTTTCGCAAGATCAGTACAGGTTATATCATCTGCGCGTCTCCCACGACGGCAAGCTGCTTTCCTCTGTCCCCATTTCCCTGCCGAATGAAGTTTTCTCTCCAATGGGCGCATTTTCGCCCAATGGCGGCATCCTGTCTTATACGGACGCCAAACTCGCAGGGCTTCGTGAACCATATTTCAGCTTTCTTGCCTGTTCGGATAGGGACGGCAATCTGCGCTTCGCCAAAAGTCTGAAAGCCAAAAATATCAACCTCTCCGTCACCCAAGCCGTTCTTCGGAATGACGGATCGGCCACGATTTATGGCACTGCTGAACGATCCTCCAAAAAACTTTTCCGCGTATTCAAGCTGGAGCTGGACGCATCCAGTCAGATTCTCTCCCGCGATGTACGTGATTTCACCACCCGCGCAGACTATCAGTACACCATCAAGCTTGATCCTCTCGGCAACGCATATGTCGTCACAGAAAATGAAAACCGCATTGCTATCGTACCGTTTGAAGATTTGCCCGTGCTTGATGACATCGAATTTATGCTGGAATAAAGGAGGAAGTTTTCATGAAAACAAAGCTTTTCGCGCTGCTGACTGCACTATCGCTCGTTTCCGCCCCGGCTTTCGCCGAAATCGACCTGACGCCTTATGAACTGCCCAGCGAATACGGCTCGTCCGTTCAGGTCATCTCGCCCGCGCTGACGCTTGTGCTCACCGACAAATCCCATGGCCGCAACAACGAAAACACCCTGCCGACCTCCATCACGCTCTACGACGAAGGAAAAATCGGTCTGCAAATCGAATTGCCGGACTACGCAGCGGACGGCACGCGCCAGCTGTATGATCTTTTCGCCGCCAGCCCCACCCGATATGGGCTGATTACCTCTGTACCAAGCAGCGAAGGCGAGCGTCCCATCCGTTTTCAGCTTCTGCTGGCCAATGGTCTCACCGACGGCCTTGTTTTAAACAGTCAGCGGGGCAATTACGCATTTTCCGCCGATTCGATTTGCAACCGCCGCAACGAAGGCAACGCGCATTTCATCGACCGCTATTATTGGGAAAGCGGCCAAATCAGCTCAGTTTTCGTTGAAGCAGATATCATTTGGCCGTATACCTACGCCTTTTCGGATGACGGCTGTCTCTCCTTTATCGCCGACTGCGACGACGGCCTGCATTTCCGCCGCTATTCGCCAGACGGATCTCTGCTGACCGACCTGCACGCCCCGTTCCGGATGTGCTCGTCATTCCGAAGGGATATTTTGCTGCCGATGGCAGCATGCTTGGCCAATACAGCATCGGTGAACCCTATTCTTCCTCCGCTCTGCTGCGCACGGATGAAACCGATGCGCTCCTCTGGTCAAAGACGCTCAGCGCACCTCAAACCATTGTCACCGTAACTGAAGCGCAGTTTCTTTCCAACCGTGAAACGGTGCTGATAGGCACAGCCATCGCCAAATCGCGCAAGTTGTTCACGCTTTTCAAGCTTCACGTGGATGCACGGGGCAACATTACCGCCTGCGACATCCGCGATTTCACCACCCGCGCCGCCGAACTCTTCACCGCCAAAACCGATACGCTCGGCAACCTCTATGCTGTCACCGAAGATACACAAGCACACCCCATCGCCGTCGTTCCGTTTGAAAATTTGCCCATCTGTGACGATCCCGGCCTTGCGCTGGAATAAAGGAGACTGACTTTCCATGAAACACTCTATTTTTGCCGCCCTTTTCGCGCTGTTTATGCTCGTTTCCGCCCCGGCTTTCGCCGAAATCGACCTGACGCCTTACGAAGTTACGGATGATGCCCTGTCGCGCGTCATGCTCATTCAACCCGGTTTGGTGCTCGTCCACCACGACAGCGGGATGAGCGACGGCCAATTTCCAACCTCTATCGAACTGATCGAAAACGGCCAAACCGTATTCAGCAAAACCTTTGACGATAACGGCGAATGGAAGCTGTTTTCCTCTTTTCTCATGAATGCCAACTGCTATGGCTATGTGCTGGCTGATCGCGGCGATTCCACGCTCGGCATACAGTTCGTCCGGCTGGCAAACGGCGGGCCGTCTCCACTGCTTCAACTGATGGATAACCGCAGGCGAAGCATCCTCATGGATCACGGCGTCTGCATCCTGAATGAAACGTCCGCCCCAGCCATCGAGCTTTTGGATTGGGAGGGCAGGCTGAAACTCAGCTACCCGCTCGATCGTGAAAAGCGTTTCACCCTGCCCGCCGCAACGCTCCTGCCCAACGGCACGCTGCGCGTCGTGACCATCGACCGCGTGGTCAATGCGCCCGAATCCGTCACGGGCACCGTTGCGGATATGATGCTCCGCACTTTCTCATCCGACGGCCGCCTGCTTTCCGAGGCGGGCATTCAATCGCCCTATATCGGCGGATTCAACGATACGATTGAGTTCGACGCGAACGGCGGCCTGATCGTCTGCACCGCGCCATCCGAAGATTACACCGTCGAGCAGATCACCCGCTTTGACGCGGAAAACCGCGTGCTCTATCAGAAAACGCTCAGCGCGCCCAAAACCATCGTCAGCGTAACCGACGCTTTCCCCTCTGCCGACGGTTCGGTCACGCTTTACGGCACGGCAATGGCTAACTCGCGCAAGCTGTTCACCGTCTATCGGCTCGACCTGGACGCACAGGGCAATATCGCCGCAGTCGATATCCGCGATTTCACCACCCGCGTCGGATATCTGTATGACGTTCACGCGGACGCACAAGGGCATATTTACGCCATCGCATGCGATT
>ERZ827469.2861-NODE-2861-length-12213-cov-3.331387_pt1 | contig 12213 bp, 4 predicted proteins | sample MGYA00519917_ERZ827469 | MGnify/ENA primary metagenome ERZ827469 (study PRJEB31778, sample SAMEA3449314) | human gut metagenome | biome: human gut; feature: human-associated habitat; material: faeces | place: United Kingdom | collected 2010/2012 ... | reverse complement strand
GCTGCCATACGTTGGATGTCAGGATGAAGTTCAGGGATGCGATAGGCTGTCTCCAGGAAAGCTGATTGCAAACTTTCAGCCATTTTGCATGCTGAGCTGCCATGGAGTCAACGATACGGATGAAAGCTTCATAGCTTGCGAAGAAGCCATGACGACCTGTTAACAGGTAACCTTCCAGCCATCCTTCACACATATGCTCACTGAGCATACTGTCCATAATACGTCCGTCTCTTGCGAGGCAGTCATCAGTATCAAGCATTTCTGCGTTCCAGTCACGTTTCTGATATTCAAATACTTTGTACAGACGGTTGGACATGCTTTCATCTGGTCCAAAGATACGGAAGTTCTTGTTTTCTTCATTCAGTTTGAAGATGTCGCGGATGTATCCGCCAAGTTCGATCATATCCTGAGCTTTTGTTTTGCCAGGCTGTACTTCAATACCGTAATCGCGGAAGTCCGGAAGACGAAGATCTTTCAGAAGAAGTCCGCCATTTGCATGTGGGTTGGCACCGAGACGTGCATTTCCCTTAGGAGCCAGTTCAGCCAGTTCCGGGATCAGGCGTCCGTTTTTATCAAACAGTTCCTGAGGACGATAGCTTTCCAGCCACTCCTTCAGAAGTTCAAGATGTTCCGGTTTTTCCATAGTGATCGGAACCTGATGAGCACGGAAAGAACCTTCAATCTGAAGTCCGTCAACAACCTTAGGACCTGTCCATCCCTTAGGAGTACGAAGGATGATCATTGGCCATACCGGACGTTCCGGATTATTGTTCTCACGGGCGTTCTTCTGGATCGCTTTGATTTCTTCGATTACTGTGTCCATTGTTTCAGCCATCTTCTTGTGCATTGTCATTGGGTCGTCACCTTCAACGAAATATGGTTTCCAGCCACAGCCCTTGAAGAAGCATTCAAGTTCTTCATGAGAAAGACGGGAGAAGATAGTCGGGTTGCTGATCTTATATCCATTTAAGTGAAGAATAGGAAGTACAGCACCGTCAGTAATCGGGTTCAGGAATTTGTTGGACTGCCAGGATGTCGCCAGAGGACCAGTCTCAGCTTCACCATCACCTACAACAGTAGTTGCAATCAGATCCGGGTTGTCAAATACAGCTCCGAAAGCATGAGCGATGGAGTAACCAAGCTCGCCACCTTCATTAATGGAACCAGGTGTTTCCGGTGCGCAGTGGCTTGGGACTCCGCATGGGAAGGAGAACTGTTTGAACATTTTCTTCATACCTTCCTCATCCTGGCTGATGTTAGGATAAACTTCGCTGTAGGAACCTTCCAGATAGGTATTGGCAATCATGAAGTTTCCGCCATGTCCAGGACCGGAAAGCAGGATCATATCAAGGTCATAACGTTTGATGACACGGTTGCAGTGTGCATAAACGAAGTTCTGTCCCGGTACAGTTCCCCAATGACCAACAATTTTTTTCTTGATCTGATCCATAGTTAATGGCTCTCTCAGAAGCGGATTGTCAAGAAGATAGAGCTGTCCGGCAGACAGATAGTTAGCTGCACGCCAGTAAGCATCGATTTTGTCAAGCATTTCCTGATTTAAAGGCTGCTTTTCCAGACATAATTTGTTGTCTTCCATTTTCTTACCTCTTTCTTTGTCTTTGATGTGTATAACTTAAGATGTTGAAGATATCTGTATAAGAAATTTTCTGATGGTAGTTAATGATAAACGTTTCTCAACAGATAAGTTGGAGTGTTACTTTGTTATTTTTTAACCGAACACATCCTATCATATCAGAAATGAAACGTAAAATAGAAATATTGCATTGTAATTATAAGTTTTTGATATGGATAAAAAATAAGCTCCTTCTGATAAAATGCGGAGCAGTTATTCGGTATAGAGCTGCGTAGCGAAGCAGATTGCGAATATCCGCTTGACGACAATGCTCTAAGTGGAAATGATTGGTGTTTAATATGGAAGATGACGAAAAGAAATAAGCAATGATTAGTAATTTTCACGAAAAAATGGATAACATGAAAGTTGTATTGCAATTTGCACAAAAAATAGATATAATAAAAAAAACAATTGCGCATAAGGTATATAAAATGCTGCTTATAGCAACGTTGATACCAGATTTTGGATCAATTGGAGAAATATAAGCGGTAAAAGTGAAAAATCACGAAGGAGATAAGAATCATGGGAAAAAGAGCAGCAGGAATATTAATGCCGATCAGCAGCCTTCCATCAGACTATGGCATCGGATGTTTTTCCAAAAGTGCATATGAATTTGTAGACTGGTTAAAGGAAGCCGGACAGACTTACTGGCAGATTCTGCCATTGGGACCGACCAGCTATGGAGATTCTCCATATCAGTCTTTCTCTACATTTGCAGGTAATCCATATTTTATTGATCTGGATACACTTGTGGAAGAAGGAGTTCTTGATAAGAAAGACTGCGAGAAAGTTAATTGGGGAAAGAAGCCTGATGAGGTAGATTATGAAAAAATCTACAAAGGCCGTTATCCTCTTCTGAGAAAAGCATACGAGAACAGTGATATCAGCAAGAATCCTGACTATCAGAAATTCGTAGCAGAGAACAGCTGGTGGCTGTCAGATTATGCTCTGTTTATGGCAGTAAAAGACCGTTTCGAAGGTGTAGAATGGACCAAATGGGCTGAGGATATCAGACTCCGCTGGAACAATGCCATGGATTATTATCGTGAAGAACTCTATTTTGATATTGAATTCCAGCAGTATATGCAGTTTAAGTTTTATGAGCAGTGGATGAAACTGAAATCCTATGCAAATTCAAAAGGAATCCAGATCATTGGAGATATTCCGATTTATGTTGCCATGGACAGTGCTGATGCATGGGCACATCCGGAGTTGTTCCAGCTGGATCAGGACAATGTACCGCTGGCAGTAGCAGGATGCCCTCCGGATGGATTTTCTGCAACCGGTCAGTTATGGGGAAATCCGCTGTATCGCTGGGATTATCACAGAAATACAGGATATCAGTGGTGGATTTCCAGAATGAGTTATTGCTTCAGACTGTATGATGTTGTGCGAATCGATCATTTCCGTGGATTTGATGAATATTTCTCTATTCCATACGGAGATAAAGATGCAAGAGGCGGACACTGGGAAAAGGGTCCCGGAATTGATCTGTTCCGTAAGATTGAACAGGCGCTTGGATGGAAGCAGGTTATCGCAGAGGACTTGGGATATATGACAGATTCCGTACGTCATCTGGTATATGAGAGCGGATTCCCGGGAATGAAGGTTCTGGAATTTGCGTTTGACTCCAGAGATTCCGGATGTGCCAGTGATTATCTGCCACATAACTATCCGGAGAACTGCGTGGCATATACAGGAACCCATGATAATGAAACTATCGTGGGATGGTGGAAGAGCATCACAGCAGCTGAGAGAAAACTGGCGAGAGATTATCTGTGTGATCATGCAACACCGGAAGAAGAACTGTATAAATGTTTCATTAGTCTGATCATGCGCAGTGCTGCGCGTGTCTGCGTTATCCCAATGCAGGACTATATGGGACTGGACAACAGATTCCGAATGAATAAACCATCTACAGTTGGTACGAACTGGAAGTGGAGAATCAAGAAGAGAGATCTTACAAAGAAACTCCAGAAGGAAATATATGATGTGACACTTCGTTACGGACGTAAGAATTGGGATTAAATACATAATGAAATAATTGGAATAATGACAGCGTTTCGGATATAAATAATATTTGGAACGCTGTTTTTTTAACCGAATCAAGCAGTTATTTGGTTAAAAAAGCAACGAAGGGGATGGTTTTGTCTGCTTTGTTTCATTCAGCCAGAGTGATTTGTCAGAGGGAGAAAAAAAGGACAGTTTCGCAAGGTCTTTATTTTTGTATGAAAAAGAAAACATTGAAATTGTTTTGGCGGGCGTACAATTGAAAAAGAAATGCATTGATTTTCGGGCAATGTCTGATAAAATATTAACCAGAAAAAGCAAAAGGATAGATTTTCAGGAGGGAAAATAAATGAACTATAACAGATTAGAAACCAGTCTGATCGATGTGATCAAAGAGGAACAGGCGAAGCTTGGATATATGAAGGAGAAGATCAGCCTTTATTATCCGCTCAGTTCCCTGAATCATTTCTTTGGCGGTGAGACAGATGCTGCAGGCATGATGGAGATTTTAAAAGATTTTCCTTCTTATATAGAAGAGAAATTTGGTGAAGTAGCAGTATCACACAGAGGAGATCGTTTCTGCTTCACTGTTTCGGAAAAAGCTTCCGAATATGTACATAATAATATGAAAGAGAATGAATTTATCAAGGCATTGATCGAACTGGTTGGCAGACATGGATGTACGATAGAGGAAATTAAAGAACTGTTCCATTCTTATTCAGATAAAATCATTACTGAACCAATGGATAACGAGGAGTTTGATGTGATGATCCGCTTTGATGACGGATCAGATCCTTATTATTATTGTTTTAAAGATGAAGGATGCCATATCATTTACCACAGATTTCTGCCGGAAGACTATGCAGATTTTGGATTCTGATAAGAATGAGTGAAAAATTTTCCAACTGTCGGATCGGCAAAAATATATGTGACATTTGCAACAAAAGTATGTTATTTTTTTGTCAAATATCAACAAAAATAAGTCGAAATTCTATATTGACAGATAGTCTCAATAATGGTAATTTTTATTTGATTTAATGTTTTCATTTATAGAAACAGGTAACATTTTATTACATTATTTTACAGGAATAAAATAGATAAAATTGAGTTGACAGTTTGGAGGGAAAGATTAAATGAGAAAAACCAAAATTATCTGTACAATGGGACCGTCTACTGATAAGGGCGATGTTATGGAGCAGCTTGTGAGAGAGGGAATGGACGTAGCACGTTTCAACTTCTCACATGGACCTCACGATGAGCAGAGAGGCCGTATCCAGAAACTGAGAGAACTTCGCAAGAAATATGACAGACCTGTTGCAGCACTTCTTGATACAAAGGGACCGGAGATCAGACTTGGATGTTTCAAGGATGGCAAGGTTTCTCTGGAAGAAGGACAGATTTTTACATTTACAAATAAAGATATTGAAGGAACTAATGAGTGCGTAAGCATTACTTATAAAGAGCTTTATAATAATTATAGTTTCTTTTATGATCTTATAGATGTTGCCCCTACTAATGGTTTACCTTTAACAGAAGCTCAAGTTCTTGATTTTATTAATCGTACACCTGAGATTAAAGGTAAAACATATCATGAAGGCCTAGATATTAACTTTAGTCCTAACGGTGCTCCTGAGAATATTCTAGGTAATAGTACTGCTACTAACTTAGGTATTTATGAGTTACTTGATGGTATTAAAGAAGGTGATGAGGTTACTGTAGTTCAAACTGATTTAGAAGAGAATCCTAATAGAGCTTCTTATGATGTTGTAATGAATCGTAATGGTAAAGAGTATAAATTAGGTTCTATTCCTAAACTTGAAACTATTACAAATGGTATAGTATATACAGTTCAAGGTGCAAATGGCGTATATTATCCACGTAAATTTGCATTTACTGATGATATGGCTAAGACTTTTGCTGAATATCAAAGAGAGCTATTTAGATTCATGTATCATTACGATATTGCTTTTAATCCTCGTAATAATATATCTGCTAAAGATAGAGAGAACTCTGAACGTAACATTGATATTATCTTTGATCAGTTTAGAAAAGATCGCTTTAAGAAGCTAATGGATACACTTAAAGAACTTGTGTATTCTAATCTTACATCTAAGCAGATTAAAGATATTATGAATAGTCAAACAATGATTGGAGTTGTTGATTCTGAATATACAGGTGATACTGACGGTGAAATTTCTATTGATAATGTAGCTCTTTCATTTAATCAAATATATCAAATTTGTACTGATTTATTTCCTGCTTCTAGAATTAATCATTCAAATATGGATAGTATTATGAATGCTACGGCTATTACGAAATATTTCAATGACGCTGTTAATCGTCATGAAATGATCTTCCGTAATAATCAAGCTATTCGTAATGATATTCGCTTTACAAGTTCTAATACTTTTAGAATAAGTCATATTAGTGCTGGTAGAATACTAATTAATGATGAAGCTCGCAACGAAGATCATGAAGCTAAACATGGATTACCTATTATGCATCATCGTAATTCTTTATTAGATTCTATTAAGCCTACTAAAGATGTTCTTGATTCTAAAGGTAAACCTAGAGTTCAAATACTAGCTATTGATGAGAATGGTGTTGGTAGAGATCCTAAAACTGGTGGTATTGTTCAGAATATAGATAAGTTTGCAACACCTCATGTAGCTGATACTTTTATTGGTAATAGACGTCATGAAGTTGTTGTTATACCTCAAACTGATTCACTTAATACTGTATTCCCTATATATCCTAATACTATTATGGGTTCTATCACCGATGAAACAGAAGAAGCTCGTATTAGTAAATTAGGTAAATATACAAAATATATTGGTGATGCTATTAAAGAAATTCTTGCTCTTAATACTGGTAATATAACCGAAGCTAGACTTGATATTTCTAATAGACTTCAAAATATTATTATATGTAATGAACGTAGTAGTGCCGTTCAAGATGATATTTATTTTCAATCTGGTAACAATGGTGATGGTAGTAAACGTTATGTAATGCTCAAAGCTGTTCTTGGTGATGGTAAAGGTAAAGAAGCTTATCATAAGTTTATTCAAACTACTATTGATGGACGTGACGCTGTTATTCATTATACTTCTAGTAATAAACTTGATGTTGCTAATTATAATGGTGCTTTAAATCATCCTAGTTATCCACATACTGTTTATTACTTAGATACTCCTGCTGATGTTCAAAAGTTTAATAATAAACTTAATAGTATAATTCCTAATCTAGTTCGTCAATTCGGTCTTAAAGATGGAATTGCTGTAGCTAAAGATTCTACTGGTAGTTCTTATACTACTGGATATACAGATCCAGTTACAGGCGAACGTTATGAAGATATATATGACTATTATATGGCAACTAATGCTAGATATTCAGATGTAGCTTCAGTTAAAGATAGATATGGAAATGTTATAAGTAATGTTACTATTGCTGGAAATGCCCCTATTAAATTTTCTATTGCAACTAAAGCATTTGATACTAAAACTGATGTTCCTCAGCGTTTCTATGATCCTGTTGAATTGCTTAAAACAGTTCAAGATGCTGATCGTTATAAAGAAGATTGGTCTAGTATCTCTAAACTTGCTAATATACTTGAATATGAAGCTGGTATTAATCCAGTTTATATTAAGCATAATGTAAGTGAAGCTAAGATTAATATTGAAAGCGAAGGTTATACTGATCCTGTTAAGATTGCTGATGATGGTTTTTATCGTAATCAATTCAGGATTGATATTAATTACAATTATGATCATGCTAATCGTAAGGAACATCAAGGTTATTTAACTCGTACTCTAGCTCATGAGATGATTCATACTTATATTATGAAATTCTTTAATGCTACTCATCGAGATATTAATAATCCTGAATTACTTGCTAAACGTGAAGCTCTTATTTATTATAATAATAAAGAATGGCAAGAGTGGTTTGCTGATTTTAATCAAGCTGTTATAAATACTCGTGCTGAACTTACAGGTAAAACTGATTTAAATGATCGTGAGAGATTCTTAAAGGATATGCTTAGTGATAAAGGTATTGCTAATAGATTTATTGAAATTGTTAGTCAAGAAATCTCTAGTATATCTGAATCTATTGATACTAAACTTAAAGATCGTGTTAAAGGTGCTAAGAATGTTATCAATGGTAAAGATGCTATCTCTGAAATTGTTACTTATGCTTTAACCGATCCTCGTATCTTTAGACTTCTCAATGAACTTCATTCTACTACTGAACGTGTTGAAGGTTCTGAGAATCTTGAAACTCCTACGTTTTGGGAGAAGTTTAAAAGAATTCTTCTTAATATATTTGAGAAGATCTTTGGTTTCAAAGATACTGAAGTTAAAACTGATTCTCTTATGGAACGTTTTAATGATGTTCTTAATAGAATCTATAATAAAGACTTTAGAGATATGGAACCTGATGGTATTACTTATGGTATTCGGACGAACTCTTCAGCCCCCAGTAGAGAAGGAGCTGTGGAAGGGAGCGGAACGTCTGCTGTATCTACTGTTGAATCTACGACTACAGAAGTTCAAAATGCTGTTAATACAGCTGCGAATGGTGATGCAAACGCTACTGCTGAATCTCCTACACAAACTACTCCTCGTCGTAGGGCTAGACTTGGTACTAGTTCCAATAGTAATATCAAAGCTGCACAAGTTCTCGAAGCTGTAAAATATTTACATGATTCAGTTGATAGCTTGAATAAAAATAGTAACTTAGATGAAACTAATAAACGTATTTGTTAAACGTATAAAACTTCTACTATGGGTTTAGATTGTAATATTATCCCTCAGATTAAAGTTGGTGATAGCTATACTGATAGTAAGTGTTTTCAAGATCTATGGGATAGGGCAAAAAAGCTCTATCCTAATGATCCTGTTAAAGCACGTGCTGTTGCTAAAGCTGATTATGATGCTCTTAAATCTGCTTCGTTTACATCTGAGTATGGGGACTGGGTTTTGCTTCGTGCCGTCCAAAATGCAGGACTGACAGACGCTCAATTTGCCACTTTTCAGAGCGTCTATGGCAATAATATAGACCGCTTGACCAAAAGTATTACCATACCATTAAACGAGCAGGGAGAGCCGGAAATAAGGTCATTTCATAAACACACTGTTGCTAAGAAAGCACAAGTTCTGTATGATAATGATTATCCTTTTATTGCTGATAGTGAGCAAATGTATTTGAATCGTATCTTTGCTGCTATTGCTTTTAGACTTGAACCTCAATTCAAAAATCTTACTTACAAAGATTTTAAGAATGGTGTTACAATTCGTTCTTTAATTGCTACTGTATTGCGTCAGTATGCTCAAAATGATAATCCTGATGTTGGTTATTTAGGATTTGCAGCTCAATACAATAATCGTCTTGATGAACTTGAAGCTGCTGGAGCAACTGATGAAGCTATAGATAATGATGCTCTTCTTACTAGTTATGAAAATAAGATGAATAATCTTCTTAGACTTGCAGATCAACTTGATAATCTTGATGATCAAGGTATTTGGCAGAGTTTTATTAATTATTATAAAGCCGAATTTATGGCTGATATTAATGATTTCGATGTTGAAGACCACATGACTATGGGAGAGATCAATGGTGCTTCTATGACTGATGAGCAAAATATCAATAAATCTTGGAATAGTTCTCTTCAATTTAAAGTTGATCGTAAGAATACTGCTTCTTCTCGATTTAAACGTATGCTTACAGAAATAATTTATAATAATCAAAGTAATCTGTTTGCTACACTTGAAGATTCTCAATTTAATGGTACTGCTTCTTATTATAATAAATATGGTTTAGCAATGCCGTTTGATATTAATGTTCTTTGGAATTCTTTGATTGATGCTACTCGTTATGCAGCTAATAAAGAAGAGCTTATAAATAGTCTTAAAGTTACTTCTGAATCTGTTTATAATGGTCAGCTTCAACCTATTATTGATCAAATTGAGATTCTTCCAAATGATGATGCTAGTACTATTGAACGTAAAGAAATATTCTACAATATGTACATGGCATCTGTTGATATGGCTACGACTGTTGTTACTCAAAGTGAGACTATGAGTTATAATATGTCAGAAAATGATTATAGTCTTGCCTATTCTGTTAAAGAGAGTAATCGTCAATCATTTGCTACTACTAATATTTACAATCAATATCGTAGTATTCTTAGTAATAAATTTCAATATGTTGGTAGTCGTGCTGCTGTTCAGTATGATATCAATGCTATATATAAAACCGGTAAATCTATTACTGATAAAGTAAATACTTTACTGTATAAATCTAACAATGTTGGTATTAATTGGTCTCCTAATACTATATTTAATTATTTATCTATTAAATTTAGTGTTCCTTTTGATGTAATTAAAGCTTTATATCATGACGGAAATGATGATAATAAAGTTAATAAACTTGTATATCAGAAAATTGAGACTGAACTTGTTAATATTGACGGTGTATTTGATAAGATTCTTAATCAAATTAAAGCTAATGTTACTGATAAACAAAGTGAAAAAGCTAAAGATCGTCAATCACGTAGAATAAAAAGATTGTTTTATGAAGGTTTCAAAGCAGGAGATGAAATTGATTCTGTTGCAGATGATATGCGTGGTCGTATTAATATTCTTGCAACTGTAGGTGGTTGTGATCCGGCTATTAAAGTTGATTTGTCTTACATTAATGTTCAAGGTGAACAAGAATATACTCCTGAGTTCTATAATCATATTACATCAATGCTTCAAGGTATTGTTAATCGTATTGGTGAAGTTAATGTAGAACTCATGAAATATCGTTTCAATGATTTCTTAAAATCTAAAGGTACTAAATATCATCCTCTTATTTGGAATCTTGGTAATGGTATGGGTGGTGATGGTAAAGGTTTCTTTAATTTTAGAAAAGATGAAAATGGTAATGCTATACTTGACGAAAATGGTTATCGTATTCTTGATGCTGTAAATCCTGTTAATGTTGAAGCTGTTAAAGCTTTTCAATATGCTCGATTTAATGGTATATCTAATCGTGATCAAGGTATTGGAACTCCTTATGTTGATATGCACGATTACATTTGGACACGTGATGTTATTCTTCGTCAATTCCAAGGTCGTTATTCATTACCTTCTGCTGATGCGTCTCGTATATATGAATTTGTAACTGGAAATACTCTTACTGAACCTAATGCTATTAAAAGAAGTCTTCCGTTTAAACTTATAAATACTGATGGTACTTTTGTTAATTATCGAATAGCTCGTACTAATGATCTTGAATCTAATTATCTATTTCAACGTGTAAAAGATACTTTTCGTACTGAAATGGAAATGATGCTTGAAGCTAGACGTCTGCTATTTGATTATAATGCTAATACTCAAACTCTTTCTATTAAGAAAGAATTTCTTAGATCTGAAGATGATGTTCGTCAAGAATTTAATTCTTTAAGTTCAGATGAGCGTAGTAGAATGATTAGTGATCATAATGGTGATGCGGAAGCTGCTTTTAGAGATTTCTATGAAAGTCGTTCTTTTGATAAAGATATATTTGAAGGTCTTCAAGCTCCTATATTTTGGGATGGTAAAGCTCTTCTTAAAAATGGTAAGCCTACAGGTAATATCTTTAAGTTTGGTAATCTTAATTTTAGATACACTGATGCTAACGGTAATACTACTGTAAGAAGCATTATAGATTATATCGAAGATGCTTTTAATGAGCTTCATCCTAATGCCGCAAGTTCATTCGGTAAATTCGAGCCATTTATGATTTGTGGTGAAGATTTCAATACTGCTTACGGCGATGTTATTGATAATGCTTATATGCGAATGTTTGTTGATAGAATCAATAGTCATCTTCAAGATGCTTTTGATTATCTAGCTCCTGTTAGAGATAATATTCAATCGACTCTTACATATAAGAATCAACTTAAAGCTCTTAATGAAACGCTTCCTGAAGATTATAAAAATGATCGTTATTGGGGTTATGTTGTTTCTAATCTTCTTTGTAATCATTATGTTGCTGATATAGCTATTCAAGAGATATTCACTGGTTATACTTTTGAATTTAAGAATGCTCTTGATTGGGCTAAGCGTGCATCTCAAGGTGTAAGACCGGGTTCTACTACTCGTTCTAATACTACATATACACAGATTGTTGTATCTGATGTTAATCTTAAAGACAATATGTTACAGAAGATGCTTGAACCATTTGCAAATGATAAAGCAACTTCTGATGAACTTAATAGACGCTTTGGTTCTAAGACTATTACAACTGCCGATGCTTTCAATGTTATTACACAAGATGAGTGTATTAGACGTTTCAAAGCTATAGGTGATTATGATAGTTTTACTTTACCTTCTGGTAGAACTTTAGCTGATATTGTTGCTGATTGTGTATCACGATATGGAGAATTGAATGAAGATGATATCGTGATTCATGAGTTAAAAGATAACGGTAAACACATTGCATACGGTGTAGCTGTGGCATATGATTCAGAAAATGGTTGTGTTGTTTTCCTCGCTGATGCATTGATGGGTGGAGCAGGTTATCTGCTTTCTACTACAGAGCAGACA
>ERZ827469.2859-NODE-2859-length-12221-cov-3.212149_pt1 | contig 12221 bp, 8 predicted proteins | sample MGYA00519917_ERZ827469 | MGnify/ENA primary metagenome ERZ827469 (study PRJEB31778, sample SAMEA3449314) | human gut metagenome | biome: human gut; feature: human-associated habitat; material: faeces | place: United Kingdom | collected 2010/2012 ... | reverse complement strand
TGCACATAGTGCCATCAACTGTAAGGTCTGCAATATCAAGAATACGGAAAGTGATATAAACACCGATTGCCATAATTCCCCAGATCAGACCCTGGGCTACTGCACCCGGAAGTGCAGTGATTAATGTTATAATTTGCATTTGTAATTTCCTCCTGTTGAGATGCGAAAAGCGAGAGAGGCGTCAAACCTTTCCCGCTGATCGCATATAAATTGAATTTTTTATAACTGTTTGATAAGCTGTTATTTAAAATCCTGTTGGTGTGAGTGTTTTTCAACTGTCTGACCGGATTTATTTGGCAGTTTCTTCAGCAGCCTCGCCGATTGCAACATAATCGTCCGGAACTTCGATGCCCAGCTCTTCGCAGATATCTTTGTTATATTCTTTTGTGAAGTTTGGTGCATATTCGATCGGCATTGTGGAAATATCTTCACCGTCCTTTAAAATCTTAACAGCCATCTTACCGGTTGTAACACCAAGGTCATAATAGCTGATGGAAAGTGTCGCAACACCGCATCCGCTGCAGATACCTTCTTCGCCTGTGATTACCGGAACTTTTGCCGGAAGGCAGATGTTGTTGATGATCTCTGTATTGGAAGCAACTGTATTATCTGTCGGTACATAAATTACATCACTTGCGTCAGTTGCTGTTGTAGCAACAGAAGAGAGATCATTAGAGTCAGAGAATGCATAATATTCACATGTATATCCGAGTTTTTCAAGTTCAGCTTTTACTGTATCTACCTGATACTGAGAGTTTGCTTCGGCAGAACAGTAGAGAAGACCTACATTTTTTGCATCCGGGAAAAGTTCATTGAGCATTGCTGCCTGCTGATCAAGGGGAGCAAGGTCTGCAGTTCCGGAAATATTTCCGCCCACAGTCCCGTCGAAATCATCCAGTCCAAGTGCAACACCGTATTCAGTAACAGAAGTACCAAGAATCGGAATATCGCTTGTCCCTGCTGCAGCTGCCTGAAGAGCAGGAGTTGCATTTGCAAGAATCAGGTCAACATTATTGGAAACGAAGCTGTTAATGATTGTAGAACAGGTGTTGGAATCTCCCTGTGCGTTCTGCTCGTCAAAGGTAACTGCGTCTTCTCCCAGTTCTTTGGTGACTTCATCCTTGAATCCCTGTGTCGCAGCGTCGAGAGCTTCGTGCTGCACAAGCTGACAGATACCGATTGTATATTTGTCTCCGTCAGCAGCACTTGCTGTTACTGCGCAGGTTCCCATAGCCATGGCTGCTGCAAGAGTGATTGCTAATGCTTTTCTTTTCATAATGATATATCCTCCTAATATAATGTTTAAATTAAGTCAGGTAAGAATTGCGTTTATTATTTGATAATATAAAACTTACCTGAATCCGAATGATTTTCTGCAGGGAAAGCAGTACTGGTAAATGATTCGGATAATGTCATCGAGTTATTCGACTGTGACGTTTTAAAGTATAACGCTTTAGCGTAAAAAAGTCAAGCGACCTGCACAATTATATTTTTAATTCATATAGTATAAAGAGTATATGAAGAAAGCAGAGTGTCGTCATGGCATATTCGATCATGCTGGATGCCGGACATGGAGGTCAGGATCCGGGAGCCGTATATAAGGGAAGACAGGAAAAGAATGACAATCTTAAACTTGCTCTTGCGGTAGGTGAGATTTTAAAAAATAAAGGGATTGATATCTCTTATACCCGTACCGGTGATGTCTATCAGACACCTTTTGAGAAGGCACAGCTTGCAAATCAGGCAGGAGTAGATTACTTTATTTCATTTCACCGAAACAGCAGTCCAAAGGAAAATCAGTATAATGGAGCGGAAGTTCTGATTTATGATAAAAGCGGGATTAAATATCAGATGGCTGAGAATATTCTGGGAGCTCTGGGAGAAGTGGGATTCCGCGAAATCGGTGTAAAAGAGCGGCCGGGACTTGTGGTCCTTAGACGAACCAGGATGCCGGCTCTTTTAATAGAAACCGGATTTATCAATTCCGAAGAAGATAATAAACTGTTTGATAACAAGTTTAGCGATATAGCTCAGGGAATTGCAGATGCGATTCTTGGAAGCCTGGATGAGGAAACAGTGCAGGAACCGCTTTATTACAGAGTGCAGACTGGAGCGTTCAGAAAAAAAGAGAATGCGGACCGTATGTTATATCAGTTACTGGAAAAAGGTTATCCCTCTTTTATGTTACATGAAAACGGATTGTATAAAGTTCAGACAGGTGCCTATCAGCAGATTGGTAATGCAGTAAATATGGAGCAGAGACTGAGGGATGATGGTTACAGTACGGTTATTGTGACAAAATAGCCTTCTGGAAATATTGGAAGTCTGTGCATCGCGAAGCGTGTTGCTGTGAACAGAGTGAACAGTAACATAAGCAGTGGGGGACATAGTTTTAAGAATTAACTTGGTTGTACGTTAATAGAAAAAATATGGTACACTGTATCTATCTATAGAAATTCCATAGAAATCTTCGTAAATAATGCATATTGTTCCGGTTCATCAGAGCGTGAATTTTTGTTGGACTGTTACAAACGCATTATTTGAGAGGTGCTGTAGAAAAAACAGATAAAGAGGAGTTAGTAATGATGAATGACGTATATGAAAAATTTTTAAAAAGTTCAGAAGAGTTTATTTTTGCAGAAAACAAGCCGGAAAAATCTGATATTATTTTTGTCCCTGGAAATGGTTATCCGCAGATGGCGGAAAAAGCAGCAGAATTGTTTAAGAAAGGGATGGCGGACTGGATTCTGCCCAGTGGAAAATACAGCGTAGTAAATGGAAAGTTTTCAGGCGTTCTTGAAAAAAGCAATGTATATGATAAGGAATATGGAACAGAATGGGAATTTCTCAGGGATGTTCTTATAAAAAACGGAGTTCCGGATCAGAAAATCCTGAAAGAAGACCAGGCAACCTTTACTTATGAGAACGCAATTTATTCCAGACAGGTGACAGATCATGCAGAACTGGAAATAGAAAGAGCGATTTTGTGCTGCAAATCTTACCATGCAAGAAGATGTCTGATGTATTATCAGCTCTTGTATCCGAAAACAGAATTTTATGTGGTGCCTGTGAATGCAGATGGAATTACCAGAGAAAACTGGAGAAAGAACGAAGAAGGAATTGATGCGGTTACAGGAGAACTCTCCAGAATCGTGAAACAATTTTCACTGATGCTGGAGAGATGACAGTTACGGCTGTTCTTCTGTTTCGGTTTTCTTCTCGGGAAGCCAGATGTGGACAAGTTCGATTCTGTTTTTGTCCAGACGGTCAACAACCAGGCGGATGCCACTTTCAAGTGTGACAGACTGACCCTCTTTGGGAAGGCAGTCAAGCTGTTCAATAATATATCCGCCAATAGAATCATAATCTTCAGATTCCAGATTAATATGGAGGGCTTCGTTGATATCATCCAGCTTGGCAGAACCCTGAACAACATATTCTCTTTCAGGCTGGATTTCTTTAATATCTTCGACTTCATCCTCATCGTATTCGTCGCGAATCTCACCTACGATCTCTTCCAACAGGTCTTCCAATGTGACCAGACCGGCTGTGGCACCGTATTCGTCCAGAACGATTGCCAGATTGACGGATGCTTTACGCATTTCGATCATCAGGTCTGCTGTAGCTTTGTATTCATAGGTAAAATAAGGCTCACGCAGGATGTTGCGGATTGAAAAAGGTTTGTCCTTTGGATAAACAAGAAGATCTTTCATATTGATAATACCGATTACGTTATCAGTGTTGTCCTCATAAACCGGAAAACGGGTATGCATATCTTCACTGAAGACCGCCATAAGTTCATCATAGGAAAAATTGATATCTATAAAGGTCATGTCGATTCTGGGAATCATGACATCTTTTGCAGTTGAATCGCCAAAATCAAACACATTGTAGATCATCTGTTTTTCTTCGTTTTCAATGACGCCGTCTTTTTCACCTACATTGACGAGGGTACGCAGTTCATGTTCAGTCATGGCATTTGCCTTTTCGTCCGGGTTAACATGCAGAATGACCAGTACACCTTCTGTTATTTTATTTACAATGAAAACAACGGGAGTAAGGAGAATCATAAGTCCGTATATTATTCTTGAATAGGCCAGGGACAATTTTTCAGCATGGATTGTTGCCAGGTTTTTGGGGGTTATCTCACCGAAAATGAGAATCAGCAGAGTCAGGATGCCGGTTGTGATTCCTACATATGCGTTTCCCAGAATCTTTATGGTGAGTGTAGTCATGAGAGAAGAAACAGACATATTTACAATGTTGTTTCCGATTAATACGGTACTGAGCATCTTTGGGGAATTGGAAATTATTTTTTCCAGAATAACAGCACGTTTGTTGCCCTGCTCGGCAAGAGACTGTATCCGAATCTTATTTACGGTTGTCATAGCGGTTTCCGCAGAAGAAAAAAATGAAGAAAGTGCGATCAGTATCAGAATCGCCACCGCCTGAAAGGCAATACTTGAATCCAAGATTTATTCACTCCTTTTGATTATCTTTATTGATTGAATCATATCATAAAACATTTAAGCAAAATATACATGATTTCATATAAAAAATCAAGAAAAAGCTTTTGGTTCAAAGATAGTATAAAAAAATTTAAAAGAGGACTGTCGAAAAAGTAAGATTTGTGTTATAATTCACTCGATTAAAATGAAAAAAAACATTACAGAATATTTACAAAATGATAAAAGTTTGATAATATACAGATATGTAATATTATTGTATTACGTAAAAAGAGAACTGATATTTGGCCGAAAGTAAAAAAATGATTATCAGGAAACATAAGAATCGAATATAAATATAGAGGTGCGATATGTCCAATAATATAAATAGAATAAGAAAAAATAAATTAAAAGGAACGGGTATTTTTGCGGCAGCGGCTTTAACAGCGGCTTTGATTGCAGGAAATAATATACCGGGTGTAACAAGACAGGTCAGTGCGGCTGAGTCACAGGAGAATACTGTGTCTTCTCTGATTCCGGACAACATCACGCTTGATAAGCCTGTAGAACTTGCGGATGTAGAACTTCCGGCAACGGAATATGGAACTTTTGAATGGGCAGATGGAAGTTTCGTTCCTGCACAGCGTGTACAGAGCTGTGAGGTACTTCTTATACCGGCAGAAGGGCAGGATTTAAGCCATGTGGATGGATGGGATCCGGAGAGCGGCGCGGTTGTCGGTTACATCAATGTAATAGTGAACAGTATTACGGATGGTGATAATGTTGATAAGACAGAAGGCTCAGGTAAAACAGATCCAACAGAAAATGCAGATCCAACAGAAACGCCTGAAACTTCGTCAGAAAAACCTGCCGCAGATGAAAACGCTGATACAGACAATAAAGAAGATAAGGAAAGTAAATCAGATCAGGATAATAAAACTGATACAGACAATGAAGAGAATAAGATTGAAGAAGATAAAACAGATAATAAAAACAACAAAGATAATAACAGCAATGCAGATAAGACGGATAAAGATACAGAAACTACCGGTAAGCTGGAACCTGCAGATGATATGACACAGGATAAAGAAGATACGAAGAAAGATGATGAAGATGGCGCAGATGATAATATCTTTGATAATCCTGTTCTGCCGGACGATAAGGATGACCGTCCTACAGATGCAGAGGATTCTCTTTCTGATGAAGAAAAAGAAGAGAGGGCCGCACTTAATCATACCTGCGACGGTATTACAGTAAGCGGAGTTAATCTTCCATGGTATGTACAGTTCAGAGTTTCAAGCGGTGACAGCTATCAGTTTACCAATGAATCAGATGCAATGATTTTCCAGTCTTATGAATTTGAACTCTGGGATCTTAAGAATAATACAGAATATGAGATCCCTAATGGAGATTATATCAGTGTCACTGTGCCGGTAAAATCCGGATATCAGTATACTATCGAACATCTCCTGGATAACGGGGCAACTGAGACGATTATTCCGAGTGTAGAGAATGGTATTATGGTATTCAGCACACATTCTTTCAGTCCATTTGGAATTGCAGGAAGCAGACAATTAGTAGGACCTGATGCGGGGAATGATACGGACGACACAGATGCGGTAACTCCTGCACCGGCTTCCTCCGACAGTCAGAGCTCTGATTCCGGAAAGAACAATACAGTATCTATGAATAACAGTTCTAACAGCAATAATGGTTCTTCTTCTGATCAGAATGATAATTCAACGGAAAATAAAGCTGTGAAAAATAACAATACAGTAAATACCGGAGATACAACATCAATTATGCCGTTTGTGATACTGTTTGTGGCAGCTGCAGTGATCGCCGGTGTGGCTGTATTTATAAAAAAGAGAAAGAAATAAAAGAATAACACTGATTCCTCCCCCATATAGTTTAACAGGAGGGGGAGCAATGAAAGTCAGAGCAATTTTGAAATCACTATTATTTGCATATGCATTAACAGGAGTGGCATTACTGCTTTTGGCCCTGGTACTGTTTGCTTTTGATCTGGGAGAAACAGCTGTAGATGCGGGGATTATTATAATTTATGTACTTGCATGTTTCATGGGAGGCTTTATGGCCGGCAGAATTGTGCGTAAAGACAAATATCTCTGGGGTGTTATCACAGGTCTGGCTTACTATGTATTACTGTTGACTGTCTCTGTTATGGCAAAAGGCGGCTGGGATATGAGTGCAGCGCATGCAGTTACAACATTTTTTATGTGCACAGGCGGTGGAACACTGGGTGGAATGCTGTCGTAAAAAAAAGCTTTTAAAATGAAAAGATATATGATATACTATGCCAAGAATATAATTACATAAGGAGGATAGAGTTATGGAACATATCAAAACCCTGAATACAAAGAATTTACAGAACACTGTAAAAAAAGGTGGATGTGGCGAGTGCCAGACTTCCTGCCAGTCCGCATGTAAAACTTCCTGTACAGTAGGAAACCAGAGCTGCGAGCAGAAATAAGATCAGCTATGGAGAAATGAGATAAGCAGCGGAACTTTTATTCCGCTGCTTATCTTACGCTTAGAAAGGATTTTAGTAAAATGAGTCTGATTCACCGTTATAAAAGCAATGGCTTTAATATTGTACTGGATATCAACAGTGGATGCATCCATCTGGTAGATGAGGTTACATATGAGGTTCTTCCATATCTGGAAGAGGGCCTTGGCACAGAAGCTATTGCAGAGAAACTGGAAAACAAATATAACAGAGAAGATATTGAGACATCTGTAAGAGAATGTAATAAGCTGAAAGAAGATGGAATGCTTTTTACAAAAGATGTTTATGAGAATGTAATTGAAGAATTTTCAAATAACCGGCAGACCGTTGTAAAAGCATTGTGCCTGCACATTGCTCATGACTGCAATCTGGCCTGCCGTTATTGTTTTGCCGAAGAAGGCGAATATCATGGCAGAAGAGCTCTTATGTCCTATGAAGTCGGCAAAAAAGCTCTTGATTTCCTGATCGCGAACTCCGGTTCCAGAAAAAACCTGGAAGTAGATTTCTTTGGCGGGGAGCCGCTGATGAACTGGCAGGTTGTAAAAGATCTGGTAAAATATGGCAGAGAGCAGGAAAAGCTTCACAATAAGAAATTCCGTTTCACTTTAACAACAAACGGAGTTCTTCTGAATGATGAAGTAATGGAATTCTGCAATAAAGAGATGGGCAACGTTGTACTGAGTGTGGACGGACGTAAGGAAGTACATGATTACATGCGTCCATTCAGAAAAGGTGCAGGAAGCTATGACCTGATCATGCCGAAGTTCCAGAAGTTTGCAGAATCCAGAAATCAGGACAAGTATTATGTAAGAGGTACTTTTACTCACCATAATCTTGATTTCTCCAAGGATGTGCTTCATCTGGCAGATCTTGGATTCAAACAGATTTCTGTAGAGCCTGTAGTTGCGGCTGATACGGAGGAATATGCGATCCGCGAGGAGGATATCCCCCAGATCATGGAAGAGTATGATACTCTTGCAAAAGAAATGATTAAAAGAGAGAAAGAGGGAAAAGGATTTAACTTCTTTCATTTTATGATCGACCTTACAGGTGGCCCTTGTGTATACAAGAGACTGTCAGGCTGCGGTTCAGGAACAGAGTACCTGGCTGTAACACCCTGGGGTGATTTTTACCCATGTCACCAGTTTGTTGGTGAAGAACAGTATCTCATGGGAAATGTAGACGAAGGCATCACAAAGCCGGAAATCCAGAAGGAATTCGGCGGATGCAACGTTTACACAAAGAAAGACTGCAAAGACTGCTTCGCACGTTTCTACTGTAGTGGCGGATGTGCGGCAAATGCATTCCATTTCCAGGGAGATATCAAAGGCAATTATGAAATCGGATGCGAACTCCAGAGAAAACGTGTGGAGTGCGCCATCATGATAAAAGCCGCACTGGCATGTGATTAGTAGGCAGTAATCTGTCTGACTGATACCGCCGTCGGCTGTTATCATAACAGAAAATGGCTGGCAGGCGGATGAACATGACCGCGGACAAAAAATCAAGAAGGGAAAAGAACTATGAAGAAAAGTAAAGGAATCGTAGTGCTGCTTCTGACACTGATCCTGACTGTGTTCTTTTGCTTTACTGCAGCCGTAGGTATCGGTCCTACCGGAACCGGTGCAGCAAAACATATCAACACGGGTCTTGATCTTGCCGGTGGTGTCAGCATTACCTACCAGGCTAAGGAGAGCAATCCGACAAGCGAAGAGATGTCAGATACGATCTACAAGCTTCAGAAGCGTGTAGAGCAGTACAGTACTGAGGCTCAGGTATACCAGGAAGGATCAGACCGTATTACAGTTGAAATTCCTGGTGTTACAGATGCAGATACTATTCTGAATGATCTGGGTAAACCAGGTTCCCTGTATTTCATCACAAAAGAAGATGCTGACGGAAACCAGAACTTTACTACAGGACAGGATGGATATGTTCTCTCCAGAACTATTGATGAGATCAAGGAATCCGGAAGTGTTGTTCTGGAAGGTTCTGATGTAGCAGATGCCCAGGGTGGTGCAATCCAGAATCAGAACACAAGTGCAAAGGAATATGTGGTAAGTCTTACTCTTACTTCTGATGGAGAAAACAGTGGTAAAACAAAATTTGCAGAAGCTACAAAGAATAATGTAGGCAAGCAGATCGCTATCGTCTATGACAATAACATTATCAGTGCTCCGAATGTAAATGAAGAGATTTCCGGTGGAAAAGCACAGATCAGCGGAATGTCTGACCTGGAAGAAGCACAGAACCTTGCTTCTTATATCCGTATCGGTTCTCTGGGACTGGAACTGGAAGAACTTCGTTCCAGTGTTGTAGCTGCACAGCTTGGTGAAGAAGCAATCTCTACAAGTGTTCTTGCAGGTGCGATCGGTCTGATCATCGTTATTATCTTTATGATCATTGCATACCGCATACCTGGTATAGTTGCAGGTATTGCACTGATTCTTTATACATCATTAATGCTGATCACGCTGAATGCCTTTGATATTACTCTTACTCTTCCGGGTATTGCGGGTATTATCCTTGGTATCGGTATGGCGGTGGATGCCAATGTTATTATTTATGCCCGAATCAGAGAGGAAATTGGTGCAGGAGTTTCAGTAAGGAATTCTATTAAGTCCGGTTTCAGCAAAGCTTTCTCTGCAATCTTTGATGGAAATATTACAACGCTGATCGCAGCCTTTGTGCTGATGTGGCTTGGTTCAGGTACTGTTAAGGGATTTGCTTATACACTTGCCCTTGGTATCGTGATCTCCATGTTTACAGCACTGGTTGTATCCAGACTGATTGTAAATGCACTTTATGCAGTTGGTGTACGTGATCCGAAATTCTACGGATCTGCAAAAGAACGTAAGGCAGTTGATTTCCTTGGAAAGAAGAAAGTATTTTTTGCTATTTCCATTATCCTGATCCTCTGCGGTCCGGCAGCGATGTTTGCTAATTCGCATGCAGGAAACAAAGCGTTAAATTACAGCCTTGAGTTCTCAGGCGGTACTTCTACAACTGTTACATTTAATGAAGATATGGATATTAAGACCATTGATTCTGAAGTAACTCCTGTTGTAGAAGAGGTGACAGGAGATAAAAATGTTCAGCCTACAAAGGTAGTCGGAACAAATCAGGTTGTGATCAAGACACGTTCTCTGAATCAGAGCGAACGTGAAGCTCTGCAGAGTGCACAGGTTGAGAAATTTGGTGTAGATGACAGCACGATTTCCACAGAAAGTATTTCTTCTACAGTAAGTAGTGAAATGCGTCGTGATGCGATCGTAGCCGTTATAGTAGCTACAATCTGTATGCTTCTTTATATCTGGTTCAGATTTAAAGACATCCGTTTTGCAAGCAGTGCGGTATTGGCGCTTCTGCATGATGTTCTGGTTGTACTTGCATTCTATGCTATTGCCAGAGTATCTGTCGGTAATACATTTATTGCCTGCATGCTTACGATCGTAGGTTATTCTATCAATGCTACAATCGTTATTTTTGACCGTATACGTGAGAACCTTCACAGTGGTTCCAGAGAAAAACTGGCAGAAATTGTAAACACAAGTATCACTCAGACTCTTACAAGAAGTATTTATACCTCTTTTACAACTTTTGTTATGGTAGCTGTTCTTTATATCATGGGTGTTTCTTCTATCCGTGAATTTGCAGCACCTCTGATGGTTGGTGTTCTTGTCGGTGCATATTCTTCTGTATGTATTACAGGTGCGTTGTGGTATGTGATGAAAAAGAAATTTGCAGGAAAAGGACAGCCGGCAATTGCTGCAGCTTCCGCATCTGCAAAGTCCTCTTCAAAGCCGAAGAAAGCACGTGATGTATCACAGAAAGATCCGACTCAGCCAAAGAAGAAAAACAGAAAAAGAGTAGCTGAACGGCTGGCTGCCGAAGAAGCAGCTAAAAAACAGCAGAATGATGATGCTGAATAAAACAATAAGTGTCTGAAAAACAGGCAGACAGAAATATCCCGGGGTAAAACTCCGGGATATTTTTATGAGGAGAGAAAATATATGGAGAAATGGGTAATAGCAGCAAAAAGAGCAGATTTTAACCAGATCGGTCAACAGTTTCATATTGATCCGGTGATTGCGAGACTGATCAGGAACAGAGATGTGATCGGAGAAGATAAGATAAGAGAGTATCTGTCAGGAACAGTACAAGAGCTTCCTTCTCCCTGGCTGATGAAGGATATGGAAAAAGCTGTAGATATCCTGGAGAAAAAAATATCGCAGAAAGCAAAAGTCCGTATTATTGGTGATTATGATATTGATGGTGTGACCTCTACATACATTTTAATGAAAGGCCTTGCGAGGATCGGAGCAGATGTGGATACTTATATTCCGGACAGAGTTGCAGACGGATATGGGATTCATGCACATCTTATAGAAAGAGCGGAAACGGACCGGATCGATACGATCGTGACCTGTGATAATGGAATTGCTGCGGCTGCTGAAATCCAGATGGCAAAGGATAAGGGAATGACAGTGATTATTACAGATCATCATGAGGTTCCTTACAGGGAGGAAAAGGGAGAACGCCAGATGGTGCTTCCGCCGGCAGATGCGATTTTGAATCCGAAACAATATGATTGTCCATACCCGAATAAAAACCTGTGTGGGGCAGTGGTGGCCTTTAAATATATTGTAGCACTTTACGAGAGATTTGGTGTTCCGGCAGAGGAGCTGGAAGATTATTATGAACTGGCGGCTATTGCAACAGTAGGAGATGTTATGGATCTTCAGGGAGAGAACAGGATTCTGGTAAAAGAAGGGCTGTGCCGTCTGAAAAATACCAAAAATCAAGGATTGCAGGAACTGATCCGAGCAAATTCTCTGGAAGATGCTAAAATCACAGCTTATCATATCGGATTTGTGCTGGGACCATGTATCAATGCCAGTGGCAGACTGGATACAGCTGCCCGTTCTCTTGCACTTCTCAATGCAAAAACAAAGGAAGAAGCAGCAAGGCTTGCCGGAGATCTTACAGCTCTTAATCAGAGCCGAAAAGCTCTCACTGAGAAAGGAAAAGAAGAGGCAATCCGGATCATAGAGACTACAGAGCTGAAAAATGACAGAGTACTGGTAGTTTATCTTCCAGATTGTCATGAAAGTCTTGCCGGTATTATAGCAGGCAGGATCAGGGAAAAATATCACAGGCCTGCCTTTGTATTGACGGGCGGTGAGACAAGTGCAAAAGGAAGCGGAAGATCAATAGAAAGTTACTCTATGTATGAAGAACTGGTA